>Ga0307512_10000549_pt1 | contig 55425 bp, 59 predicted proteins | sample 14_EM_MG_FD_200267 | JGI IMG/M metagenome (GOLD analysis project Ga0307512, IMG submission 200267) | Populus trichocarpa ectomycorrhiza microbial communities from riparian zone in the Pacific Northwest, United States - 14_EM | ecosystem: Host-associated > Plants > Roots > Unclassified | place...
CACACCAAGGTGTTCCCAAACCTATCACAATCACTCCCATGGTACTCCTGTACCAGTCATCGGAGATCTCAATTACTCCGAAGGCCGGCCGGAATGCCCTCCTACAGTCTGATACTCTTCTGAAATTCACGCATCTAAGCTTTCACTCCACATCCTCTCAGACACTTCTGGAGTCTTCCAGAGACTAAAATACATTTTGCTGATGTCTTCAAGTATATTTCTAAGTTCACATGATCTCCATATACTTGTGCATCTTTAAATTCATATCATCCCCAAGTATAGCTAGCACTATCTTGAAGTATACCATCAAGTATACTCCATTACAGAGTCCAAGTGTATCTTCATGATTACTTCAGCATTATCTCCATGCTTTATTCATTACCATCTCCATGTACAGCCAGCACTACCACTGCATACCTCTCCAGAATTACATGATAGCTATTAAGATGTACACATCATTCCAGTATTTAAGTGCTATCCTGGAATGAACTATTACACCAACTCATTGAAGAGAACATCAATCCAATGCATTTGGTTAGAGCTGTCAGCGGCTATATAGACTATATATCACATAAGACGTAGACTTAATCAATTATCTTAGCAGATTCATCAGAACATATACCACCTACAGTTCTTGAATTCCACTTATTACCTGGTTAACTTTAAATTCATTACAAGATTGATGTAAATAGAGAATAGACACCATATTATAATGCTGAAAATCTTGTTCTGATAGTGAAACACCACTAACTAAACCAACCACATTGAAAGCTGAAATTCTATTTGCTTATGACACTTTAGAAACTACCAGGAGATACTGTATCAAATTTGGAATACTCCAGGGGATCTACATAGAGTACTAAGCTGCTTCTGAATGTGATCATACTAATAGCCTAATTTTGCAGGATTCTAAATACATCTCCACAACTATAAAAGCTTACCAGAATCCCAGAAAATGGTCTTAAAGCATCCAAGAGCATATCACTTAGGATCAAAAGTTCCTAGCAGCATCTGAGTGAACCTGAGGATACTAATCTGATTGACTGGAATGTGTGAAGGTATGCATACACAGTTTAAATTATTTGGCTTTTTTCTAATGAATGATAATTATCTACTTTGATCAACAATGTCAAGCTATTCTATAATCAATCTTCAGTTTAACTATCTGTCAGCTCCAATTAATTGACTGCAACCAACTTAACCAGAATAGTACTTGAATAGTCTTTACATACTGTAACAATATTGAGCTAACATATTAATACAGTTTTAGCTCACAATAAGCCATGTTTGACTAAGTACAATCTGCAGTTAAGTCTGACCAACTTTCTTTATATAAAATCTGCAGCTAACAAAAATTGAACATTTTTGAATACTGTTTGGATCTGGCCAAAATCAACTATAATCTGTTTGTACCCAAATACTATCTTCAGCAAGCTCTGTTTATTCGCTACCAACTACATTCCAGTGTATACTACATTACTATATCTAAGTGTTTCTAACCTGTACTCAATTACCCAGCTTCTCTAAGCCCACTGCATCAGCCCTATAATACTGTATTTGATTGTCACTTTCTGAAATAATCTAATCAATCTTCAAACTCTACTCAAGTACTACTCCCAAATGTACTTTGTCATGCTATCGATTAGTATTTGCTTACCCCCTTCCAGTTGCACTCAATCTGCTTTATAATTCCAAAAATCTAGTCCCTTTAAGTAAATATCATTTGACTGTGCCAGCATATAACACTACCTTTCTATGAATAAGCTCCATTATAGCTATCTAGTCTGCTAGATAATTCTGTCAAAATGTTATCACCACATTGTTTTAATTTACATTTTCCTAAGTAGCATGATAATAGATATATTTTAATCATATCAAAGAATACTTTATAATTATTTTATGAATTCTAACTGCTAACAATGATCAGAGTTGAATATACAAGTAGTCACTGATAAATATTAAGTAATATAGATAAAAACTCTCAATATCACACTGAGAGTATATAGAATGTATAGCAATAATATGGAAATTGTACTATAAGTTTATAGTGTATAAGAAATGTGTCACCTATATTATAAGTAATAATTCTGGGTAGAATTTCAATATTCAATATGATATCTGGAACACTAGGAAAAATAACTTTATGCAACACATAACTCATAGAGAAGCTGTTTTTGGGATGGTAATCCATAGTATATTTGATGCAATGCACTATGAGGTCCAATGGTTGTACCTGTTGACTAGATTACTAAGATACACATGCGATTTGGTGCACTGGATACTATACATCATGCTGTGTACAACCTGAAAGCACTCTGCCAGATGTACTTCATGGCACGCTCCCATTTATGCTTTGAAGTACATTTCTGACTGCACTAGATTGCACATTCCCAGCCAACTTGACTACACACTCCCAATTGCTCTCAATTGTGTACTCCCAGCCTGCATGACTTACATTCCCATGTAAGCTCTCAAGATCCTCCCAAATTAACTCCAAGTACGCACCCATGTACACCTTCCAGTATGTTGTCGAGTACACTCCAGGGCATGCTCACAACGACACTGCCAAATGCACTTGATGACATGCTCCTAGCCTGCTTGACTTTATGCTCACTAGTTAGCTCTCAAGACACTCTCAATTACACTCCTGAGCATGCCCTCAGGTACACTCCCAATTGCACTTGATGACACTCCCAGCCTGCTTGACTGTGTACTCCCAAGTCAGCTCTCAAAAAACTGTCAAGAAAACCTTCAAGTACACACCCAAGTACTCCTCTGAGGAGCTCTCAAGTACACTCCCAATTCCACTTGATAGCACACTCCCAGCCTGCTTCACTGTACACTCTCAAGGAAGCTCCCAGGATGCACTCGACCACACTCCCAAGCATACTCTCAAGTATATTCCCTTTTGTACTTGATGACACTCCCACCCTGCTTGCCTCTACACTCCCAAGTCTGCTCTCAAGACACTTCCAAGAACACCTCGAAGTATGCACCCAAGTGCTCATCTGAGTTGCTCTCCAAGACACTCCCGACGTTGCTCTCGAGTACACTCTATATATCACGGCTCGAGCTGTAAGTGGTGTATCGGAAGGTACTTAGGAATTGCGTTGGGTGGATGGAAGGAGGTAGTGTTACAGAAAGGCAGAGACATGGATAGACGCGGAGATGGTGTGGGAATATGGTAAAATGGCGGCGGTGTAATACGTTATGATAATGATGTGGTCAGAGGTGTTGCGACGTCGGACGATGTTGCGTGGTTGTGTTGATAAGAGTTATGTTGGTGGTGTGGAAGATCATGGTTGAACATTCGGATGATATATCAGAGCATGGGGAATGATTCGAGGGAGGCAGATGAAGTGTATATAAAGAGAGGTTGTTCAGTGTTGGAGGATTTCGTTTTCTTCTCTCTTTACTTGATCCCTGGTATAGCAAAGCGAATACGACATTGATCCAGCTTGGACTCTTGTCTTGTCCTCGATTCCCTCGATACAAATTTCGAGCATCTTGTTCTGATTAGAATGTCACATTACTGTTAACAATATCACCTAAGTCCGACCCCACCAGTTACATTAGACCGAGTCCCTTACAACATTCCTGATACTGAATGTATTGTCAACATTGTTTGACTCGCTGATTTGATCTTGTTTGGTATTACTGTGAAGTCACCAACAGGTATATCTCAATTTGCTACCTGTGTAGCCACGACCATGTGAATTTAGATGTGCTCGCACCCTTCGAACGGCTGTAAGTACTGCAATACACATTGTTCTGTTACCTGTTGGGTATATCTCCGACCCAATGATCGGTGGTTCCACGTTTGCGACAGTTGCGTTGACGAGCTGCCACCACTTACCGGATTTGATATGCTCCAATACCCACATCAACCCCCATATTCGGATGTGAGAGTACAACAGGCACTGTATTTTCTGAACGAATTTGTTTAATGTTGCTGGAACTCATTGTTCCATGTCCGAGCCTGAACCTTTGAACACTTTTGAAAGCATCGAAGGATTACTGAATAATCAGGTAGACGACCTCACTTTTGCTGCTTACTTTGGGGAGCAGTCAGACATTCCCTCTCCTTGGAATACATATTGGATAGAAGCCGCCGCATACAGCGGAGGCTTGGAGTTGGACGACCCTGTGTTTGGAAAAAACCGGACAGAGTATTGGGGAGCCCACGCTTGGTTCGATTGTGATCTGGAATTACCTGGTAAGTGCGAAGGACATAACTGTTTAGCAACGCATTCAACGTAACAACACGCACCAGCAGCAGCAGCAACTGCACAACCTGCGCCGCTGCCCTTGATTGTTATTGAACGTCCGACCCCGACCCCCTCGGAAGTTGCCGCATACCATTGGCACTGGTGGATGTGCCTGATTCGTTGCGATGTCACGATCAGAACCGCACGATCGGGTGGCTCTGGTGTCCGCGGAACACCAGGTCATCATAGGAGGAATTGTCCACAAAAACCAGCTGGTAATCGACATCAGGGAGAGACAGACATTGCTGGAATGAGGACAGGAGGTGCTGAGGAGGGTGGTGCAGTATACTGAACCCGTGGCCATGGTACAGACAGTGTGCGATCACCCGGCACAGATAATCGCGTTACAGAAACAGATCATGGACCTACAGTCACAATGGTTCCTACCTCCCGAGTGCGATCACTCGACGCTCGAACAACAATTGGAGGCATTGAGGCACAACCTGGAACAAGCTAGGAGGACCCCGAAAATGGTAGGAACAGAAGGAGACCTACAACAACAACTAGACAATATGACATGGGACTCCAGACAATTGGGAGAAGCAGTCCAAGCCTTGCGGATGCAGTTAGCGAATGCCCTGTCTTTTGTGGCCCGGGCAGCCCCAACTCCCCCCCAGCAATTGGAGGACCGAGGACAGAAGGTTCCCGACTCCACGAACTTTTCAACATCTGATCGAACTCAGTTGAACGGCTGGATTGCTGAACTCCGGATGGTCATACGACACAAGCCCACCAGCTTTCAGGACAGAAAGTCGAAAATGCTGTATGCATTCAACCGCCGGACGGGAGTAACCTTAGGCTTCACCATGCCACACGATAGGGAGGACAGAACGATAGGGCTGGGAGACCTACCAGCAATTGTACAACTCCTGGAAGCAGCTTTTGGGGACCCCGACCGAGTAGCCACCGCCTGACATAAAATGCGGGAGATCAAACAAAAGGCCTGTGAGTTCTCTCAGTACTACGCGGAGTTTCAAGTTATTGCCGCAGATTTGGATTGGAACCCCTCCACCCTGCGAAACCCTTTGCAAATGGGATCGTCCCAGGACCTGAAAGACTTCTTTACATATAGCGATATGCCAGAGGAACTTCCTGCGTTTGTGACGGTTTGTCAGAAGCAGGATAATCAGAGCCAACAACGACATGCGGAAAAGGCGGCACAGAATATGGGTGGAGGGACAGGATTCGCATCTTCCCCCAGACCTCCAGCCCCTCCATAGAATCCCGCAGGAACCCCCGCAGGAACAGTGGCTGGATATACAGGAATGGCACCTATGGATCTTTGCGCTGGTTGATGGAGGATCTCTGCGGAAGAATGGGCCAAGAGATTTACAGATTGAAGGTGTTTATACTGTGGTGGGTTTCACCATAGGGCAGCAGATTGCGCAGCAAGGAAAAAGGCTCGGACGTTTCAAGTGGCTGGAGCAGAAGTAAAGGAAGTAGGAACCGGGACAGGTTCTGAGGAATCAGGAAAAGAGCAGGTCAATTGAAGAAGGATGGCTCTTCAGTTGACGGTGAACATTTTGTTTCAGATGCTTTGAAATAGTTTGGAATTTCCCGTTTATCAGTTAGCAAAGTGGAGGTATTGGAAGAATCAATGGAAGGGAAACATTTTGTTATAACCTGCACATTGACCAGGAACAATCAAGAAATACCCACACATGCCCTGATCGACTGTGGGGCTACAGGCATCGCATTGATGGATCAAGACTTTGCTCGCTATCATTCAATACCACTCCAAGAGTTAAAGGAGAAACGACAAGTTGAAGTTATCGACGGAAGACCCATGGAATCTGGGGATATTACGCATATTGCTACAATAGGGATGATGATCCAAGATCACAAGGAACAGCTACCTATGTTCCTTACAAGGTTGGGACAATATCCGATTGCCCTCGGAATCGCTTGGTTATGATTACATGATGTTGCACTATGGTGTGCATCCAATACGGTTACCTTCGGATCACAATACTGCATGACACACTGTCATGATGCACCCATTACGGTACAAGGAGTACAGAGGAACCTTCTGAGCCAGTTTACTCCCCAGGTAAGATCTTGGAACCACAAATACGCCCTCAACCACCGTTCCTAGGGAATATTGTTATGCTTGATGGATCTTTGTTTTTTCGGACAGTTAAGAAGTGAAACCTTAAGGTTTTTAAAGCACCCCTTTATGATATTAATAAAGCCATCGAGGCAAAGGATCTTAAAGAAAGAGCCCTGGAGGAGATTGTTCCGGAACAGTATCATAAGTTTCTACCTTTGTTTAATAAAGATTTAGCTGACCCCCTCCCACCACATGGACCGGGTAATCATCATGAAGTACACCTAAAAGAAGGCGAGAAACCAACCTGGGGACCCCTTTACTCAATGTCTAGAGCTGAGTTGGGTACCTGTAAGGAATGGCGGGAAGAAGATATGTCAAAAGGGTTTATTCGTCAGTCATCATCACCTTTTGCTGCACCAGGCCTCATTGCGAACAAACCAGATGGAGGATTACGATTTGGCATTAATTATTGAGATATCAATAGTAGCATGATTATGAATCGATATCCCCTTCCCTTGATATGAGAAACTCTGAATCTGCTACGAAAAGCTAGGATATATACAAAGCTAGACGTCTGCGGACCCTATAATGTGCTACGAGTCAGAGAAGGGGATAAATATAAGTTAGCCTTCCAAAAGAGATATCGATCATTAGAACCTACAGTTATGCTGTTTGGCTCGACGAATGCCTCTGCAGATTTCCAGGGGTATATTCATAATACTCTCAGGGAGGCTTTGGATGATTTTGCATCGGCATATGTGGATGATATATTGATAGATAGTGATTCAGAGGAAAAACATGTGGAACATGTGAAGTGAGTCATGCAACGTCGTTTGGAAGCAGGTTTATACTTGAAGCCAGAAAAGTGCGAGTTTCATAAGGAAACCATACGATACCTGGGGTTGAGTATATCAACAAAGGGTATCTGGATGGATGAGGATAAAGTTGAGACCGTGAGGAATTGGAGTCGAGAGAAGAAGACAAAGCAGGGCAGGTTGAATAATCTCTTTGATGTACAACCGTTCCTTGGGTTTTGCAATTACTATAGACAATTTATCCCTACATATTCCGATAAAGCAGAGCCACTGACAAGGCTAACTAAGAAGGATGAAACATTTGTGTGGGAGGCGGAACAACAGTTAGCTTTTGAGACAATGGTTACCGCCTTACAATGGGTCCAATACTTCAACACTTCAATCACGATGGAGAAGCGATTATTGAAACCAATGCCTCCGATTATGTATCTGCAGTAGTATTATCCCAGTAAGATGATGATGGGGTGCTACATCCGGTAGCTTATTTTTCGAAAAAACATTCACCAGCCAAATGCAATTATGATGTGTATGATAAGGAGCTTATGGCAATTATTAAGGCACTTGAGGAATGGAGACCAGAATGCAAGGGGGCTGCGTATCCTCTTAAATTGATAACCGACCATCAGAACCTTGAATAATTCATGGCAAAGCAGCTTGTGAATCGGAGACAGGCACGAGGGTCCGAATTGGTAACTAGATTCGAGTATTAGATAGTCGATAGACCAGGCGAATCAGATGGGAAAGTGGATGCTTTCATGAGGAGGCCGGGAGACCTCCCTGAAGGGTGGGATGAAAGATTGGAAAATATGGAACAGGTGGTTCTGAAGCCGCAGAACCTACCGAAACAATTGCGTTTGTTGACGGACAGCCCGCCCGCCCAGGGCCGTCCTTCCATTTCTGATCTGATGACAGACGCATGTGAGACTGACCTGCTACCAGAGAAAATACAGGAAGCAATTCGGCCGAAGAAAGGGTTACAAGAAAGTACCATTATGGAGTGCATAAAGACTGCGGGATGAATAAGATATAGAGGGAATTCATACGTACCGGACAATGATGAATTAGGCCTACGTATTGAATATCAGGTTACGGCATTAGCAGGACATCCAGGAAGGGTAAAGAGGTTGAACCTGCTTGATCGGGAATATTACTGGAAGGAAATGCGTAAGGATGTTGATCAGTATGTTCGGAACGGCCATGATTGCCAGCTGTTCCGGAGTTCAAGGCATTCAACCTTCGGCGTCCTTCGGCCTACATCCATCCCAGAAAAACCATGGGAAGATAATTCCAGGGATTTTGGGTTAGGATTACCGGAGTGTGAAGGCTTTGATGCAATGTGGGTGGTGGTAGATCGGCTTTCAAAAATGCGACATTTCATTCCTTGTTATATGACTATATATGCCCCGGGATTAGCGGAGTTGTTCCTGCGGGAGGTGGTACGCCGTCATGGACTTCCATTGACCATTGTTTAAGATCGGGGACCCCAGTTTGCCTCCACCTTTTGGCAACTGGTGTGTAGTCGGTTGGGGATTGATCAAAGAATGTAGTCAGCCTTTCATCCGCAGACAGACTGACAGATGGAGCGGATGAATACCAGTATGGAACAGTATCTTCGGGTGGTTGTGAACCATCAGCAGGATGATTGGGTTACGTGGCTTCCGCTGGCAGAGTTTGCTGTGAATAATGGAGTGTCCTAGACAACGAAGTGCCCTCCATTCTATGCGGTCAAAGGTACAGACCCCCGGATGTCGTTTGCAGAAGAGCCATGATGGGAATGAGATCAACGATGTATAGATACTGGAGAGGTTCAGGCGACGATGCAACAGATTCATGAGCACCTCCGAGTAGAGATGAGACGGAGTCATATGGCACAGGAGGAGGGAACAAATCGTGGATGAGTTCCAGCTCGGAACATTCAGGAAGGATCTCCAGGGTGGCTGGACGCCCAACATATTTGAACTACGAGACCTGCATGAAAACTTGAATGGACATGTTTGTGGCCATTTACAGATGTTCATCGAATATTTCCATATGCTTATGAGCTTGAGTTACCTGTGTCGATAGGGATTCATCGAGTACAACCCGTATCCTGTTTGGATCCAGTTGGGGATGATCCCCTTGTAGGAAAGCAAGTTAAGCCGCCACCCCTGGTAGAGGTTGATGGCGAAGAGGAGTATCAGGTTTCGAGTGTGGAAGATAGTCGGATGTATCGCAACCAGTTACAGTACCTTATACGGTGGACTGGGTATGATTCTTTAACCTGGGAACCTGCGAAGTTTGTGGATGGGCTGCAAGCAGTAGAGGAGTTCTATCAACATTATCCTATGAAGCCAGGGCCGTTAAGAGATGTTCTCGGGGGACCTCGAACCTAGGAGGGGGATAATGTCACGGCTCGAGCTGTGTTTGGTGTATCGGAAGGTACATAGGAATTGCGTTGGGTGGATGAAAGGAGTTAGTGTTACGGAAAAGCGGAGACATGGATAGACGTGGGGATGGTGTGGAAATATGGTATGATGGTGGCGGTGTAATATGTTATGATGAGGACGTGGGCTGAGGTGTTGCGACGTCAGACGATGTTGCGTGGTTGTGTTGATGAGAGTCATGTTGCTGGTGTGTAAGATCATGGTTGAATATTCAGATAGGTATATCGGAGCATGGTGAATGATTCGAGGGAGCCAGATGAAGTGTATAAACAGTGAGGTTGTTCGGTGTTGAAGGATTTCCTTTTCATCTCTCTTTACTCGTTCTCATGTATAGCAAAGAAAGTACGACACTGAGCCAGCTCTGACTCTTGTCATGTCCTCAGCTTCCTCGATACAAATTTCGAGCATCTCGTGCTGATTACAATATCACATTACTGTTACCAATATCAAATACATCCGACCCTGCCCGTCACACCGTATTGCATTCAATGACACACTCTCAGCTTACTTGGCTCTATGCTCCCAAATACACTCGCAAGAGGGAAGACTCTCCCAATCTCACTTGACTATATGCTCCCATGTATGCTCCTGTATACTTGATCCAGAGACTTGCCTATTTGCAGGCGCCAGGCACCGGGAGGCGTGAGGCTGGTGGCGGGTGGTTAGTGGCAGGTAGTGGGAGGTGGGTGGCTGGCAGTGAATGGTGGCCGAAATCATGCCGTTGATCAGTATCATAGTCTGACACTTGTCATTCTCATTGCCACTGCAATCAGATCACACAACATTGGTCGATATAATCATTTGAACTTTAACATTAATAAGGTCACAGCAACTAGATTTCATGATGCCTCTCAGTCATGGTGTTGACAATTGCAGCCCTAAATTCTGCAGGACAGGTAGACAACTGGATATTGGGGAGAGCAGATCGCTTATGCAGATGTTCCAACAGAATCTGCTGCTCACTTCCTGTGGATTGTGGGCAAATGTGACCACTTTTTGCGTGGGGCAGATGGTGACAATGGCGATGGTAATGATGGTGATGTTGAGGATGGTGAAGGTGATGGTGTTGGTGAGGGTGATTATAGTACCAGGAGCACTTGGACCAGTAGGTTAGCTACATCAATGTAATCATCAGAGTATCCACAGACTTCGTGCCATCCATTAGCCAAAGTTTCCACAAACTCTGAGTAATCCATCAGCCAAATGATTCCCATGAAAAACTCTGCTCCTCCAGATGCTAGGCTCTCTCAACAGGTCTTTCAACCAGTCTTTCAAAGATGCTTTCAGGCAGGCTCTCAAGCAAGATCTCAAGCAGGCTCTCAAGTATACTCTCACTGATGGTGTACTCTACCGGTATGGCAGCGATCATGGCAGGCAGTAAAGACAGATATAGGTCCATTTCAGGCTGCCAGCTGGATATAGTTCCATATGCCCACACACGGGTCTCTACAAATTGACTATAGAAGACTTTAGGCTGCAGGTCCAGCAGGGGTACATGGGAAGCTTGTTAAGAGCTGTTCATGTGCATTTGTATGCATAGCATACTCTATAGTTAATTTGCAGATTCGCCAATGAATGTAATATCTCCAGTAATCATACTATTCATGGTAGATTATGTAGGATAATATTACAGTTTCCAATATATATCTTAATGAATATTGGAGTATTGAAGTCAATCTAAATATTGTATTATACAAATAAGATATGAATTCAAGGAAAGAAAATTGACTTCTGATACTTAGTTATTATATAATATTCACACAGTTAATATACAGAGAATCATTGTTCTCAAAGTCTAATGTTTGCAATACTTTTATATTACTAGAGAATATCTCCATTTGTATAGTATATTCCACTTACTCTGTTCAGATATTGATCTGGACTGCTTTCAATTATGTTGAAGATTTTTGACTGTTTAGAAATCTAACACAATGTATTCTTGGTAATATTTATTTCAAGACTCATTGAAATCTATAGTGCGATACTACTTAGTATGCAATTCTATCACGTATACCATTAAACAATGTTAATGTACTTTACATATATTTGAGACATATTAGCTATCCGTACTTCATACTGGATAGATCAACTTTGAACTATTTCCCATCTGAGTGACGATAGTTCCAGTAATTTTTATCTGTATGCATTCAAGAAGTAGTAATCATTCATTAAAAATTGTTAATAATTCGATACATATACTGTTAGACTCCAGGATTGTTGACAATCATAAGGTTACAGTATTTGTATATTTAACCGATTGTTAAAATGATCATATTGTTACTTACTCAACAAATGTAAGAGTAGTTGTGATACAGCCATGGCACAAAATATACAGTAAGTTTTCTAGCTATAAAACTCTTTTAAAATAATACATATAATAGCTACTATATTGAGAGATATATTAAACGCTCAATTTCAGGTGAAATTTCTTAGAAACAACAAGTGTTAGCAAGAGGTCCGGGTAACCTACCGGCTGTCCGGATTCAGACCGCAAAAACAGGCCGGTTCGGTACCAGACCCATACAATACCCTGACCCGCTGCTTCATGGCTGACCATACCTGGACCTGTACCCGTCAACCCGCGGGGTTTGCCTGGTTTGGCTACACCTGTCAGATGGAATTCCGGGTTCAGGTTATTGGGTTTTTCTATTTATGGTCGCACTCAGATATCCTACTGTTATTGGCAACATAATGAGTTTGGTATGTCATAGTCCATTTTCAATGCTTCGGTCGCCATTCTATTCAAGAACAACAGAGACACGCTCCCTTCCCAATGCTGCTGATGAGAGTAAACGGAGTTTCAACGATTTTTCGTCCTGCATCTTGGGTATCCTGCATGGCAATTGGTTGCAGACATTCACAAATAAGGTATAGGCCGCCTTTATAGTCCAAATTGAAAGTGACACGCTCCCCACACAATTCTGAAAATGAGCATCAACAGAGCGTCAACAATTTTTGGTCTTGTAAGTCAGGTCAAGAATCAGAGACTTGGTCACTCTAATGCATAATGAATGTATTCGCTGCCTTTAGAAGTAAAAATGTGAGCGATGACAACGCAATGATCAGCTAAAAATGAGCATCAATGGCGCGTCAACGATTTTAGGTCTTGTAAGTCTGATATTCAAAAAGTGGGTTGGTCGGTGTCACACGTAATGGAAGTAATGGCGGCCTTATAAGCAAAAGAGACAGCGACACACTGCTGGCCCCATCTTGAAACTGAGTGTCAATGGAGTGTTGACAATTTTTGGTCTGGTAAGTCGGATAATTACAGAGTGATTTGGTCGTTGTTAGATATAATCAAAGTATTGGCGGTCATTATAGGCAATAGAGAGTGCGACATGCTCCCGGCCCCATCTTGAAAATGACTGTCAATGGAGCGTCATTGATGAGTGGCTTGGCATCATGTTAATCAATGCACGTTTGGCCATGATTGTCTATATAGAAGTTTTGACTGGTTTTATAGACTCAAACGCTAATGAACACTGAGTTGCAGCTTGGAATATGAATTGACTTTTTATTGTCCGGGAAGCTGTTGTGGGAATATCTCTTGCTTGTCAGGCAGTAAAGGCTGCCAACTCCATGTTGATAGATGTCTGGGATCAAGCGCCACTTAGATTACCCACCAAAAATGGTTGACGCTCCGTTGAGGCTTATTGTCAAGATGGGGCAGGGAGCCCATTGCTTACTCTTCTGCCAATAAAGGCTGCCAATACATGGATTATGTATAACAATGACCAAATCACTTGTTATTACCTTACATACCAGACCACAAATTATTGACGCTCCATTGACGCTGATTTAAATGTATTGTCTAGTCGAAGTCCGCTGCCATCAGCCACTGTTTGCATCATTATTTGAACTTATTAGTTGCCTTCCTGCCTGATCAAGACTTGGCCCTTTGGCAAAGCCGAGCCCAGTAATCATCTTTCATGGGTCCCTCCCATTCTCTTACAATTTATATATCTTGCTGAATACCACATTTCCCTCACTACACTTCTGTTTATCAACAAATATTCACATGCGGCTGCTCACTGTTCTCCCCTAATGATTCTCTATGTGACATTCTCAGTCAAGCAATATATAGAACCTGGTGAAAACATACTGACCCATTCAGACCTACATTGTCTTGTGTCACCGTTTCCTGCTTGTTTCCATTGCATTGATGGTCAGCAACATTTTGTCAGCCTTTCATTCGACCTCTGTGTTGGTGGAATCAACCCAGGAACATTTCGTGGGGTACTCAAATCCTGCTTCTCTGGGCTTTCCGGATACTCGATGCCATTGTCTTGCTCTATATCCGATTCATCATCTGCCTCCCAGTCATCTTTGCTGTCATTTGGATTATCCAAGTCACCATTCCAGTTTAGGCAATTCTCGGTGTCAGAAATGCTTTCAGGTGCACTATTTTCATCACTCTCTGCTGGATGATGGTCTATTGTTCTAATTCGGCAGACATTTAATACTTGAGTTTGTCCTCCAGGAAGGTTCTTTGCAGAGAAGCTGGTGGCAAAGGTGATCATTCCGACAATTTAAATCCAGCCGCACCATCATGTTGAATGTTTGACCAGGATGCTTCACGAGTTGCTCCGTATCTGAGATGTAACCAACAGCTGTCATTCGCTGGTTTCGAACACTAGATTCCTACTGTGTGGCAGGTTGGTTATTGCTGCCCTGCCACATCTCCAGAAAGTCGTGGACCTTGGCCATTCTGTGCAATTGTTATTCCTCCACCTTACTCTTCATTTCGAAGTCGTTTTCAGTGTCCTTCGGATCCAATGTTGGGTTATCGCCTGCCAATATGCCGTTATTGGTTGGAGTGAACTGCCTTACTCCGACTATTTTGCAATAGGTCTTGCCGGTAGTTTTTGACTGCCTCCAGCCGATAACGTCTCACCCAAGGGAAACACTGGACTCCATACTGACACAATGTGGTATGATGGAAAATATATCACGTGCCACATTGCAGAGATCGGCCTACTTTGAGTGCGTTTCCTCCTGTTGCTGCTGCCAGTAAGTGATGTCCAGTAGCCAAAATATACTGGTAATCTCCGTAGGGTCAGAGTGGTAAAGGTTCAGATTTGTATTAACTTGGCCCCAGTTCTTTAATGATTCAGGAGGTGAATTCAAATGGAGCCTTGTGGCTGTCAATCAGTGTGCTGCGCGATCACTGCGTCTCGGTGTCATTTCTGCCAAGTTTCGAGGCATTTGGTATTCCTCATCATCACTGGACAAATCATATGGATCAAACGATGATTGACAAAATCCACAAGCCATAGCAGAGGGGAAGAGATTGTTGCTCAGTATTCATTCGGGTTAAATGTCGGATAATGGTCAATGTCTGGTGCAGTATTCATTCTGCGCATGATTCAGAAAGGCCTCTTGGGACTGGGTAGTATAGGAAGTCTCGTCCTCAGGATTAATATCCAGTCCCTTGTCCCACTTTCTGAACGATCTCAATATCCCGAAAGGATAGAGGATATGTGCTGAACTGAAAAGCATACAGGTTGTTGGAGTAACTTCGGTATATTATGTGGACAGCTTCTGGCACGGAAACTTCACAGCGAAGTAAATCTCTTCCTTTCATTGAGTCATCTTCTCGGCTAAAGCTCGCATAATGCAATCCATATGATCGAACATGTCATTGTACACAGTGAGAAGGTGATGCAGAGTAACCACATGCCATTTTGACATCCACACGGTGCAGTATCAGAAAGGCCTTAAAACTTCCATGACGGACTTGATGACGGTCCATTTGTCGTGTGTTGTAAACAGTGGTTGGTAATCAATGTATTTTGGATGCTTAAGCCACTCATGGGTGAATTCCCGTAATATGTAGGCTCACCCAAGCAACTTGACTGTCAAAATACACCGGGTCTTCACATCCATAATTGGCCCTACGGCGATTCGTACTTTGGCTTTGTGACAGTCACTGAACTCGTGTCGACTGCCAGGTGTCAGTGTAATCAATACAGCGAGCATTCACTGCTATATCACTGTCAGTTTCAGGACTGTCAAAATTACTTCAAATAGGTACTTTCTCAATTATCTTTGCTAAACCTGGTCTCATGGCAGACACCTTGTTGTTTCTAGCATTGGCCTCTTTTTGATGTCTTTGACTCTTCCCATTCTCTATGATTTCATTCTCTCCAAATTGCTGATCGCGCTCATGGGCTTCCCAAGACTTTGTGCGGCCTTTTTCATTGAGAAAGCTCATGAATGTACCCAAACCAAGCTGAATGACATGCGCCATCCATGGTATGTGGTTTCTCAAAGCAGGCCACTCGATTCCACTGGCCTGAAGAGTTGATTGTAGTTCCCAAGTCATTGAGCGATGAGGGGGAAGCGTTATCAGTTGTAATGCAAAGCAAACAACTGTCAGTAAGCTCAAAACAATCAAGAGCTTCCTTCAACTGTATGGGTAGCCTTGCTCCAGTATGTTGACCCTTGACCAAAGATCCTTAAATAGGTATCGAAAGAGGAAAGGAATACACTAACAACCTCTTCGATGACCAGTTGTACTTCTCGCAATGCCTAATTCTGATCGGTATAGTATTCAATAACCGATGAAATGGCTAGTTAGGTCATTGATGTCCCCTCGTCCAAAGCCAAACTAACCTTATTCCTTAATGGCAACTGCTTCTTAATTGCATCCACTGTCAGTGAGTATTCCCTCCAGCAAATGTTGCTGACAGTGCTAGCGGACTGCAGCACCAGTTCGCTCGGTAATGCATTTTATGACTGTGGTATCATGAGGTATGATACATCAGCAAAAACTATTTCCGTCTGGGCAGGATGGCTGCGTCACAGTGGACGCCCTCCGCCAGAGCTGTCAGAGACACCCCAGTGGCGGATTGCTCCGCGCCCGGCGTCAATACCATGTGGCGTGTTGCGTATCGCCCTCCAATCGCTGTTTCACCATTTCTTCTCGCTCCGTCGTTCTCCTGTTTTAAACAAAGACTCTGGGGTTGTGGCCAACTGTGACCATACGTCGAAATGGGTTCATTGGGTACACTCTTGCATCAGGATTGCAATGCATTGGGTGACGCTGGGAAAATCTCTGCTCGCGTTCCTTCTTCATTAAGCTTGTGGAGGGTAGGAAGATGGTGGGAAGATTTGATGCTACCCGGCCGTGAGGATCCACACAATCTCGGACAGACAGAGTGAACCAAAAGTTGGGAATGATATAGTGTGAAGTTTCTTTGTATGATAAGAGGAGATGGAAATGAGATGATGTCTATCTACTCCAGGGTCTGCCGAATATATACTCCCCATGACTCTGTCCACCTCCGTTACACCTGTATCTCCGTACAACCGCTGTCACTCGTTGATGATGTACTTGATCGAGCGTGATTGAGATGCACTTGCAGACGGAGATCGAGTGAACTCAACGATGCTCTTGGAGGCCATGATTGAGTGAGTTAGGAGATGCACTTGGAAGCCATGATCACGCAAACTTACGGGCCGTAATTGAGCAAGTCTGGAGATACACTTGGAGGTGGTGATCGAGCGACTTTGGAGATGCACTGGGAGGTCGTGATCGAGCGAGTTTGGAGATGCACTTGCAGGCTACGATCGAGCGAGATTGGAGGAGTACTTGGCGGCGGTCAATTTGGAGGGAGGCGCGATGGCAGCTGAGACTCTATTCATTGGTTAACTTGTAATTGTGGGAATGGAGAAAGTTGAGTACAACATCCGCCGAGAGATGAGAAACTGGCTGGGAACGGGAGACTGCCAACTTTGGGATGATGCTGTAGGCGTGGTATGCAGTACTCGGTGTATACTGTACTCGGTGTTAACTCTGGATCCTAGCATGGAGAGATAGAGAGGGATGACTTCACTTCGTGTTCTTAGGTGATGGTAGAGTTGAGCACAAGAAAGAGACAGATGTGAGGAGATCAGCGAAATCATCGTGAGAAAGTGCGACTTAGAGAATTTCGTGTGCGAGTCAATCGATCATCCCCGATATGACAGGTATGAGTCCCAATCCGGCGGGTAATAACACCAATACAAGGTCTTCTCAACCCAATCAGGCAAATGGTACTCCTGATTTCTCATAGCCACTCGTATCCTCCATTTCATTCACATCAACATCCCCCATCTCTCTCTCTCTCGTCCGCAACTCTACCATCATCGCAAGAACACAAAGTTAAGTCATCCCTGTCTATCTCTCCATGCCATCATCATGAGTTAACACTGAGTGCAGCATACACCGAGTGCAGCATACACCTAAGATTGTCTGTCTTCCCTTCATTCTCACAATTTTGAGTTGACCCCTGAATGTAGCTTCAGCTTCCGGCGTACCTCCCTACGGATCGACCGCCACCAGCCAGTTCTCCATAAGAGCTTCAAGGTGAAGTCACCTTGTCACATACTCACGGTTGCAAGTCATCTAACTGATGAATTGAGCCCCGGCGTGCCGTCCAACGACCACCTCCAAGTACTCGTTGAATCTCACTCAATCACGGCCTCCAAGTGTATCTCCAAACTTGCTCAATCACGGCCTGCCACTGCATCTCCAAACTCGCTCAATCACGGCCTCCAAGTGTATCTCCAGACTCGCTCGAATACACCCTGCAAGTTCGCACGATCATGGCCTCCAAGTGCATATCTCCAAACTCGCTCGATCACGCCCTCCAAGTGTATCTCCAAACTCCCTCGATCATGATCTCGGAGTGCATCTCTAAGTTCACTCCATCACGGCCTCCAAGTGTATCTCCAAATACGCTTGATTACTGCCTCCAAGTGCATCTCCAAAGTCGCTCGATCACGGCCTCAGAGAATATCTCTGAGTTCACTCGGTCGTCATTTTCGGGTGCACCTCGAGTTGCTCTCAAGCACCGCCTGCAGCCAGTCCCGATATAGCGTGTGTAGATGGGTAGCTATATAGATACATAGATACATAGATGATAATACAAAACGATTACATGAATGTGATTCGAGGTGCTCCGAGACATGTCGCCGGCCCTCCCAGGTTTGTCACCGGCCCTCCCAGGTGCTCCCAGGCTTGTCGTCAGTGCTCCCAGGCTTGTTGCCGGCGCTTCCAGTTACTCTAAAGGCCGGCAGGAATGCCCTCCTAGGGTCTAATACTCTCCGGAAGTTGACGCATCTAAGTTTACACTCCACATCCTCTCAGACACTCCTGGAGGCTTCCAGTGACTAAAATACATTTTGCTGATGCTATGCAACGCGACCCGTCACCTGGGCGACGGGAAGCATGTAATTCTCTGTAAGAGGGTATGAGGATCCCTTAGAGCCGTCAGAGCCATCCGGAAAACCCGGGTGTTTCTGACAGAAACTAGAGTTGTTGCTGATGTATAGCGTTCGATGGAATATGAGCCGAAACAAATCCTAACATGAGGTAGAAATTCGAGGTGTCTTGGTGAAATTCAGCAGTTACAAGGTCATTAGAGGCCAGTGTGGAGTGCTTTGTATGTCGATGCGGTCAATATAGATAACATATAGATGTCGAATATGAATTTCTATTGCGAGCTGACTATTGTAAATCGTCGACTTCGTTGTCCCTTCCGTATGGCCGAAGCTGATTGATCAACAGTGGTAGTAGTCAATGGAGTAACTCCTGACTCGGTCAATTCATTTAACTTTGCAATGCGTGCTTCTGCCAGCAGGTGTTTCCTGATTGAGCTGGTACCATGTGCTGATGGATGGCGAAGAACTTGATGACAAATGATACATATGATGCCGGGGATGCCAGTCTCCTCAATGCCGCAATGCAAATGGAATCGCCATCATGGTGCATGTCTACAATTATTCCAAGCAATAGAATGCTTCGAGCCCACATTCATAAAAGCCCACCAAGTATCAAAGATGACTTTTAAAATAAGGTCACTCAAATCGCGAATAAAGACACAGTCATTTTTGGAAGATATCATAACCTCCTGCAAAGAGGTATTTAAAGATTTGGAATCCGACATGGCACTAGGAATTCGAAAACTGTCTAATACAACTTTAGAGTCTTTCAAATGATATGTTATTGGAAAGTATAACGTGCCTTCTTGAATATTTACTCTGGAGCTACGAGTATTAAAAAAGTGTGACCTGTGATACATTGCATGCATATTTGTGAAGTTGTATACTTGGACATATTGAAAAGACTGACTGTTGAAAACTGCATTTCAGAACAATGCAGCGCAGTTCGTCACTGTGTAGCATACTGATCCTCCACAATAACTGTTGATGCTCAATTGATGCTCATTGTTATGAGCCTGTAGCACTATCCTGAGTGGGATTTGTGCCCATAATGGCGGCCGATAGATCGATTATGGATATGCACTGTTGTACAACCCATGCACTGTCCAAGTCGCAAGACTAAAAATTGTTGATGCTCTGTTGACGATAATTATTAGGAGGTGGTACTGATATCGAAATTAGCATTTTGGAACAAAGTCAGACCTGTGAGACATTGCCTGGATATGTGTCAAGTTGTATACAAGGACAGGCTGAATATGCTGACCGTTAAAAACTCAAATTAAGCACGATGCTACCCAGTGTATTGCTGTGAAGCTTACACAGCCCCTACAAAAACTGTTGACGCTTTGTTGATGCTCATATTTAGATCGTGGTAGCGATATGGTCAATTGCATTTTTCCCCATAATGGCGGCCAATACTGCAAGTATGGGTCAATGTCGTTGCACGACACCTGGATGATCCAAGATGCAAGACGGAATATTGTTGACACTGCGTTGAGGCTCATTTTTAAGAGACAGCAGCGATAGCGTTGCTAGCATTTTTGCCTAAAAAGGCAGCCAATATTTTGATTATGAGGTAATACTGTTGTACAGGCTCTGGACGATCAATGATACAACACCAATGATCGTTGACGCTCCATTGACGTGCATTTGTTGGAGAGAGTAGCAATGTCATAGCTAGCATTTTTGCCGAGAAAGCGGCCAGTATATTGATTATGGGTTAGGATCATTGCACAGCACTTGGATTATCCATGATGCAAGACCAAAGATTGTTAATAATCCATTGATGCTGATGTCTAGGTTGGGGCAACGAGTGTTCCGCAATCTTTTTTGCCTATTAAGACGACCAATACTTGCACTTTGGTAAGATATCACTATGCAGCCCTTCGATTGCTGATAGTGTAAGACTGCAAATCATTGCCACTTTGTTGACGCTCACCTTCAACACATCATAACAGTCATTTTACACTCAATAATTGTATGCCAAGATTCATATAGTCGTTATTCGCAGTCAATATAATGTTTTTACAAACACTCATTTGCATCCAAAAGCTTCGTCACCTCTCATTCTTTATCCACCATTACACGCACTAATTGAGCGATGGATGATGCAGCGCTGTGATGTTCCAGTGCTTTCGGCCGGCAATTAACGGCATGTAGATTCATTTGCTAGGTTCTGATTAATATATCCCGACTTCCTCACCTTTTCTCATCCAGCTCCTCCTCCTCGATTTCCATGACCTACAATAAACAATGTTCAACAACTCGACCATGTACAACAGGTCCGAGCGGCGAGTCATGAAGCTGGATGCATGGCTGAATGCAGCATTACGGTCATCATTCATCCAGGTTCACATTGCACATTGACCGCTCCTTTTATGACTTGTATGACATCAGTGACTTAAATTTTGTGAATAAATTTTGTCACTAATGTAGATTTTGCTTTCTCACTTAACCGTAACTGGCAGGATCATATCAAGTTTGTTGGTAGTCAATCAACATGATTTGGAGACTAGAACTTTCGCATGGCCCATGCGACCCTTGCACATGCACAGATGAATTATCATGTCTGACAATTTGTTCACTGAAATCGATAAAAAGCTGACACGTAACAAAATACGTACACTATTTGCTTTTTGAAGAGATACATTGTCAAAAGTTGCAATTCACCCCTCTTATTTCTGGTGTTGGAGGAGCCATCACCATTTCTTCATCCGAATCCAATTCCTATCTTGTAGTCAGCTAGGGAGATGATTTGCATAGATAAAAGCTTTCGGGCTTAACTGGCTTCAATTTCTTAATCAGTGACGAATCGGGCACTATGTCGGGTGGGAGTGACTCTATGTGTTTCTGTGACTGTGGGTTCCAAGTACCTAGCCTCATATGACCACTTCCTAGTCGAGAAGTCACTTGCGATTTTCTGCAGATGGTATCATGACACTCCATTATCTCTCCAAGTCCTGTCAGTACAGGAGCGGCTACAACAGTGTTCATTTGCGGCTTGATGACAGCCGGAACCCTCAATTTGGCCGTACAATACCTCAAATCTGTTTCACGCAAGTAGTCGGCCATGTCCCCTCATCCCAGTTGGGTCAGTTCGTCAAGCCTCATCTGCATCTGCCGAAACCTCTCCATGTGGTACTGAACCGGTTTGGTGATTGTGCCCATCCCCCAGCCACGTTCGTCATTGTCGCTCAGCTTGCCCGGCTCCGAATGCTCCTCATCATCGTCATCATCTTCCCAATCCTCCCCATCGTCTGAACTTGCAAGATATCCCAGACTGTCTCGGTTGGCACTCAACAATTCCTCAAATGTTTTTTCGGGCATTCTGGTTGTCAATCCCAAAGTTTCAGCAGATCTCATATCATCCTGCTCCTGCTGAATCGCTGTCTCTACATCTGCAATGCGCTTTCTTGCCAAAGCAGTCTCTCTATCCACATGATCCTTGATCCATTTCTCTTAGTCCTCATTACATAAACGGTGCGTTTCCTGTCTTGTCTCTGCCATAAGCTTCTTTTTCGAACGCAAGATTCTCAACACTCCGAAGGCTCGGACCCTCTCCGCCTCCAAGCCAGTCTTGCCTTCATGGTCTCGATGACTGCACCGTGTGGATCTGTTTGTCAATTTGCCATATTTGCCCACTGGGAGTGGCGAAAGGTTCTCTTTTGGAGCATTGACTATTGTATCTTGTGTTGACTTTGTTGATGGGCAAGATGTTGGATGTTGCAATATATGGACCACAGGGAGGCAAGCTGCATCTTGTATGTCAAGGTTGGTACGCTTTATCAACTTGAAGGAAGTAAAATCAGCATTTTGACCATCACTTCATTGGGAATAGCAATGCTAACCGTACAACATGACTAGATTTTCAGCTTGGGTTACATGTAAAATCCAGGGGATGTCTTGAGACAAATATCACCCAACGTCATTTCTGTCGTAGAATGTCCTTTTTCTATCCATCAAACATGCGATTTCAGCTGTCATTCACCTCTATTTATCAAAGTAAACAAACAGACAACATCAGACCAACTTACTACATATCGTGGGACCATTGGAAACCTCTGCAAACGCGTGCTATGTGCAGCATCATCTATTTTGAGTAGATCGTGAAAGTTGGTTGTAACTCATTCCATTTTGACTTGAAGCTGACTATATATTCCTCAGGACTTCCCACTTCCTTTAGTTATCATCTTCTTCTCCTTTTCCACAACAGCAAATCATGGCTCCACAACCACCTCTGCAAGGTGCAAGCAGATCCGAATCTAGTCAAACAACAGGTGCTTCAACCGATGCACCACCCACTCAGATGCAGGCACCACATAATCCACTGTGACGCTGCCAATGGAGCCACCGCAAATATGACCCAGGAAGCTCGTTCAAAAATGGTACGTAAAACCGGAAGCAGAAAGAATAAGAAACAGAATACCATCGGATGTGAGTGAATCCATACATGGGTTGATGGCTGTCAACTGACAATATAATGTTCAGCTGGTGTACCTAGAGAGCTTCGTGACCAATTTGTCACTGCTCATAATGGGAAACCCTCATGGTCTACCAAGGCAGTTGTCTGCATAGTCCGCGAAATCAAACATCTTGATGTTGTCAGCTGATGGATTTTTGCTGACAAATTTTGTTGAAACTGTCCAGGAGAGTGGACGAAACAGGCTTTACTAACCTTTGTGGAGGCTACGGAAGCATATATGGTTGAGGCTATCCCCAATCTCATATTTACACAATGCAATAGATTTCTTGTAGGTTTTTGACGTGTCAGCTCCTATGGTAAGGCAAGGAGGTCAGGTACAGCCAGAACAGTCCAACATGCGCCTTGCCATGAAGGTGGCCAAAATGGCCAAAGGAGAGTTTTCGTGCGCCGCATTTGAGGAAACACATTATCTTTTCAAGAAACCTCTTGCTGAAGTCTGAGAAGAGAAGAAGTGGGGTGTTATGTTGGCAAGGCATAAAGAGGTGAAGGCTGCGATCGAGAGACACCTGGCTATGGTTCTGGACACTCTTACGGATGGCTGCCTTGCTTCACACAATGGCACAGCAAAGAATCTGCAGACACGCTGGTGGTGCAAAGGCACGGGTGCACCTCCACCCGAACCGTCATCATCTCCACCCGGAAAGCCACCTGCGCCACCTGCGCCATCTGGTGACAATAAGGGAGCTGAAATACCCGAAATCGAAGGTGTGTCACCCAGATATGTGTATATACATATTCCACTTCCCAACGCTCAGTTTGTCAATCGTAATGCATTTGCCAAGGATTGCAAGTGCGATCAAGATTTTATTCCAGATTTGCTGACTGATGAAGGAACAACCACTGGTTACTACACTATCTGCTGCATGGTAATGAAGCTGACATTCATTTTGCAGATGAAAGCAGTCTATGGAGCGAACCTGAAAGTGAAGATGAGCATTGATTACCAGGCATGGGATTTTTGAGTATATTATTATCTACAATTAGTGGACACTTTAAAGTATAGTTTGAAGGAAATATATGTGTGTGTAATTAAAGAACAATGTAACGATCAAGGAGAAAGTACATGAAAATGATAGAAAGGCTGCCAAAACTCCGTTAATCATATTCTATGCCAAACAAAATGATAGCATATTGCAGATACGCCCGTGGCAAATTGTGTCTCAACATACCATCAATGATTTTTGTTCTTGTAAGTCAGCTAATTACAATGTGATCTGGTGGTTGATATTTATGATCACAGAATTGGCTCCCTTTATGGGCAAAAACACTATCAATGAAATCACTACTATCTCTTGAAAATGAGCGTCAATGGAGCGTCGATGACTTCTGGTCCTATAAGTAATGTCATTGAAATGTGATTTGGTTGCTGTTATGCGTAACCTACATATTGGCAGCCTTTATAGGCAAAAAATGGTGAGACACGGTCACTGCCCCATTTTGAAAATGAGCATCTACGGAGCGTCAACAATTTTTCATCTTGCATCCTGGGTAATCTGATGGGCAATAAGTTGTGGACAGCCATAAACGAAGTATTGGCTGCCTTTATTGGAAAAAGAGATTGTGACACCCTCCCTGCCCCATCTTGAAAATGAGTGTCAATGGAGCATCAACGATTCTTGGTGTTGCAACTTGGGTAATCTACCTGTCGCATTGTGGCAGGAATTCATGTAGGTAGTTATGGTGGCCATTTCAGGCAAACAGTGCATGATATCTTCGTTACCCTATCATGAAAGTGAGCATCAACGTAGTGTTAACAATTTCTGATGTTGCATATTGGCTGAGGAAGGCATTGTGCAGATATTTAAGCTGATAATGGAACTATTGATTGCCTTTATAGGCAAAAACACAAAATAAAACAGGAAAACCATGGATTCCAAAATAATGGATATCGCAAGCTGGAAAACATGCAAAACTTGATCACTGGCTGTCGAGTACATGATTTTGGTTAGATACTATCGTCAAACAGCAAAAACAAAAGAATTCAAAGAATCTACAGATGGACGTGCTGGTCAACCTACTGACAACCCGCCCAATTCAGATTGGTTGTGAGACTTCCCTTGAACCATACCAAAATTGCGGGTTCAGGTATATTGACAACACAGACCGCTATTTTGATACCAGTTCAGTTCCGATCTGGACCTGAATCCAAATCCACAGTCTGGAACCATTGCTAACACTAGAAACAACCACATCCATATTGAATTACTTTGTAGTAAATAATAACTGAGTACAAATTAGTACATGATGATTCATATAGTTGATAAGTGATTAGTAATAGCTTGAGCAAGGCAAGTTTTCCATTCTTCTTAGTTAGGTTTAACATTTTGCTAAATTAAAAGTTATTTATACTATACATTATCCAATTGTAATAGTAATCTAATTATTTCTTGAATATTAAGTAATTTATGTCATTTATCAACTTTGTAAATTATATTAGAACTACTTGTTGTATATTATTATTCTAAATTGTTTCAAGATTTATCAGTACAGCAATAGTATTGCTATAGCAGTATTTCTATTTTCTCTTGAGGTACAGTGGAAATACTAATCAGAACTCTTCTGGTCTATTATTGTGTCACTGTCAGTAAATTTGAAAGTAGTATTATAATTTCACTAAGTAGAAAACATTGAACAACTATAGATATATTCTCTATTCTTGCAGATAGCTAGTTGATTATAGACAGCATATTCCATTCTGACAAGTACAATTATATAATACTTATATTTTATCTATCATTTAGTTCCTTCAAGCCTATTAGCAATAGCTGGTTTATCTCTGATCGTGATGGATCTGTATTGACAATTCAAATAGTTGCACAATAGTTTAATTATGTATGATGTAAATAAGTAGGAATAAACTGGATTGAGCTTTAGAAAAAGTTAAAGTGACTTAACCTTGCAACTTTCTATATATATGTAACAAGATAAACTACCATCTGTCCAATACTGTAAGGCTTTTAGTAATGTAATAGTTAAACTCTGATAGTAGAATAATGATAATAATAACCAGAAACAAATATATTCCAAAATATACTACTATATCCAGTCTAGTTGATTGCATTTAATGTAAATAATCAATTGCCAGTTACCTGATTCAAACTCATAGATGGGCCAGCTTTTACAATATCCATCACACAACTAGAATCCCACCAAATGCCCTCATATTAAGTAACCATTCTCTATATATAGTGAAATTCATGAACACAATAGTCTTTGTGTGTGAAACACCAAACCTGACTGCAGTCCTTACACATTGTGGTGGATTGCACACCATCTCCGCTGTCACATCCACTTAACTACTTCTCCACCTGCACTCAGACAAACACACTCCACTCTCCATCCGAAGTGGGGTATACATTCCCCATACCTTTCAGTGTAGCAGAAGTTGAGTGTGCTTGGTAAGCAGTCTGGTACACAGTGGGAGCAAGTAATATTGTGTGTTGCATATACAGGTCTCAGCTGGAGATGTGCCTTGTATGGCCGGAGCGGAGATGTCTTGTATGACCAGAGCGGAGAGGTCCTGTATGGCCAGAGCGGAGGTGTCTCATATGGCTGGAGCGGAGGTGTCTCGTATGGCCGGAGATGGTGATGTCTTGTATGGCCGGAGATGACTGTTGACTCTGATACGGGCTGATGGCATTCAGCCATACTTGCACTCTCATATAAATTGGCCTTGTGGCCCTCTTCAATAGAAGACAATTAAGCTTCTAGCAGTCAGTATTGCAACAGGTTATGAGCCCGGCTATCGCCACCATATAAAATCCTATTCTCACGATCTCAAAAGAACCCTTAACTTCAACACCATCTGCACCATCTGACGATGTCTTCCTCGATAACTTCCTCCGAACCCGCCTTCAACAAAACCAGGTGGGGTGACATTCCTAAGCTCACTCACCCAAACTTCAACGAATGGCAAGATGACATAATACTCATCCTGTCAGCCATGTGAGCATATGCAATAGTCATCGGAGATGATCCTGAACTGCAGCCCCTTGATTTCGACCACGTTGACAACTATGATAATTGGACGGCTACAGAAGCCGAAGCAGCGTCCATGATCAGACTTTCCTTTTCCCCTAAAGTACGGCGTATCGTCAAGGGAATGAGAAACCCTCTCGAGATGTGGAATACACTAGAAACCAGCCTGGACACAGCCGGATATTATATTGGCAGACGAGACATTCTTCGCCAGGTCCGTGCTTGCCGACCAAAGGAGGACGAACCACTGAAAGCATACTTCACCATGCTTAGTAACTACTGCACACAATCAGACCATACAGACGATGCAATCACCGATCGCGATTTGTGCACGCAAATATTTACATCATAGCCATCACAGTATGCGATGATATTAATGGTCCTGAAGCATAGAAGACCCTTGCCCACACCCGAAGGAGCCATGCACAACCTCCCAGAAGAAGAAACTACACCCAGCCTTACCAAGGAACTCGGAGATGCATCCATGGGGGCCGCCCTATTTTCACAATGTGGTGGCTACTATGGCCGAGGCCGAGGCCAAGGCTGTGGCCGTGGTGGACGCAGTGGACGCGGTGGGCATGGTGGACGCAGTGAACGCGGTGGGCATGGTGGAAGCGGTGGAAGCGGAGGAAGCGGTGGAAGCGGTGGAAGCGGTGGAAGCGGTGGAAGCGGTGGAAGCGGTGGAAGCGGTGGAAGCGGTGGAAGCGGTGGAAGCGGAGATAGCCACGAGAGTAAGTGCACCAATTGCAAAATTGACAGCCATACCACAGATCCATGCAGAAAGCGAAAACGCACTCAGGAGGAAGGAAACAACGATGAGTGCATTCGTTTCCAGTGCGGGCTTCCAGGCCACGTCAAAGTCGATTGCGTCTCCTACAAACATATGAAGGAGTGGTGGAAAGTGAAGAAGGCCACTGCTACAGCAGCTCTCGCTATGACCGGAGACTGCGATCCCTTCTGACTAACAGCTTGTACTCCTACCGCCGCCGCCGCTCCATACTGGGTCATCGATTCTGGAGAGGCACACCACATGTGCAATGACCGCAGCAGCTTCTCATTGTTCAAATCGTTCTCACTTCCAATAGTAATCGAACTCAGGCACGACAACTCAGTCACCGCCACGCATTATGGTATCGTCAACATCATACAGGGCAATCAAGTCGAAGCCCACCATACTCCTACTTTTCGACTTTTCATTCTATCAATCAACCAATTGGATTTGGGCGGGCATACGACTATATTTCAGAATGGAAAATGCTCAATAACTTCACCATTTTCCTGCACCCTCGCCGGAAAAGTAGTCAATGGCATATATTTCTTAGTTCCTGCAAACACTCTCCTATCATCGACTACTGAGAACGGCAGAAAGTGAAAGAGAGAAAGCTCACCTCCAAAAGAAACCTCGCCTCCAAGAGCACCTATCGCAGCAAAAAGTAAGTCCACTCGAAAGTCTCTCACAATCTCAGTATCAAGCCTATTGCAGCGACGAATAGCCCATATAAATCCTACCGCCATGAAGACTCTGATTGGCGGATATAAACATGATGATTCAATGTGCACAGTCTGCATCCAGGTCAAGCACAAGCAGAGGATCATTAGAGTGCCAGTGAAGTGCACTACGAAGCGTTTTGAACTTGTACATTCGGATGTGTGCGGTCCTTTCTCTTCACCGACCTTGGGAGACAATCGATACTATATACTGTTCATCAACGACTACACAAGGTTCACATCCGTATGGCTGCTTCCAAATTGGACAGCCGTGACCTGCACCTCCGCCTACCAGGCATTTCAGTCCCGAGTAGACTCAATGGGATACGAGATCAAGTGATTCCGGTGTGATAATGGACGGGGAGAATACGACAATAAGACCTTCCAATATGTCCTCACGGCCCGCGGTACTACATACGAACCATGCCCTCCATACGCCCACCATAAGAAAGGTGTTGCAGAGCAAGTGATCCGTACAATCACTGAAAAGGCCCGGGCAATGATGATTGACTCCCAGGCTCCCATCCAGTTCTGGGGAGAAGCAGTAAATACCACAGTCTATCTCCATCAAGGATCACCGAATGAAGGCCTCAAAAGAAATGACCGCGATCGCTGTCAAGCGCCGTACGAAAGGCCATACGAGATGCTGCATGGATTTGGCAATCCGACACACGATGCTGACAGCAACGAAATATCGTATCAAGCTTCTCTGCACGATCTACGGCGATTCGGATGCTACGCCAGTAGACTCATTCCAGAAGTTCAGCGCCGCCAGGGCAATTTCAGCCCAAGGTCCAAGCCCTGCATGATGGTAGGCTACACACACGACTCAAAGACATTGTGGAAGATATGGGATCCCGAATTCCAGAAGGTAAAAGCCCAATCAGAAGTCATCTTCGACGAAGGAAGAAATGCACACATGTTGTGTCAGCATGGAAGCAATGAGATCGACATAGTTGGATTACCAGAAGATGAGAAATATGTCGATGAAACAGATACCGGAGGTGAGCCTCTCCGAGGTCAAGATTGTCAACCTACCCAGATAGGTAAGAGATCCACATCGCACATGCATGAAGCTGCTGACAAGGAAGCAGAAAACATCGTCCACAGCCGGCACCTCCGCCGAGAGGATCAGACTGCCCAGCGTTCTGCAGCAGATGCAGAAAACATTGCCCACAGCCTGCGCCACCGCAGAGAGGATCAGACTGCTCGGCGTTCGGCAGCAGCAATCAAGATATCAAGCCAACTACCCCCAGCATCTCCAGCTCCGCTGATAGCGAGTCGTGTCACAAGAAGCCAAGGCAAAGCCTCCGCAGATGCATCAACGGCATCCATAGATGATCCATTCACATACGCGGAAGCTATGGAGAGCACTCTAAAAGATCACTGGAAAGAGCCAGGCAGGAAGAAAGCACATTGATCGTGCTCAATAACACCTTCTCTGCTCTCAACTCCCGTGAAGCACCGCAACTGCATGTTGAGTCAATTGGCTCTAAGTGGGTTAATAAGACTAAACACAACCCTGAAGGGTCCACACGGTATAAAGCACACCTAGTCATAAAGAGATGCGGGGGGACGGATTTCGGTGAGACTTATGCTGCTGATGGGATGCTATCTACGTTTCGGTATCTCTTCTCTCTCATCACAAGATACGGGAGGAATATGAACCACTTGGATGTAGTTTCCGCTTTCCTACACCCTGAAATCGACGATGACATCTATATGACCTTGCTTGAAAGACCGCCAGAGGGCCTCAACACACCAAAGATCCTTGTCAGACTCAGAAAAGATCTCTACAGCCTTGAACAGGTTCCACGGCTATGGCACGACAATATCAATGCCTTTCTACACTCTCCTGGGTTCACACAGTCCTCAGCCGATCCCAACCTCAATCTCCGCAGCGATGGTAATCTGATACTGCTGTATCTCGACGATATCGCAATGTCTATTCCGGAGTCCGCAGCCAGAGCCGCGATCGAGGTCAAGGCGAAACTCTCGGAGAAAAATAAAATCACGAACCGCGGGCCGGCACGCCAATTCCTTAGCATCGAGATCTACCGCGATAAAAGTGGTACCGGAATCAGTCTCGGTCAGAAAGCTTTTATCACGATAATCCTCAGACAATTGCGCATGGAGCATAGTCACGGTGTCTCGATGCCCATGGATCCCAATGTAAAGTGTGACTTGGCCGAGGATCGGGGGGAGAAGGAACTGAAAGATATCACAGACTCTCAAGAAGTCGTGGGGTCACTGATGTACATAGCACTTTCAACTCGGCCAGATATCTCGTATTCGGTCGCTGTACTTTCCCGTTACAATTCGCAGCCATTCACCAGCCATATGACCGCGGCCAAGAGAGTTCTTCAGTATCTCAAATCTACAGCTGATTTTCGACTACACTTCACCGGCAATGGCATCGGCATCGGCATCGACATCGACATCGACAATAGTCTCATAGGGTACTCGGATTCCAAAAGGGCAAATGACAGCGCGGACCACAAATCCCACGGAGGTCATGTGTTTCTCACGAGCAATGGAGCAGTCTCGAGGCAGTCTCGGAGGCAAGACCTCATCGCCATGTCAACTCTCGTGGCCGAAATCGTCTCCTGTTCGGAGGCCTCCAGAGAAGGGAAATGGTTACTCTTGTTGCAAAAAGATATTCACGGTTCTCAGATGGACTCACCACTATTGCCAATCAACTGCAACAATCAGGGTGCTCTCACTCTAATGACCACGCGAATCATCAAAGCTCGAATTAAGCATATCGACGTTTGCTATCACAAAAGTCGAGATCTGCACAAACGCCAAAGAGTCAACTACTCCTACGTACACATCAACGAAAATGTGGCAGATATACTCAGGAAAGCACTTACCAATGATACGCATACGAAGTTCACCAAAGCAAAGGGTTTATGGTAATTGGAGGTCAATTTAAGGTTTAAGGCTACAGTAGTACTCTTTCCCTGCTCACTACTCAAGCAGGGTTTTAAGGAGGCTACTATGGGAATCACAAGTTGCGCATCATGTTTGTTTGTTTGTTTGTTTGTTTGTTTCTTGCTCCACAGAGCGTAGCAAGAGGGGGGAGTGTTGCATATACCAGTCTCGGACGGAGATGAGCCTCGTATGGCCGGAGTGGAGATGTCTTCTATGACCGCAGCTGAGATGTCTTCTATGGCCAGAGTGGAAGTGTCTCGTATGGCCGGAGCAGAGGTGTCTCGTATGGCCGGAGACGGTGATGTCTTGTATGGCCGGCGATAACTGTTGACTCTGCTACGGGCTGATGGCATTCAGCCGTACTTGCACTCTCATATATATTGGCCGTGTGGCCCTCTTAGATTGAAGACAATTAAGCTCCTAGCAGTCAGTATTTCAACATTGGGTGGCAACAGCCAGCTGGGTGATTTCTTGTGAAGCTAGAATGAACACAAAACTTTTCATCATGGATGGAATTTAAGCTTGACAGAGATCCCACACAATCGAGAGACACATGTCAAATTCGTCTAGAGTTATCGCTTTCGTTGCCGGAAGATCTCAAAAGATTATTGGGAGATTGATATGGGTGGTGTCCAGATCCCAGTAAATACACAAGTACCTATTGCATTTGGATATAAGCTGTGTATCTGAATTCAATACTGAATACCCATATCTACACCCACCTTGTGCTGGTTGTAGTTTTCAACAATGGCTTGTATATCCAGTTGTTTTTGGAATTCTCCTGGAACAGATGTAAAATTGGCTCCACTTGGATTGATACTCATGTTGCCAGAATGCTGTCTCATTCTTGGCACCAGTGCATCCTCACTACTTGGAGGGTGGATTGTAGACATCATTGTAACTGGAGATAAATCCATCCATAGCAAGGTTACAAATCCATCAATAACAGCTCTACTTCAACAGGGATAGAAAGATTTGTAATTGTTCTCAACTTTTATCCACTTCGACAATCCTCTAATGGGCTGTCTACTTAGACTGAATCCTCTTATCAGCACTCAATCAAGTGCTACCGGCAGTAGTTTGGTTTTGGGGCGGTTGTTCATGTATACATTGAAGGAGAGCATTCAATCCCTTAGGTGAAAGAATCTAATCATGTGTTGAACTATCTCTCTTGTAGCTTTGAGTTGTGCAGGTCGGGATTCCGCATCGACAGGATCCACTCCTACTGCATTCAGTGAGGGGTGGATCTCCCAGATACAACCCTTCCCTGCCATGTTGAAAAAGTCATATTGTTGAATAGTTGCCTTGTTTGGTATGATTATAATGTGAAGAGACCTACCTGTCAATGAACATATAGCTTCATCCATAGGATCATCCCTGCCAGGTACATCAGCAACAACCCGGTTGTGCGTCTGAAACACCCGGGTGTTCCAGATGGCTCTGACGGCTGTGACGGTACCTCATATCCTCCAAAGGAGAATTACACGCTACCCGTCACATACTTAACTCCATGACTTTGCGCCTGGTTTACCCACCATCAGAATGACACGTGTGCTACACTCTTCACAGGGGCTGCAGTTATGCTGTAGCTGTTTACACAACGCCCGGCGATGTTTATGCCTTTCTTCAGCCAATAGCCACATTTAACCTCTGCGCTATTGCTATATATCGGATGCCGCACTCGCCCCATACATGTTTTGCTTGGGGATTTTGTCACATATTGCAATGCAATCCTCGTTGCGGATACATCGCTTGCCATTGAATTTGCTTTGCCATTATTGTATTTTACATGTCTGAAATATACAGTCCAATTTTCACACTCTCTCGTACTATGCCCTCAGTTATCCACATTCTGCGTTGATCCATCATCGGCTTGAGATGCATATTCCTCCTCATCTGAATCCGCATCGTCGCCATGTTCGCACTCATCCCTGTCGACATCACAAGCTCCCACGTCAAACCTTCTATGCCCTCGGTCCTCCATATTCTGCATTGATCCATCATCAGCTTGCGATGCTTATTCCTCCTTGTCCGCATCTGCATCGACGCCATGCTCACACTCATACCCGTTGACATCACTGGTTCCCAGGTCAAACCTATGATGCCCTCAGTCCTCCACACACTGTGTAGATCCATCATCAGCTTGTGATGCTTCTTCCTCCTCATGCGCATCTGCATCGTCACCATCCTCGCCCTCATACCTGTTGACATCACTGGTTGCCAGGTCAAACCTCTCGAGTTCAGTCACGGGCCGTCTTCGCCAGCTGGTGGTGAGGACGGCATCGCACAGGTAACTTGCTTCAGCTTCATCTGAATTATCACCGCTGCCCCCTGTTATCCCGGAATGAACTTTTCCATCCGTGCAATTGTTGTCTATCAGGATGTTTGTGTCAGTGCTTCCGACCTCAGGCTTCTCAAGCGCCACTTTGGAGGCCAAATAATCACGAAGAATAGCATTGTCAACACCCACTGCTTCCACACTGATCACCACAGCAGGCGTTGGGTTCTCCGCCCGTTGGATCTGACGCTTGACGGTAGCAAGAGTGTGGTTATACACCCTCTGTTGGTAGCTCTCCGGTAGTGTGTTCCAGGTATTCATCACGGATGTATATGTGTCTGCGACGCCAGGCGAGGTTAACAACTTGCGACCCGTCGCAGGGCGGCAGGATGCGTTCTTCTCACCGTCATTCCCGGAATAGAAGTAGTTCAAGCAATCATGTCTGTCCGCTTTCAGCTGTGACTTGGTAACTTCTGGATGAATGCCTTTGTTCTTTTGCCACTCCAGGAGAGCATGGCGCATCGCAGTGCAGGTAAACAAGATCAGTGGCGAGAGTATATGACCGTCCGTGTCGTCAATCGTGGAATTAGAAAATCCATCAGCGTACTTACTGCAGTTATCCACCCAATAATAAAATTTGATGTAGATAAACCCCAGGATTGCTTCCGCCAGGAAGTAAAGTGGGCGCTGGCCATTCATTAGCAGTGTTTGACTCTCTCTGCGTTGGATTTGGACCCTGTACACCACCTTCCACACGCTCTGCGGACGATTCAGAGCAGTGGAGATCATATAGCTCGGCTATACTGTCCCTTGCAGAATGAATGAAATGGGATTTAACCGTATTGACTTGTGCGCGAACCGGGTACCGGTTTGAGCGTGTAATATCCAACATGGGCAGTTGCTTCAGCATACCTCCTTCAAGATCTCCTCTGTGTGTGCCTCAAATGTTAAGGACCAAATGTTGTTTTGCAGCATTGCGGTGTTCCAGTACGTCTCTAATATCTACCAGTGTGGGGCTTCAGCTAATGCTTTCGCAACACATTGCATTGCATAACTTAACGTCTCCAATTCGCTTGCACTCATAAACAGCCGTCTGTTCCACATGTAGAGCTCCAGGAGCCGGCCTGTTGCAAATACAAGTAGTGTCAAGTCGGAGAGACCAAATCGATGGATGTCGTGACTGCCGGAAACCACTGATGGAGGTGTAGACACTGCCTGCATTTGCAATTGCCACTTCGTCTGTCTCTGATTCCTTTCTGTAGCTCGTGTTTGCAGTGGATTTGTAATGATCGCGCGAGATTCTGGATTAGGGATGGGGGTAGGCAGGTTTTCAAGACCGCTGAGAGGAGTAGGAGTGCGAGCAATTCCAGATGCAGGGCTGGATACAACGCAACGCGTTGAGTCTGTCTGTGTGGTTCCGCTGGTTGCTGGTTTGTTATGACGACTTGTACCCAGCGTGGCGGTAGGAGTAATTATTGAACGTTGCTGGGTTGCGGACGGGGTGGATGTCACGCGTTCAGTGATATCTGCAATGCGAGAATTTTTCAGCGAAGATGAGGGGGTGGAGTTCTGACCTCGGATTGTACAGGCTACGGAACTCCCTCGTTGAGAGGAATCCCTCTCCCCAGCCGCTACGGAAACGTGTCTCTTAGCAGCAGATAGTTGAGAATTCCCCAAAGGCCCACGCTTTTGTTGATTCTGACGATTAGCAAGACATCGAGCATTTAGTACGACCGGAGTCGTGACAGGGTGAGGGATTTGGGAAGGCATCATCGGATATTGATGTTCGACTTTGTGACAGCAGGAATAATTTTCTTTTCATGCATATGCAACGGCAGGAGAGGTAGACTCCTATTTGAGCGACCATGGAGTGATTCAACAAGAAAGGGAGGTTCAGTGTAGACCACACTGGACTCTAAACTGTGACAATACTCGGGGATGAGATGCCTGCAAACGCATTCAATTCTGGGGTCAACTGCCATCAGATTAAACACAGATTGAACTCAGCATTGACATTCACTGTTACAGCAACGTCTGAAGGTCTGGTTGCACCGCTTGAAGGGTGTTTATGCCTTCTTGGCGTGATTATCATCGTATTACACTCGTTCTTGGCTCAATACTTCGAACCATCAACGGTGTATATCTTCAGCTTCCTGGTGGAAATCTTCCTTTGGCAGAGCTAAAACCATCGCAAAGCCAACAATGAGGTATTCTCTATCCTATGACATCAGTTGCATGTCCTTTGTCCACCGCTAGGCATTGGTAGCCATGTTGGATGGTTGCACAGTTAGGACGACTTGAGAACTACCCAGTTTGCTTCGAGATGCACGAGGTCCAAGCGGTAAAAGTGGTATGTGATGCCAAAGCACCGCCCGGCGTCGCAAACTGTCTTCACCGTGAGTGCTAAGTCTCGTCTCGAGGCACCTCATCCATGAGGTGCTTGGTGGTTGTGCAAGATAAAGGCTGGGCCGTTTTGTGTTCATTAACCAACAACACGCTGGATATGAATCGAATCGCAGGAGCTCGAGTATATATATCCTTTATTCCCACCTATACCTCCATTATCTTTTCCTCCAGTATTAAACACACCAGCAGCATCCTGAACTATCTCGACCACACGTGACATGCACAAAACAACACTTCTCGTTCCAAAACACACCAGATAACCTACACAACTTGGTATGTTCACTCTGGGCTTCCTTTCGCTATGTTCGACGGTATCATAATGGTAACGCCTCGGATGTAGATTCAGTTTCAACTCGAAGGGATGGCACCTAAGGGCAGCCGCAAAGGAGAGGGGAAGGCAACTGCTAGGGCAAAAATGCAGACATCGGTTATGAATTGACGCCTGTCGGTGGATCGGGACCATATTCCGGGATTCTTCTTGCAACACATCCGTGGACTCATACAGATAAACAATGTTTGCTGCATCAAGGAAGAGAGGGCCTGGGACCTCATTTCTGATAGAATATTTCTTGATCCAGTCATGACTTGCCACATGTCACAATTCCGGCTGTTGTGGCCGCACCGCAGGAGCAGGAGTTCACCGTTTTGGGAGTGGTGGGCTGCCTTCCTCTCAGATATGGGGCAAATGTTTCCCAAAATCCGCGACCAGATTGACCATTGTAGGTGGGACAACCCCGGTGCCTTCGGGGATGAAGTTGATTGCTCCAATCCGCACACAACCAGCTCGGGATAGGTTAAGCGCACTTGTGAGCGTTTCTCTTGCGACGGTAGCAATGATCTCAGCGCAAAGATTGAGTCGCCAAGCTCCCAGCAGTACAAGCCAGGTGACTTCCTGGCCGTTCGACCACTGAATTGGGATGAGATATTCAACGAAGATGATGATGATGAGAACTGGGCAGATCCCGGATTGCCGAGCGGTGGACGGAGCCATCCTGGCAATGACACAGACAGTGACGACAGCGATGGTGAGGAGGACACTCAGGGCGGCGAGAATGGGACCGGGAGAGGGATGGGAACACAAGATGGGAAGGGGAAAGGGAAGGCAACTGACAATGGGAAGGGGAAAGGGAAGGGGATGGGGAATGGAAACAGTAAAGGGAAAGGTATTGATACACAAACCCCAGGGGAAGGTGATATCTCTCGTGCTGTAGCTTTGCAGTTGCAGAAGGAAATGTCGGAGGCAGACTTGGACATGGAGGGCTAACTAAAGCAGGGATATTTAGAGGCAGAAGCATCGCCCGCCATGTCAATCTCCTCAGATGACGATACCGACTCTACTGAGTTGGTCAGCGAATATGACTCAGAACATGATTTTAATCTGGAGATGTGCACGGAGGATGATATGGACGCCCTGGACAGCTTGGAGTTAGATGGCGATGCGGATATGGAAAGGGATGGTGACAATGATGAGGAGGAAGATGAAGAGGAGGAAGATGAAGAGGAGGAAGATGAGGATGAGGAGGAGGATAAGGATCAGGATGATGGCAAAGAACCTCGGACGATTGGCCATGGAGAGATGGTAAATTCATCAGCTGATGATGTAGATTCCAGGGTAGACGATCAGCCAATCTTGCTACCTGAGCGAACTCAGGAGATGCACGAGCATTCCGCATGGACAGAACCTCCAGCGCCTGCCCCACGGCCACACACCCTGCAGCCTCGCGCATGACCACGAAGTCCAGAGACTTCTCCCCTCAGTGGGCTGAAGCATTTGTGGTTTGTGACACTGCAACATCCTTGCCCGGCTGTGCCAACTCTGCAAGTAGCTGAGGCAGCCAGAAACATCTCGGATGTGGATGTCGATCAGCAGCTGCTGATTGGATCGGCAGGTGGCGACAGGCTCCCCAGTGTCCCCATCTGCGATGTCCCTCTCCTTGATGTCCCGGTCCCTGATATCCCTCTCCCTGAGGTGCGCCCGGATGTCTCGGTAGGCGAGGTGTGAACCAGTCCCCGCGATGCTGAGGATGCAATGTTTGTTGCGTTCGGGTTAGGGTCGGGTTCTTGTCTTGTTCATTTCCTTCGTTCTAATCTATTTATCTCAGGCATTGATTATTACACGCGTCGCAAGGTTTTTGGATCGCTCAAGATGTATTTTATTTTCGGGTTGTGTATCGGTTTCATTGTATTGGTTTCATTTTGTTCATAGTATGATGGGACATCGCGCATGCATCGTTTTTGCAACTGCTGGCATGTAAGAAATCTCCTTGTGATGGTGTTGAGGCTCAATAAGTTAGCTGAAAGTATCGTGAGCTTACACACCAGGCTGCTCAGGCCCGGCACCAAACTTTCGTCCCTTTCTACAGTGCATACTCCACTCCTCGCGTGTCATCAACAATGCCAGAGAAGACCCCTTCCTGTTGCGCCGTATTATCATCCAGAAAGAAGTTCACATCAGACAGCTGGCGACTTACTCATATCAAATTACACCTTCCTGAACACCTTCACGTTAGACGCCAGAAGAATCTGACAATTCGCAGCACGCCCCGACGCATTAAACCTGCTCACCTTGGTGAATTTAACGCTGACAATGATTCAGTCGAAGACTAGGACCCGTTTCCCTACCTCAAACACGTTGAAACCATCGCAGACTCAGAGTCTCAACCACAGCCACCTCTGCCACGGACGGAAATATACCCCGGCACCGGCGCTCCGCTGATCGATTACACTGCCAGGCCATGGGAACACGACGCTCAGGGCTGCCATGAGACGAACCTACAAAACAACCCCTACTACCCATTTGCCACATTTGAAGAGTACAAATATATCCAGTGTGTGATCAGGAAGAAGGGCATGAAGACATACTATGACAACGTGCTGAAAGACGAATACACCGCTCTGCGTGTCCCAAGCTTCCAAAACGGGGATGGCGTGCAGAAGCTCGTGGCTAGCATGCCAGAAGATCAGGCTCTCAGGTAGTGAGAACTACACACTCTCGAGGATATGAGATGGAATGACAATTACCAATGCTCAATAAAATACTGGAGTCAAGACATCATCAAAAGCATGAGATGGTTGATGCGGCAGCCAGCCTATGCGGAGCATCTCATTTTCACCCCCTCAGTGTGGCTTTATCAGCAATATGCGCCAGAAACGCCTCTATACTGAAATGCACACTATGGACTGCTGGTGGGAGACACAGGTATGGAGAGATACTCGAGGATAATAACTTGCTAATCGACATTTAGTCAATGCCCAGAGTGGGTGATACTCTGGTTTCCTCGATGATCATGTCCAACGGAACACACCTCTCGAATTTTGCTGGCAACAAGAAAGAGTGGCCTGTATATACGTCAATTGGCGATCAATCTTCGAAGATCTGCCAGATCCCCTCAACGCACAGTATCGTAATAGTCGCTCTCCTACCGATTCCGATCAAGGACTGCATTATTCCTCAGAAGCGGCTAGATGAGCAGCGGCAAACAAACCGATAGGTGCTGAATGAAGTACTCTGGCGGCTACTTCAGCCACTCACCTTTAAACGAAATCCCAGCGCCGGGAGCGGGTATTACAACGTTCTCTGTGCAGATGGCAACCTCAGGCGTTTCAAACCGGTTGTAGCAGGATGGCTTGCAGAATGCCCAGAGTATAGCGACCTACATCATCTCGAGCGGCATGTCTGTCTCAGGTGCAACTGTCCAAAGAACGAATGTGGAGCTTATGTGCATTCTGACAGGCAATACCCCAAGCGGAATCGAAACCTATATAGAAAGCTCGGCCATGCCAACACCAAGGAAGCCAATGCCGAACACTCGTTGCGCCATAATCACCGAGGATTCAACCCGTCTCAACATATTCCCTGTATTGTGAGTGACCTCCCTATGCCGGACCTCCTCCATACAATGCAGATCGGCATGCTTGACCACCTCCAGAAGTGGATTTTCCACTTCATGAAGACACACGAACGGCTCAACAAGTCCCATGCAATCTGGTCATCGGTGCCTGCTTACCACGACCTCACACCAAACAATAAGTCATATGAGCAAGTTTCACAATGGAATGGGAAGGAGATGAAGGAAATGAGCCGGTCCCTGCTTGGAGTTTTAACCCAGTCTCTACAAGGCGGAAACCCTGCTCAGCGTCCCTTATTCAATCGTGCAATTGAGTGCACACGGGCGGTGTAAGAATTCTATATGTATGCTCGATATAAATCTCATGATGATGCAACATTGAGCTACATGGAGGACACCTTCCATCGTTTGCACACCTTCAAAGATATTCTCTTACTTGGGCAAGCCGGCAAAAAGGCGATGGCAAAAGCCAATGCCCTGAGAATGGAACTCGTGAAGCAGCGAAAGGTAAACGAGGAAACAAATGCTGATACTTGCACACCGTCCAAGAAGTGGCGCGAAATGAATGCCTGGCGATATTTTATCCGCCACGAGGTAGATATTTCCAAGGAGTTAGATGCCGACTTCAACTTTCTGAAGATCCACTTGATGTCTCACAGGGCCGAACAGATTCGTCGATACAGAGCCTTGCAACAGTATTCTGCCGAAAGACATGATCAAGCACATAAAACGAACCTCAAGGACGGTGGGAACGCCTCCAATCACATTCTCAACTACCGGCCAAAAATAATCACATTTCAGCGTCGCATCCTCTGCTTCGAAATCAGAGTGCTCAATCTCCAAGCCCTCGCTCAGCGTCGGCAGAACAGCGCTGCCACGTGCAAAGTGCTCCCTTCCGGTGCTGATCTGGCCGGACTCCTGAGCCCCTAGTCATATGTGAAGCCCGAATTCATCGGACCCCAAAACTGCCGTGATGGAAAGCATCCTGATGCTACGATCATGAATGACTTCTGAGCAGTTCTCAGCAATACGCAAGGCGCAACACACCGCGCGGCAATATCCAGCGCCACGCGGGAGTTTATACATCATAAGAGTTGTAACAAGACTTATATATCGGATGAACAACTGCATGCAATGGAGCTCTGTATTTACCATCGTATTCAGGTTCAAGTTAAGGGTTTAGAAGCTGAACGCATATCTCAGATGTGTCGATGCACAGGAAGCCAGAGCTGGTGCGGAGGGGATCGACGGAATGACTGGGTGTGGGTAACCCAAATCCCGACTAAGTGTTATGGCGCGCTGAATTGGCATCTCCCGTGGCAACTGCAATGACTATTCAAAATCAAGCTCCAAAACAAGGATGGAGCTTTCGTTGAGTACTGGTTAGCCCTGGCGCTCACCTCAATACCTGAAAACTTGGGTAACTTGGATCCCGTCTCGAAATTTGTACAAGTGAGAAAAGCACCGGCAGCTGTTGCTTTGCAAGTTTTTAGCATGGGAAACATCGTCGGCTGTGCGGACATGATTCCAGAGATAGCTACGAGTAGTATGTCAGGAGACGGACGGAACGAGCGATGGATTGTCAGTAGCCACATACATCTGGCAACTTGGAATGATGTGTATAATTAGTAAAGAGAGAAGTGCATTTTCCGCGCAGGTAGAAGGAACGCGAGGAGAGATTTTTGCAATATCACCCATTGCATTGCAATCCCGATGCGAGCGCGTACCCAATTAACCCATTCCGACGTATGGTCACAGTTGACCACAACGCCAGAGTGTTCTTTCAAAAGAGAAAACCGACAGAGCGAGAAGAAACAGTGAAAGAGTAATCGGAGGGTGATATGGAATATGATACGTGGTATTGAAACCAGGCGCGGAGTCATCCACCACAGGGGTGTCTCTGACGGCTCTGACAGAGCGCGTCCACTCTGATGGAGCCATTCCGCCCAGACGGAAATATTTTTTGCTGATGTACTGGGTACTACTGCAAGAAGAACTGCAGCTGCTCCTGCAGTATATCCACCATTCAATGCCAACAAGGCATGTACTCTGGTGTTTTCATTGGAGAATTGTATGGAGAATCATAGAAGAAGTGGCAGATCACCTGACTACAAGTGTTAAGAAGGTTCGCTACTGGGGGTGATCCATCCCAGAAAAGGCTGCCCCCATCGATTATTCACTGCCACTTATGAGAAACTTCAAACAAATCCACATGAAATTGAATTGCCAGCGAGACATAAAGCTCCTGAGCAGTAACTGGCTGCCAGTAATGCTGCTACTCATTATGTTGCCCAAGAAGCTACTGCTGGGCAATTGAATTGGTGCTGAGTACAAGCTATTCCTTGATGAAGTTGAAAAGTAAGAGACTAATGATTTGAAGTAGAGTAATGGTATCCAAGCCAGAATACAAGATGAGCAAACAGTTTCATGCATTGTAGGAAGCGATAATATATAGCAATTGATTGAACATGGGAAGAGCAGGAAGATCTGTCAAAATGTGAATTGGTTTTGAGAGGTTCCTTACACCACTTAGCTGAGTGATCAGGAGGGTTTGAGCCAGCTGGCTCAATATATGAAGTATCAGAGGAGCTATAATAATTGTCAATGTCGAGTATTGCAGGTGGTGCTTCTGCATTGGCTGAGGACAAATCGGATATAAAGACCAGTTTGTACTGTACAATGGCAGGTTGTGGCTGAGATCTGGAGGTGATACACTATGGACCAGAGTAATAGTCCATAATGCTGCGCTTGGTACAGTGTTTTTTTACAGTGTTTGGTAATGATGGTGAAGATAGGAGTATAAGTGATGAAGGTAGGAAGTTGACTTTAAGATTCTGAAGTCTGAGGACTACTGTATTCATGGTTGTTGTTGTTGTTTAATCATACTGTATTCAATCTGACTTGAGTATGACAGAACTTAATAACCCCCTCCGCCTCCAGGCAAGCTGGCTAGTTAGTGGAGCTCCCCCCCACTACACTTCATCTCTGCTTACAAATCAAAGATGAACGATAGCAAGATATAGAGATATAAACCTGTTGCAGCAGCCCCCCGCACCTAAGCTCCCAGCAATGTGCCCACTCCATACTGCTATTGATTTGGGCGGAAACCTCCCGACTTCGGTAGCTGCCAGGAAGTCCACTAATGCTTCATCGCACTGTTCCATTGGAAACTGCTCAGAGATCTGCACATGTTGGCATCTGCCCGCTTGCCAGCCTCTCACCTTTCCGACTACTTTCCAGATTACTTTCTTGTGGTCTCCTCACCAGCTGCAGTGGTCCATGAGGTGCTCCCACATCTGGGACACTGTTCTGACAAACCACCAGCAATTGTTGTTCTCTACGCGGCCGAACAATTGCTCGTAGACTCCAGTGGGTGCATGCTCTGACTTCAGTCGGGAGAATCTGCCAGCCAGCGATCTCACTCTTGTCATTGGGATAGGTCACCAGGTCCCCGCCTTGCCCTTGTCTCTGTTACTGAAGTGCTTGCTGCACTTGTCGGCCTCCCACTTTGCCTTGGCTGCTGACCTTCCCTTGGAGATTCGTGTGGCTTTGTTTGGGGCTGGGGTGTATGGCCACTCTATCAACGTACTTCAGGTAGTATCTTGGGCTTAATTCGCCCGACAGTCTGCGTCTTCGTGTCCTAGGACCCAATGAATCACATTTGTGATGCCATCGGTGAGGTGAGCTTGAGCCCTTCGGTTTCTACCACTCACTAGTCACTGCCCCAGGCCCAGCAGCAAGTGTGCCATTGTTTGAACTGTGGCCTGTGAGTCGGTAATGACTGCCACAATTTTCAATCTATCAAATGTATCTCTCTTCTGGATCATCAACTCAAGTGCGAGTCCCATCACTCACAGGTTGGCATCGAGGACCTCCATACGTGTGCTGCCGAGATAGCTGTGGCCGGACCTCCATTCATCTCCGTCTTTGCATACTATTCGTGGGTGTTGTAGTATGGTAGATGGGAAGTTGGAAGACAATTGCCACTGGGCTGAGAATGTTACTCTTACAATCTCCAAAGTACTACTATTTATATGCAACTCAGCACCACAGATCTTGTCACACTGTCACAAGCATTCACAAATTGAAGCTTCAACTGGTTGTCTGGCAATTTATAATATTCAAGAAAGGGGTTTGATTGGGCAGCTGTACAGTTGTGAGTAATAACAGTGCAGGTCACAGTGAGCTCAATTGTAGGCCTGCTACTGCCAGTAGGATAGAGCTTGGAGCGAAGATTGAAACCAATATTATAATTCAAATTGTCACATTTAAAGAATAAGAAAAAGAGAATTAATTATATTTTCTTGCTGTTTATGTAAAAAGTATAAAAATGGTTGCAGTTAAGTTAGTATACCATTTTTTAAATATCTGAGCAAATATATGATCAATCTCCTCTCAACATTTAAGCTAATCTGGAGTGAAAAAAAATATTCTAAATGAAATATTCAATTTAGAAATTATGATTAAATATATCTTATATCAAAATAGAAAAGAAACACCCTACTATATATTATTGCATTGCTACAGAACCTATAGCAAAATACGCTTAATGTATACAATGCAAATATCTTATTTGGGATATATACTGATCTTGGATCCATATCAAACAAGCTACTAGTGGAGTATCCAATAGTCAACTTTCAACCTCAAATACCCACTTCCATATTTATTCAACTCTCAGATTTATTTTCTTTCTGAGTGTTTCTTAGACCTGAATATTGCTTATCTACAAAATATATATATCAATATAGTGCTTCACTTGCTTGTTTCTGCATTTCGTTTTTTTGAGTATTCATAAAGTTGTTAACTAATTATTGTGGCCCTGACTATGCTGATTATATTATTATTTCTAGATACTGCCAAGTACTGCTATATAGGTATTTTACATCAGGTTAATTTTTTCTATCTAATATTTAAATATATCTTACATACTGTCATGTATAATACTTCTACCTAACCTGGTAATAAGCATTACATACCATTAGGTTAAACAGTTGTATCTGATATCTAGATTTATGTTATATACAATTAGGTAAATATTTACTACCTGACACTTGGATATATAATATTTATAGAGGGATAAAGAAAATCATTTCTACTTATTACTTAGATATCGAATATTAACAAGTAAATTATTTATATTTGATATAAAAATGCATTTTATTGACTATCAGTTAAATCTTTTCTAACAGATTGTTAGGTAAATTAGTAATAAATAACAACTTAAAACTGAAATTAATAGACTAAGCAGTTTATAACCAGTTTCAGTATCAGCCCATTGATAATGAAGAATCCATTTGTATATACCAAAGCAACTTTCTGCCAATAATGTTCAAATAAGGCAATGGGTAGCAAGACTGATTGGTGGACTGTTAGATGAGTATAAGAAGAAAAAGTTATACTTCCAATCCCATCTGATTTCTCCACCACTTGCAATTAGAAATTCTTGCCCTTACTACCTTCATCTCTTTAGGTTTGTACAAGACTACTTAGATACTGTAATGGATAATGAAATGTCACTTGGGTACAAATTACATGAGTTATACTACTATAGAGAGTTACCTACTATAGTTACTTAGATATAATATCTATTTCAATCACCTCCTACTCAAATCTGTAAAGTCCTATACTCTTGAACAGCTAGCATACCATATATGCTCTGATTGTACCACTAGAGAATTCCATTGACAATTGGCAATAATGAGAAGGGGTTGAAAGATCAGCAAAAATCAGTCCGCTTAATAGACTCCCACTTATAAATTAATGTTACTTAAAATTGAACGATGTCACATGATTTTTGCATTGACATGTAGACCTTAGAGTTGTCTGTTATGCTGGTATCACTGCTATTCTCTCCATTGTGTAGTTGTTGAAGAATTTGCAAGGTACTGCTTATTAGATATAGATGCGAGACATATCAATAGTCCAATAAAAATACCTGGGCTGTATATGTCGGATGCCAAAATGAGTAATAAAAACCTAAGCAAATATTTATTATTATAAATCAATACTTCATAAAGTATACATGACATTTCAAGATGGATTGTAAAAGATAAGTACTAATAAACTGTAATCAACATTAGAAAAAAAATAAAAACTTGTAGATATAGTTGATCTGAAAAGTTTTAAGTAGGAATATACAGGTTAAGAACAGTATTGACATTCTACATTAATTCAATAATATAGTAACACTTATTGTAAGGAGAATTACTAAAGAATATTCAAGTTATGCAATTGAAAAATATAGATACTTCTGTATTTTCAACACTAATTTATTAGTCAGTGAACAAACCCACAAGAGAAAATGCAGTAACAGTACAAGCTGATAACCTGAGTCCTCAAGAATCTCAGGTTTACATATTTGCATAGCTAGAGACCCCTCTCTCTCTTGGTCCTGCTCTTGCTATGATAAATTGACAAAATTTCGGGTTTGCAGCCGACGCGGAGCACAACTCACTTCTGAGTGATATCGGTGTATACTGTGAATTTGACACATATTCGGGATTCATCGCAAAGTGTCAATTGAATGAATAGGGTCAAACCCCATACCATGTATAACCTTGTCCCATGATCCTGTCCCTATCCCACAACCTCACACATATACTCTGATCGTAAGTGGGTAACGGGTAAGTATTTACAATTCACAGTACATTCACTTGGTAACGGGTCGTACCACAGGGTATTTTGGCAGAAGACCGTATGGGTGTGCATCCTAGCGATTAAGAAACGTAATTAGTTATCATACCTGCACTAGTACCATCTTAGTGATCATAGGTACAAGTACTCAACTGTGCGGAACAATCAGTCAGAATCGTCCTTCCCAGCATCCCCCACCTCCACATCACTACGGTCCTCTCCCTCTCCGTTTCCTTCCTCTTCGTCTTCCTTAACCTCACTCCCCAATTGTGTCATTGCATACAACCCCATAACTCCCTCAAACGCAGCCTCGACCGAGCCCTGCCCGTAAATCTCAAAGTCATCAAACAATGCTGCGAGCATCTCTCTAGCCATAACCTTCTCTAACTCATTATCTGTAATATCCATATCTATTTCCGCTTCTCCATTCATATCCATGAGATTTAGCAACGAGAAAGCATATGCATCCGGTATCTCTACCTGCTGGCCACTGGTAACAATCGAGACAACACTCGCGTGCGTCGCGTGCAGGGGTGTGATATACTGAATCCTTGCATGCGTGTCCAGCACGAAAAACCCTTTTCCGTCGCCCGCACTCTTAAGTGCAGCAATAGGTACGTCTAAGTCCTGCGTGAACACTGGTTTCGGATCCGATACAAGGCCCCAGACGAATATTTTGGCTCCAATCTGTTTCTTTGAAAATAACGAGAAGGCGATAGCGAAAGTGTGATCTTTGCGGTCGACAGCAAGGTGGAAGGTAGGGGATGGAGTTGGGGTAAGCTCGGAGATAGTATACTCCCATTCTACGCGGCTATGGACCAGATTCCACACCAGCAGCTTCTGCGAGCCGGCAACAATGAGGTAGTGCCTAAGTATTGCCAGATTGTTGGTGCGCCCGATGTGGAGACCGCTGAGGGAATCGCAAATGGAACCAGAAGCGGGATCAATAAGGTGTAGGACAGAATCTCTTGTACTGAATCCCGGGTCCGGGCAGGAAACGGCAAGTAAGGAGCCATCTTCGCTGAAGGCTACATTCCCCCACCACCGCTTGTGTTGAATTTGCTGCTCAGCATCGGCATTAACCTGGGGAAGAAAGACAGTATAGTGTAGTTTTTTTGAGAAATTGACTGACATCTGGTGCCCCCAATTAACTGTGCATGCGGCGGAACATACACTCGTTCTTGCCCGCATCTTTGGTCTCCAGATCTTGACACAGCCGTCGGAGCCAAGAGTAACGAATGCGTGCCCGTTTGGAGCTGCAATAAGATCAAGGACACTCTCGACGCCCCATTCATCGGGCGACGGGTGGGGTGCATCAACGCGGGTGATTAAGTCCCACTTTCTCTTTAGTTTGCTCCAATTCCAGAATTTGAGGTACACCTCTCGTTTTTTTTCTGCGTGTAGGTTGAGCGCTGGCTCCTCAACCAGTGCATTCATCTTCGATGGCTGCCATTCATCAATAGAAGCCAGCCATTGGCCATCGTTTGTCGCAGCGAGGAAAGTAATGTCCGGTTCTGAGATAGCGGACTTCTCAGCACTCTGATTAAATATTGTAGCATTCGTCCTCGTCAAAGCTTGTTTCGAGATATGGCGGTCAGAGTATGTATCAAAAGTTTGAAGGTAAGGAGAAGACGCGGACTGATCAAGCTGATTAGATGGTGTCGCAACAAGAAGATTATTAGCAATGAATGGGTGTAGGAGACATGGAACAGCACGATGTCCCTGAGACCGTCGGATTTGTGCGGCACACTGGATCCCAGCAACATTTGTTCTTGGGCTCAATTCGGAGGTTGACAAGGTCATGATTGAATTGTCGGATAGGCTGACAGCGTATGTAGAGCCTAGGGGCGAAACAACAATGTTTTTGATAGCAGCACCCATATGGGGAAGAAATTGTTTGTATCCTGTCTCAAGTTGCCATAATACTAAAACCGTCTCTAGGCCTCCAGACACGATATATGTTCCTAAAGTGTTGATTAATTGTCTGATGAAGAGTGTCAATGTGATAACCTGCGAGGGGATGTACCATCTAACGCCCATTTTACGGAGCAAACAGCCATTCTGTGCCAATGATGCTTTGTAGGTGTGTAGACTGTTCGTATTTTACTGGGTTTGATGACATTATGTAAGATATAGATGGCACCAGTAATATCACCCACCACAATATCACCGCTCCGCTGTGCGGCGCTCTTGTTGCCCGTTTCAATGGAACTGCTGGGAAGATAGGTATCCATACAAGTTAAGGGATGGGCCATCTGGTATACTCGAGGAGCAACATGCCGACTTTCACTGTTTAAAACCAAGATATTTCTACCCGTAATCAGACAGACCACACGTCCAGCATCGGTAACGTGAACAGCAACTATATGACTTCTGCTCCGGTAAAGCTCTGTCCTAGCGCCCACTGTGCCTGCAGACAGACTAATCCGAGTCACAGAAGGATGTTCAAACTTGGTATCTGCTGACACAACATAAACCACCTCCGATTCGGACGGCTCTAACATTTGATCTGAACACAGACACACATGTTGAAGTGATCCCATCCCAAGATTCCATTTGTTGATTTGATCGCCATTTGTTAGATTAAACAGATATAACCATGAGTTAGATGTTGCAACATAAACTCGGTCCTCCGAACGAGAATCTAGGACAACAGAAACAATGTATTCGGAGCAATGGGTGATTAAAACGGAGGCCTGTATGGTTATTGAACGGATGCGTAGTGAAGTTTTCGTGGAGTATATCATCAAAGAGAGCGCTTGGGCCACAAGTAAATGTCTGTGCAAACTATAAGTGGAAATAGCGGTAGATGGGCGGGCGAAGGTAACTCACTTCTCATCCTTGGAGAAAACAGGATCCAAGTCAAGACAACGGCCACCAAGGAGTGGCGAGAGTTTCCACGTCGGTGTAGTTTCACTGTTCGCTACCGCCTCTTTGTCTGTCGGTCGAGGAAACGTCTTCTTCTTCCCTTTCCCTCCGTTCCGCTTTTCTTTGTCCGGTATCTTTACAATTGGTCGTACTGGTGTCGTGGAGACGCTCTTACTCACAATATCTGGCTTCTTTGCCATGAGGTGACTATCTGATTTCGTGGGAGTTTGATTTTAAGAAGAGCTGGCGATTGACTGTTTTGGTAATGAAAAGTGTTGGTTTGGCGCTTGCTGTGGTATGTATTTCATCCGGATCGCCAAAAAGTTATCGAGGGACCTTGATGGTTGTAGATGATATGAAATTTTTCTTTATGCTTAACACGCTAATGTATGGTGGCGCCTGGATGTGGTGCATAGAATGCTGCCAAGTCACGCCCATGGCGAAATCCGAACCGTTTCTCTTCTGACGACAACTACAGTAACTCCCAAACAAATCACGAACCATTGCATTTACCAAACCTTCGGAGGAGTCCTAGGCAGCATACAAACATGATTATTCCAGTGCGGTGTTTCTCTTGCGGCAAGGCACGTCCCACAACTACTCCGCTACTAGCAACACTGCTGACGTGATCAGGTCATCGGGGATCTCTGGGAGCGCTACTTAAAGCTTCTGGAAGACGGCGTTGCTGAAGGGTTTGTCATGCTGGGCCCGTGGTTATTATTGTATATTGACGGTGCGTTCTAGCGATGCTATGGATCAGCTTGGATGCAAGCGATACTGCTGTCGCAGAATGCTGATGACCCATGTCGACCTCATCGAAAAGCTTCTTCGGTATGCAAATTCAATGGTGATCAATTACCTGATGACTGATGGTGCATTTGCAGCTACAACCCCGCCGAGCGAAACCGCAACATCCGGTAATAGCCACGCGTCTGACGATACATTATACTGATACGTATATATGGCCTTGCAAGTTACATAAACGGGATCCTTCCTTCGGTTTACTAGCGTTTTGAAGGGGTAGGTGAGCGAAAGGGGAGGAACCTGCATACTTAATGCCTTGCCTTCAAGGCTTCCCTTTTCCCGCTGTCTCATTACAATCTTGTATCTTGTATCTTGTATATACACATCCGTCGGACACCGTTTTTATGGTTTCGGCTTTCGTTGATTCACATCTCAAGACTTCCTTTTGCAAAATCCCACGCTCCTAGAAAGATTGCACCGCCTATTGAGACCCAAATAACCCGTAGAGTGATACCTTTAAATAGCGCGCCAGTTCCCTCCTCGGCGACAATGTACTTGAATGTTGAGACTGCGGAATGACTCTACTCGTGTACCGTTGGCGCTATTCTCTTTATTTTTGACCAGCAGTTTACATACCTTCCTCGCCAGCATCAACCTCGTCTTAATAACATCCAGCGGAGTTGTAGCAGCCGCCGCTATACCCCCAGAAACACATCCAAACACAGAACTCTCAGCAGAGTTCGCCTTCCTCCCCTTCATCTTCCCTCGCCACGTTTTCATGGCCTCCCATAACGGGAACTGGATAGCGGTGAACGGTATCTCTCGAAGTACCGTGACTCCCCAGCCTCTGTAGAGCTCGCACCATATAGTACCCACACTTGGGTTCGCAAGGAAGATATGCCTCAGCACTAGCCAAGAGCTGGAGAACTGCGCAGTTTGTGCTCGCTGCTTCACCACCTCGGTAGGAACTCGGACAGCACACGCCGCGACTTCACCGATAGATGCTGCCAGCATATGCGCCACTGGCGCAGGATGATTGCTCTTTTGTAGAGAGGTTTTGATATGCTCGTATGTGACAAAGAATAAGGCGGCGCCAGGCGCCGAACCGGCCAACACAGATCCAACGCCTCTGTAAACCCCCGACCAACCGCCGCTCTTGAAGAATCCTCCTGAGGACTGGAGCCGGGTCTTGAGGGTATCTAATGGATACAGTGCGATGTCCACTGCAGTACCGGCGAAGCCTCCAGCCTATTTGCGGTAAGAATAACTATATTGAATGGTAGTCATTGGGGGTAAACGTACCAGCAAGGAGCGCACATATGGCAAAGCAACAATTGATACGCTGGAGGCGCTTTGGGATGAATGCTCCATGGGGTTGATGATGACGTCTCTCTTGTCACTTTTTTCTTCTCAAAAGGTTCTGCGTGGAATGTTGGTAAACTTCTCTTCTCCTAATTTTTCTGCAGCGCCTGGAAATATTCCGATTCGTAGAAGTGAGAACACACGCAGACGACTTTTTTTATTCTTGAGGGTTTATTTACGTTTTGGGAATGTAAGCCTTTGTCATCCTTTATGCAGCTCTAGTTGGACAACTGGACCAAGCTTCCAAAGGCACCCGATCCGCCCCCAAAAGTCTCTCAATGCCGAACGGAGATTACCGTCTCGTATTTCACAGTGCCGATTTGTGCCCAGAAACTCAATCATGAACCACGAAACTGTACGGCCTCAACCCTCCACTGGCGGATGAGCTTCCAGCATCTATTCAATCTCGTTCGAAGGCAAGGTGCAACCAACTGGGGAAAGATGATGGTCGGGAGCGAAGAATTCCGCTTTCGTTTCTTCAATCTGTGGAAGTGTTTTCCACCGCGGATAGGTATATTCTTTCCCTCCCTTCCTCCCACCTCCCACCTCTGTATTAGTCAATGACATACCAGAGAAGGAATCGCTGTCAGCGGCGGTGTTGATTCCATGGCTTTGGCATGGCTTATGAAATCCCTGTCGGTGGCTGAGAACATGAAAGTCCATGCTTTCATTGTTGATCACGGAGCTCGCCCAAATAGCACAAACGAGGCCAGAAAGATCGCCGCAATATTGGAGACTTACCGGTTTGAGGCGCACGTATTGCGGTTGTCATGGCCTGAAGGACATTTCACCAACGCTTTCGAGACTCACGCGAGGAGAGCCAGGTACCAGGCACTTGCTAAGGCGTGCGTGAATCACAATTTACGGCACCTCTTATTGGGACACCACTCGGATGATCTCGCGGAGACGGTGATGATGCGGATGATATGTAGTAGTCGGGCGGAGGGGCTACGGGGGATGAAACGCACGTCGCGAATACCGGAAGCGTCGGGGATCTATGGCGCCGCAAATGTAGAGATTGGCAGACCATTTTTAAATATTTCCAAGGTGGCCTTTCCCCGAAAGCTTCATCTCGCTTTTCCTTCGGCTGATAAGTACAGATTCGTTTAAAACGAACCTGTAGAGAAGACCAGGTTCAATGGTTCGAAGACCCTACAAACGACGATCCATCCTTCACGAAACGAAACGCTATCCGAACTCTTCTTTTTTCCCTAGCAACCCGTTCGCGTTTACCAAAGGCACTCCAGAAATCATCTTTACTCAAAATGGCGCACCAGGCAGCAGAGACAGATGTCATAATAACACAAAAAGCGCAAAGGGTACTAAAGGACTGCGAGTTTGTCTTCGACGGTGGAACAGGTGCAGTGCAAATGAAGCTCCCGGTACCAGACGACAAGACACTAGCCAGTCTTGACCCGGAGCATGCTAGAGTTATGTTAAAATCTTTAACTTTAATCGCAGAAAGAGTCACACCGCTATCTAAAGTAAAACGGCAGAGCATGATTAGTGTGCTTGCAAAAATATTTGAGCACTCGCACACGACGCCCATGACCTTTACTGCGGCCGGTCTCTCCTGGACCCGCGGAAGTGACAAAATATGGACCCTGCGAAGGGTACCACATGCCACGCGATCGCGTGTGGATTCTACCATAGATTTTGACTTGGAGGGACCAGGTATATGGAGCGAACGGAGACTTTGGGATGGCCGGTGGTGGGTACGGGTTCGAGCACTTGGTACAGAAGTTGTCGGTGTGGTGATGCGGCCATTGGCGCCTGTGGAAATAAAGCAATTGACACAGAAGCTCAAGGAGATGGGAAGGAATGATATTCTGGAGAATCATCTGCGGAACCTTCCCGGAAACCATCTTTACACTGTTCCGGTGTTCGCTATTGCCATGCAGGAGGGCATTCCTGGTCCTGATGGCGTCTGGCGGCAATTTCGCGAACGGACCCTGTTGGGTTTGCCTACGTTCAATTTACATCTGATGAACCGATGGGGCTGGCCTGAATCTCCGACGCATAGCCGTGCACAAATGTTGATTGAATGGGAGGTGTCGTTCAGGTTGCCAATCTAGTTCGGGACCACAGGAGTTCATTATATTCGAGCAGAGTTTGTACAAGGGGGGGTATTTTGGGGTTATACCGGAAGTGTCCTTTAGGCACTGAAGGTATAGCAATGGACAAAGTCTATGGCGGAAAGAAAAAACATTTAGTTATCATCATGTCCAATCACATGATAATAGTGCAGAAAAAAATGAATGTTCGTTTCCATCTTTATGGTTGATTCCATAGGTTAAGAAGATACAACTATTTCTATTATTTCCAATACTGTATCTTCAGCCAGCTTTCAACCAGAGTTTAAATTTGACTTGAAAGGTAGCTGAAGAAGTAAGGAGAAGGAAAGGGAATATATCAGAGGTGAAGAGCAGTAGGAGTCAGACAAGTAGCAACTTTAGTATCTATCTACTCACCTCTATACTTTTATATAAACTGTTTCTAGTTTGCATATTATTAACTCTGCATCTAGTAGATAGCTTTTGACTCTATATGGAACAGTTTATTTGGAGTAGTGGCTGCAATAGTAGTCACCACTTACTAAAGACACCAATATTATTAATAGTTTATTTCTACTGCTATTAATTCTTTGTTTTGATTTTTGCAATTGAGCTATTTCCTATAGTGCAAGAAGTTGAAAACAATAAATAAAAGTTACATGTGGTATTAAGAACAGCTTTTGTGCTACCATGACAAAGATTTAGTATTGCGGTTACCCATTTATTATGACTGCCTGCCATATATTTTGGTTGCATACCATCCATCTAGACCAATGATAATGGTAGGGTTATGGGAGTGTTACAGGATTGTCACCACATGGTACTGTATGTAATGACCGTATATAGAATGAAGCTAATTTCTCATACCATATACCCTTTTGCCACCCTCATCTTAAAAATTGCTGCCATCGCAACCATCACCATCATGACCATCACCATCATGACCATTACCATCACTATCACCACCACCATCACCATCACCACCATCATCAACACTACCATCACCATCACCGCCATCATCACCATCACCATCACCACTACTGTGCATTTTACTCTTATATCATTTCTCCATCTGCAAAAAACATTTCCGTCCAGGCGGAATGGCTCCGTCAGAGTGGACGCGCTCCTTCAGAGCCGTCAGAGAAACCCTGGTGGCGGATGACTCCGCGCCCGGCGTCAATACCACGCGTCGCGTTGCATATCGCCCTCCGATCGCAGTTTCACAGTTTCTTCTTGCTCTGTCGGTCTCATATTTCAAACAAACACTCTGGCGTTGTGGGCAACTGTGACCATACGTCGGAATGGGTTCATTGGGTACACGCTTGCATCGGGATTGCAATGCAATGGGTGACGCTGCGAAAATGTCTCCTCGAGTTCCTTCTACATTAATCTCGAGGAGCGTAGGAACAAGGTGAGAAGATATGATACTACCTGGCCGTGAGGATCCACGCAATTGCGTGGATCCAAATCTCAGACAGAGTGAGTGAGACTAAAAGTTGGGAAAGATAGAGTGTGTATTTTCGTTGTATGACAAGATGAGATGAAAATGAGATGCTGTCTATCTACCCCGGGGTCTCCCGAAT
>Ga0307512_10000550_pt1 | contig 55410 bp, 64 predicted proteins | sample 14_EM_MG_FD_200267 | JGI IMG/M metagenome (GOLD analysis project Ga0307512, IMG submission 200267) | Populus trichocarpa ectomycorrhiza microbial communities from riparian zone in the Pacific Northwest, United States - 14_EM | ecosystem: Host-associated > Plants > Roots > Unclassified | place...
GTTGACTGAGGTTCATTGTTCAGTCGGCTGGTTCACAAAGTTGACTTATTCACGAATCAGTCGACTTATTCACAAAGCAGCCGACTTATTCACAAAGCCGATTTCTTCGCCATCCAGTCGGAACATCTATAAGTCTGGAAGATGAACCGTGAGTAGAGCTGCGCTGGGTGAGGTTGTATGCATGGAGTATCTATGACAGGATCAGGAGGGATTCGCGGTTATTGGCATGACTGACTCACTAAAACTGAGAGTGTGACATATTCGGGTGTTGCTCTGGGTACAGCACGGATAAACCACATTATAGTTTAACGAAGTCTTTCTTTTAGGAAGGGGAGTGAGTTCTACATGCAGGTTGTGCTCTGCGCACGATCCGTTCCAAGTTTTAACCGTACTGACTCACATCTGGTCGAAATCCTCAATTTGTGAGGGCAGCAACTCTAAACCATTGTTTGTTATCCATATGGGTGTCAGATCCATCGTGCCACTCACAGATTATCCGTTAGCCAATTGAAGCCTGTGAATAGCCATCGATTTCATTGCTACAAAACACGGGACGATCTTGAGCCATTGGCCCAAAATATCATTATCCATTGATGAGGATCTAATCCCTACTATGTCTTCCAATGCTATATTACGACTCAATTTTACATCAAACATCAACAACCTAGTCAGTAAACCTTTTGGATGTCCGGACTCGAGGCGCTCCCTCGGGTCTCGAAGTATCTCTGAGTCTGTGCAGTCGATTGCCCACCATGCCCCGCGGCAAAACAGACCTCACGGCAGTGTTCTGAACTGTCCCGTCTGACAGCCGGGGACGGTGGTGCCGTCCGAGGTTTCTCTGAGACGGGTGGGACGGCGCCAAGCTTCAAACTATAGCGCATCGTGAGATTTAAACCGCAAAAGCGTAGTATAACTGGCACACCTTGGGAGTGCTATTCTTACGATAAGGTCGTGTAAACTTAAATCACAAACGTGATATATAGACGCCATTCTGGAGTAAAAGTGATGTCGAAGGCGTGTAAACGAGTTGCTAAAGGCGTGTGAAAGCCATAGCAGTATCGCGTAAAACAAACTATTTCATGGCGGTAATTACACTCTCACCACCACTAGTGCAAAGTTACAATCTCACGACAACCTCACTACAACCTCACGACAATTTCACAACAAAATCATACGCTACTACCAGGACAACCTCACGACAACCTCACGATAATTTCACGATAATCTCACTAAAATGGCACGACAATCTCACGACGAAATAATCACAATGCCACGCTACCTGTCGTGTGATTGCACCAAGTGGATTTGCGAAAGGTCTTGGCGAAAAACGAAAACAAAAACGGCAAAATAACTCAGCAACCACGATAGCGAGCGACAAGTGGACACTGGCATTCGATTTTTAGCATCGAATTGACCCCGAAACGGCACTTCCAGCACCTCTGGACGATTGGAGGAGGAGGCCGGGCATGGTAATGGCAGAATGTGTATGTAATCAACAAGACGTGAGACAACAACAAACGAAGCAGCAACGATGGCAACCCAAGAGGGTACAAGCCCCCAGGGAGGGACGATCGAAATGTCACCGATTGACAGAGATATGAGTATGGCAGAAGCAGGAGAGGCTAGCAGCATGGCTTGCAAAGTGTCGGGAAAGACAACATGTGTCCACTTCATGGCTCCAAGTCAGCAGTGGGAGCGGAATAAGAATGGAAAAAGACTGAGAAGTGAGATCCAAGAGTCATCAAGCGCACCTGGAGACTGGAAAACCTGAATGGAAAAAATGATGTGGCAGCAGGCACACAAGGTGACACAGCTGTACCAAACAGCTGACAAGATGGCAAGATTCCTAGAGGCACACGCAGCATTTGAAGAGACACAATGGCGAGGCATGCAGAAGTGGATGGAGGACAGGGAGAGGAAGTGGGATGCTCACCACAAGGGCGATGTACTGTGGGGGATGGGCCGCTTTGATATGGCCATGAAGATTCTGGCCAGAACAATAGCAGGTGAGAATGTGCCAGAGGCTGAAAAGGGCCTGCAACTGTCAAACTAGACAGACACAACATAGTGAGAGCAAGAACCAAAACAAGACCGGGAGCAGCAGCAGCAGCAGCAGCAGCAGCACACAGAACTGTGGCCAGTGCAGCAGCGACTAAAATCGACTGCAGCCCCGACCCAGACCCTGAGGATAACAACAACAACAATAATGATACCAACCTTGCCCAGACAACTGCAACTCGTAATGAATGCAACATCAAAGTCTTGGCAAAAACAGAAACTGCGAATTAAGTAAACAACAACTGCAATCAAAAAGTGCACAGCGGCAATGGAGTTTTAGTGTTGAATTGAGCCAGTAATGAGACTCCTGGCACCTCTGCAAAGCCGGAGGAAGCTGGGGACCTCAGCAAAAAGAGCGCGTACAAGAAACCACGAAATTGCGTGGGGTTGCGAAAAGACTTGGCGAAAAACGCCAAAACAGAAACTGCGAATCAACACACCAAACACAATTGAGAGCGTCAAACGGACACTGGCATTGCATTGCTAACATTGAATTGCCCCTGGAATGGCACTTCCAGCATAATGTAATCCTTGGTCTAACCGCCCACGACATAGCAACCGATCACGTCATAAAGCACGTAAGAAAGCTGGCTGCACATCTAATCACCCTGCTCAAGTGCCAAATTTTCACCCCACCACCACCACAATTCTACAACGATGGGCAGAGTACAGCCCCGAGTGCCTGCACCCGAGCGTAAAAACAAACTCCCCAATGGTCGCAAAGATTATATAAATGGAGTTAAACTCTGTGTTCATTCAGCTGCATCTCCTTATGGTGTACCTTATGGAACCTTGCGTGACAGACTTCAGGGTGCACCATCCAGAGTAGAGGCTCACCAGTCTGAGCAAATACATCAGCAACAACTCTAGTTTCCGTCAGAAACACGCGGGTGTTCTGGACGGCTCTGACAGCTCTGATGGAACCTCGTACCCTCTGATGGAGAGTTACACGCTTCACATCGCCCAGGCGACGGGTCACGTTGCATAGCATCAGCAAAATGTATTTTTGTCACTGGAACCCTCCAGGAGTGTGTGAGAAGATGTGGGGTGTAAACTTAGATGCGTCAATTTCAGGAGAATATCAGACCCTAGGAGGGCATACCTGCCGGCCTTCAGAGTAACGGGGAGTGCCGGCGACAAACATGGGAGAGCCAGCGCCATGCCTGCGAGCACCTCGAATCACAGTCTAGTAGTTAGGGAAATTCACCATATTCTTTGGGAATGCTGCTGGGGCGCCTGGAAATCATAGCTAATACCAATTGTTCAACGATTTTTAAAACCTCAGTTTGTATTCTCATCAATGTATCTATGTATCTATATAGCTACCCATCTACACACAATATATCTGGACTGGCTGCAGGTGGTGCTTGAGTGAAATTCGATGTGCGCCTGAAAATGACGATTGAGTGAACTCAGAGATATACTCTGAGGCGGTGATGGAGCGACTTTGGACACCCACTCGGAGGCGGTAATCGAGTGCATTTGGAGATACACTTGGAGGCCATGATTGAGCGAGGTTGGAGATATGCATTTGGAGGCCATGATCGTGCGAACTTTCAGCACGTAATCGATCAAGTTTAGAGCTGCACTTGGAGGCCATGGTCGTGCGAACTTGCAGGCCGTAATCAAGCGAGTCTGGAGACTCAGCGGGAGGCCACGATTGAGCAAGTTTGGATATGCACTTGGAGGCCATGATTGAGCGAGTTTGGAGATACTGTTGGCGGCCGCGATTGACTGAGATTGGCTAAGTACTTGGAGGTGGTCGATGGACGGCGCGCTTGGACTCAATTCATCAGTTAGATATCTGGCAACTGTGGGAATGTGTCAAGGTAACTTTACCTTTGAAGCTCTTATGGGGAACTGGCTGGTGGCAGTCAATCGGTAGGGTGGTATGCCGGAAGCTGAAGCTACAGTCAGCGGTCAACTCGAAATTGTGAGGATGAAGAAATGACAGACAATCTTAGGTGTATGCTGTACTCGGTGTATGCTGCACTAAGTGTCAACTCAGGAGAGGGATGACTTAACTTGGTGTTCTTGCGATGATGGTAGAGTTGTGGAGAAGAAAGAGAGAGATGGGGAATGAAGATGAGAACAATATGGAGGATACGAGCGGCTATGAGAAATCAGGAGTACCACATGCCTGACTGTGTTCAGAAGACCTTGTATCGGTGTTAATACCCACCGGATCGGGACTCGTACCTGCCGTATCGGGGATGGTCAATTGACACGTACACCAAATTCTCTAAGTCCCAGTTTCTCATGATGATTTCCCCCATCTCCTCTGATCTGTCCCTTTGTTGTGCTCAACTCAACCATCACCTAAGAACCCGAAGTTAAGTCATCCCTGTCTATCTCTCCATGTCATAATCATGAGTTAACACTGAGTACGGCATACACCAAGTACAGCATCATCCCATGATCGACAGTCTCCCCCTCCCAGCAAGTTTCTCATCTCTTGGCGGATGTTGTACTCAACTGTCTACATTCCCACAATTACAAGTTGACCAATGAATAGAGTCTCAGCTGCCATCGCGTCTCCCTCCAAATCGACCACCTCCTAGTACTCCTCCAATCTCACTCGATCATAGCCTGCAAGTGCATCTCCAACGTCGCTCAGTGACAGCTTCCCAGTGCGTCTCGAAACTCCAGCGATCATGGCTTCCAAGAGCATCTCTTAGTTCACTTCATCTCGGCCTCCAAGTGCATCTCTAAACCCGCTTGATCACGGCCTCACAGTGCATCTCCAAACTAGATCATTCACGGACTCCAAGTATATCCTTAAGGAGCGATTGTGGGTGTACGGAGATACAGGGCTAACGGAGGTGGAATCAGCGACGGTGGGTGTATGGAGATACAAGGGTAACAGAGGTGGAATGTGTGACGCAGTGTACATATTCAGGAGTCCCCGGGATAGACAGCATCTCATTTTCATCTCATCTTGTCATACAACGAAAATACACACGCTATCTTTCCCAACTATTGGTCTCACTAGTGCTTTCCGTCGATCCACACAATTGCGTGGATCCTCACGGCCTGGTAGTATCACATCCTCACACATTCATCCTACGCTGCTCGAGCATAGTGTCGAAGAAACGCGTGGAGAGACTTTCACAGCGTCACCCAATGCATCGCAATCCCGATGCAAGCTTGTACTCAATGAACCCATTCCGATGTATGGTCACAGATGGCCACACTGTTAGAGTGTTTCTACAAAATAGGAGACCAACAGAGCAGGAAGAAACGGCGAATCAGCGATCCGAGAACGATTTTGCAACTCGACGTGCGGTATTGATGCCGGGTGCGGAGAAATCCGCGACCGGGGTGTCTCTGACGGCTTGGACCCACCGCATCTACTCTGACGCAGCCATTCTGCCTGGACGGAAATGTATTTTGCTGATGTACTTTCAGTAGGGGAAGAAAAATCAATTGTGAGGTTCTGTTAGACTCTTGATGATTTGGGTCATCCTGTAGAAGTGAAGATGGAAAAGGCATTTGCGATGTCATTACTTCCACCAGGTCGGCGATGACATCTTGGTGAACATTGGCTTACACAGTTCCCCAATCGAAATATGTCTGTTACATTGAAGTTTCATCAGCATCTTGCCCGCCAGAGAGCAAATGGCAACAACCATGCAACTCTTAAGGACTTTCACCACAACGTATAAACATTTCAATATCTTGTAAAGATACTTACTCATTGATATAAACAGTTAGGAAAGCTTATCTGTCATCTCAAGATACAATCTGAAAACATCTACAACACGGATGAGAAGGGATTTCTCTTAGACCATGGATTGAAAGTAAAGGTAATCTGCCGTAAGGACGCAACAATCCCTGCTATAGCGAGGATGGCAATCACGAAATTGTCACTGTAATTGAATGTCTATCTGCAGATGGTAGAGTAATACCACCTATGTATATTTACAAGGGAACAATGCACTTGATGGGCTGGCGTACTGGTGTGACATCTCAATAGAAATGAACATCTGCAAGGTCCAAAAAAGGGTGGACTGACCGAGAATCAGGACCGGATGGGAAAAGAGGAAACTCTCAAGAATATACGAAGGATATGTATGTACAACCAAATCTTTGCCCAGCTTATGCTGACTCCAACAGTGCCAAGGGTGAACGTCAAATTCCAATACTTCATGGGCATGACTCCTACTTGACTTGGCAGTTTTTTGACTACTGTTTGAAAAACAACATTCACCCAATGTGTCTGCCATCTCACTCAACACACATTCTTCAGCCATTGGATGTTGGTCTTCTTGGTCCCCTACAGCATGCTAAATCAGAAGAGCTGGATATATGTATGAGAAAGGGAGGAAATTCAATTAAGAAGGGGCAGTTTCACAAGTACTATTCCATTAATGATACTATCACTGTATACAGGAAACTAACTGTATACTTGTCATGTAACATGAGCCAGAGTAACAGCATATACTAACAAGAACATCTGGCATGCATTTGACGCAACCAGTATCTGGCCTGTTAACCATTGTAAGATTGTTGTCTGCCAGGCAAAAGAGATCACTCGCGCCGAGACACCTCCTACCACCACCGCTAGACAATCAAGACCTGTTAGCTGACTAGCATGCAGTGCTTGCCTCCATATCACCCACCTGTCACCTTCTTCTCACAAGCTGAAAAGCTTAATTGGCCAGTTGGGTAGAGCTGAACAGGGTGCCCTTGCAGAGAAGGAATTGGGGGTGGAAATGATCAGAAATTTGCGTTCTGGAGCCAAAGACACCTCTGCAGCAGTAGCAAAGGATTGACGCCACCTTACAAAAGCAAGAGTAAATATTGCTGTGGATGTGGTACATCTGTAAGTTGAGCAAGAAGCAATTGAGGCTAAAAAGTGGCAAAATCAAAAAGGTTGTTGGAGGCTGCAGCAGCAAAGATAGCAGGTTCTAGAGGCCCTAAAAGCACAGGAAAGAAGGTGACAAGGGTAAAGAAAGTGCTTGGGATTGTCAGCTGTGATGGGGAGTAAGAGAAAGAGGAGGAGTGGAAATCTAGTAGTGAGTTTGAGGGGGGATAAGGAGAAGGGAACAAACAACTTTGTAGATACAGAAGGGGAGCAGGATTCAGAAAGCACTGGGAGCAGTGGAAAGAAGGGCAAGGAGGTTACAAAGAAAATGCTAGTTGTTACAAGGTCTGGAAGGGTGGTCAAAGTTGGTAATTTAAGAGAATAGATTGTATCCGCAAGAGGTCAGTTTCCTGGTCATGGTCAGTCATCCAGTAAGATTACAGTATCTGGACAATTGTAAGACGCCATGTACAGCTGCTGGCAGCACCTGACAGATGCATTGGGACAGCGATGATGAAGACTGCTTCCGTCGCAATTGAACGAGACTGGATCACTTCATGGATGACTAATGTCAGACTGACTGTGAGGTGATATGGACATGCGAGGAGCTGGAGACAGGATGGGTGATGCGCCTATAGCTATGGCAATGGAGGCGAGTGTAGAGGTGGGGACAGCAGCGACCCCCATCACTGCAGGAATTGTCATCACGGCGACACTTGAGCCGAAGGAAGAAACGAGAACAGGATGAGGAGGTGGTCGAGCAACACCCCAGCTGCCGCTCGGAGCTGCGGGGACTGGAGGAGCTGTGTCACGGAGAATGAAGGAGTTGATTGTGGATACAAGAGAGACAAACAAAGGTGGGTGTTAAGTATGAAGAGCATGAGGGTGAGCATTGTGTGAAGTCTAATATGGATAGTCATAGTGTGAAGTCTAATGAGACAGTCACAACCATGCACTGAACATTAGGGCTTCCTGGAACTCTCCCCCCTCTGGCTACACTCAACAAAGCAAGAACTAACTATACGAATGCGAGAACAAAGCATGATTGAAGATTGAATCATCCATGTGAACAAATGATAGCAAGTGTACATGTGCTACAAGTGATTCCCATTGTAGCCTTCTGAAAAACCATACTCATGTGAAGTAACTGTGTGAGCAGGGAAAAGACTACCACCATAGCCTGTGGATGGCCATCCATAAACAAACAGATGCATGAAACAGTCTTAAATCAGTATTCCATCCTTGTGAAAATCTTTCAACCATAATCGCATTGCCTTCATGAACTTCGTGTTTTTCTCTTTGGTGAGCACGTTTGCAAGTCTACAAGCTGCATTTCCATTCATGTGTACAGAGGAGTAGTCGACGATCTTGTGAGCATAGAGATCCCCACTCATTTGGTAGCACACATCAATGTGCTTCATTCTCGCCCTGAGCACTCCGGTTGTAATATGGGTAAGGACATCCTGATTCTCAAAGTAGATTGGTAGCAGGGATTGGTCGCATGGAGAGCTGTAAATATATCTCTGGATGTGTAGTAGCCATCTCGCTTCTCTGGAGGCTTTGGAGTAGGCAATGTATTGGGCTTCGACTGTTGACAGGGCGATGAGGTTGTGCTGCTGAGACTGCCAAGATATGGTACCACAATGTTGATGCATAAGCAAGATGTGTCCACTTTGAGACTGGCTGTCAGAGCTACTGCTCGCCCAATCAGAGTCCTTAAATCCTACAACGCTGTAGTTGTCATTGATGTTGCCGCTGCCGTTACTGTTGAAGTGCAGTTGAAAGTCTGCTGTGGCTTTGAGATACTGGATCACTCTCCTGGCTGCAGTCTTAGGGCTGGTGAATGGACAGGAATTGAATCGGCAGAGAGCCGCGACTGCATATGATATATCTGGCCACATTGCAAGTGCTGCATACATTAATGATCTGACGGGCTCCTGATAGTGCATGTCACTCTGCGTTTGTCACTGTCCATGACAAGTTCTGTCTCCCCCCGATTGTCAGCTAAGTTGTGTTTCAAATTGGGGTCCAAGGGAGTTGAAACTCCATGAGTATGTTGCATATGGAATCGCATGAGACTCATGGTGATGAACGCCTTGAGGCCAAGACAGATGCCAGTGCTATTTTGATCGGAGTGGATGTCCATGCCGAAATATTGCCATGCTGGACCAAGGTTAGTGATCTCGTATCTCTCCGAGAGCATCACCTTCAGCTTAAGCGCCGCGGTCTGGCAGAGTACATATGCTCATATATCATGGAGTTGTCATCGACGTACAGACTGAAGAGAATGTCATTGTTGCAGTTATACAGGTTCAGCTCAGCTTGTGACTGCGTGAACCCAAGGATCAGGAGGAAGGTGTTGATATCGTTGTGCCAGAGCCGCTGTGCTTGCTTAGGACCGTAGAAGGCTTTGCTGACCCTAACAATGGTCAATGGTACGTACCTGTGTGCGTGATGGTGGCCGTCTGGCCAGCCTTCAAGGAGCACTATTCAGAGATCATTGTCATTGACATCTGGGTTGAGAAATGCGGGGAGTCTGTAAAGGTGATCAATATTCGATCCACGTCTCCCGACCGGAGAGATGAGATATTGAAAGCTAGATCACTTTAAAATGGGTGCATATGTCTCACCAATATTTGGCTGCTCATAGCCTTTGATAACAAGGCGTGCCTTGTACTGTGTAGACCCATCAGGGTTCCTCTTAGTCTTGAAGGCACATCTGGAGCCAACCAGCGATACATGCAACTGCTTCAATCCTGTGGAGTTGACTGCGGTGAAGGTGTTGTTCACCATGATGGAAGTGTTCACTTGATGAATGGCTCCTTTCCAGTGATCTCGAAGTGGGCCTGCCATAGCTTTGGTATATCTTCACGAGTCCCCCTTGTTAGTGGTTGATGCCAGTGCTGACAGTGCCATCAATGCTTCTACAGAGGCCTAGCCATGACTTCTTGTGACACGACGCATGGTTGATGTTGGCGGCTGTTGGGTAGACTTCTTGGTCATGGCTGCGGCTTGCCTGGAGGCAGTGTGATTCTTGTGGCACAGACATCGGCTGTGTGGATTTAGCTGTCTCGATGCCGGTCGCTAATGTGTGCTATAAATACAACTGCGTGCAAGAATGATCGTATGCCCCTCCTCAGGAGGATATGATCTCGAGCTTGTACATGCAGGGAGAGTTTGATGCATTGTATGGTCGTCGGGCAGATGGCAATGGACACCCACTGCACTGATATCCTTGGGACGGCCATGGAGAAGTCTATCTCCCCCCGGTCCAATTGCAGTGTTCTGTGCTTAGAGAAGTCCATCTGTTGTATGAAGTTCCTCAATGTATTCTGCATTTTCTGCCTGTCCAAAAATACCAATTCCATCTGTGGTGCATGAAACGTATGCATTCCACTGTTCATCAAACAGGTCTTCTGACTGTGCTCAAACCAGTTGAAAATTTGGGTTCCAAATTGTCTATAATGTCGTTGAGTCGTGGGTGTGACCTACGATCATGTAGGGTGCTGATTGAGGACCAAATATACTTCGGTGCTGGACTTCGTGGATGAGCTCAATCACATAGTAGCTGAATCGTCGCGTGTTGTGAATGGTGGTCTTGTGCGATATCTTCTTGCCAGCCTCATCGTGAGTGAGCGTGCCAATGGCATGGAGCATCGTGTATGGAGTTTTGTATTGTGCAGTGTAGACGTCTCGATCATGTTGTTTTGTCAAGCCTTGGTTCGGAGATCGCTGATCGAATTTGACTGCATTGTTGACAGCTTCTGCTGAAAACTGGACCGGTGTTTGGGAGTCAGTCATCATCTCTCAAGCCTTCACAGTGATGGTCCCAGATCATACTCTCCGCAATACTGTTCTTGTGGTGAGAGTAAGGCGGGCACTGTTCTTATGTTGTGCCACTGTGAGGGAGCACTGAGAGGAAATTCATGTTATCGTAATCTCCTTGGCCAGTCTCGCATCAGAATCATTTCATTTCATAGCCCGGGCCCATAGCATCAACTCGGGCCTGGAAGGCCACATAGGTGGCGCTGCACGTTTCTGACTTCCTGTCAGAGAGCATCCATACAAATGTGAACCCAGGATAGTGGTGAACAATCAGTATGAAATGCATGTTGCTGCCGAATGTGGTAGTAGAGAGTGGACCGCATATAACTCAGTGTTCCAGGTCAAAAGAGTGCATAGTGCGCCTGACCTAGACTGGAATGGAGTTTAGCTTGAGTTTGGCTTGGTTGAACACCGTGCAGATCAAATCGTTGTTCATGTATTCATTGATGACAGATGGCACAGAGGCCGGCCACATGTGAGCAATGTGCTGATACCATAGTTGTGAGTGTGGGATGGTGAGAGTCTGCTGAGTGGTCGTTGACATTGTGGCGGCGACTGGTGGGCATGCAGTGATAGATATGGGTGCATGCGGAGGTGCATTTGGACATGAGATGCCAGATGTGCTTGGAGAGCTTGACAGTGGTGCACTCGGATGTGCATTCCGAGATGAGATGGCAGGTGTGCTTGGAGAGGTAGGTAGCGTTGGACAGCAAGGTGCATTCGGAGATGAGATGTCAGGTGTATTTGGAGGTATATTCAGAGGTGTGAATGGAGGTGTGGTCAGGGATTGACTCCTAGTTTCAGTGGTGAGTGTGCTTTGTGTTCTCTTCCTCTGGGTGAACTTGGAGTTTGGGCCTGACTCAGTGATTGGCGGTGTGCTTGGAAGTGCTTCAAAAGTTAGTGCTGTGTGTGTACTTTCGACATAGGGAGATATGAAGTATAGATTATTGACACCATGACCGATGATCGAAATCGGTGACTGTGGTGATGATATGGAGCATTTGCCTCCACAGTACTTGGCTGTAGATCCGGAGGAGTCGAGTGGATTGACAGAGAAGAGTGAAAGATGGAATGTAGGTGTATAAAGAGCATTGATCGCTTACCCCTGAGTAGCATCAACAAGTCCATGTTGAGTTACTGTTACCGTGTTATCATCGCCAAGTTCAATGAGTATAGGTCGGCGTAGTGTTTTGGTTGAGTTGAAAGAGCTGTGATTGTTGCACATATGGTGAGTGGCCCCGGAATCAATGACCGAAATTGTACATGTGGAGTAGTAGGCGGTGATGGCATGACTGGATAGTTCGAGGAGATCTCAATCTCCAGCAGGAGCGATTGATGCTGTTCATTTGAGAACTATGTTTTGTGTTTCATTCGCTCATTTGAAGCGAGTTGAAATCCGTCTGATATAGCCTGGGATCCCACAATGCTAGCACGCTTTCTTGTCGGTTCCACGAGAGCTCTCATTTCTGCCTGACTTGTCGTTAGCGCGTGAATTGCTGTTTCAACTTTGAACAGGTCTCCCCTTGAAGCATGCTTCGGTTGTGTGATTGTCAATATTGCAGTAGGTGCATCGATACGGCTTCTGTTGTCCAAATCTTTCACTTCCACCACGCCCAAGCTGGGGACCATAATAACCTCTGCGTGAAAAAGAAAGTGTGGGACCAGTCGAAGCTTCCGGGATTTCGGTCAAGAAGGCCACCTTCCCTACGTTTAATCGATTGGTATCCATGGAGTGTTGTGAAGTGGGAGCCTGGGAATGTCTTCCAACGATATTGATCATTGTGGCAAATTCCCTCCGTATGGGTGTAAAGATATGAGTGAGAAAGCAGTCTTCAGATATGTCATCAGCAGATCAGCTCAGATGATTGCGGTGATGGACAATGCGCGTGAAGTAGGTATTCATGTTCTTGTGTTTCGCGGGGTGGCAGGCAGGGAATTTGGGTAGGATCTGGGTTGGACGGCATTTGGAGAGCAAGGTATCGAGTGGATCAGGGAGGATATCCCACATCTGTGCAGGATGGACAGTGTGTTTGATATGTGGGGGGATCTCGTCGGAGTATCCGATGCAGATTATGGATTGGGCATTGTTTCGTATGTTTCGCCAGTTTCGCAGTTCGTTATGGCCCTCGTGGGTATTTCCTTCTAGCTCAGGCTCCTCTCTAGTCATGATGTTGTAACTGTCTGCTCCCACGTTTACATGCCGCACATCCTCGTTCCACAGGGGCTAGTTCTTCTCCATCCACTTTGCGATGTTGTGATAAACGCTCTTGAACTTTTCAGTCGGCAATGTGTGGGAGGGTGGTGTTTTCGAGGCTTCAAAGGTCTTCTAAGAACTGGATGACACAGGTTTTGGTGGTGATTGGGAGAGTGAGAGCACGGTGATTTCGAGGATTCGGAGGTTTCGTAAGAGCGCCAGGATTGAGGTTCCGGGGGTCTTGGTAATAAAGGGATGACAGGAATTTAGAGGTGTCAGAGGACTTGTTAGAGTGGAAGGACGGATGTCGCCGCGGTCTTGGTCATAGGGGGAGAATGTTGAATTCGAGGCTTCTGAGGTCTTCGTGATTGAAGAGGTTTTTGGAAGGATGTGGAAGTGACAGAAAGAAGACAGTACACAATAGCTGATGTTAGTCAGTAGCGACCGCCAGGCTCATACCCTATTGAAGTGAATAAGTGAGTAAATTGTGGGTACAAGGGAGACGGACAAAGGAGAGCATGAGGGCGAGCATCGGATGATGTCTGAAACAGACAGTCATAGTGTGCAGTGTACTCATACAGTCGCGACCGTGCACTGCATTTTGAGGCTTCCTTCATCCTGCTGCCTTGGGTTAATGGCTCACCCACAACCCCGGGAGCCAGCACTGGGACACCGGACGATCGCCAAGATGGCAGGCATGTATGACAGACAAACGGGAACGCAGGATACGCAGTTGCGAGGAATGGATATGTGGTTGGAGGAATGAGAGAAGAAATGTGATACTTACCACGAGGATTAATTTCTCTGGGGCAACAGTATTATGGACCTGGTCATGAGAGTGATGGCTGCAATTGAACTGAGCCAGACAGAGACAAGCAAAATGAACACCAATGGTGTTGGTCTGGAGGCCTCCACCCACACAGAGCTGACGAAGTGAGGGCGGCTGGAAGAGCCTGAGGCGGACCAACAAGCACAACCCAGACTGCAGCTGAATCTTGAACCTAAATAAAAGACAGAGCCGAAGTCAAACCTGGCATCGGCACTGGCAGCGACTCCCACTCCGAGACACACGATGACATGGACACCAGTACCTGGGGATTTCACCCTCACCGAAGCCTACTTGACCATGGGAGACAGTCGAACCTCGAAATCAACAGAAACTGGCCAGTCTGGCCCCAGTCTGGATGACAGGTTCCAATATGGCTACTGTTAGCAACAGTTCCAAATTCCCGGGTCAGTTCAGGGTTCATTTCCAAACCGGAACCGAACAGTGGGAACGGGTCTTACCACAAGAACACCCGGACGGTTGCAATTGGGCTGGTTTTACCACCAAAATCCCGGCATATCAAGATCACAAGTTTGGCTCCAATTGCGTATCTGAGTTCTGATTGTATCGTGACATGGTCAGTACATAGATTGTGCAGTTGTATGCGCTTCTTCACCTGCCGGTTTCAGAGTGGCGATCCGACCAATATTCCCTGAGTCATCAGCGAAAACCTAGGGATTTCGCTTGATATTTGCCAGTAATTCACAGCGATTCTACGACTATTGGTCGGATTGCAAATCTGAAAGCGGGATGTGAAAGAGCGCATAGAACAACAATATCCACATACTGCCCATGTCACGATATGATCAGAACTCAAATACTTAATCGCAGTCAAAAGTGTAGGAACTACATAGTTGAAACCATGGTCCGGTTCCCACCCGGCCAGAAACCCACAGTTCCATGACTGGTCCAGGTAATCACCCCGCCAAGACAGAGCGGGTCGGGTTCCTTGGCAGTTCCTGACCCGGACCGGGGTCTCGATTCCAGTTCCAACCAGCACCAATGCCGGGCAACCCGGAACCATTTCTAAAACTAAACTGTACGGCAGCAAGCCACCTTATATAAAGGAGCGATGACAGGGTGTCGCTCCCCTACAAGATGGATCAAGCAATTGCATCAGCGATCAATAGAGCACTCTGCCACCAGCAGACTCTGGCCAACATCCAAATCATGAATGCAAGCAGGAATGTCAAGGGGGGCAATCACAGCAAACAGATATCAGAATGCAACAGCGGAGATGGCTCTGCAGTTGGGGGAGAATATCTCTACAGCTGCAAGGACAGTTAACACAGGAGTCATTGACGTTGAGGAGAATGAGTCCTGGGAATCGTTGATGATCCATGCAGTACCTCTCAGATAGGACATGGGACAGGGTGCCAAAGGCCGGAAGACGATGCGAGAGGAATTTGAAGCGGAGAATGAAGACATAGAGATCATAACCCAACTATGGTGGCTAGCGAACCCCTGTACAATTGGGGAGAGATAGGACATCGGAGAAAGCACTACATTGTCAGTAGTGTTCATGGTAGAATGGAGGAAGGTGGCATACAGTGGAGTAAAGAAAGGTCTCAAGACAGCATAAATCAGGTGCTCAGTCCAAGTGTACATGAATGCAGGCCCTGACAGCAAGTGGGGCCACATCGAAAACAAGAGAGGCAATAAGCCCAAGTGTGGCTACCGCTCAAGTCACAGCCAGACAAGCAACCACAAATGCAATGTAGTGTGGTGCACAGCAAAGCAGGGATCACTCTGCAGCCACACACTGGAGAAGTGCCCAAATTGCAAAGGAAATCAAGTTGCGTTCAGCCGCAGGTGATTGAAGATGACCAAAGCGGCCAAAGCAGTGAGGCAGAGCAGAACAAGGAAGGCCAGCAGAACAAGCATCCAGGAATGCAACTATGAATGGGGCAATAGGGTCGAATAAAGTGGTGCTTGGCCTTTGGCTCAAGGGGGTGGCAGAAGGTGGGGGTAAAAAAGAAGAAATGGTGGATGTGGAAGAGAAGGACGCAAGAGATATCTCAATGGTTGAGACAAAGGCTGCGACTTCAACTGTGAACAAGACTAAAATTGAGACCAAAATGGGAGCCCAGGCTACCAATGATTGGAGTGATCCAGCACAACTGTGCAAGATCATATGGGTGAACGATTGCAATGGTGGAGATAAGAGTCAAACCCAGCGCAGACAGAGTGTCCTTGTGACAGCCATGCAGAGACAGAGGAGGGATTGGCATCAGCTTTATGCGAACAAAATAAGAAAAAGAAAAAGTATTTGGAAGGTGATATGGAGTTGCAGTGGCATGGGGGTTGATCAGCAGAACGATTTATGCACAGGTGCTAATGTTGATGTCATTGCAACTCATGCCACAATGAGAGGTGAAACAATAATGAGAATCATGAACGTTTAGGATTATTGAAACACGGAATCTGGAGAGTGACTGGTATGAATGTTAGACTGCCAGAGAGTCGCGTGGCAGGTTGGCACTGTCCTCACAGTAGACATCAATGTCTATAACATACTATGGAACCAATGATGCCAAATACAGCTGAACACTCCATTCTTGGAATATGTGATCGACAAAAATCTACTGGAAATTGGAAAGAAAGGAACAGCCACCCTCCATGGAACAACAGATGTTCACAAAGGGGATTTGGTGATCAACCTGATGCCATCAGCAAAATGTAAATTGGTCCTGAAGTCACACACAAACCTCGCAGAAACTCTGCTTTTTCTCATCATTGCTCCAGAATACTGCCACATGCTCCCAGGGCCCCCTGGAGCTATGCAGCGTGCTCTCAGACTCTACAAGAGCATTCTCAGGTGCTCCTGGAAACACCTGCAGTTATGGAGGAGCACTCAGGATGCTATGAGTTTTGACTTATAGAACAGTCAAATTTTGGAGAAGGTGAGACCTCTGCGGAGGTCTGGAGGAGACTTGGAGAGTAGCTGAGACCTCCGGGCAAGTCTCAGGGAGACATCGAGAGCAGCTGAGACCTCTAAGCTGCTCTGCGGGAGACTTGGTGCCGCATTCTCACAGCAGTGGTTCTTAGAGTTCTGTAATCACAAGGCATTTCGTCTATCATATTAGTCTTCGTTACAGTCACCAGATTCACTACGTCATAATATGGCATGTATTATCTAAGTCTCTCTATGAATATACATATGGTGAAGCTGGCTGCAGACAGTGCTCGAGCTTAATGGGAGGAGCACCTGGAGATCATAGTGTAGAGAACTTCGAGATGCACTTCGAGGCCATGGTGGGGGAAAAATCACTTGCTCGGAACCTCCATTCAGTGTGTCGGTGGGAAGCCGCCATGGGGTAGGTACAGTGATGTAGGGATAACGGAGACAGACTGAGCGACAGGGAGTATATATTTGAGAGACCCCAGGGTAGATAGGCATCATCTCATTATACCAAATACACATTATATCTTTCCCAGCTCTTGGTCCCCATGCACTGATGCCAAGCTCTCATAGATCCATGCAATTCGTGTGGTTCATCATGGCCGGGTATCCCTTCATATCCTCTCACCCTCTTCCAATGATCCGCAAGCCAGAACCGGGCTTTCTCTCGAATTCCCTTCGGATACGTTGAGAGGTGCTGCGGAATGCCGACGATGGGCTGTCTGCTGTTGAGCCCCACCCTTTCACCACATCGGGATCAAGTGAACGTAGAGAGGCAATCTGAGGCCGTGATCAAGGCAGTGTGGAGATGGACTTGGAGGCCGTATTCAACGGAGTTTTGAGATACACTTGGAGGCCGTCATCAAGCCAGGTTGGAGATGCATTTGGAGGCCGAAATCGAGTGAGTTTGGAGGTACACCCTGAGGCCATCATTGAGCGAGTTTGGAGAAGCACGCAGACGCCATGATGAAGGGAGTTTGCAGATGCACTTGGAGGCCATAATGGAGCAAGATAGGAGATTCACATGGAGGCGGTAATCGATGGAGTTTGGAGATGCACTTGGAGCTCATGATTGCGCGAGATCAGAGGAGTACCTGGAGGTGTTCAATCTGGATGTGGTAGTCTGCGAGGGAGGCGTGACGGGAGCTGAACCGTCATTCATTGGTTGACTGGTGATAGTAGGAATGTAGAGAATTGGGTAACAGATGGTCTGCCATGTGACTAGCTGGGAGCTGGATACAGTCGATGCTGGGATAATCCAGTACGCGGTGCATCCCGTACTCAGTGTATCCTGTACTCGGTGTGTGCTGTACTCTATTTATGCTGTACTAGGTTTATGCTCTACTCAGTGTGAACTGTTGATCATGGCATGGAGAGATACAGAGCGATGACTTAACTTTGTGTTCTGAGGAGATGGTAGAGTGTAGGACAAGAAAGAGAGAGATGAGAGGAAATCGGACAAATCAACAGGAGAAACGGGAACTTAAGAGAACTTGCTGTGCAATTCAATTCACTGTGCCCAATACTGCAGGTACGAATCCTGATCCGGCACGTAATACCAGTGATACGAGGTTTCCCAAACACAATGAGGCAAGTCGTACCGCTGATTTCTCATAATCGCTTGTATCCTCTACATACTTCCATCATCATCCCCCATCTCTCTCTTTCTCGTCCATAGCTGCATCAGCGAAAAACATTTCCGTCTGGGTGGAAAGGCTCCGTCAGTGAGGACGCGCTCCATCAGAGCCTCCAGAGACACCCCGGTGGCAGACTGTTCCGCACCTGGTGCCAATACGATGCGTCGCGTTGCATATCGCCCTCTGATCGCGGTTTCGCGGTTTCTTCTCTCTCTGTTGCTATCTTATTGTAAATGAACACTGTGGCGTTGTGGCCAACTGTGACCATACGTCAGAGTGGGTTCATTGGGTATATCAGCAAAATGTAAATCGGACCGGAAGCCACAGGCAGGGTTCCATAAACACACAGCATTTCGTGTATCATATTTGTCTTTGGTACAGTCACAAGATTCGCTACCTCATGATATGGCATGCATTATTTAAGGATCTCTAAATATATACATACGGTCAATCTGCCCACAGATGGTAGTCGAGCATAATCGGAGGTTCTAGCTCGAGGAGCCTAGGAAGAAAGTGAGAAGATATGATACTACCCGGCCGTGAATATCCATGCAATTGGGTCGATCCAGTTGAGCTGGAAATGGGAGGATGTCAATCTATCCTGGGTTCTCCCGAATATGTACTCCCCGTCACTCAGTCCACCTCCTTTATCCCTGTATCTCCATACACCCGGCATCGCTCATTAACAATTTACTTGCAGGCCGTGATCGAGCGAGTGGAGAGATGCACTTGGAGGCCAGGATCGACTGAACTCAGAGATACACTCCCAGGGCGTGATCGAGGGAGTGTGGAGATGCACTTGGAGGACAAGATCGAGAGAACTCAGAGATGCACTTGGAGGCCGTGATAGAGAGAGTTTGGAGATGCACATTGAGGCCGTGATCGAGCGAGTTTGGAGATGCACTGGGAGACTGAGATGGAGCGAGTGTGGAGATGCAGTTTGAGGCCGTGATCGAGCGAGGTTGAAGATGCTCCGGGAGAGTGAGTTTGGAGATGCACTGGGAAGCTGCGATCATGCGAGTGTGGAGATGCACTTGGAGGCCATGATCGAGCGAGATTGGTGATGGAATTGGAGACCGAAATTGAGTCAACTCAGAGATGCACTGGGAGGCCGCGATTGAGTGAGATTGGAGATGTACTTGCAGGCTATGATCGGGCAAAATTGGAGGAATACTTGGAAGCGGTCAATTTGGAGGGAGGCGTGATGGCAGCTGAGACTCTATTCATTGGTTAACATGTAATTGTGGGAATGTAGAGAGTTGAGTACAACAACATCCGCCGAGAGATGGGAAACTGGCTGGGAGCGGGAAACTGGCTGGGAGCGGGAGACTGTCAATCTTGGGATGATGATGTACTCGGTGTATGTTGTAGTCGGTGTTAACTTATGATTATGGCATGGAGAGATAGAGAGGGATGACTTAACTTCGTGTTCTTAGGTGATGGTAGAGTTGAGCACAAGATGAAGAGAGATCAGAGGAGATGGGGGAAATCATCATGAGAAATTGGGACTTAAGAGAATTTCGTGTGCGAGTCAAATTACCATCCCCGATATGGCAGGTACGAGTCCCGATCCGCCGGGTAATAACACCAATACGAGTTCTTGTAAACCCAATCAGGCAAGTCGTATCCCTGGTTTCTCAGGTCCGCTCGTATCCGCCTCATTGTTCTCATCTTCATCCACCATCTCTCCGTTTCTCGTCCACAACTCTACCATCACTTAAGAGCAGCAAGTTAAGTCATCCCTCTCTATCTCTCCATGCCATGATCAAGAGTACACACTGAATGCAGCATCCACTGAGTACAGCATACACAGCGTACTGCATCATCCCAACATCGACTGTCTCCCACTCCCAGCCAGTATCTCATCTCTCGGCAGACTATGTTGTACTCAATTCTCTATATTCCCACAATTACGAGTTAACCAATGAATAGAGTCTCAGCTCCCATTGCGCCTCCCTCCTGCACTACAGCCTCCAGATTGACTGCCTCCAAGTACTCCTCCAAACTCGCTCGATCACTGCCTCCCAGCGCATCTCCAAACTCGCTCCATCACGGCCTCCCAGTGCATCTCAGAGTTCACTCAATCTCGGTCTCCAATTGCATCTCCAAACTCACTCGATCACGGCCTCAAAGTGCATCTCCACACTCGCTCAATCACGGCCTCCAAGTGCATCTCTGAGTTCACTCGAACATAGCCTCTAAGTGCATCTCTGAGTTCACTCGATCTCGGCCTCCAAGTGCATCTCTCAACTCGCCCTATCACGGCCTCTGATCATCATCTTCGGGTGCACCTCGAATTGCTGACAATCACCGCATGCTGCCAGTCCAGATATACCGTTTGTAGATAGGTAGCTATATCGATACATAGATACATAGATGAGAATACAAACTGAATGCATAAGTTTTGAAAATCATTGAACAATAAGTAGTAGCTATGATTTAACATTGCCAGGCGTTGTGTAAACAGCTTCAGCATAACCCCAGCCCCTGGGAAGAGTGTAACACACGTGTCATTCTGCTGGTGTGTAATCGTGACCACAAAGTAAAGGAGGACGTATGCTACGCGACCCGTCGCCTGGACGACGGGTAGCGTGAAATTTTCCGCCAGAGGGTACGAGATTGCGTCAGAGTCGTCAGAGCCGTCCGGAACACCCTCGTGTTTCTGACGGAAACTGGAGTTGTTGCTGATGTGTGCTATCATCGCAGAACACAAAGTTAAGTCATCCGTCACTATCTCTCTATATCATGAACATGATGTGACACTGAGTACAGCATACACCGAGTACAGCATCCACATAGGATTATTTGTCTTCTCTTCATTCCGATGATTACAAGTTGACCCCTGAATGTAGTGTCAGCTTCCAGCGCGCCTCCCTACATGATCGACTGCCATCAGCCGGCTCTCCATGAGAGCTCCAAAGTCAATTCACCTTGTCACATTCCCACCGTTGCGAGTAAATTAACTGATGAAAACCGTCTCAGCACCCGGCGGCGCGCCGTCCATCCACCGCCTGCAAGCACTCATCCAACCGCCCTCGATTACGGCCTCCAATTCGAACTATCATCGGCTCTCCGTGGATCTCCAAACTGACACAATTACGGCCTCCAAAGTCGCTTGATCACAGTCTCCAAGTTTGCATGACCATGGCCTCCAAGTGCATATCTCCAAACTCGCTCGAACAGGGCATCCAAGTGCATCTCCAAACTTTCACAACTATGGCCTCCAAAGCCGCTCTACCACACCGTCCAAGTGTATCTCCAAACTTGCTCGATTACAGCCATTAATTGCATCTCCAAACTCACTCGAACACGATCTCGGAGTGCATCTCGATGTTCACTCGCTCAGGGCCTCCAAGTGTATCACCAAACTAGCTCCATTACCGCTTCCGAGTGCATCTCCAAACTCGCTGCATCACGGACTCAGAGTTCACTCGATCGTCATTGTCAGGCTCCCTTCGAATTGCTCTCACGCACCGCCTGCAACCAGTCCAGACATACCGTGTATAGATGGGTAGCTCTATAGATACATAGATTTGAATACACACTCAGTACATGAGTTTTGAAAATCGTTGAACAATAAGTAGTACTATGAATTCCAGGCGCACCAGCAGCGTTCCCAATGAAGATGTTTTTCCCAGACTGCTCTACTGTGATTCGAGGTGCTCCCAAGCTTGTTGTCGGCGCTCCCAGGCTTGTCACCAGCGCTCCCTGGTGCTTCCAGGTGCACCCAAAGTTCACTCCGGTGCTCTGAGATATTCCCAAACCTATCACGATCACTCCCATGGTACTCCTGTACCAGTCGTGAGAGATCCCAGCTGCTCTGAAGGCCGGCAGGAATGCCCTCCTAGGGTCTGATAATCTCCTGACATTGACGCATCTAAGTTTACACTCCGCATTCTCTCAGACACTCCTGGAGGCTTCCAGCGACTAAGATACATTTTGCTGATGGCTGGGCAGTAAACCATTCACACAATGGGCCATACTGGCCGATGACCACACCACCGAATCCGACAATGCGGTTATAGAATTGGAAGTGGAAGTAGACTGGCAGGAGGAGGCATTCCATGAAAGGGTAGAAGGGTGGAATATAGCAGCAATGACGGAGGAGGACGTGGAGTCAGCAGAGAGGTTATTGATGGCGCTAGCGAATGAGATGACTCAGCTCGAAGCGGAGTGCCCAGCAGATAAGGTGGAGCAACTGGCCGCAAGGTTTGAGGAACCATTGGGTCGCATTCTTGAAGACACAGCAAAGAGAGTCAGGATCTGTGACAAATTAAAAAGGTGGTGGGACTCCAACAGCCAAAAAAGAAGAAAGGTGGTCGGAAGACAGATATGGAATGAGACGAACTTGTGAGAGGCTGGCAGGGCTAGTGTTAGCAACAGGTTGGGGTAACCCACCAGTGGTTTGGATTCTGATCAGATGAATTGTTCGGTTCGGTTTCAGGCCTGTCCAAAAATCTGACTTGCATCTTGTTGGTGGGCCAATCCCGGACCCAGACCTATCACCCCACGGGTTTTTGTGGGTTTGGTTAGACTTGTTGGTTCAAATTAGCAGTACTGTGCATCGGGTTTCTCTATTTATGGTCGCATTCAGACATTCTACTGATACTAATAAAATAGTAACATTGGTATGGCAGTATAATTTTGAGATTTATTGGCTACATTTATGGCCAAAACAAACAGGGACATGATCGCTACCCAATCCTGGGAATGCGCGACAACGCAATGTTGATCACGTTTTGTCTTTGATCGTGTGTAATCAGAGTGTCGATTGTTGCCGACATTTTCATATGAAGTATTGGCCGTGTTTATAGAGCAAAGAGAAAGTGACTTGCTTGCTGCCCCAGTCTGAAATTCAGAGTCAACGGAGCGTCAACAATATATTGTCTGGTATGCCAGGTAATCAATTACAGAATTGGTCAATTTGATGTATAATGAAACAATTGGCCACGTGTATGGGCGAAAACGCTACCAATGACATCACTACTATCTCCAAACAATGGGTGTCAACAGAGCATCAACAATTTTTAACCTTGCATCATGGTTAATCACCGTGCAGTGGGGCTGTTATTGCCTATATAGACCATTTTAACTGCTTGTGTTGGCTAAAACGCTCATGTGCACTTTGCTGCAGCTTAACAAATGAAATTAGATCTCACTGTCAGGGAGGATGTCGCAGCAAAAGCCCTACTTGATCTGACTATCACGGCTGCCAATGCCATGTTTATGGATGTGTGCAATCAAGCGCCACATAGATTGCCAAAGATGCATGACCAAACATCGTTGCTGGACCATTGACTCACTTTTCCAGACGGGGTAGGGATTGTACTTCTTGCATTTTTGCCTATACAGACGACCAATATTATCATTATGTATAACCACCATCAAATCGCTTCTCAATTACCTGACTGATATGGTCAAAAATCATTGATGCTCTGTGGATGCTCAATTCCAGATTGGGGCAGGGAGCGTGTTGCTTTCTCTTTCGCCGAGAAAGGCGGCCAATCCATTCATTATGATTACTTGCACTGAATCACATTGTGATTACCTGAATTAATAGTCCAGAAATTGTTGACTCCACTGAGGCTCATGTGTAACAGTCAGTAGTGATGTGATTCGTACCAGTTTTGGTGATCAAGGCAGCCAATAATAGCATGATTCTTCCAATCGACAATGTCTCTGATTAATTACCTGCCTTTTATGTCCAAACATTGTTGACCCTCAGTTGATGCTCATTTTGCCATGGGTGTATCTGCAATATGCAATCATTTGAATTGGCATAGTATATCATTTGTCATGTCATGTTAGCCTTTCAATTGTCCTCATGTGCTTTCATCTTTATGACAGAATTGTTGTTTAATAATCTAGATACAGTCATTCGTTACAATATAGTTTAAAGTGTCTGCTAAATGTAGCTAATTATACACTTGAAAATCGTGTTTTTTTCTGTCCATGCTCGTCATCATGTGCAGGTTCGCGCAATACCCTGCTCTCGTCTGCAACGTGGATGTCAGCTGCATCGCCACTCAGCAGATGGTGTACTTAGCTGTGCATGTTCCTTCTTTAGTCAGCAAATCAGCATTAAAATGTTTATCATACTTGCTATCCTTGGCATATGCAGCAACAGTGAAAAATTGCGCTTTTGGAACAGTACTGTCTGGATATGAATATCTAGCAGGCAAATTGCTGATTTGGGAATATTGAGCTCAACGGTTTTCACCAGGTGGCGCAGGTGGCAATATGGGCGGACTTGGCGTCGGTTGTTGTGTTCGCTGTCTGAGTCAGTCTGATACAGGTTCAACCCTTGCGTAGAGCCTCTTTCATGTCTCTGGATACTTTGCAGTGCCATTGTGGGAAAGAAGTCATTTGTTTGTGTGATTTTCCCGAAGTATAGCCAGGTGTCTTTCTATCACAGCCTTCACCTCTCTATGCCCAGGAAACACAACTCCCCACTTCCTCTCATCTCGTACTTTGGTGCAAGGTTTCTTGATCATGTGAGGTGTTTCCTCTATTGCGGTGTCTGAAAACCACCCTTTGGCAATTATAGCCATATGCAAGGCAAGGCACATGTCGGAATGTTGCAGCGGTATCCAACCTCCTTGCCTTGCCATAATTGCAGTCATATTGAAACCCTACAAGCAGTTATGTGGTTCTAAAAATGAGATTTTGCTAATATCTGGACCATATGCAATTCATTGGGCTTCTTTGAGAGGTTTGATGCATGGTTTGTGCACTGCTGGGGATATTTATCAATATATCGGTAATCATAAATCACAAAGTTGACAAGATCAAGATGCTCAATTTCACAGAGTGTGTGGACAATTGCCTTGGTCAATGAGAGAGGTATCCTGTCAAGGGCAGCGATAAGTTGGTCACATAACTACCTGCTTATACCCGCTGTTGGTTGTATGGTTGATTGACACCCTTTCATGTCAATATAGATATACTAACATCCGATCTCATGCTTTTCGAAGGTTTCGCTGCTTCCACTTTCAGAGACTGTTGTCAAATTGTTTTCCATTGTCATAATTGCGGTGGCTGCATTGGCAGCATCTTGGTGGACAAACAGGGGCATGGAGTGGTGTTGTGTCCCAACAAGTCATGCGTTGAAGGAAGCATCCATTGTTTCACTGGATTTGTATCCGCTCTCACCGGGCTGAGGGGTTTGTGTTGCCACAATTTGCTGTTGTGGAGTAGCAGGGGAGAATGATAATGAAAAGAAGTTGGAAGTCCTGAGGAATATATAGTCAAGTTCAAGTCAAAATGAAATCAGTAACTGCCAACTTGCAAGTTCTACCCAAGTTGAATCCTGTTGTGTAGATCTGGAGGTTACAAGAGTTTCAAATTATCAAATGATTTTTGGGAAGTTGGTTCAATGTTGTGTGTTTGTTATCAGGGATATATAGAAATGAACAACAACCGAAATATCATCATTGTGGCATGTGAACAGGCATTTCTTTGACCCAAGGGACATCTGGGGATGTTTTACTTGCGATATCCCTGTGATACTTAATGAAACTGACACTAAAAAGAACCTCACATTTTACAGTTAATATAAGTATTCCCAATGTAGTGACTGTCCAAATGCAGATTTTGCTTTGTCGCTGTTGCTCTAATGTACCATCCTTGACACACAAGATGCAGCTTGCCTCCATATGGTCCATATCTTGCAATATCCAACATCTTACCCAGCAACAAAGTCAACAATGAATACAATAGCCAACATTGTGAAACAAAACATTTTGCGCCTTTCAGTGGGAAAATATACCTAATCAACGAAGTGGTCGACACAACAATGTCATCCAGTGAACGACGGCCTGAGTGGCCTGGAAGCAGACAACGGCAGAGGCCTTGGGTAGTGTTAGCAACGGTTCCAGTTTTGGACCCGGCCGGTTTTTAGGTCTGCGTGGCAACGGCCTTACCCCATCAAAAATCGACGAATTTTTAAGCGCACCATCGCATTATGGCTACAAATATTAATCAGAGAGTTTAGTGTTTGGTACATAAAATATGTAGCTTCGTACAGCGCATCTTTTGGCCGTCTCCGATTTTCGATATCTTCAAATCTCAGCAAGCAGTGGCCCAAAAACCTCGTTTTTGGGCCGAAAATGGCATTAATTTCAAAGCAGCTTGCTGAGTTTTGAAGATATCAAAATTCGGAGACAACCAAAAGATGCGCCGTCCAAAGCTGCATATTTCATGTACCAAACATTAAATTATGTGATGAAAATTCATGGACTTAATTGAGGGAACCGTTTGGAACAAACCGGGGCCGAACCGGCTGGGGCCAGGTTATGTTGGAACCGCTATATTAGAAACGGTCCGAAAACGGAACCGTTGCTAACACTAGCCTTGGGGCATTGTGCAGCTTGCAATCCAAAGAAAAGCTTGTGGCAGAGATTAGACAAGAAACAAACTTTTTGAGCAACAAAGAGAAAGTGCAATGCATCAATGATTATAAGGAGAGAGAGACTGCAGTTGCAAGAAAGCAGGTTGAAGATGCAGAGACAGCGAGTAAGCAGGAGCAGGATGATATTAGAAGTGGTGAAAATGGAGAATTGACATCCAGAAAGGCAGAACAGACATTGACAGAGATGTTAAATGTGATTGGACTCAGTCTGAGTGATCTTGCAAGTTCCGACGATGAAGAGGATCAGAAAGGTGAAAATTACAATGAAGATACATACCAGTGTAGTGTTGCCAACGAGTTGAGATAACCTGCCAGGAGTGTGGGTTAGGACTGAAAAAACTTGTCAGTTCAGTTCCAGAGCGATCCAATGACCACCCATATCCTCATGGGGTGCCAAGCCCGGACCTACACCTGTCAACCTGCGGGTTTTGCCAGATGCAGCTGGACCAGTTGGTTCAAATCACCAGTTTATGTTATCTGGTTTTACTATTTATGGTCGCACCCAGATATCCTACTGTCAATCGCAACATATTCAGTTTGGTATGTCATTGTCCTTTCTCAATTCTTTGGCCGCCATCATATTCAAAACAAGATGACATATGGTCCATTTCCTAACCTGAAAATGAGAGTGAATGGAGCATCATAGATTTTTCGTCCGGCATCTTGGGTAATATGAGCGGCAATTCGTTGCAGACATTCATAAATGATGTATAGGCCACCTTTATAGTCCAAAGAGAAAGTGAGTCGCTCCCTGCACCATTCTGAAAATGAGTGTGAACCGAGCATCAACAGAGCGTTAACAATGTGTGGCCCTTGCACTATGCTAAATCAAAGCGTGATGCGGCTGTGATTGTCTATATATGAAATGATGACCAGTTTTAAAGGCTGATACGCTCATGACAACTGAGTTCGGGATTTGAATATTATTTTAGTTTGTATTGTTTGGGAAGCTGTCACGGGAATATCTCTTGCTAATCTGTCAATAAAGGATCCCAACTTCTTGTGTATTGATGTCTGCAATCGAGTGCCACATAGATTAACCATCAAAATTCTTTGACACTACGTGGATGTTCATTGTCCAGATGAGGCAGGGAGCGTGTCGCTTTCTCGGTTGCGTATACAGGCTGCCAATACATGGATTATGTATGACAATGACCAAATCACTGGTTAATTACCTGACTTGCCAGACCACAAATTGTTGTTGCTCAGGTGACTCTTATTTCAAAGTATAGTGCAGTCAAAGTCTGCTGCCAACAATTACAGTGTGTATCATGATTTGAATGTATTTGTTGCCTTCCTGCCTGATTAAGACTCTGCCCTTGGCCAAAGCTTAGCCCAGTCATCTTCTTGCACGGGTCGCTGTCATCCAATTAAAATTTCTATCTGTTGCTCAGTGATACATTTCGCCATCTACACTGATTTTAATCAACCAATAATTGACTGCTAACTCATCTCCCATAATGATTCTCTATGTGACATTCTTGGTCAAGCACCATATTGAACCTGGTGAAAATATATTGACCCATGCTGACCTACTTTTTCTTTTGTCACTTTTACCTCCTTGTTTCCATTGTATTGACGGTCATAAACAAGTTTTGAGCATTTCTGTTTGACCTCGGTGTTGGCCGAATCAATTGAGCAACATTTGTTGCGCCACTTACATTACGCGTTTCTGGGCTTTGTGGATCATCGAGACCATTAGCTTGCTCTACATCGTATTCATCATCTCCCTCCAAGCAATATTGACTCCCATTTGGATTATCCATGTCTCTGTTCCAGGTAAGCCAATTCTGGGTGTTGGAAATGCTTTCATGTGCTATATCTGCATCGCTTGCCGCAGAATAACGGCCAATTCTTCGGGTTCGGTGGCCATATAATACTTGAGATCATATTCGATGAGGATCCTTTGTAGAAAAGCTTGTGGCAAAGGTGATCTTTCCGAGATGTCAAATGCAGCCACACCATCGTGTAGAAAAGTTGCCCAGGATGCATTCACAATCTCCTCCATATCTGAAATGTAACCAATGGGTGTCATTTGCTTCGATTGAGTGTGAGATTCCTTCTGTGAAGCACATAGGTTTTGGCTGCCCTGCCACATCCTCAGAAAGTTCTGGACACTGGCCATTCTGTGAAATGGTCTTTCCTCTGCCTCTTGTGTCATTTCGATGTAATTTTCGATTTCTATCGTATCCAATACGTGGTTATCGCCTGCCGACATCAAGTCATTGGTTTGGGCAATCTTCCTTACTATGACTGTTTGACGAAGAGTTTTGCATGCGGTTTTTGACTATCTCCAGCCCATTACTTCTTGCCCAAGGGATGAACTGGCCTCTAATTACAAAACTGCGTGGTATGCATCAGCAAGAAACATTTCCGTCTAGGCAGAATGGCTCCGTCAGAGTGGACGCGCACCATCAGAGCCCTCAGAGACACCCCGGTGGCGGAGTACTCCGCGCCCAGCATCATGACCACGCGTCGCGTCACATATCGCCCTCCGATCGCTGTTTTGCCGTTTCTTCTGGCTCTGTCAGTCTCCTATTTTAAACAAACACTCTGGCGTTGTGGCCCACTGTGACCGTACGTCGGAATGGGTTCATTGGGTACAAAAATCCCTCCTCGCGTTCCTTCTACATTCAGCTCGAGGAGGGTAGGAAGGTGAGAAGATATGATACCACCCGGCCGTGAGGATCCGAGCAATTGCGTGGATCTCGGACAGAGCGAGTGAGACCAAAAGTTGGGAAAGATAGAGTGTGAATTTTCATTATATTATAAGAGGAGATGGAAATGAGATGATGTCTATCTACTCCGCAGTCGGCCGAATATATACTCGCCATCACTCTGTCCACCTCCGGTACCCCTGTATCTCCGGACAACCGCCGTCGCTCCTTGAAGATATACTTGATCGAGTGAACTCAGAGATATACTCCGAGGCCGTGATCAAGCGAGTTTGGAGATGCAATTGCAGGCTATGATCGAGCGAGATTGGAGGAGTACTTGGAGGCGGTCAATTTGGAGGGAGGCGCGACGGCAGCTGAGACTCTATTCATTGGTTGACTTTTAATTGTGGGAATGTAGAGAGTTGAGTACAACATCTGCCGAGAGATGAGAAACTGGCTGGGAGTGGGAGACTGTCGATTTTGAGATGATACTGTACTTGGTGTATGCTGTACTCTGTGTCAACTCATGATTATGGCATGGCGAGATAGAGAGGGATTACTTAACTTCGTGTTCTTAGGTGATGGCAGAGTTGAACACAAGAAAGTGAGAGATCAGGGGAAATCATCATGACAAACTGGGACTTAGATAATTTTGTGTGCGAGTCAATTCACCATCCCCGATATGGCAGGTACGAGTCCTGATCCGGCGCGAACTAACACTGATACGAGGTCTTCCCAACCCAATCAGGCAAGTCGTAACCCTGATTTGTCATATCCGCTCGTATCCTCCAGATCCTTCTCATCTTCATCGCTCATCTCTCTCTTTCTCGTACACAACTCAACTATCATCGCAGAACACAAAGTTAAGTCATCGCTCTCTATCTCTCCATGACATGATCATGAGTTGACACCGATTACAGCATACACCGAGTACAGCATCCACCCCAGATTGTTTGTATTCCCTTCATTCTCATGATTACGAGTTGACCCCTGAATGCATATTCAGCTTCCGGCTTACCTCCTTACATGATTCCCATGGTTGCGGGTTAACCAACTGATGAATAGAGTCTCATCACCCGGTGCGCCGTCCATTGACCGCCTCCAAGTACTCATCCAATCTCGCTCGAACACGCCCTCCAAGTGTATCTCCGAAGTGGCTCAATTACGCCCTCCAAGTTCGCACGAGCATGGTCTCCAAGTGCATCTCCAAACTCGCTCAATCACGGCCTCCAAGTGCATCTCTGAGTTCACTCGATCTACGTCTCCAAGTGCATCTCTGAGTTCACTCGATCGCAGTCTCCAAGTGCATACCCAATCTCGCACAATCACGGCCTCCAAGTGCATCTCTGGGTTCACTCGATCTACGTCTCCAAGTGCATCTCTGAGCTCACTCGATCTCAGTCTCCAAGTGCATATCCCAACTCGCTCAATCTCGGCCTCCAAGTGCATCTCTGAGTTCACTCGATCTACGTCTCCAAGTGCATGTCAATCACGCTCGATGAAGTACATCTTCAACGAGCGATGGCGGTTGTACGGAGATACAGGGGTAACGGAGGTGGACAGAGTGACGGGGAGTATACTATCACGGCCTCGGAGTATAACCGCCTGCAGCCAGTCCAGATATAGCGTGTGTAGATGGGTAGCTATATAGATACATAGATACATCCATCTGAATACAAACAGAATACATGACTGTGATTCGAGGTGCTCCCAGGCTTGTCGCCGGCGCTCCAAGTTACTCTGAAGGCCGGCAGGAATGCCCTCCTATGGTCTGATACACTCCTGAAAAACAGCTTCAGCATAACTGCAGCCCCTGCGAAGAGTGTAACACACGTGTCGTTCTGACCGTGCGTATACGTCACCACAAAGTAAAGGAGGTACGTGTGCAGTGCGACCCGTCGCCTGTGCGACGGGGAGCGTGTAAATCTCTGTCAGAGCGTAAGAGGTTCCGTCTGAGCTGTCAGAGCCGTCCGGAACACCTGGGTGTTCCAGACGGAAATTAGGGTCGTTGCTGATGTGAGAGAGAATAAATTGGGTGCCACATTGGAGAGAATGGCGTACTTTGTGTGTATTTCCAATGGTTGGTGCCACCAGTCAGTGATATCCAGGATTCAAAATGTACTGCTAATCTCCATCAGGTAGGCGTGGAAATCATTCAGGTTTGGAGTGACTTCACCCCAGTTCTTTGGTGATTCAGCAGGAGTATTGAAATGAAGCCTTGCGGTTGTCAAGAAGCGTGCCATGCAATTGGTAAGTCCAGGAGTCGTTCGAGCAATGTTTCTGGACATTTGGTATTAATCAACATCACCGGGAAAATTAGATGAATCAAAAGATGATCGACCAGAGTCAGGAACCATTCCGGAGGGGAAGAGAGGGTTGCTAGGTATTCTGTCATGTTCAATGACAGAATATTGTCAAAGCTTGGCACAGTATATATTATCCACATACCTCAGACAGGGCTCTAGGTATTGGGTAGAATAGAAAGTCTTGTCTTCAGGATGATTATCGATGCACTTGTCCCAGTTCTTGAACTATTGCAACCTCCGGAAAGAATCAAGCATATGTGCTGAAAAGGGGAAGCATACCGATCAGTGGAGTAACTTCAGCATGATATCTGTACAACTTCTGCCAGGCAAATGTCTTGGCGAAGTATAAGTCTTCATTCAATTGAGTTTTCTGTTTAGCTAATGCTTGCATACTGCTGTCCATATCATTGAAAATGCCATTGTACACAGTGAGAACGTGAGGCGGAGTAACCATACGCTGTCTCGACAGCTACAGAGTGCAACATCTGAATCGCCATACATTTTCCATGATGTACTTGACGATAGATCATTCATTCTGTGAAGTGATGAGTGGCCAGATATCACTGTGTTTTTGATTTGGGAGCCACTCTTGGGTGAATTCTCATCATCGATAGAATTGACTACGCAACTCCAGTGTCCAATTCCAGCATGTCGGCACATCCATAATTGGTAGTACCGGAATTCGTACTATGGTATCTGACCGTCAATGATCTTGTTTCAACAGCATGGTACCAGTGTAACCGATACAGCCAGCATTCACCGCTGTATCATGGTCAGTTTCAGTACTGTCAAAATATCTTGAAATATATTCTCTCTGAATTATCTTTGGTAAACCTGGTTTCATGGCTGACATATTGTTGATTCTTGCATTACGCTCTTGTTGAAGTCTCTGACTCTTCGCATTGTCTGTGGTCTCAGTCTGACCAAATTGCTGATTGCGGAGATGGGATTCCCAAGATATTGTGCAGCCTTCTACATCGATAGTGGTAATGAATGCACCAAAAGACACCCGACTGCAGTGCGGCATACACGGTATGTGGTTTCTCATCATTGGCCGCTCGATTCCAGAGACCTGCAGCATTGATTAGTGTTCCTGAGTGTTTCAGCAACTGGAGGAAGCTGTATGATTCCAAATTTCAAGCAAATGCCCGTCAGTATGTTCCAGTCAATGAAGAACTTTGTTTGAGTGTATGGCTAGCATTGCTGCAGAATTTAGACCCCAGACCTTGTATCGTTGATTGGCTTTCGAAATTGGAAAACGATGGGCTATTTACCTGATCCAATGTCAGTTGAATTTCTCACAATGCGCAATTCTGATCAATATTAGTAACTAATGACCTATATAATGGTTAGTTTGTTTGATGATGTCCACCTGTCCAAAGCTAAACTAACTTTGTTTCTTGATGGCAACTGCTTCTACATTGCATCCACTGTCAGAGAGTACTCCCTGAGACATATGTTACTGAGTGTGCTGGCGGACGGCAGCACCAGCTCGCTCCATAATGCATTACCTGACCAATGTATCCCATGGGTTGATATAGTGTTCCATAGGATATGAGCTGAAACATATCCTAATGTCAGGTAGCAATTCCAGGTTTCGTCGTGAGACTCGGCTGTTACCAAGTCCCAAGATGCCAGTTTGGAGCCTAATGTCTGACAATGCAGTCAATGTAGATAAAACATAAATGTCAAAGATGAATTTCCTTTACGAACTTACTAGTGTAAATCCTCGACTTCATTGACTCTTCAGTACGGCCAAAGATGTTTCATCAACAGTTGATGTAGTCAAATCAGTAACTTCTGACTTCGTTATTTCATTTGACTTAGCGATGTGTTTTTTTGCCAGCAAGTGTTTCCTGAATGAGCTGGTCCGATATTCTGACGGATAGATAAGTACTGGATGAGAAGCGATATATATGATTCCGGGGATGCCAGTCTCCTGAATTCCACAATGCACATAAAATCACCATGAAGGCGTGTGTGTAGAATTATTGCAACCAATTGGATGCTTCAAGCCCACATTCACATCAGCAAAATGTATTTTGGTCATTGGGAGCCTCTGGGGGTGTCTGAGAGTTGCCCGACGAGAATCCCTGGGTGGTCAAATCTCAAAGTTTACTGGACCGACGCAGTGGCCTCCAGATGCAACTGGGAGTGCCTGGGAGCGCCTGCAACACGCCTGGGTGCGCCGATGACAAGCCTGGTAGCACCTGGGAGCGCCGGCGACAAGCCTGGGAGCACCTGGGAGCACTGGCGACACACCTGGGAGCACTGGCGACACACCTGGGAGCGCACGCCAAAAGACTTGGAACGCCGAGGACAAGCCTGGGAGCATGTCAAATCACGATAGTGCAGTCTGGGAAAAACATATTCTTTGTTGGGAATGCTGCTGGTGCGCCTGGAAATCATAGCCACTACATATCGTTCAACGATTTTTAAAACTCATGTATTCAGTTCGAAGTCTTATATATACATCTATGTATCTATCTCCATACGGAATATCTGAAGTGGCTGCAGGCAGTTTTTGAGAGCAATTGGAGGTGCGCCTTAAGATGACGATTGAGTGAACTCAGAGATACACTTGGACGTGATTTTCATGTAAACTTAGAGTTACTTGGAGAGTGAGGTGGAGCGAGTTTGGAGATGCACTTGGAGGCCATGATCAAGCGGGTTAGGATATTCACTCGGAGGGCTGGATTGAATGGACCCAGAGATGCACTTGGAGGCCGTAATCGAGCGAGTTTGGAGATGCACTTCGAGGATGCAATCGAGCAAGTATGGAGATGCACTTGGAGGCCATGATCGAGGGAGATTGGAGGAGTACTTGGAGGGGGTCAAAGGCGGGTGCGCTGGGTGCTGAGACTGTATTCATCAGTTAGTTCATGCGCAACCATGAGAACGTGGACTACCCATCTTTACCTGTGAGTGCTCATGGTAAGCTGGCTGATCTTGTACGGAGGCACACCGGAAGCTAATGATACCTTCAGGGGTCAACTCATAATTGTGAGAATGCAGGGAAGACCGACAATCATGGGTGTATGCTGTACTCCGTTTATAATGTAGGCGGCGTATGCTGTACACAATGTATGCTGTGGTCGGTGTATGCTGTACTCGGTGTATGCTGTACTCGTAGTATGCTGTACTGGGTGTATGCTGTACTGGGTGTATACTGTACTCAGTGTATGGTGTACTCGGTGGATGCTGTACCTGGTGTTTACTCATGATCATGCCCTGGAGAGATGAAGGGGATGACTTGACTTTGTGTTCTGCGATGATGGTACAGTTGGGGACAAGAAAGACAGAGGGAGAATGAAGATGGGAACAATATGGAGAATACGAGCGGCTATGAGAAATCAGGGGTACAACTTGGCTGATTCGGTTCACAAGGACCAGTATCTGTGTTCCTACCCGCCGGATCAGGAGTAGAACCTGCTGTCTAGGGAATGGTCAATTGACTTGCACACGAAATTCTCTAAAGTCCCAGTTTCTCAGGATGATTTCCAACATATCCTCTCATCTCTCCCTGTCTCGTCCTTATCTTTACCATCACCCAAAATCATGAAGCTAAGTCATCCTTCTCTATCTCTCCATGCCATAATCAGGAGTTAACACCGAGTACAGCATGCACCAAGTACCGCATTATACCATGATCGACTTTCTCATGCTCCTAGCCAGTCTCTCATCGCTTGGCGGACATTGTTGTACTCAACTCTCTACATTCCCATGATCCTGAGTTTGACCAATGAATGGAGTCTCAGCACCCAGCGTGCCTCCCTGCGACTGCCTCCCATCGACCGTCCCTAAGTACTCCTCCAATCTCGCTCCATCATGACCTCCAAGTGCATCTCCAACCTCTTTCGATTACATTCTCCAAGTCCATCTCGAAACTTGCTTGATGACGGCCTCCAAGTCCATCTCTGAGTTCGCTCAATCTCGGCCACCAAGAGTATATCCAGACTTGCTCGATTGCATCCTGCAAGTGCATCTCGAAACTCGGTTGACTACGGCCTCCAAGTGCATCTCTGAGTTCACTCGATCTCGGCCCCTGATTATATATCCAAACTCAATGGATCATGGCCTCCAAGTGAATCTCCAAACTCGCTCTATCACGGCCGCCAAGTGCATCTCTCAGTTCACTCCATCTCGGCGTCCAAGTACATCTCCAAGTTCACACAATCACAGCCTCCTAGTGCATCTTTAAGTTCCCTGAATGGGGATCTCCAGGTACTCTTCCGATTACACTCGAGAACCCGTCTGCAGCCAAGCTCGGCTGTATGTACATATATAAAGGGGCTGAGATAGATAATACATGCCATATTGTGATGTAGCAGATCTTGTGACTGTAACAGATGAATATGATAGACGAAATGGCTTGTGGTTATAGAACAATATGAACCACTGCTGTGAAAATACGGCACCAAGTCTCCCGCAGAGGTCTCAGCTGCTCCAAAATTTGATTATCCTACAAGTCAATTCTTGTAGCATCCTCAATGCACCTCCGTCACTGCAGGTGCGTTTAGAAGCACCTGAGAATGCTCTTGCAGAGTCTGAGAACACTTTACTTAGCTCCAGGGGGGCCTGGGAGCATCTGGAAGTAGTTAGAAGCACTGGTGAGGTCGACCTGAGTCAGTGGGAGGTATGAGTGTTGCTTTCGGACCGATTGACATTTTGCTGATGCATGGAAGCCAGCCCCGCATCGAATGAAATTTGCAATGTAATGTAACCCAAATTATGAATATAGACACCTTTATATTTGGAAGTTGTCATAGCCTGTAGCAATAATGATTTCAAAGAATGGGAATCCGACAAGGTGCTACCAATCTGAAAGCTGTCCATTTTGACATGCGGGATATTCAAAAGATAAGTCATTGGAAGGTACAACTCAGATTCTTAACTATTGACCATGGAGCTACAAGTGTGGACAAGGACATACCTGTGAGATATTGCATGCATATGTGTGAAGTTGTATAAAACAATATGTTGAAAAGACTGACTGTTAAATACTGCATTTCGGAACCAGGCAGCACTTCACATTGCTGTGTAGCATACTGAGCTCCGACAGAAACTGTTGGAGCTTGATGGACGCTCATCATTTAGGAGGTGGTAGCGGTATCATTAGTACCATGTTTGCACAATAATGCCAGTGACAGATCAGTGCTGAGTTTACACTGGTGCACCTCCCGCAAAATGTCGAAGTCGCAAGAGTCCAAATCACAGACACTGAGCTGTCGGTCAGTTTTCGGAAGTGGTAGCGATATTGAAACTATCATTTCAGAAAATAGTCAGACCTGTGAAACATAGCATCCATATTCGTAACATTGTATACAAGGAAATACTGACTTCACTGACCATTAAAAACTTGATTCAGGGACGAGACAACTCGGTTGAATGATGCGGAGCTTTCCGAGTCTTCACATAGACTGTTGACACTCAGTTGACGGACAGTTTTAGGAGGCAGTAGTATCTGTGTCACTTGCATTTCAGCCCATAACTGTGACTGATGGATCGAGTATAGGTTGACACATTTGCGCAGCCCATGAACTGTTCAAGTCCGGAGACTAGAACTGTTGACTGTCCATGGACACTCATTTTTAGGAGGTGGTAGTGATATTGAAACATCCATTTGAGACAAAAGTCAGACCTGTAAGACATTGCATACATATTGGCAAAGTTGTATACCGGGACATACTGAATAGACAGACCATTCAAAACTCAAGTGAGGAACAATGCAACTCAGGTGATTGCTGTATAGCTTAGAAAGCCACCACAGAAACAATTGGCTCTCAATTGATGTTCACAGTTGGGTGTAGTGTTACAAAAGGCTCCAGGGGACCCGGCTATGATACAGGTTGGAAGCGAACCACAGTCCCCGCTCCAGGTCATGAACCTCCGAGAAACAAGAACCTGGTGACTCGTACCCGGTTGTGACACAGTACGGAAATGAACCCACTGTCATTTGCCATGCTTGGATCTGGACCCAGTTTCCAACGTTGCGGTTCCTACAACTTTCGGTTCAATTAAGTATTTGAATTCTCAATGTGTCGTTACATGATGAGTACGTAGATTGTGCAGTTCTAGCCACTCTTTTGCCTCCTGCTTTCTGATTTGTGATCCAACTGATAGTTGTTGAGTGGCTGTGAAATAGGAGGAGATCCTGCGCAAAATTAGCGGGTTTTCGATAGCGACTCAACCAATCTTTGCCACATCGCAAAACTGGAATCTGGAGGTGGAACAGCTGCTAGAACTGCGGTTTATATGTACTGATCATGTCATGGTACAATCAGAACTCAAACAATTACTTGGAGACAACAGTGTGATATTGAAATGCCTGGTTTTCGGAGGTAAAACTTGCAGACTTGCAACAGTATGGGTGTTGCTGGGGCAAAACCCATTGCAATGGTTCGGTTCCGGTTGCAACTCTTACCTGGAACCATGCTAGCAGGTTGGAACTGTTGCTAACACTAGTTAGGAAGCACCAGTGATATCGTCAATTTCATTTTGGCCCATCGACATGCCCAATACTGTAATCATTGGCCAACATTGTTGCATGGGACTTCAACGATCAAAGATGCGAGACAAGAATTTCTTGACATTCAGTTGACGCTGATTTTCAATAGACAGTAGTGATAGTGTTGGAAGCAGGTTTGTGTAGCAAGGCGGCCAATATTGCGATTATGACATAATTCCTTTGTACATCGCTTCCATGATTATTAATTGACGACCAATAATAGTTGTGGCACCGTTGATGTGAATATTCAGGGGATAGTAGCGATTTCATTGCTAGCATGTCTACTGAGAATTGCAGCCAGTATATTGATGAGGGGTTAGGATTGAATCACAGCCCTTGGATTATCCATGATGCAAGACCAAACATTGTTGAAGCTATGTTGACACTCATCTCTATGGTGGGGCAATGAGTGTACCTCATACCTTGTTGTGAATAAAGAGGACCAATACTTTCACTTTGGAAGGATATCATGAGACAGCCCATTGTTTGCTGATAGTATGATACTCCACATGGTTGACTCTCCACTGACCCTTGCATTAATCACATCTTAACTATCATTTCCCAGTGAATCATTGCCTGCCAATCATCATCGAGTCGTTATTGGCAGCCAATTTTCTATTTCTAGGAATACTGCTTTGCATCCAAATGCTTCATCGCCTCGCATTTTCTGATCCACCATTATACACACTATCTGAGTGATGCACCATATAGCTATGTTTCATGGCAGCACTTTAAGCCGGCAATTCATGGCACATAATTCCAGTCACTTGCCTATAATCAATATAACCCGAATTCCTTTCCTTTCCTCATCCAGCTCCTACTTTGCAATTTCTATGACCTATAATAAGCAATTTTCAAAACGCCGACCTTGTGCACCAGCTCTCAGTGGCAAGGTATGCAGTTGGATACATGGGTGAATGCGGCATGAAGGTCGTCATTCATCTGGGTTCACAATGTGCATTGACCGCTTCTTCTTTGAGTAGTATGATATGAGTGACTCAAATTTTGTCAGTAAGTTGGGTCACTTAGTCAGATTTAGCTTTCTCACTTACCTGTAACTGGCAGGATGATATCAAGTTTGTTGGCCATATAACAACTTGATTTGGAGTCTAGAACTATCCCATGGCACATATGACCCTTGCACATGCACAGATGAATTATCATGTGTCACAATTTGGTTAATGAAATCAAGAAAAAGCTGCCACATAACAAGATAGGTAAACTATTTGCATTTTGACGAGGTACATTGTCAAAAATTGTATTTCATACACCAAGTCATTGAGTGTAGCACGAGCTGTCACCACCTCTTGATCCTAGTCCGATTCCTATCTGGTAATTGGATTGGTAGAATATATGCAGGGGCAAAGCTTAGGAGATTCACAGGGTGCGATTTCTTGATTCGCAACCCATTAGGCACCACATCGGGTGGGAGAGACAATATGCATTCCTGTGACTGCAGCTTGCCAGAATCTACCCTCATACGACTGTATCCTGGACGAAATGACGCTTACAGCATATGCAATCATCCGGCGACACTATCATAACACTTGATATGCTCTACAAGTAATGTCACTGCAGGTGTGATTACAACCCTGTGAGTTTGTGGCTTAATGACTGCCGGAACCCAGAATTGTGCTCTACTGCACTTCAGATCTCTCTCACAAAAGTTGTCGGCCACATCCCCCCATCCCGCTTGGGTCGGTTCATCAAGCCTCATCAGCTCCTGTCGAAACATCCTCATGCCATGCTGAACAGTTTTTGTGATTTTGGTGATCACCCAACCAGGTAGATCATCATCACTGACCTTTGCTGGCAAGGAATCTTCTGCATCATTGTCTTCATCATCCCGATCATTCTTGTTGTCGGGACTGGCAACATCGCTCAGACTGTCTTCTATCCCATTCAACATCGTTTCAAATTTTGTTTAAGGCTTGCTGGCTGTTAATCCCAAAATTTCCGCAGATCTCACATCATCCTGCGCTTGCTGAATTGCTGTCTCTGCTTCTTGAACTCATTCGCTGTCCACAGCGGTCTCTTTACCCGCATATTCCTCAGTCCATCTCACTTTCTCTTGATCTCTTGAAAGTGCATTTCCAGTAGTTGATCCTCCACAAGATTATTTCTGGATTGTGAGCTGAGGAATGCTCCTGAGGCTCGGGCGCTTTCTGCCTCCAAGCTGGTTGTTATTTGATTCACTTGACAACCTCATCATGTGGAACAGCGTCTCAATTTCGCTTATTTGCCTGCCGGAAGTGGCGAAAGGTTTTTTTTTGGAGCATTGAGCGTAGTATTTTGTATTGACTTTGTTGATTTGGGAGATGTTGAATGTTGCCAGATATTGACAACATGGAGGCAAGGTGTGTCGTTGTAGTCAAGGTTCGGATGCTTGATCAAGTTGAACTATGCAAAATCTGCATTATGACAATCATTTCATTTGGAATAGCAATGTTAACATTACAACGTGACTTGATAATTGGAGTGTGTTTCATGTAGGATCGTGGGGATGTCTTGAGACATATATCAGCCGATGTAGTTTCTGACGTAGAATGTGACGTGTATATCTATCAATCATGCGAGTTAAGCTTTCATTCTACTCCATCTTTCCAGGTAAACCAACAGTTAACCGCAGACTGACTTGGTCCCCATCGATGGACTGTTGTCAACCCGGGCAACATGCTGCTATACACTGCGTGATTGATTTTGAGTAGATTGTGCAACATGGTTTTTACTCATTCCATTTTGACTCGAAGTTAACTATATATTCCTCAGGACTTCCCTCTTCTTTTGGCTGTCATCGTCTTCTCCTTTTCCAGAACATCAAATGATTGCTCCACAAACTCCTCCGCAAGGTGAAACCAGATTAGAATTCAATGGAACGACAGGCATCTCAACCAATGAAGCACCAACTGAGACACAACAACAACATACACACCAGTTCGTCTACTACGACACTGACAGTTAAGACAGCATGATTCTGACTCAGGATGCACATTCAAAATAGGTAAGTAGATCTGGAAGCCGCAAGAATAAAATGCAGCATGGCATCAGATGGGAGGGAATCAATATCGTGGTAGACACCGATCAACCACCAATGTGCTGCATTGCTGGGTCATGTAGAGAGCTACTAGACCAATTCATTGCAGCCCGTATTGGGCAAGCGCCATTGGCCACCACTGAATCTGTCCACACAGGCCGTGAAATTGATCATGATGATATTGTCAGCTCAGGGATTAGTGTGGACAGATGTCGTGATAAGCATCCCCGAAAGTGTACAAAAGAGGAATTGAGAACTTTGGAGGAGGCTCCAGAACCGTATAGGGTTGTGTTAATACCCAATCTCATTCTTGGATGCCGCAACAGATTTCTTGTAGGTTTTGAATATGTCAGCTACTTTGACAAGGGAAGGAGGTTGGGTACAGCATGAACAGTCGGACATGCGCCGTGAATTGTATATGGCCAAAATGCCCACAGGAGGGTCCTCGTGTGCCACAATTGAGGAAACGCAACACCTCCCAACGAAAGCTCGCGCTGAAGTTAAAGTAGATTAGACGCTGTCTGCTGTGTTTCGAGGTAATGAAATAGTGAAACCTGGGATAGCAAGACAGCTGGCATTAGGTCTGGAAGATCTTACAGACGGTTGTGTTCTGTACTAAAATCATACAGTAAAGTGTCTGCAGCCAGGCTGGAGGTGGCATGGCATGGGTCCACCTGCACTCCAAGCGACACCATCTCTGCATGGAAGACCCGCTATGGTACCCGTGCGAACCAGCGACAATGAGAGAGCCGCAATGTCCGAAACTGAAAGTGTGCCACGCGGATGAGTATATATACATACTCCACTGGTAAATGGTCAGGATATCAATCATGTTGCATTTGCCACGCATCGCAAGCGCGACCAAGAATTCATACTAGATTTGCTGATGCATGATGGAAAAACCACTGGTTAGTACTCTATGTGCAGCATAGTAATGGGGCTGAAATCGATTTTGAAGATGAGAGCAGCCTATTGAGCCAACCTGAAATTGAAGAAGAGCATTGAATAACACAAAAAGGATTTTGGAGTGTACTGTTATCTACAACAAGCGGACACTGTAAAGTACATTTTACAGGATATAGATATACCTGGTATTGAAGAACAATGTAGTGATATAGGAGAGACTATATAAAAACGATAGAAAGAATTCAAAAACACCTTTAATGATTTACTACGGCACATGAAATAATAGCATTCTGAGGATATACCTGCGGCAAATTGAGGTTCAATGGAGCATCAATGAGTTTTAGTCTTTTCAGTCAGGTGATTAGAATGCGATCTGGTGGTTGTTATTCATAATTGCCAAATTGGCCGCCTGTATAAACAAACACATTTTTGAAGACATTGCTACGAACTCCTGGAAATGAGCTTCAATGGAACATCCACAATGTTTGGTCTTGTATGTAAGGTCATTGAAAAGTGATTTGGTTGGTGTTATGCATCACAGACATATTGGCAGCCTGTATAGGCAAAAACAGGTTAGACACAGTCACTGCCCCATTGTGCAAATGAGCGTCTATGGAGGGTCAACAATTTAACCTTTCTATCATGGGTAATCTAAGCATCGTGTTGTGGTAGGAATTCATATATGTAGTAATGTTGGCTTTTTCGGCAACACAGTGAATGATATATTCAGTGCCCCAACATGAACGTGAGCATCAACAGAGCGTCAATATTTGTTGGTCTTGAATATTGGGGAAGGAAGGCATCATGCGGTCATTTGAGCTCATAACAGACCTATTGACTCTCTTTATATGCAAAAATACAAAATATAACAGGAAAACTACAGATTACAAAATAATCGATATCACAAACTGCAAAACATGGATAAAGTGGCGTCAGAGAAATGTATTTTAGTCTCTGGGAGCCTCCAGAAGTATCTGGGAGGATGTGGAGTGTAAACTTGGATGCTTCGATTTCGGGAGAGTATCAGCCCGTAGGAGGGCATTCCGGCCGGCCTTCGCAGTACCTGAGATCCGTGATGACTGGTATAGGAGTGCCACGAGAGTGTTTGTGATAAGTTTGGGAACAACACGGAGCTCCTGAGAGGAGTGTGGGTGAGCTTGGGAGCACCTGGGAGCGCCGACCACTGGTCTGTGAGCGCCGACAACATGCCATGGAGCGCCTGTAACAAGTCTGGGAGCACCTAGTGTTAGCAAAAGTTCCGGACCGTCACTTTGGGTCCGGGTCCGGGTCCAAACCGAACCGTTGCCAAATTGGCGGTCCGGGTTGTAAATAAACCTGAATTGCCTACTCGGGTACGGTGCCTTGGTAAACCCCCAACCTGTCTGAATTGGGCAGGTTGTCAGCGGGTCACCCAGCGGGTCCATCTATAGATTCATATAAGGCTCTTGAATTTGCAGTGTGTTAATCGTATCTCATCGAAATCGCATTTACAGCAACCAACAACGTGCTTTTGCTTGTTGAGCAGTTTGCAATGTCGATTAATTTGGTATCTGTGTTTCACCTTTGATATATGGTATTTTTGCCTAGCAAGGCGGTCAATAATACTGTTGAGCAGGCGAAGATTCGCGCGACGCCATGATTACGAAATATGCAAGTGCTGAAACTGTTGACGCTCCATTGATGCTCATTTTCAGGATGCCGCAGAGAGCATGTCGCTGTTTTTTGGCGAGTAAAGGCTGACAATATCTCATAGATGGATGTCCGCAACCAATCAGAACATAACTTACTCAGGATGCAAAGCTAAAAATCGTTGAGGCTCCGTTGACGCTCATGCTAAGAATGGGGCGGTGACCGTGTTGCTATCCTTTTTACCAATAAAAGCGGCCAATACGTCCGTTATGCATAACAATGACCAAGTCACTGGTGAATTACTGCACTTACAAGACCACAAATCGTTGACGCTCTGTTGACGCTCATGCTATGAATGGGGCGGTGACCGTGTTGCTATCCCTTTTGCCAACAAAAGCGGCCAATACGTCCGTTATGCTTAACAACGACCAAGTCTCTTCTGAATTACCGTACTTACAAGACTACAAATCGTTGACGCTCCGTTGACGCCCATTTTAACGTATTGTCCATTCAACATCTGCTGCTGTCCATAATTGTATTCATCCTGATTTGAGTTTATTGATTATCTTTCTACTTGATTAAGACTCGGCCCTGTGGCAAAGCCGAGCGGCGAAATCATGTTGCACTGTTCACTCTCACACAACTAAAATTGATGAATCATGCCAAAAGATTCATGCTAAAAGAGTCATTGCGCCTGCTATGCATCTATTTATGAACCGATATTCACAAGCTACTTCTTACCATTCGCCCATAATACATCTCTAACTCAAACTCTCGGTCAAGCTACATAACGCTGGTGAACCATTGACACATCCTGTCCTACTTTTTTTTTCCTACTTTGTTTCTATGCGTTTCAGCTGCATTGACCGTCATAAACAGGTTTTCAGCCTGTCTCTTTGACTATCGGGTCGGCCGAACCAATCAGGGCACCTTTGGCGCGGCGCTCACATCCTGCTGCTCTGGGCATTTCGGAACCTCAATGCCATTGTTGTGCTCTATATCGGATCCATCGTCCGCTGCAAAATCCTCTTCACTGTCATTTGGAATATCCAAGTCGCCATTCCACATAAGCCAATCATCGGTATCCGAAATGCTTTCAGGTTCGCTATTGTCGTCGCTTTCGACTGGATGACAGTTGATTCTCCGGATTCGGCGGACATTTAAGATTTGAGTTCTTCCTCCAGGGAGGTCCTTTGCATACAGAGCTTGTGGCAAAGGTGATCTTTCAGACAATGTGAATGCAGTGGCACCATCATGTTGAAAGAGGGACCAGGATGCTTTGACGATTTCGTCCGTGTCCGAAATGTATCCCACGGCGGTCATCTGCTTGTTTTGAGCCCGAGATTCCTTCTGGGTAGGTCGTAGGTTTTGGCTGCCCTGCCACATCTCCAAAAAGTCGTGAAGCTTGGCCATTCTGTGCAATTTCCTTTCCTCCACCTCTTTCTTCATTTCCGAGTCATTTTCTGTGTTCGTGGTATCTAATTCTGGATCAGTGCCTGCCAAAATCCCATTATTGGCTCAAGCAAACTGCCTTACGACTACTTTTTCGCGAAAGGTCTCCCCTGGGGTTTTTGACTGCCTCCAGCCGATAACATCTCGGCCTAGGGAGAAAACAGGCCTCCACTCCGACACCATGTGGTATGATGTAAGGCCGTATATCCGTATATGGGCGCTTATGAGAGTATATGAGAAGATATGGTTGCACACGTGGATGTGGTAATATGATGGAGTAGTTGATAGGTAAGATTATCGCTGGCGATCTCAGAGAGATCGCCAGTCATCTATATAAGGTTGCAGTCACCCGGCTCTGGACACGCCTGTGCCATTGCCGAGAACCTAATCATGACTGCCATTACATCATCCTCCCCTTTAGGAGCGGACCCCCTGGGCTGCCACATACGTATATAAACAAGAGAAATCTCATACGAAAAGAAACAAAACCAATGCGTACGCCTCCACACGACTTGATAAGTCCTAAAACCGGTCAGTGCTATATGAGCAGCCTCACGGTGGATTCGGTGCACGGGGTAACTCCACCTCCAGTGGTAGGTGGTAAAAACCCGTGCCGACGCCATTTATACCGGCCCGAGATCCATAAGAAAAGTAAAACCCCATAGAAAACGCCCAATCCCACTCCTCCAAGTCCAATCATCGTCGAGGCTTCCTCGGATGCTCTTGGTGAAACTCATCAACCAATTCCTGCGCATTCCCGACATTCTCCACAGGTTCCCGGCTAGTTCGTGCGTAACTGTAACTCGCCCATTGTACGAGATAATGGAGATTCCGGTAGCGCCGCAGAGAGTCGAGGATCCGGTCGACTTCCCATTCGTCACAGTCATCGACTATCGTCGGCTGCGGTTCAGATGGCGGCTGGCCGGCGGTAGGAGATGTATAGTGGTCGAGGAACGAGACATGGAAGACGTTGTGCTTCCGGATCGTATACAGAAGGTCTGATTTGTAAGCATTCTTATTGATGACCGTACTTACCGTGTACAGTCCTGTCCGGTTGTAATCCTCCTTCTTCGACGGCCTTGTCGTCCGGAAGTGCCCCGTTGAAAGCCAGACCTAATGTCCAACCTCGAAAACAACCTCTTTGCCGCCAGAATATTTCGTCTGACAGGCTTGAGCCTCTTCTAAGTTCTTACGGAGAGTTTGGTCTGTCTCCTCCAAGCCAGCTGCGAAGGTGTCCGCTTGGATTTCCGATTTCAGGCTAGATTGTTGCCTCGGAGCCTTAAACTGCATCACCAGATGGTAGTGGTAATTCGCCCAGAATGGAGTCATCCTCGTAGAAGCGTGTATCGCGTTATTGTAAGCGAATTCGGCTAGAGGTAAGAGTTCAACCCAATTGTCCTACTCGTAGTTGCAGAAAGCCCGGAGATACTGCTCCATCGTCTGATTTTGACGCTCTGTCTGCCCGTCTGTCTGTGGATGGAAGGCTGTGGAGAGCCGCTGGTCATTACTCAAGTGAGAACATACCCGGGTCGAGAATCGGCTTGTAAACTGGGTGGCGCGATCTGTCACTATGTTGTCCGAGACGCCGCCCTTGCAAATGACCTGTTCAAAGAAGAGCCGGGCCAATTCCGGCGAGTCGATATCCTTCCAGCACGGTAATTACATTGCCATCATTGTCAGTCGGTCCACGATAACGAGCATCACGGTGTAGCCCGATGCCGTCGACTCTGGCAAGTCAGTGACGAAGGCCATCGTGAGGCCCTCCCATGGCCGTGATGGTATCTCCAAGGGCATGTTGATCCCGTACCTGGCGCGCCGAGGTGCTTTGATTCGGTGGCATACTTCGCAGCCGCTGACATACTTACTTTCATGCGAGTCCATTACTGGCCAATAGAAATCCCTAGATACCAGCTCAGTAGTCTTAAGAGCTCCAAAATGACCGGACTCGGGGTTGTCATGAAATACACTTATCACTTTTCCGCGTAGAGATTCGACGGCTGGAATGTATATCCTCCCTTCGTAAGTCAAGACTCCCGTGACGACTTTCCCTTGGCTTTCCTCTTCCGCAGTACATGTGCCATCTGGAACTGGCCTGTCAACTACATTCGCTGGGACGTCGGCAGCCAAAGGGTCGGAAGCCTGGGCTGCGATGATTGCTGGCATGAGGTCGTCGTATGGTTCCACTGGGACGGTTGCCAATAGTTGTGCTACAGGCCTTTCGTAGCCGATCTCGTGGCAGGGCCGTCTGGACGGACCATCGGCCGGGTTCTTGGTACCCTCCAGACGCTGGATGACAAAGTCGTAAGCCAAAAGAGTTTCCGACCACCTGGCTTGTCTTCTGGACAGCACTTTGGATGTCTGGAAATATTCGAGATTCTTGTGGTCACACCGAATAGAAACCTTGCGATTGGCGCCCTCGAGGTAGTGTCGCCACTGTTTTAGTGTTTTCACGATGGCCAATAGCTCCCGATCATAAGTGTCGTAATTCTGTTCGGCTGGAGAGCACTTCCGGGTGTAGAAATTGACTGGCCTGAGAACCTCGAAAACATTGTACTGATTGAGAATGTCTGCAATCGCGAATCCACTCGCGTCCGTTTGGATAATGATCGGCTTGGCCAGATCGAAATGCTGGAGGATTGGTGCCTCTGTGAAGGTTCTTTTTAGTTTCCGGAACGCCAACTCGGCTTCCCGAGTCAATTCCCATTTGGCCGAGCCATCCAATTTCTTGCCGCGAGATGTCTCTGAATTCTTTAGTAATTCCGTTAGTGTAACGGTCACCTTGGCATATTTCCGGATGAATCTTTGGTAGACGTTCGTGAATCCGAGAAGCACATGGACGTCTCTAACTGATTTCGGTGTCGGCCAGTCCTTGATTGTGGACATCCGGTCCGATTCGATGCCGACTCCATCGGGAGTGATAACAAACCCCAGGAAGCCAACATCTGACACTCCGAATTGACACTTCTCGGCTTTGCAATAGAGACCGAATTCCTTGAGTCGCTGCAGCACTTGGCGCATATTCTCCTCATGCTCCTTCTCATTGGCCGAATAGATGAGTATATCGTCAAGGTAGTGTACCGCGAAGTTGTCAATGTATGGCCGTAGGCGATCATCGCTGTAAGACTGAAAAGTAGCCGGTGTGTTTGTTAGGCCGAATGGAATGACCTGGTATGTGAATTGGCCGTAACACGTTCGGAAAGCCATTTTGGATTCATCGCCTTCCTTGATTCGGATGGGGTAATAAGCCCCGCCGAGGTCCAGCTTCGTAAATATCCTGGCCTCGCGCACATGGTCAAGCATCTCTGAAATTAACGGAAGGGGATACCGATTCTTCACCGGCGCCTTGTTAAGCGCACGATAGTCGACACAAAGTCTGAGTCCTCCATGATTCTTCTTTGTACAGAGAATTGGCACCGCCGCCGGTGATGACGACCGCTGAACAAACCCGTTGGCTAGGTTTGCCTCGGTTTAAGCCTTTAACGTCCTCAACTCGAACTCCGATAGGTTGTAAATCCGCCCATATGGCAAGTTAGAGCCGGTCACCAAGTCAATTGCATGGTCTGTTGACCGATGCGGGGGAAGTGTCTCCGCCTTTGATTTACTGAAACCCTCCACAAAATCTCCGTATATAGCTGGGATATGTCCTCCATCGTCTGGAGGCACTCTCTTTGTCGTTGTGCCGGCACCATCTGCAAATGTTAGTACTCAATTCGTAATATATATATATGGAGCGCTAAGGAGCAATATGGAGGAGCCCGGATTTAAAACCTTTCGGCCATGAAAGAGCCAAGCCCCGCCGTCCAGTACTCCCTTCGCGTCTCGGCGTGCCGGTAGCAGTCATTCAAGGTTCCCATGTGGACGCTCTTCTGCCGCAACTACCGCCACTGCTCCCTGCTCGCCGGTCCAGCGCCTGGGGCCTATCTCACTCACCATCAGTGATGCCTTCCACGGTCGCTCCCAGCAGCCCTGTACAATCTCCCACTCTTCGGAAGAATGTCCCGAAGACCTGCTCACTGGCCAGTACATAGTCAAAGGCAGTTGCTCCGAGTATTTGAACATCTGGGATGCCGCCGCCTCCTTCGGAACACGCCTCCTCCCTAGCCGTAAATCCTGGTACATCCCCGGGGCATTCCTGATGGTCTACCCGGTCCACTGCCACCACTTCCGCTTCCCCTGGGGTTCACAGAGGCAAAAGTCGACCGCTTTGCCAATCGACGTCAGGATTCCTGGACTGGAACCAAGGAAATCCCAAAACCAAGTCGTAATCCCACGTGCGCACAACTAGCACCTCCGATTCTTGAACCGGTGATAAGTGCTCCATATACTGAACCGTGAACGTTGTCTTTTGACTCGCGCACGCATGCGCCATTACTGGGCCGTTGAGGCCTAGGGTCGATATGTATGCTGGTTCATCCGCCAAACCAAGCCGTTTTCGCAGTCTTGGTGCCATAAAGATGCTCGTTGCGCCGCAATGGATGAGAGCTCCCACGCGGTGCATTTCCCCTCTTCCATCTCTTATTCAAACATCGTGAACAATATGGGACGTGTCTGGTCTGGACGTGCCGCATAAGTACTGACTTGACATGTGAGCTTTTGGGCTCCCAAACACCACCCTTGACGTTAGAGCGATCCGATGCGGTGGTATGCTTTCCAACGTCGCCATCAAAGTCTGCATTGCCAACCTCTCTATACCCAATTTGGTCTCGTCGAACCTCTCCCGTCGGGCCAGATGCTGAGAGAGTCCTATGAGTCTTTTCGCTGTTGATTGTCGAAAGACTTCTGTTGCTTGATTTGGTGTCCTCCATTCCTATTTGGAGCTAATGTCTGGTCCTGCTGTGGTGGGTTACCTCCTTGTGAGTATTTAGGGCACAAGCTCGCCTTATGGTTGGGGGATCGGCATCATAAGCATTTGCTGGTAGAACGTCAGATTTCGAACATTTCCTTTGAGACCCATGGTGCGGGCGGTGAGCCTGACGATTGTCCTCCGCCACCTGATTTGCCGTGTTTCTTTGATCCCGATTGGCTGGATTTGCTGCCGCCAGTGGTGTTGGCTGGCTCAGAAATGGATGGCCGGTAGCCTCGTTTGCCACCTTTGGAAGATGAATCCGTAGGCTGTTTATGCTGCTGTTGCTACTGCTGTTGTTGCTGCTGCTGTGGGTTCTTGTTTTCAACATGTGTAACTTCCGTGACCGCGGCCTTATCGAAGAATTCGTCCAAGGTGTCAACTGTGATGCAGGCGGGCATCATCGGTCCAACTGTGTTCTTGAGAGAGTTGCGGAGGCCTGCCCAGGCAATATCGTAGAGGACTTCTTCATGCTTCTCTAGGTTCCACCCAGCCTGTCTCCAATTTGCTTTCACACGATTCACTTAGGCTCTGACCGATTCGTGTGGAAGTTGTATGAATCCCTGCATGAGCGTAATCACCGCCACGCGACGTCGATCCTTATCCCCATAAACCTTGGTTATCTCCTGTGAAAGGAGGTTGAAGTGTTGTAGGCATGGGCCGGATTCCGGAGATAAGTCGCCCGCCCATTCCGAAGGGTCTGTCATCGCCGTCTGTCTGAGTGCCGGGTTTTGGTGGTTGCTACAGGCGTCCAGAGGAGAGATCGCGTATTTGACGTGATCGGGTTCACTGCGTGGGAATTGGTGGCCGTGGGAGTTGAAATACAAGCGTAACGTGTTCAGAAATTGGTCCAGCTCTTTCGCACCACCGCAGTACCGTACCAGGTCAACCATCTTGTGGATATTCGGTCTTGGGCCTGTGATGCTTCGTTTGGCGCGTTTGGCGCGTGTGGCAGCCCATTGATCCCGTTCGGCAGCCATTCCTTCCCGTTTGGCCGCCATCCTCTTGCTTTCGAGTTTCTGTCCGGCTTTCCACTGGGCTTGATTTTGGAGCAGCATTTCCAGCATCAACCTGTTTTGAGTCGCCACGTCTAGACGATCCTCATCAGTGACTTGGGAACAGAGATCTCCGATATCGTTGTCGATCGGGCTATCTTCGTCTGCTTGATCTCCGAGGTCATCGTCGAAATCATCATCATTATCAATCTCGGCCTCCGGTAAACCTGCTGGAGTAGCGCGTTCGCCTATCGATGCCGCTGTCTGCAGAGTGTCATCACTGTCATGGATGTCAGCGACGCGCAATCGAGTTCTAGTAAACTTCTTTGGAGGCATGTTCATTGATATAACGCGTTATTTTGTGGCGACGCGACGAAAGGGGTACAACGCGAGATCCCGTAAGCGAAACGTATCTCGTTGATTAAGAGCGATTATCGTGTTAGGCCGTATATCCGTATATAGCCGCGTATGAGAGATATGAGAAGATACGGTTGCACACGTGGATGTGGTAATAGAATAGAGTAGTTGATAGGTAACATTATCACTGGCGATCTCAGAGAGATCGCGAGTCGTCTATATAAGGTTGCGGTTACCCGGCCCTGGACACGCTCGTGCCATTGCTGAGAACCTAATCATGACTGCCATTACATATGATAGAGAATATGTCGCGCGCCACATTGGAGAGATCGGCGTACTTTGAGTGCGTTTCCTCCTGTTGGTGCCACCAATCGGTTATGTCCAGTATCCAAAATGTACTGCTAATCTCCATTGGGTCCGAGTGGTAATCATTGAGATTTGGATTCATTTATCCGCAGTTCTTTGGTGCTTGGGGCGGCGAATTCAAATAGAGCCTGGCGGCAGTCACTATGCGGGCTGCGCGATCACTTCGTCAGGGTGTCATCTTAGCCAAATTGTTAGACGTTAAGTATTCCTCATCATCCCTGGACAAATCGTATGAATCAAAGGATGATTGATAGGACCCTGAAGCAGTTGCAGAGGGGACGAGATTGCTGCTCGGTACGGTTTCAAGTTTATTGACCGGCACACGTCGATGTTTGGCACAGTATTCATTCTTGACATACTTCAGAAAGGCCTCTTGGTAATGTGTAGTGTAGGATGTCTCGTCCTCAGGATTAATATCCATTCCCTTGTCCCACTTTCGCAACGATCACGACTTCCTGAAAGGATCGAGGATGTGTGCGGAAATAAGAAGCATGCCCGTCGTTGGAGTCACTTCGGCATAGTATTTGGAAATCTTCTGTTGAGCTAACTTCACAGGGAAGAATAGCTCTTCTTTCCATTGAGTCTTCTTCTTGGCCAGAGCTCGCATCACGCATCCATGTGATCAAACATGTCATTGTATCCTGCGATAACGTGATGCAATGTGACTGTATGCCTCTTCGACATCCAAAGGGTCCAATACCGAAATGGCCTCAATACTTCCATGACATACTTGACTATCGTGCATTCATCCTGAGTTGTGAATAGCGGCCGGTATTCGCTGTATTTTGGGTTTTGACGCCACTCACGTGTGAATTCCCATAAACGATAGCCGCGCTCGAGCAACTCCAGTGTAGAGTTCCAACGTGTCTTCACATCCATTATCGGCAGTACTGCAATGCGGACTTTGGCTTTTTGACAGTCAATGAACTCGTTCTGGCAACCAGGTGTTAGCGTAATTGATACACCAAGCATTCTCTGCTATATGAAGGTCAGCTTCAGGACTTTCAAAATATCAAGAAATACATACTTTGTCAATTATCTTTGCTAAACCTGGTCTCGTGGCCGACACCTTGTTGATTCTTGCATTGCCCTCTTATCGAAGTCATTGACTCTTCCCAATGTCTATGCTTTCATTCTCTCCAAATTGCTGATCGCGCTCATGGGCTTCCCAAGGCTTGGTGCGGCCTTTTACCCCAAGACTGCTCATGAATACACCTAAAGCAAGTTGTATGACGTGCGCCATGCATGGTATGTGGTTCCTCAACGCCGTCAACTCGATTGCAGAGGCCTCAAGTGTTGATTGCAGCTCTCGTGTCATCGAGTAGTTTGAGGAAGCATTATCAGTTGTAATACCAAGCAAACGGCCGTCAGTAAGCTCAAAACGATCCAGCACGTCCTTCAAATGAACAGCTAGCCTTGCTCCAGTAAGTTGGCCATTGACCTATCATCCTGAATTAGCTTTCGAAATGGGAACAGAAGAGGCGATCAACCTCATCGAAAGTGAGTTGAACTACACGTAATGCCCAATCCCGATCCATATAGTAAGCAATGACCGACGTTATGGCCAATTTGTTCATTGATGTCCATCCGTCCAAAGCTAAACTAACTTTATTTCGTCATGGCAATTGCTTCTTAATTGCATCCACAGTCAGTGCAAATTCCCTCCGGCAAATGTTACTAAGGGTTGAAGCGGGCGGCAGCACTAGGTCATCGCGTAATGCCTTATATGAATGTCATAGCTCAAGATTTGATATCGCATTCCATGGAATATGTGCTGAAACAAATCCCAACATGAGGTATCGATTCCACATGTCTTGGTGAAATTCGGAAGTTTCAAAGTCCTTAGCTGCCAGTTTGGGACGTCTTGTCTGTCATTCCAGTCAATAAGGAACTACCTGGAGGTTGAATATGACTTGACTCAGCGAACTTACTATTGGGATTCCTCAACTTCCTTGCCTCTTCAGGATGGCCAAAGCTGTTTCATCAACCGTCGAACTAGTCAATTCAGTAACCGCTGACCCTGTTAATTCGTTCAACTTTGCGATGTGAGCTTTTGCCAGCAAGTGTTTCCCCATTGAGCTGGTCCCATGTTCTGATGGATGGCGAAGAACTTGATGACAAACGATACATATGATGTCAGGGCTGCTGTTCTCCGCCATTCCTCAGTGTAAATCGAATCGCCACGAAAACGCATGTCTAGAATTATTCCAGGCAACATGCCTCGTCGAGCCGATATTCATTGAAGCCCACCACGCATCGAAGATGATTTGCAAAGTAAGGTCGCTCAAATCAAGAGTAAAGACACGGTCGTTTTTGGAAGAGATCATAACCTCGAGCAAAGAGGTGTTCAAAGATTGTAAATGCGACATGGTAGTAATAATGAGAATGCTGGGTAATCCGACTTGAAAGACTGCCGAAAGTAATGTTATCGTATAGCAAACCGCGGGTTCTTAAATACTGACTACAGCTATAACCAAAAAAATCACATCTGTAAGACATTGCATGCATATTTGTGAAGTTGGATACAAGGACCGATTGCAAAGACTGACCGGGTAAAACCTGATTTAGGAACAGCACAATGCAGTACATTGCTGTATAGCATTCTGAGCCTCGACAAAAATTGTTGATGCTCTGTGGGTGCTCAATTGTACGAGGCGGATGCCATATCATCACTAGCATTTTAGCCATTATAGGCTGCCGATAAGTTCAGTCTGGGTTATCTGCGTTCCATTGCCGTTAGATTATCCAAGATGCAAGATCAAAAATTGTTGACGCTCCATTGACGCTCATTTTGGGACATGGTTACGATCTTGTCGCAAGCTGTTTTGACTAGTAAGGCGGCCGATAGTTCAATTAATGATCAATTATGTCGTACCGCGCATTGATTCTCCAGGATGCAAGGCCTAAAATCGTTGAGACTCTGTTGACGCTCATTTGTAGAGCATTGGGAAGATGTTGTTGAAAGCATTTTTGCCTACAAAGGCGGTCGCTATTTCGATTATGGCTTAATCACGCCCCACAGGCTTTGAATTTTCCAGGATGCAAGGCCAAAAGTCGTTGACGCTCCGTTGACGCTCATTCCTAGGACATAGTCGCGACGTTGTTTCAACCATTTTCGCCTAGAAAGGGGGCCGATAGTTCGATTATGGCTCAACGTCGCAGTGCAGCCCATGCATTTGTTATGATGGAAAGCCAAAAATCGTTGAGTTGATGTTGACGCTCATTTTTAGGACATAGTAGCGATGTCGTCGCAGCAATTTTAACCTAGAAAGACGGCCCATAGTATGATTATGGCTTAATGTCGCCACTCAGCCAATTGATTTTCGGAGATGCATGGCCAAAAGTCGTTGACGCTCCATTGACGCTCATTTTTAGTATATAGAAGCAATGTTGTTGCCGCAAGGTTTGCCTAGAAAGGCGTCCGATAGTGCGATCATGCATTAATGTTGCCGCACAACCCTTGCATTTTCTACAATGCAAAGCCAGAAATCGTTGACGCTCCTTTGACGCTCATTTTTATGACATAGAAGGAATGTTGTCGCGGCAAGTTTTGCCTAGAAAGGTGGCCGATAGTGCGATTATGCGTTGATGTTGCCGCACAGCCATTGCATTTTCGATGATGCAAAGCCAAAAATCATTGACGCTCCGTTGATGCTCATTTTTAGGACATAGAAGCAATGTTGTCGCAACACATTTTG
>Ga0307512_10000551_pt1 | contig 55395 bp, 51 predicted proteins | sample 14_EM_MG_FD_200267 | JGI IMG/M metagenome (GOLD analysis project Ga0307512, IMG submission 200267) | Populus trichocarpa ectomycorrhiza microbial communities from riparian zone in the Pacific Northwest, United States - 14_EM | ecosystem: Host-associated > Plants > Roots > Unclassified | place...
TAGAAGGAACGCGTGGAGTGGTTTTCGCAGCGTCACCCATCGCATTGCAATCCCGATGCAAACGCGTGCCCAATGAACCCATTCCTACGTATGGTCACAGTTGGCCTTCACCGCCAGAGTGTTCGTTTAAAATTGGAGACCGACAGAGTGAGAAGAAACGGTGAAACAGCGATCGGAGGGCGATATGCAACGCGACGCGTGGTATTAAGGCCGCGCGCGGAGTAATCCGCCACCGGGGTGTCTCTGACGGCTCTGACGGAGCGCGTCCACTCTGACGGAGCCATTCCGCCTGGACGGAAATATTTTTTGCTGATGTACTATGTCAATAATACTATCGACCTAGTCATGTTCAATCGTTTCTGGCCCAAACCACTGGAAGCTAAAGGAGACATGCTGACTGACAATGACGATGCTAGGCCAGAGGAATACCGCAGGAACCGAAATGCCAGTGTTGTTGATGAGGCCGAAGGGGACGAAGAAGAGCAGGAGGAGGAGCACAAGGAGGAGCACGACAATGAAGAGTAGGAGAAGGTACGGTCTCCACAGGGCGTCAGGTGTCCTATAGCTCCGACCCTTCCGCGTTTCTGCTCGATATGTGTAAATCCTCCTAGAGGTCGCAGGCCTCCGACTCACCTGTGATCCATAGCTTGATATGTAGAAAATACTTGACCAGAGGAATCAGTCCTGGCTCTCCCGCAACATAGCTCGATATGTAGAAAATACTTAACCAGAGGCATCATTCCTCCGGCTCTCCCACGTTCCATAACATTACATGTCAAGAACAACTAGCCCCAGACATCAGGCCTCTGGCTCTCCCGCGTCTCAAGGAATCTAGCGCAATTTCTAGTCATCATGTACAATTGATATAATACTGTCCGCGTCCACGCGCAAGTCCATAGAACTTCATAGTGCCACTCATCAAAGATGCTATGGATTACCGGCCCACAGACAGCTTCTCTATGTATTACGCGTCGCGTAAGGTCATTTTTCCCAGAGTGGAGGACCTGCCACAGTTATCTGGGCACCCGACGTATAAGGGTTTTCGATGCCGAGCTGTGGGCGATTGGACTAGCGCTCCGGGAGACGGTCAACAGAAGAGAAATACTGCAAGAGCACGGAGTGAACACAGTCGCAGTCTTCAGCGACTCACAAGCTGCAATTCAACGAACAGCACACCTTGAGCCGGGCACGGGGCAGCGATTAGCGAGGCGGATTAGTAGGAGAGTGTGTGCTCTCCTCGCCCAAGGCATCGCAACTGAAATTCACTGAGTCCCAGGACACTCCGGCATCGCTGGACACAAAGAAGCAGACCGCCAGGCGAACCTTGCCAAAGCCGCAGGCGGAAGCATGGCAATAGAGCAGCCATACACCTCGGCCTCGAATAGAGCTCGACGAATCTCGAAGGAAGGATCAACAGCCAATGCGAAGTGGGAGGCCGACAAGTGCAGCAAGGACTTCATCTACAGACTCAAGGGCAAGACGGGGACCAAGAGACCTGTCCCAATAACAAGTGTGAAGTCACTGGCCACCAGGTTCTACAGACTAAAGTGCAGCCATGCACCGACTGGAGTCTTCCTGAAACGGTTTCGCCAGCGAGAGGACGACAAATGCTGGTGGTGCGGTGGCAGGGGCAGGACGGCGGCCAAGACGCGGGAACACCTCTTCCACCACTGCAGTCGGTGGAGAGACCAACAAAAGACACTATGGAAAGTGGTGGGAAAGGCGACGGGCTAGAAAGCGGCCAGATGCAGACACGTGCAGATCCCTGAGCTGTTTTCCATGGAAGAGTGCGACCAAGCGGTGATGGACTTCCTGGCGGCTACTGACGTTGGGAAGTTCCCCGCCCAAATGAACGACGGTATGGGGGAGGCGCAGAGGCGGGCTCAGGTGCGGGGAGGAGGCGATGGGGGGTTATAGTCATTCCTTTTGTTCCTTTCCTTTTCTCTCCTCGTGTTTGGGTTAGTTTTGCTTTTGCTCGATCTTTCAACTTTCATATATATCAGCGGGGATGAAGCGTAGCGGGGGGGGAGCTCCGCCATCTAGCCGGCTCGCCTGGAGGCGGAGGGGGTTTTTAGGTCCTGTCATACTCTAATTAGAGTGCATACAGTATGAATAAACAACAACAACAATGACCCATACCGTATACCTTGGCTCCGCCTTGTGATGTTTCATTGAGGGACTGAAATGTGCACTCACACGCAACGGCTTATGCTGCTGGCCTATAATCTAGCTGAACGGTTCTTGGATCAATACCTCAGCGGCCAGAAGTAAATCTAGCCTGTCCCCGCCATTCGGACTCCGCGCTGCGCCATCTTTCTTTGAATATGTTTAGCTCTGCTAGACCAAATAGTACACTGTACTGGTATTTGGTGGTTAGTGCGTTAGCAGTTAGAAAAGAGTTGTACTAAAAATTCTGATGGTATATTTTGGCCCACTATTGACCGTTCGAATATTGAAAAATCGGTCAGCACCAAACCAGCCCCTTTGGGATATCACTCATGGTAGGATTGCGATCCCGCAAAGGTGTTCGGCAGACTATGACCGTACTGTCATACTGTTCTTTTTTGATTTGTCTGCACAACCACAACCCATCGCAAACCGCTGAGGTATTATGCAGGTTTATCCGCGAATCAGGACTGAGAGGCGAGGAGCGCTCTTGGGAAGTGTAGCTGATACCTTAGAGGCCTGTAAACAAGGCTGCCGAATCAACATTGGTGACTAATTGCGGCAGAGTTGTACGTCTGGTAAAGCGGTTTCGGAAGCGAAACCCTTCCTAGACATATATATGCTGTCTGCGTCTCTTCGATATCTTGTTTTCATAATCCTCCCTCGGCCCCAGCTATGACCGCCAGTATTCTCCCCTCGAATGCCTTCTTTCCATCGCCAGCGTCCGCCTCGGTCGCTTCGTCCAAAACCCCCACGAGCCTCTAGAAGATTTCTACGATCCTTGAGTCCTAGCCTGTGCACAATTCCATAGCGAGTCTAGTTCTGTCCAAAAATTTCACGAGACCGTGCATGCCCCGCAATCTTCGACTCTCCGCAAAAAGCTCATCTCCCTCACCACCAAAGACAAGATCTCCATCTCCATCAATGGTACCGCCGAAATATCTGCCACAGCCTCGAAGCATTACTGGATTGGCAACTCGGATCTTTGGTTTTGTGAAGCTTGTAAAGACACTGCCGCACGTGCATGGCTGGAGGAATTGATGGCAGCTGGAGACTTATATCTTATGGTTGGATACCGCTCTGTCGTCGATGCATCAGTTACCGCGAATAGACTGGACTCATCAGCGGCAGCGGGGATGAGTCACGTTCGCACATACATTTCTTCATGCGAGCAGGTGTATGCTATTCAGTACCGCAAGATACATTTCAAATGGCTCTCGAGCCGGGATGTAGAATGTGCGACTCTGGGAATAGACAATACACGTCTACAATGAGCCAACCTTTGGTCCTAGTGATAAATTTTTACTGCGGCTAGAGCACTGGGAATTACCGGCAATTGTCAGTATTTTGAAAAATTCGTTAAAGACTTTTGCCCCACATGCTAAAAAGCACAGATACCTGTCATACTCTAGCTAGAGTAAATACAGTATGAATAAACAACAACAAAAGCACAGATACAAGAGTTGCGAATGAGATTATATATATTTACGTACGTAACAGAGCAAGACCGAGAGGATGGTTCTCACTATAAATCCGGAACCCAGAGAGGCTCCCACCGACTACTCTTTCCAGCTCCGCAAATGACCTTCGGTCCCCAAGCCCCCGCGCCCTTCGCTTACCACAAACCACCTTCCGATATTGTATCGCGCAGACCTGCTCAGATGTCACCTCACAAGCTCTAGCATATCCTCTGCAGCTACGCGCCTCATAGTGTGTTGCGAGACCGCTAACCCCCTCTCCACCACTCTCCTTTCTCCCAGCCGCATCTGTAATAATCTTGCTCACTACTGCTCCATTCCTTCCGTCATACACGCGTTTTTAACCGCACGGTATCCAACGATCAGATAAAGTGCCTGCCGCTCCTTGATATACTTCTGCAGACACTCCTCGCCGCGATAACGCGTCCGCTTAAACCACTGTCCAGATTTGGCGAGCTGGTACACTTCCGACCCACCTGCCTTGAGGACGACACAGCTTTGCTGCTGATATTGAGATGCTGCTGAGAAGCGGCCAATGAAAGAGGAGAGCTGATAGGGGAGCTTTGAATGTGACGCAGTATTGATGGCTTCGATAAAGTTTACCTGCAGGTTAACAACAATCTCTGAGTCTGAGTTGCAGGAGAGGAGAACAAAGGTCTAGGTAGTCCTCTTGTGGTTCTTTTGGGTTTAGAACTAGTCGACCGAAAGGAACTGCGGAGGGAGATATGGAGCTGCGGAAGATGCGGGTATTTTGTGGAGTGTAAGACTGGTGGGGCTTAGGAGATTGTGGGCTGTAGTAGGTTGCGCTTGATGTTGATGAGGTTGTCCGGGGCTCGTAGGTTAACACACCCGACCGAGGATCCGATTCCGATTCTTCGGTAGCCTCTATATGATATGCTGTCTGAGTGGCTGTTGGTCCTAAAACTGCCGTGGATGCTCCAACAAAATCACTTAACGCGCATCAATTGAATTAGTAATTCCAGTCGACTATGTTGACTTTATATCGAACTTACCCGAGTTCTATGTTCACCATGAGCGTTATCTTCTGCTGTCCCAGAGTTTTTAATTTGTGCAAATCGTGATTGTTGGACCATGTACTTCAAACGCTTTCCGAGCCCGAACTCTCCTTTCAAGAAGCCACCTTCTTTCAATAGCTCCTGGAGCTCCTTAAGTGAAGCCTAAATCTCTAATAGAGGCGCACGCACAAACTCGGCGCCGGATGGCGAGCGATTACAAACTGTCTGAACCTTTATTAGCACATCGCTGACGGCATTCGCTTCGTTGATAACGTTATGGATATTGCGAGGCGCATCTTGAATCGAGGTGAGAAGCTGAATCGATTGCGCTACGATAGTAATGAGGGCTGTAACAGAAGCTGCGGACGGGAGGGCTCTAAGGTATCGCGGACGACGGTGAACAATTTCCGGAGATGATCTCAACTGATCAAGTATCTACTTGAGCGTGAGCTCGAAGGAACACGTAGCATGCGACTTAAAACTTACCGACCTACTAGGAGCCCTCTTTGAGCGATTCCCTATTGAGTTTTCAGAGGAGGGCCAATCGGCATCACACCTGCTTTGAGTTGTATCATAAGACGAGGCACAGTGGGGGCAGTGCAAATCTGTTGTGTACGGCTACTGTGGTTTGCGATGCTGGTCGCCCAGCGTATACTCTGGCCTGAAGCATGGGTTTAACAAATATTTGTGCTTGCCAAACTAATATTGGACTATCGAATAGCAGAGTGCCTGTTGTATGACGAGACTATCATCCGTTGGAGCGAGTTTGCATGGCCACGCATGCGCAGTGAAATCGATTCGTCCAAAAGCTATGCGTTCCACTAACACATGAGACTCCCTAAACCAGCATCATCAATAACTAGGATGTTTCTTGATCACCCAATATAGAGTATTCTCCAGCGGAACGTATATTCAAGTCGTAGAACCCCACAATACATGATCATACCCGGCCACAGTTTATCACTCGACAAATTCGAGTAGACAGTGCTGCATATATGGTTTATCTCCCTGACGTATGGCTTCAGTTAGGCTGATGCATAATCTCTCTAAGATGATGGTCATTCCGGGCTCAGCTAGAGATGCCAGACTCAGCTAGAGATGCCAGACTCAGCTAGAGATGCCAGCTGAGTGCGCATGCATGCGTACAAGACATGCTCCGAATACCGTATATATAAGAACATGAATGTACCTGTACTTAGAATATAAGCTTCTAGCAATCAGTATTTTAACAGACAGTGTTACGATATAGGAAGAACCGTGTGCGTGTATAGACTTAAGGTACAGAGAAGAGAGGAGACAGACTCGAGATATATACAGGAGGCATTAGTCCCGACTACTGTGACCTTGTATCAGATCTGTAACACCAGCCCATGTACTAGCTAGTACATACTTTGTAACAGGTAGTGTTACTATACTTGTTGATTGTATTCAGTAAGAGAGTTCGTCTTAGCTCCTGTGTACATATCCGTGTGAGAAGCTATGGCCATCTGTAGCAGTCACGCACAGAGTAGGTCAGGGTATCTGCATACACTCCCCCCGCTTGCTACGTCCCGTAGCGTCTTATAAGTTCGTAAGATGTATGAGACCATGAGACACAACTTAAGAAATATATGAATAGGTAAGTGGAAATAGTCAACGATCGTTGCTTGTGAAGTGTCTCCGGTGCCTCATTAAAACACCCCTCCTAATTGACAGCAGTAGGTAGGGAAAGAGTGCAGTTTGTAGCCTGATATGGGAGTTATCCCATACAACAATAGGTAAAGAAATCCAAATGCACCCATATAACAAAATTGAAACAATCTTAAATCTAACCTTAGATCGTTGCCTTTCAGTCCTTTTCTACCGCAATCCCATAGCTTTCGTAAACTTCTCGTGCTTCTCCTTGCAGAAGATAGCAGGTTCTGGAAGAGCACTAGCATACAGAATAATGAAAGGACTTCTTTTGAAGTAATGAGTTCGCTAAATAGATGGGGGCGAGTAGTGGCATACATACTAGTTCTGCTGCAGTTGATATGAGTACTGGTTCTATGGAGATGTTGCACAGGACGTATGTAGGATGTCTCAGGGTAGGATTTGAAGCAGCTGATCAGGAGGATGAGGCTCGTAAGGCTGTAAAGCTAATACCCTGCAGTGAATCATAATTAAGGTGATACATGCATCTTGCCTGTAGTTGTGATGCCTGGTGTCTTAGAGCAAGGCTAAAGATGGGATCCGCGATTGCGCGAGGAGCATCCTGGCAGCAACAGAAAGACGGCCACGCCGAGTTTATTATTAATATTCTACTGGATGAAACGGACCGAGGGACCGAGTTAAATGATCATTAAGACTCTTGTTTAGTATAGATATTCAAAATGTTCAACATTATTTTATTCTATTTCTGCGCACGCCCCACAGATACCGTGAATTATCATCCGGTGTACATCTCCGAGTCGCAGTCTCAGTGCATCGCGTTCCATTACCTCTGCACCGCTCAAAACTCCGTCATTCCAGGGCATTCCATATCAAACTGCTGCGTATCCTAAGGAGCACACTATGCAGGCTTCCACTCATGATGGTGCGATCCTACATTCTCATTGTCAGCACCATGTCCACACCTCTACGGGAGCCGTGTACCTTTCTTGACGTCTCCAGGGCCTTCACTCTTCAGATCAAACGAGTGTGCGCCAAAGTAATCGAGCTGGGCCTCCATAAACTGTGTCGGCAGCTGCCTCCCACCACAATACTTCAGATACTCCATACTCGCGCTTAGACTCGGCCTTCCTTGATATCAGCACCCGATTCTCGAATACATCCCTTGCAGTAACACATACATATGCGCATCCCATTCCAATCCCCTCGCAGCAGTTCTCTTCAGCGCCGGGAACGTCCGCCGTACCTCTTCCGCCACCGTTTTGTCAGTGAGTATATTCTACAAGTGTTCATCGTGCTCATAAACGGGCTGTAACAGATCTGCAATATGATCGCTCCGGATGATGCATCCATTTCTCCAGATTCGGATGACTTCCGAAAGATGGACCCCCCATCCTTCTTCCTTGTTCGCTCTCGCTAGTAGGTTCACACCCTGGATATAAGCAGCGAGAAAACCGCAGTAGACAGCCTGTCGAAGGTCCTCGATGACTTGTGGCAGCTCTGAATCGCTGACGTGTTGCTTTTTTGCCCCTGCAATTGAGCCGCCGATGAGATCGAAGATTTGGAGACGTTCGGCTCGGTTGGAAGATGCGACTCGCAGGAAGTGGGAAGCGGCGATGGTGGGTGCGGAGACGTGCCGTGTTGCTGCTTCAGCGAGCGTCCAAACACCTGTACCTTCACTGTTGTCGGCATCTTGGACTACCTTGTCTTCGGGGATGTCAGCCGTCAATGCATGGGTTGTGGAAGTGAAACAAGTTCACCTTGGACTTCGTTGAGAATATGCCCCTTCTCGCCGTGCTTCTTTTGTTGACAGATGTCGGCGCCGATGGAGACAAGGTAGTTTTGTTTCTGGTCCTACAGTTAGCGGTGGTTATGGCAGCGGGATAGTAGGGAATACAAGCTCCCCGTTTCTGGTCCAGTTTCCAAAGATCTTGGAAAGTTCGTCTAATGGCGTATGAAGACACTTGAAGAGCATTTCCCACGACTCATTAAGAACACCCAGCATCCCTTGTTCAATCCCGTTGTGTATCATCTTAACATAATGGCCTAGTCCTCAATCAACTCCAGAAAGGCCGGAAACTGGTGGAACTGACCGCTTCCCCACGGTCCAACGGCAGTAACACACGGATTTCCGTGCTGATCCTTCGCTGCCCACTCCCTCAGCTGCGGTAGTATCTTTTCCAGCGTCTTGTGGTTGCCACCAGGCGACAAACTCGGCCCATGCCGCGCGCTCTGGTATCCACCAGAAATGCCGCACCCGATCAGCCTCACTCCGATCTTTTCCAGCTCTCGTTGTCGACGCTCGGTTTCTCTGTAGTGCTCGTTTCCGCCGTCAAGGATGATATCGCCTTTCCGAAGATGCTGCTTTAAAGAATCGATGGCGTGGTCGGCCAAGACGCCGTGGGGTACTGAAAGGACGAAGAGACGAGGGTTTTCGTCGCTGCCGAGAGAGCTGATGAAGGAGCGGAGCGAATGTTGGTCAAAAGTTCGAACCTTATCGGCGTGGGAGGGGGAATTGGAGAGAAGGTTTTGGGCGGCAGAGACGTGCTCGGAGGAGATGTCGAAGAGTGAGACGGTGCTGGAGTGCTCCGCGAATAGGAAGGCTAGCATTGTTCCCATCCACCCAGCGCCGATTACTCCGATCTGTGAAAGAGTTAGCTTTGTGTACGAAGAAGGGGAGAGGAAGAAACTTTGTCGAAATGATGTGCCATGATTGGGGCTTGAGCTGATTCCGGCGTTAATGTTGAAAGTTCAGGAGAATATAATGAGAAGGAATGGTAATGATGGTGCATTAGTATGACATATATATTGTTTGTCTCTATCGACGTCATTGTGAAATCATCACTGCGATCGTCTGTACGAAAGTATATATTGAATGACGTTAATGTCCAATGTGCAACCCCAACGTGCAACAAACACGGACTTTCAACATCATTCCGCATACATAAAGCTCGCCCGCGAGGATAGCAAGAAATCATGAACTGGCAAGGTAAACAACATTGTGCTATTCGCACCAGTCACCACTCGTACTTTTGTCCTCCCTCCCCCAAAAATGGACACAAATTTCCTTGCAACAAGGCTACAAGTCCTTCTCACTTTCAATCAAAGCTTTGACATATCCCACTATATCTGCCGCAAATGCCACCGGCACTTCAAACGCCGGATAGTGGCCTCCCTGTACAGTCCTCTCGTCAGCACAACTTGTATTCCTCCACCAGTACTACACTCACCTTCTCGTGCACTCCCGAATAAATCAAGTTGTTGTTGTTTGCATCATCTTGCTTAATCCAGCTCATAGGCTGCGGCACAACCTCGTGCGGAAACCACGAGAAACCAAAACGTTTATGAATCTTGAAATTCTCCAGCCATTCCTCCGTCGTCGAATTATGGAACTCGCGATACACATAAATCGAGGTTGGATAGGTGGAGGTGAACCACCACAAGCTAATCTTCTCCAATATATCCTCGGTCGATGGATCCTCATCTGTCCAATCAAGGATCTTTTCACCAACCCATGCTAATAGCGCAAGTGGACTGCTGGATAGGACCTGGCCAATAGTGCTAGGGCGAGTTGCGTGGACCGCGGAGTACGCCCGGCCAGTGTCCACCCATTCCTTAGCCCGCTTCAACCCGGCGAGTTCGTGGGGAGGCATCTCGGCAGTGACTTCGCGAGGAACGGCTCGGGGGAAGTACATGTTCACTATCTCTCGTCAGCTCAGGGCGAAACAAGCGGGTGTGTAATGTACCATGGCATCCTCGGCAAGCTTTCCGCGCGGTCAATGCGCGTGCCATTAGCGATCCAATGTCTGCACCGACAGCGATGTACCCGTCCAATCCTAGCCCTGTCATTAGTGTATCCATAGCGTCGACAGAGTCCATAACGACATAATCCTTATCCACCGGTGGCTTGGACGAAAAACAGAACCCGGGATTACTAGGCGCAATTATGTGAAAGCTTGGTGAAGTGCTCTTCCGTAGCTCCTCGATCAGCGGATAGTATTCATAGAAACAACCTGGCCATCCATGGAGTAGAACAAGCGGGATTGCATCCTTATCCTCCGAGAAGACGGCGGCGAAATGGATTTTCATGGTCTCATTGACGGTCGCGAGGAATTGAGGGAGAGAGTTGAGTTTTGCCTCTGTAGCGCGCCTAGTTGATGTCAGCTGCATTAACCGGAGACCGTAACAGCAGAGAGGTAGACCAGTCGTATTCATTTTCCCATTGCTCTTTCGTTTCCCGCATGAACTTGTTCGTGACTCCAAACCTGCGGTGCTGGCCCTCATAGGTTTCTGGTGCGAGCTTGGATAGCTTCAAAAGCGCCTTGAAGTCGCTGATCTCGGAATCGGGAATCGAAACATTGAAGGGCGCGATGGGGATTGTGGGCTTGATGTAGGAGGGGAGCTGGGACGTCATGACGGCGGGCTAAGGCGAGGCTGGAGTTTGTTTGATGGACGACCAGCTTCCCCGCTTTATATACACGCAAGGTTATGGTGAGCTTGCAGCTCTCGGCCGGAATTTGGCGGAGGTTCCGCGGGATCTTAACGCCGGTGTTCCGGGGCATGTGGGTGACATATGTCTGGGTTAGGGTACAATGCTGCTCAAATCAGTGAATTATAGGGAACGGGATAAACAGCCTCGGAAGCCATTGTTGGTGGCTATATCTGTGGAATCACGCTGACACAATTACATAGCGTCTGAGTATACACCGAGCTTGCAAGAGGTTCTGAGGTTGCCCTCGTACTGAAGAGAACAGTACATTGGGAAAGTGTTAGTGTAAAGAGACAAGAGAACCTCGGGTAGTATGACTAGTACACTGTCTGCGGGAAGACGGCACAAGTGCAAGTGCGCATATTATAGAACGCGGCCCGCTGATGCGGGTGATGACCTTCGAACCCTGGCAATTAACCGAGTCCTCCATCCGTCACCGCGCATACGAACTTCCAGCATATCTGTACCAGTTTGTGTTATTGCACTCTACACATCTGCTCCACCCAGGAATCGTTGATTCTACTCCCAAGTACAACATGCATATGGAGTCCGCAATATAACCAGTTCCCACGATCTAGAAACGTGTATGTGGTGTACTACATTACAAAAGTTACTTTATGTACAAAATGAACAAAGAAAACGCGCCTTTTATTTAACGACTGGCATCCCTCCACCCTCCACATCCCAATCCGAGTGCGTCCGGGCGGTCATGGGCCTCTTCGTCGTGTCTTGTATCCACCCATTCTGCATCGGCACCGGATTCATAACTAATCGGTCCACCGTTGTGATTTTTTCAACACATAATCCTCCCGACACGAAAGAATCCCTTCCATCCCCGGTGTGTCCCCTAATGCTTTGCATGCTCTTACTGAATCTGCTCCCCAACGACAACCAGTTGTCAGGAAACCCAAATTCGAGCTTGTTTCCACCGCCGCGTGCGAGTACTCGCATTGCGGGTATGCAGGCTGCACATGCTGCCACGAAGGCCTCGAATTCGGTTAGGGAATCGAACGCTAGCCGGAAATTGATCGCTTCCATACCAGAAAGCATTATCCCGAGACGGATGGCCGCGATGATGATAGAGAACGATGAAAGGCAGAGGAGAAGTAACATTGACCTAAAGTGATTCCTTCCACGGGCAAGGCTGAGGTAGCGGAAGATGAAGTAGACAAGAATAAGAACTGAGCAGTTTAGCATTGAAACAATTGGCGATGGAAATTTAGGGATACATACGCATAAGATCAGTACCAGCATTGAGCGACGTAATTATGATTTCAACAATAAGGAGACTTGGCACTTCGTTGTGGTGTCCTCTGAGGACGTCGTCTGATGCCGTCCACGTACTCCACGTATTGGGCGGCGTGAAAAGAGCGACTCCGGCTCCTGCAACGGGGCTATATCTATTCATTTGCCGTAACCATCAGTCACAAACGCCTCAAAGGCGAATGTTTTTGGCTAGTTACCCTTCGAGTTCGATAGCCAGTTTCATGTCCATTCCAGTCACAACCCACACTACAGCGTAGCTGGCGAGCAGCATCGCAGTGGTTCCATACAAGAGAGAGCGAGTTCCACGAGGAAGTTGTGCTGCAAATGCGTAATAGACGAGGATGAAGGAGCCCTTGACTAGCCACAGAACTGTAACAAGCATCATGCGCATTGCGAATGCAACCTGCAACAAGTCAGTAAATTATTTTGATGCAAATTCGATTCTTATATTTCTACCTCTTTCCGGTTGGATGGTATCAAGCTCCTCAACACTGGGAGCAATTCGTTTGCCATATCCTCATCCGGCATGTAAAGACTGTGTTCATACAACCCCCTGATCCGATACCAAACGGTATAATTCCAAATCACCATAGACGTATACACGGTGCAGAGCAAGGTGGCTGCCATGACGAAGGCACCCGAAATTCCTCGCGGCGAAAGGTTCGAATAAAATCCATGCACGGCCTTGACCCTTAGGCTCATGAATATGTAAAGAATGCAGAGCATCGTAATAGTTGACCCGAGTCGTCCTTCCCAACACCAGTCCGAAGTTGGCGGTGGTACTTCAAATCGTTGTTCACCCATGTTGACTGAGTGTTACCGGTAAATCGGTTTCCGGGTTGGACTATGCAAGTGCTACTTCGAAATGAGTGACAAGTAGGTGGGTGGAGAAAACAGAGAGAATCTTCTCGGCAGGGCTGCTCCTCTAATATCAAATACGGAGTGCACCGTGCGCAGGGATGAACACCTCCGTGTTCGTTTTTTCTGCTAGCTCCTACATAGCGTGTCGGTAAATATGCACCCATAACCAGGTATAAAAATGGAACATGCATATGTATAACTTTGTTCTCCACCTTGTGTCGCGTGTGTTAGTAGGTAATCCTGATGTGCTGGAGCAAAAAGCATTCTGTCGGCGTTGCTCTATCTCATGGCAAAACGATTCTGAATTTCTGCTGTGAAGTCGCCGATACATGCCGGTGGTGAAAGTTGGTTATAAGTCCGTCCCGCAATGACCTTTATCTGGCACGGTTCGGTTCAGTCATACTGTTTTTGGCCGCGCCTTGCCTTGCAATTGGCTGCCCTCAACAACATTTCAAGCAAAAGATGCAGACAACATCTTCATTCTCAACCAGCTGCATGAGGAGGCCACTGAAGGCTGAACAATGAGCATCCTCCTTTCAAGGCAACAGAATCGTCACAGCCCTAACCTTAAGAACAACAGCATCCAGAGCGACAAGGATTCGTTGGTCAAACGACAATGCCTGCTAGTGTGCAGTAACTCTAACTTTTAGTGGCCGCCCTGTCAGCTCAATGGCGATCCGAACCAAACTCGGTCGAATCCCGAACACCAAAAGCCCCGCGTCCCAGACGCCAGCCACTAGGCCGCCCCTGACGAACAACATAGGGGATATCTGGGAGAACAAAACCAGCAAAAAGGACCGAGTGATGTGATGTCCAACATATGCACAACAGGTATTCTATACTGCACGATAGTTATCCCCCACAGAAAGAGGATCTACGTTCTTTTACATGAAGTTAATGTGTACTTATCCTGCTATCATTGTGCCTTGATTCCACTGACGTCTCGAGCTTCTAAAACCCCCACAGAGTAATTTGATATGCAAGTTATCACACTCGCTTAGGTACAGTAGTACCGAAACTTGACGACCGTGACGAAGAGTGAAGTTGTTGTACGGGGACAATGATAACATGTCCAGTATCGATATCACGCAACGTACAGGGACTAGCAGTATCTTCTAATAGCGATTGTTCCGAGCCACGGCTTGTGAAATTTGGGACACCAGAGAATCAGATATAGCACTCCTTATTTAGCACTGCAGGGGTTTGGGCCAATGTAATTGGTCGAGTGGCGAGTCATGTTGCGTATGCGAAAGTTTAATGATTTTCCGCAGGGTTAGAAGATGGACAACAGAAGGCGGTACCCAGATTACCGCTGTTTGCACTCTTGTTCTACCAAAACACCGTTCGGATAGTTCCTTTAGTTCAGTCAACAAGATCCGATACTTGTGCATAACACGGGAGACGGCCGAACTACGTTCAAGGATGTTCTAGTTGATAGATTTAATCTGGACTTCTTGCTAAGGAGCTCACCAGGAATGTCTTCGATGTCAGCCATGAGCATGCGCTCCTGCGGGAGATTCAGATAATAACAGAATGTTGGAGGCCAACAAGTTTTCCAATGTCTCTCGATGGATATGGGAATGTAAGCTGTCGATATTGTGAATTTTTAGCTAATTGTTCGGCCGGTTCTCTAATATTTTATAGTTGATTTTTATTCAGGATAACCCTCTGGGGAGACGTATTTTGCAGGATAGCCCTTCTCTCGTTCCCAGTTTGTCTAGCCACGTACTCGCTAGCTCACAGTCGGCTAAATTTATTCCGCCACCACACTGGGCACGAGAAGGATAACCCTGGTCCTTCGAATATAATCTGCAAGACAACCCTTGGTGGTTTACGCATTTCTCAATCTCTTCTAATCCGCGCTCTGCGTTGCGGAAGTCTATCCCAGAGCTCGTACTGCCATGCACAGTGTGGCAGTGCACTACGGCACAAAGCTTGGGTTAGATCACGCGTTATGGGCCGTATTTTCTGACTCTTGTACAGGCCTAACTCGTCTATCGCGGCCGGTGCTCCGCAGCTGATGCTTCAGGTACCATGCAGATGATTCTAGACGACCTAACTGTCTGCAATAATGGTTGTTGATAACAGTATACCAGGGCACAAGTAGTAGTTGATGGACTTAAAGTATCTTTCAAGTTGTAGTGACCAAAGGTTATCCTGCAGGTTATATTCGAAAAGTCAGGGTTATCGTCCATAAAAATGAGATTTAAGGGTTATTCTGCAAAATAAATCTCCTCAGAGGGTTATTCTAAATAAAAGTCGTTCTATAATTTATATACCATAGCCTGGCTACCGAACTTAAACGCGGATTGAGCAGACTCGGATTTCCAACAGCACGGAACTTCTTTACGGATTTGGACCATTGTTTCAGTCCGTGCGTGGGGTTTCATCACGGATTGTGGTATATGGGTGCCGGCTGGGTGTGGGGCCAAAGTTGGTTATTATTGTCAAATATCCTCCTAGCTCAACCTCCTCCGCCTTTACCGTATCAATCGCATCCCGCTGAACCCCGAGACACCCCTTTGGTTCGTCCACCATCTGTCTTGGGGTGGTTATGTATTTTGGGTGTATTCCTTATTCAGATATAAAGATTGTTATCGGATCCAGGCGCAGAAGCTCAGATGCTGGTTTTTTTGGGGGGGAAAAATACCCTCTTCTAGATTATCTCAATCCTGAGGCTTTTTCACCCGGCTGTTCATAGGTGAGTGGGAAGCCGGTGATGGCGGCGATGGGTGTGGAAACTTCATAGCACATCACTCTGATGGAAGAATTAGGGTATGGTGTTGGTAAGGGGGATTTGCAGCTTGCACAGATAGGCTGATGCTGACGACAGGGAGAAAAGAGATGGGCGAAGAACCTATATATACACACGGCCTAGTATGATGTGATACATTCTGGATCTGAGCATCACGGTGGATGGCTATACAACCCGACAAACCTAGATAGACGTTCAGCCCAAATTTTAACACTACCAGTACTTGCACTAAAAACACTGTTCCATCAGGTTCTTTCTCTTTCAGTTATACTCACTTCTACGATCTTATCGTTCCTCAGTATCTTGGAAGGACTTAATTGCCCTCCGAAAAGCGTATTTCGTCCGCTTGCGGTGCTTCTATCTTACTTTCTGGGCCTTCTTTAGTTCATAATTCGGATTCTTAGGGCAGCGTGACCCAAGTAATTCCCCCCGGTAACGAAGACCAAGTGAATCTGTGTTCGATAGTGTTACTTGTCTTGTTTATATTCTGGTCCACCACCTGGGAGTTTTAACCTTAGGTTTATACGGGGTTAGGACTCCTGAAAACTTACTTCTTTGGCCACTATCTTACTGGAGAGCATATTAGCTGGTTTCGCTGCTTTGTTCTGCCATACTTCTTCGGAAATATAAGAGCTGAACGCCTAGTCTAGTTGGTGCTTTAAACTACAGGTGCTATAAACACCGGGAGTGGGTTCGAAACCTGTAATACTCAACTCTTTTGCGGTTCTTTTCTTCAGTATACTGGTTTTGCTATTTTGTTAGGGAATCTGCGGCTGCCAGGCGGAAATATACGATTACTCGCCTTTCAGCACGAGTTGGGGTTTGCGGTCTAATAGCCGAGGTCCTCAAAGATACAAGAGCTAAACGCTTAGTTTAGCCGGTGCTTTAAATACTTGAGTTGCAGGCACGGAACCTGAGGCAATCGCTCTTTTGCTTCTCTAGCTATGCATGACTATTATCCTGGTTTCGCTGTTTGTTCACCCTGCCCCAACGATCCCCCCAAAGCACGCCTTCAAGACGGAAAAATCAGTGAGTTTATCGGTACGGTTGTGTCGCAGGGGGTTGAAAGTAGTAAGATGACGCTGGGGAAGGTCTAGAAGCGATACTATTTCTTACTATCCACCGCTCGTACTATATACACAATGTTAAGAACTATTTGGCTACCTTCTCTCACTTTACGTAGCCTCCGGCTGCCGCGTGCGAGATCGAGCAGTTTCAACATGCGGTCTGATAGGCAAGGTTCGAAGTACAATCGAAGATACAAGAGCTAATCGTCTAGTTGAGTTAGCAGAGTATGGTGCTTCAAACGCTAGGTGCTGTAAACACTAGGGGCGGGTTCGAAACTTGAATTGATTATCAACTATAAACACTCGAATTTGTAGGAACTTGTAGTAATTATTCTTTGTTAGCTATATTGGTTTAGTTTTGTCTCGCAACCAGTCCCTTCGGATTTTATATACCTGCGATGTGTGCGTGCGCTACTGGCATACCGATATACTTATACCGTGAACCAGGCCAACAACTACGCCTTTAACCCTAAAGCGGCAGCTATAGTGACGTTTATTGTAACTCTGAAACTTCTTGCCGACGAGGCTGCCTACAAGATCTGATTGTAGAGTACCGTTTGGTGGTAAACAAAAAGGCAATCAATACAACAAGAAGCGCTCACTTAGCCTAGCAAGCTGGGCGCGGTGTTTAAAGCACAGGTAACTAGGTTTGAAACTTGCAATTCTCGGTTGATGTTATCCCACAGTGGCCTCTTTAGCCAACGTTCTCAGCAACAGTGGTCAAAGATGTTTGATCTTAAGTTGATTTGATGCGAACTACTAGGTGGGGTGTTTGCTGCCGCTTTTTAACGAATGTTTTTGGTGTTTGCCTATGTAATCTCAAGATCTGGATGGGTCTCAAGCTTAACAACTTACAGATAGTGGGATAAAATATCAAGCCCCAGGCTGAAAACCTGCGGTTCTCACTTTTTGCTATTATTTTTACATAGACTCAGCTTATCTATATGCCAAATAGTTCTCTCGTATTAATTCAAACGTCTCCACGTATCAACCACTCCTCTATTCGCAATTGATCAAGCTCTCCGACGGCTTGCCGTAGACAGAACTATCGCCGCTAGTGTCATGGGTCACGTGACAGGAGCTTGGCAGCCATTTTTAGCTTTCTGTAGCCTGGTCACTATGCACAATAGAGTTCATTTGTACGACTTAGCCTTTGGAGTTTCCGTCCGTTCTTTGTTTGAGACCGTGACAGCCAGCTTTTCCTCATCCCCAACAGTAGTATTGTGTAATAGCTGCAGGAATCCGAGAATCTAGGTGGCCAACAAGTCAAGACGGACTGAGTTCTCCGTACGCTACGTGTTGTCTCTAGCCGACCCATGTGAAAAACTATCGGCGGAGTAGAGCTGTATTTTTATAGAACTGACGGCACATCATCCGACGTGGTGCTGCATGCGATGAAGCAATACGGAAGATTATTGCCATGCAGCACCATTGCGTATCATGATCTCCCGAGCGAGCCTTGCGGGGCCTTGGAGGAGAGATTGCTGGGATATTGACGGAGAAAGGGATTTCGTCGATGCCGATCCTGAAGAAACGGGGGATTTACCGATAGCGTTAAAGGAACTGTGATTGAAGTCAGTTAACAATAATTTAGGAATTTGAAGCGAGTTAGAGAAGTGTGCATGCTGGTCAGAAGTTGACTACGGGTGGAATGTGGGGAAGTTGATCATGTTTATTGCTATAATTTCCTGCATTTCCAAAATCAGGGGGGACCATGATCCGATCAGATAAGGTTCAGAATTACCAAATTGGGAATACTGTATTAATCTGGAATGTATGACATTGGTGAGGGTGCCTCAAACTGGAGCTGGAATTTGGTTAATAATATACTCTACTCTTTTCAGCTGCCAAGTGGCGGATTTTTGGATTTGTACCCCTAGAACAATTACCTGGTTTAGTAAGAAACTACTTGTTGCTATGGACTAATTTCCCTTTTAGGTAATAAAATGACAAACGTATCACCCCCAACCCACTTTTTTAAATGCTTATTCCTCCATAATCAGAACCTATTTTCGAAATTTGGCTCGATAGGGTAATAGAGAACTGTTCAAATAGTCGTTCTAGAGAGTTGAAAATTTATTTTTTTAATGCAGGAATTAAGCATCAACAATGGTCGCGCATCTTGGCAAATATGCTCCGGATTGAGGCGTCCCCACCATAGCGGCCAGCACAAAGAGTCTGTCACCCGGATTTTATCACTAGCGCTACAGCTATAAGCACGAATTCTTTTGTTATTGTAATTTGTGGGGTGCGGCCGGTCTAGGCATCGCTTTCCTGGCCTACATGCTGCGACTATAAGCGAGAGGGGAAATTCGGGGGTGAGTAAGGAGGCAAGTATTGTCTAATATATATACCCTAGATATTGCTTACTTGTTAGCTGTTTACATCTAGACTCAATTTCTTGGTGGAGTAGTCACTTATATATTGTCTCATGCATGATTGGAATCCCATCGGGTAAGCCCGGATACACCAGCAACGCACAACATTCAAACAAAATGACATGTCATAGCAATAGTCCCGCGAGCAACCGAATGCCCTGACCTTAATCTCGTTACGGTTGGCAGAGTAGACCCTTAGAGTGAAGGAATAGAGAGTTTGGTGAGCTTTGAAAGTCGATGTAAGAGCGGATGCTTCTATATTGCCATTTCACACACAAACGCAGCCATCCACATCAAGGAGTGATCAGTTTGATGAAGTCTTTTCACTGGAGGATAGAGAAAATGTTTGACGGATGGTATGTAACCGGTTTTGTGGGATGAAATTGTATCCAACAACTTTTGTTTGAGCTTAGAGCATACAGCAGTAGTAACTCTAGCCGATATTTCTTGTTTTCGAAACATTGACGCATCGAGTTTTATAGTTCCTCTGAAGTCCCGTGTAGCCGAGTTCACTTCCTATCAATAGAACGAGTAAGAAGGATGAAGGTTTAAACTCGCTATGGATTATGATGGTAGGATGGGCACTTCGCAGCCAGCCACAACGGACGGAAGTCTCGCAGTCACTTGTGAGAAAGCTCAGGAACGTGCACGCGTGGGTGTTGTGCCTATTACACTCGTACCAAACGCTCGAACATACGATCGGAATGTCACTCGCGTATAAGTACATAAAGACTAATATTCAATTGCGTACGTACTGGTCGATATAGTATAGTGGTTAGTACAGCTCGTTGTGGTTAGCTTGATCCGAGCAGACCCATGTTCGATTCATGGTATCGACAAGCTTTTGTTTGTATGTTTTTACTCTTCACTTTAGTTGCTCTGGTGGCTAGACTTTCTCTTTATGCCGGGTCTGTGAAAGCGAGCTCGGCAAACTTTGAGCAAATAGGATTGAAAAAGGGCAAGGATCATGCTCACACGCAAACGAATAAGAGAGAAAAAAGGTGCCTAAATCTAATTATCGAATGATGAAGGTGAAGAGAGAACTCCAGACTTCTAAAACATCTTGAGGTCCCAGGCTAATGAATAATACTAAGTCACGTGACATTCTACGTCTTCTCAACGGGATCATCACAAAGGGAGGAAGTCTGTTTGATTCAATTGATCGAATTTTTAACCACTGGCCGCAGAGCGGGTAGATGAGTTTTACCCAGTTTCACAATACTACATATGCTGTAGGAATTCAGAACGAGGGGCCGTGGATGAACCATTGTATTGAGATGTAACCCCAGGTCTAAAAGAAAGAAAATTATAAAGAGAAAGAGAAAACTCTAGCGTACTAAACCTCTGCCTGTACCCAACATATACACAAACTTACAAAACACTACAATTAGAAATCCTAGCTAAGGATTTCAATTATCTGGGACGCACATACCCCGTCCAGCCCTCACAGTGATGCATTTGTATCCGCTCGCACACCCACCGGTAGAGGTGCATTTTACAAAGCCTTCACAAGTCTGAAGCTTTGGCTTTGGCTTTGGCTTTGACTGCTGTTGTGTCGTATCCTTGGGCGTCGTGTCGGGCGTCGTGTCGGGTGTAGTATCCGCGGGCAGTGTGGTATTCTTCTTAGGCACAAGAGTAGAATCATCCGATCTAGGCACAGGTGATGATGTCGTTGTCTTAGGAGTGGTATTCGAGGCCGGTGTGTTGCTGCCCCCCTGCAGACCCATACATGCAAACGACATCTGGCTCGTGTATGTGCCGTTGCCCTTTGGTGCGCTCAAATCCCAGGTCATGTCAACATATGGCCAGCAGAGCTTATCACCAATATTTACCATGTCGCCTGCAACGTACGCATCCTTTGCCACGACTGGTGAACCGATCAACGCTCCGGTGTTATCAACAAGCTGCATGTATGTGCCCGAGAACGTTCCGGTGCAGGACAACGGAACGGGTTGACAATCGGGATTTTCGAGTTGTTCATAGGTTACCAGTGCATATTTGTCATTGAACGCGGCAACGTGGACATTCTGGTGGTCGACCGAGTTGCTCTTGGTAACCCAAATGACTTGGGAATCGCCCGAACTGGCACCAACCTTTGATATTGCCTCCGCGCCTGCTAGCGAGTTTTTCGTCGCCATAATCGAGATAGCTGCATTATGGTTGAGCCATCTAGGCGAAGACTGAACGTAGCCGTCCCCCATCCAAGAGTCCGGCGTTAGGTTGATAGCACCACGAGACTGCCAGGCAAAGATGTATTTGTCAGAGCCAAGGAAGCGGGAAAGCGCGCTGTAGGATCCGCCCATGCCGCCCATCGGCTCACCGGAAACTCCGTTGGTGGTGTTCTCGTTCGCAATTTTGATGCCGCTCATGTATTGCGTGTTGGTGTTGAGCCAGATGCTTCCGTGGTCCTCAGCACAGATAGACGCAAAGGGCGCCTCATCGGCAGCCTCGAAAGCAATGCCGGTGTTGTGAGAACAGCCGAAAGTACTGGACGCGCCAGAAATTGTCTTCAGCATGCCGGATTCATCGACATATTGGATCGAGTCACCGTAGTGACCATTAGCTTCACCATCGTATGCTATTTTATGGTTATAGGTCTGCATTGAATATCAACGGAGCTAGAAGTTCTTACCAGCGACGACGAAGTAGGCAGCGTATAGACCAGCTTTGTCGGAGTATACAAGATCGCCGTTCATGTCAGGACTTGACGAGTGCTATATCGGGTAGACATAAGTTTCTTGTACGGCATGGGTAGGAGATGGTAGTCGCTACGTACGCCAGATTGTGCATTGACACTGGGTCCGTTGACAGCTCTTTCCCAGGCCTTGGTGGTACCCTTGTACCGCATGATCGTTGCGATAGGGAATGGCACACCGGAGGCATCAGTGTCGACCTTGACGAGAACAGCGAACCCATCATTCTGAGCAACTAGCCCAGACACCTCTCTAGCGCGCTTGATTGATACAGAAGAGCCCTTAGCTGCGAAGGTTGCGGGATCGACTGGCTGAATGACGACTGAAGCGTATGTTGTGTCTAGGTATGCCAAATATGCCGTGGTGCCATCCGGGGAGATCTTTTGCTGTAAGATAAGGCCGCGAGAGTATAGCAGCTGAGCGGAAACTTACAGCAAAAGGCGTCCTTCTGTGATGCGGAAGTCCCGTCCAGTACGCCGGAATTATTGGGTCAAACGAAGAAGGGATTTTCAAAGCATTTGGATGCTTATTAAAAGTAGAGTCGGATATCTGCGCTACCGCAAGTGATACGACAGAGACAGCGAGAGTAAGGCGGTAAAAGAATGACATATTGCGAATAAATGACCGGATGAAACCCACCAGGAGTCTCGAAAAGCAAAGCTGCTGAAAATCAAGCCACAACGAGGTAGAAGGAGAACTCTAAGGCTTAAAAATTTGGACGGGCGGAGTAGGCGGTATAAAAGCGAACGACATAAGGCCTCCTACTGCCCATGGAGGGGCGGATATTGGACAACAGGAGATTCTAGGATGGGGGATGGGCATCTAGGACCAGGGTATCGACCCCTCCCCCAGATTTGAGATCCAAAACAAGCACAAAATTCAGGACGTTCTCAGATCCGAGGTCTGATGTAAGTACGGTAGCGGGGCAGAATCGACCGGCTTCCACATGCCGAGCGCCCGGGGGCAGCCCGAAAACCTAACCGAACCACAGCACTAGGCTTGATACGGCACACCACGTGCTGGCGGAATTAGTCGCGTGCGCTTCTCCAGTTGCTTTGGAGAAGGTTTGCTATGAGACTGCTGCATTCCACAGCTGAGATAAGTTCAAAACTGGGTAAAATGGTTCCAGCAATGCTAGCTGATCCTGCCTTCTGCACCTTGGCGTCTGCAGGATGTTGAGGCAGAGACTGCGCACCCGGCAGGCTTGCTAGCAAATTGGCAGTTCGTCTGCCTTCATGAAGCCCTTTGTCTGTGCTAGTTTCCAGACCAGGTGGGAGGTAGAGTACTCAAATATCACGATGTTTCGGATAGATGGACCCGAACGGCAATTTAGCCATGTCAGCACTTGACCCATCCATGGATCCATGGGTCTGAGCAAATGAGGAAAGCCCCACTGTAGTTGTTGCCGAAAGCGTGACTAACTGAAGTGTGATTCCCCAGAACCCAGCAAGCTTAGAACCCTCCCAACCGGGTTTCCGTGGAGATGCTTAGCACCACAGAACGTCGTTTTGAGATAAGTTTTCGATTGAGTGTGAAGCGATCAGGCTCCCTGGGTTGAAAACCCTGGAGATGTACCATGAGCAGTAATAGTAGAGCTATCACAATATACAAAGGAACTAGGATAGGAGGTAAGGTGGAGACTGCGCTGGTCTGGTATTGTACTCTAATTCCTCTATAGCATTGAGACAGTCCTGCGTTTGATTTGCCGCTTCTCCATTTCGTTTCTATCAAGACTGCGGTGGTGCGCGATATGTAAGCTATATCTTATCAGTGTCGAAGATTTACCGCGCGGATGCCGCATACACCTCCCCGTACATAACATGAACTCTCGGTTTGCCACCAGATATCTTGCGCTGCGGTCCCGAGATTAATGGGAGGTTCCGCTGATTCTCGTCGATACCCTTTCTAATCTTGCAGTGTATTCGTTCCACCCATATCACCCACTCCCCTGGTTCTTCAATCTCTCATTCCTCAACCCCAGCTGGATCGGCTAGTGATTGACGAGCAGAATTTTCGCTGAGCTATCCACAAAGGGACTATGTTTTTTCCGAGATTACATAGGTGTCCTGGATTGGAAGCATTGGCAGTATTTCCTTGGACCAGGGGGTTTAGAAAATAATACCTGAGCGGGATAGAGTCGAGGTATTTTGGAACAGCTCCGCGACTCCTGATCAAGATGAATACCGAATATAGTTACGTGCGGTAGAGCGGCTCTCGGGTATACAACCGTATGCACTCGGGTATGGAAGGAGGAATCGGAAATGCTTTAGGTTTAATCCATATACTCGGGGCTGCGGTGGAACGCTGGGACGTCCCGGATTGGGTAATAGCTCTTGCCGTGGGAACGGGGAGGTGACCGGGGGCCGGGGCCAACACAGATGTCGGTGCCTGGCAACTCCACTGTGTCTGGTGGGAGTTCTTTACGTATGTTTTTTGGTTGTTTCCAGTTATGTGAGGCGACTTGCTAGAAACAGATGCCCCAGTTTCCCCCTCTGCTCGGGCTGCCCCGAGTATGTGTCGGGGAATTGAACGATCCAACTTCGCCTTTATCCGAGTCTGTGTGAGGCCGGTGCCGAGTATTGCCAAAACTTTCTGGGCGGGTTATCCTCGCGGAACCCTGTTTCGCATTTACCCGAGCTACCGACATATATACAGCACATATAATCTCTTTCCTTCATTTCTTCCCGCATCGTTGTTTGTGTGGTGAGTGTGAGGTGGGAATAAGATTTTAGCCAGTCTGGAATGGGTTTGGTTGGGCCCGCCTTGCGTCCAATCAAAAGCCATCAAGCTGTCAGCATGAGACTTCTAATACACTTTTCAACAATCCGTCCCGATCAGCCCGGCAGGGAATTGTTGTATGACTGTTCTCTGATCAAGGCCGTAATGGGTATTAGAAATCTAGCGAGATGAGGTTAGCAGCAGCTAGACAGGCGAGGTGACGGAACGAGATGATTTGTCCTACTTTGAAGTCGTAAAGAAAAAGGTAGTTACAATGCCCAAGCGCTTGGTAGAAAGAGGCATGCAGACAGATTACTTGACGCATCGCTTTCCGGGGGACGCATTAGAGACTATTTACATCCGGGTGGACCAAAGTTTCTGTATGAAGGTAAAGAAGCCGGTCTAGCTACAGGAGCCAAACACGATGAACTGGAGACGGTCATGAAATAGACGACATCAAGCCAAAGAGCGCATGCGTGGTCAAAAAAGCGTACAGTCACCAACGTTGGGGGCTGTCAATACAATCAAACTTTTAAAGAAGCTCTGGAGCCGCGACCTATGGGACAGCATGGGTTTGGACATCTGCCTCTCTGGGTAGTCATGTAAGCCCTGGTCTCTGGTGACAATTCCGCTCACCTGAGCCACGGAAGATGTTGCAAAATTGGCGGTATTGTGGTTTTTGCTATTGTTCTTTTAAATCTTATTGAATTCCTCTCGGGCGCGTCCATAATGTCGACAATCCGGTTTTAGATAGCCTTGGATTCTGCAGTGCTGGCATTTACGGTTCCCGTTTTGTTTCTTTTGTTTCCGCCCCCGCTCTAAGCCGCCGAAGGATGCCACAACTCTCCATAGTGTGATCATTCGGCGGTGTGTGCACTTGAATTGTTTGCCATCGTCGTTCTCATAGTTGCGGTCACGGCCTCCATAGTTTTTACAGCCGCGACTTGCTCCGCTGCCTCTGTATATTTCACAAGAATAGAGAATAGATCTGACCGAAGTGTCTCCAAGCTCCATATTCATTTTGGTGAATTTTGCTTCTTCTCTGATTGCGTTCATGACTCCCTTTTGGATAGTCGGTGGATGTTGCCGTTGTATAACTAGGATCGTGGTGGGGAAGAATTAGAGGAGGGTAGAATAGATGTGGGTTTAAAGACTTCGTCCATGATTTCTTTTGGGGTTCCTACAAGCTGTTGGCAGTAATATTGTAATTGGGCGAAATTGGGATCGACTCCTTTCTGCCTGTCATATCTGGTGAGGAATCGCCGGAAGATAGCAGTGCGGCCGTCTGGGTATCCGTGCTATCTAGCCGCTCTCTGGGAGTATTCCACATATCCTCTGGATAGTTAAGGGTTTTAATGCAGGCCTTAATATCATTATAGCATCTTAGAATGATAGCCGCGGCTACCACCCGGCTCTTGTGTACAACTCCCTACTTATTGACGTGGTGGAGTACAGTACATGAACTATCCAGACCGGAACTCACTACGCGCGAAATCATGAAGCTATTGAATGATACGGGTATAAATTCTTTCCTATTTCGTCTTAGTCTCAGTTAAAGCAAAGGATGCCTTCCCATGTCGCGCTCTTGGTTTTCATAGGGAGTTTGCCGGTCGCTAGGAAGCCGTAATACCAGATTCTAAAGAACCGGACTTTGAAGATGAGAACACACTAGAAGAGGAATCTAAATATGGTGATGATGAGGTTGCACCCCTTCAAATTGCTAAAGCGGCTGTTAAAACTCGGCTACAGGGTGCTTCAATTGTCATAGCACGAGGATATCATTGCGGTAGGGTGTAAGAACTGGGTTTTCATTGAACTATTGGATACCAGTGAGGGAGACTGCGACGATGAAAATGAAGACCTAAAAGCTTTTGATGAAGAGGAAAGTAAGAATACGGTGAAATTGGAGATGCTGATTCTGTGTGGACTTATGTAGAAGTTTGGGGCAGCGGATGGAAGAGCAACCGGTAATTGATGATTAGCCGCCGAAGTCGCGAATATATGTATTTCCCTCTGCTTTTGCGGTGCTGTGTTAATTTCTTACAGTGCCCATGATTTCATCAGGTTCTTAGCTTCGATTCGGTCTCATAGGCATCGATTGGAGAAAAAAATGGGTGAGATAACTAACCCTATGGTACCGAATTTTTCAGGAGTCATAAGCTGTTACTCACATCTACTACCGATTTCATGGTAAGTCCATCTGAAGAACCATATGATTACGATCACAGAATTAATCAATGCGCATACTGGGCACACTGATTTCTGATTACGTTAGAAGCTCAATGACCAACAAAGTAGGTTAAAACTCATTCGGTGGCTCTTCCTCCTGCTCCTTCTCTCCCGTTTTAAAATTTGCTCGTACCAGCAACACTTTCGCCAAAAGCTTCTGGTCGATATATAAAATTTCTTGCGTACGATGCTGACATCTATGAGCCGTGCTTATCTGATGATTGACACTGATTGTACAGATACGGTGTTTTTCGTCTGGCATCTCTGGCCTTAAGTTTCGCAGATAGTGAATCCGTCATACCTTGTCGCGATCGTCTTAACGGCACCTTCGGAAATCTACATTTCGTTAGTGGTGTGGTCGATGTGATAATTAATGGCGTTGATGTTCCGCATCTACCGCTTGCCCAGGGTGATAAGCCTTGTATGTTGTAAACTGCGAACTCCGCACCGTACAGATATGCGTCATCTCCCAGCCGCAGACAGATATACATTCGTTTCAGTTTCTCTACTAAGTCCTCTGTATTTACGTTTGCCTTTTCAACAACCATGCAACTGCCATCGTTTTCCAGCGTTCCTAAGCGGGCCGGCCGGCCTGCATATCTTTTGAAGGCTGCATATATCTTCAAGGCCTGCATATATCATCAAGGCCTGCATAAACCGGGGCTGGCCTGCATAAGCCTGGCATAAGACTGGGCCGGCCTGTGTATATCTTTGAGGCCTGCATAAGACTTGGCGGCCTGGAACATGAGGCCCGGCGGCCGGCCAAGGTTCGATTTACAGGCCTGGACTAACGAAGATCAGGCCCAGCTTCATGCAGGCCGGCCGGGCCGGGTCTCTTAGGAACACTGTACTTCTCCTCAATCTGTGCCTGATTTTCTTCTTAATATGTTCAGGAATTCCCTTCCTACGTAATTCTCGAAACGTCCATCATCCTTTTCGACTGTTGCCCCTAGATTACTGCAGGTATTGTTGTGTCGATATTGTATTTCCTGGTGAACAGTAGGGTATACACGGAGTCGCCGAAAGCTTAGAGATTTCAATTACTAATAACTTGTGAAATATTTAAATTTACAAACGTACCGCGGATATGTAGGTGGAATGGAACCTTAATGGCCTCTGTAGCCTCTGTATGTATCTAATAGTGATACACTTGGTTTGTCCGCTCGAAGCATTCTCACTGTTTGACTTGTGGTATATACCTCGAAGTAGGATATTTGTTGGCGGACAACCCACAGCTTCAATAAAACGACGCGTGTCTTGACAAACAATAACGGCGAATTAAGTCAACGTCGACGACAGTAATCAAAAAACGGACAGCGGTGATTGATTTCTAAAGTCGAATTGACCCTGGAATAAGACTCCCAGCATACCTGGACCATCGGAGGAGAGTCGGTGCGTCAGCAAAAAGAACGTGCACAGAAATCCATGCAATTGACTGGATTCATGAAAAGCCTTGGCGAAGATCAAAAACAGAAACTTCAAAATAAGTCAGCAACCCCGACAGGGAGCGACATACCGACAGTGGCATGCGATTGGTAGCATTGAACTGACCCCGGAACGATACTTCCATCCCCCATGGACGATCATATGAGGCTGAAAGCAAGCACCACAACGTGACATCAACCAGACCATCAACCATGGCGACACCAGAGGGCAATTGTCTAATTTGAGGATTGATCAAAAAACCCCCAGGTGAGAGAGAAATGGACATGGCGGATACAGGAGCGGCCAGTAGAGTAGCTGGCCAGAGGTCAGGAAAGACAACACACATGTCTTTCATTGCGGCAAGGGAGCAGGGGGAGCATAACAGGAATCAAAAAAGACTAAGGAACAAGACCTTGGAGTCAGTAAGCGCACCGGGAGACCAAAGGAGTCAAATGGAGTGAACAGTTGGGCAGTCAGCATGCGAGGTGACCTGGCTGCACCAAACAATCGACAGGATGCCTAGAATGCTAAAATCACATGCGGCTTGTGAAGCAGTTCAATGGCTCTGCATGAAAGAGTGGGTGGAGGATAGGGAGACGAAGTGTGATGATCGCCACAAGGACAATGTACTATGGGGGATGGACATTGCGGACATGACCTTAGAGAAGGTGGCCAAAGCAAGGGTAGGCGAAGTGGCCCCAGCCCAGGAAGCCAGAAATGACAGAAGAGACAAGACTGCAAGGCAGGAAGGGGGAGGTGTAGCGGTGTCCCAGCATGCAGGCCCAACACAGGATGGAGGGCCACAGAAGTGCCAGCTGCAGCAGCAACCAAAACCTAAACTGAAACTACAATGCACAATGCAGCGTCCACTGCGACATGAACCCAAACCTAAGCCAACACCCACTTCTGCAGGAACGTGTGATGCGATTCAACTGTGAACGCAGAGTGAGAAGGCGCCCATCGGCCCAAGCCCTGCCCCGATGACTGGATTCCGCTTGGCAGAGAGACGTCATATTGTAAGGAGACACAAGAGCATACGATTCCCCAATAAGATGGACCAAGAAATTGCGTCAGCGATCAACAGAGCACTTTTCCATCAGCAGGCCCCAGCCCACATTAGGATCATCAATGCAAGACGGAACGCCAAGGGTGCAATCATGGAAATCACTTACCGGAATGGGACACCTGAGATGGCTCCGCGATACTGTGACATCATCATCAAAGCAGCGAGGACTGTCAAGACAGGAGTCGTTGATGTCAAAGACAATCAGTCTTGGGCAAGGCTTTGGATTCATGCAGTACCTCAGGTATGGTATATGGGAAAAGGAATGGAAAGCCTGCAAAAGATGCGAGAGGAAATTGACAAGGAGAACGAACGCATAACAACACCCACCGAAGCATGGTGGCTGGCGAATCCCGACGCCATCAGGGAGAAGCTGTAGACCGGGGAAATTACCGGATCATCGCTTGTCTGTGTTGCAGAGGGGAGCAAGGTGGCAAAGGGCTTGGTCAAGAGGGGTATCAAGGCGGGGAATGTGTGGTACAGAGTCAATATGTACACCAACCCGGGCCCTGAAGCACATGTTAGCTCCGCTGTGCATGCGGTCACATTGGGAGAAAGTGCGGTAGCAAGCCGTCATGTGGCTACTGCTGAGGTCATTACCAGACAAGCGAGAACATGTGCAACGTAGTCGCGTGCAGGGTGAGCCGGGATCACTCTGTGCTCATACACTGGAGAAGTGCCCCAACTGCAAAGGAAATAACATTGCATTCAGCAACAGATGCGCGAAGAAGACTGAAGACACCAAGGCGGCGAGGTAGAGTAGGAGAAAACAACTTGCAGTGTGGGAATCCATGAATGCAGCTAGTGATGTGGCATTGGGGACAAAGGGAGTGGTGCTTGGACATAGTCCTGAGGGGACTGCCAAAGAAGGGGGGGCAGAGAAGCAGAGCTGGCGGAAGTGGAGCAAGAGGAGACAAAGGGGGAGGCAGAAGACATTACGATCAGTGAGATTGAAAATCCTGCAGCGACTGAAACTGGAACTGAGGTTGACACGGAAGCCCAGGTGACCTATGATTAGAGTGATCCAGCACAACTCCGCTTGGTCTTATGAGTGGACCATTGCGGCTCTGGAGACAGGGGTCGAACATAATGCAGACATAGTGTGCTTGTAGGTCACACCGAGAGAAAGGGAAGGTGTCAGGATAAGCCATGTGGCACAAGAAATAAGCCAATGAAAATGAGTTTGGCCGGTGATAGGAAAGGGCAGTGGTCTGGTGGTTGATGAGTGGACGGATGTTGGGAGGGAGGTAAGAACAACGTTATTGTCACTGATGTCAGGAGGGGAGGGGAGAATATGACGAGGAATGTCAATAATTATGATCAAAGAGACGAGAAGTCGGGAGAGTGATAGGCTTGAAAGTTGAACTCGCTGAGAGTCATTTGGCATGGCGGAACTGTCTTTGTGGGAGATTGCATCACACACAGATCAGCAAAATGTAAAATCGTTTGAAAGTCATAACTGAACAACTCAGCAACTCTGAACTGCCATACTGATCCTTGCAGATGCTCCCAGATGCTCCCAGATAGGCTGAATGCAATGCAATGTGCTCCCAGGTGCTCCTAGCCACTTTTACCAGTGCTCCTCATTGGTTCGAAAGATGTGGAACAGCATACAAGAATAGTCTGCAGAGTGTATAGTTGTCTTCAAAATGCTTCTGAATCAAACTAGTAGGATGTCCAAATTTGTGGGCGATTGGGAGTATTGCCTGCATCTCCGAGACTATTCCAGTACACCTTCAACCTAGAGCTATACTGTCCAGAAGTGATTATTATATTGTTTGTATCAAATAGTACAATTTGATTTACGGTTTTTCTTCTGCACACCTTGATCCAGGCTTGTAAGTTTAATACAAAGTCCAGTACATATTTAAATCCACATGATTATTTACAAGCCAGATGCTATTGATAATATCTGATGCAGAATTCTGACGGACCAAATATGCGGGTCCAACAAATGCTTCGACCGCTACAATATGCTTCTTATCAGTCTGTTTGGCCACCAAGATGAATCCGTCAACATAATCAGCCCAACAATGTGGATCTTTGAAAATCGTGGGAATCACCACCACATATCCTTGAGGTTGAGGATGTAATATCCATTGTTGAGTCTGCTTGCACCACTTAGAAATGGTGAATGTCGTATCTCGGGTGAGCAGATGCTCCAGAAATTGGGGGATTTGATTACGTGGTGTCCAGCAGAAGTATAATACAGGAAAAGCAGGAACTCAGTCTTTGAAGCTGTTATCCAGGTCACTGTAAGTATTTTGGACCGAGAAGTTATGAGATCCAGGCATGACCCATTGGTTAGCATCGGTATATTCTACCTTCCAATCAAGTCCTAGATGCACAACGAATGTACATCAGCAAGATGTATTTTAGTCACTGGAAGCCTCCAGGATTGTCTGAGAGAATGTGGAGTGTAAACATAGATGCGTCAATTTCAGGAGAGTATCAGAACCGAGGAGGGCATTCCTGTTGGCCTTCAGAGTACCTCGGAGCGCCGGCGACAAGCCTGGGAGCGCTGACAACAAGTGTGGGAGCACCTGGGATCACCAGCAACAAACCTGGGAGTGTCAGCAACAAACTTGGGAGCGCCGGCGACAGGTCTGGGAACACCTCGAATAACAGTGTAGTAGTCTGGGAAAAACAACATCTCCTGTGGGAATGCTGCTGGTGTGTCTGGAAATCATAGCTACTACTCATCATTCAACGATATTTAAAACTCATGTATTCAGTTTGTATTCTCATCAATGTGTCTATATATCTATATAGCTACGCATTAACAAATGGTATATCTGGACTGGCTGCAGGCGGTGCTTGAGAGCAATTCAAGGTGCACCTGGAAATGAGGATCAAGTGAAGTCAGGGAAACACTACGAGGCCGAGATGGAGCGAGTTTCGCGATGCGCTTGGAGGCGGTGATTCAGCGAGTGTGGAGACGCACTTGGAGGCTGTGATTGAGCGAGTTTGGAGATGCACTTGGAGGCTGTGATTGAGCAAGTTTGGAAATGCACTTGGAGGCCGTGATTGAGCAAATGTGTTAATGCACTTGGAAGTCGTGATTGAGAGAGTATGGAAACGCATGTGGAGGCTCTGATTGAACGAATTTGGAGCCACACTTGGAGGCTGTGATTGAGTGAGTTTGGTGATCCACTTGCAGGCCGCGATTGAGTGAGTTTGGAGATGGACTTGGTGTGGGCAAATAGCCTCTCCGTACATATAGAAGTGAATGTTATTCGATGATCGAGCTGACATCTCGCTACAACTAATGAATACGCGAGTCTCCCGCAGAGCCGCACTAATGCCACAGAGCCGCACCTACTGTGACAGAGCCGCACCTAATGTGTCAGAGCTGCACTAATGCCACAGAGCCGCACCTACTGTGACAGAGCCGCACCTAATGTGTCAGAGCCGCACCTTAACATGACCAGAGTTGTCCACCTACATCACAACCTTCTCCAATCATCTTCGAGATACCTCTCGAAGAAACAAAACACCCTGATCTAAAAACAAACCTGCCTCCGCCATGCCTCTCAATCATCCAAGAAAACACCTACTCCTCACGCCTTCTTTCGTGTCGTTTTCCTCTTCCCCTTTAGCCGCCCGCCCATTTCCTTCCAATACTGCTCCACCATTTCTTTTGCTTTTGCCATATTCTCCTCTGGCTCACATGTATTATCCTTCTCATCCCAACATTCCGATTTCACTTCGCATTCCCAACTAGTTCTGTCAGAGCTTGGCCGGTGTTTTGCGATTGATTCAACGACGTAACTTGGGCCTGCGCAGTTGGTGCGTTCCGGCGGAGGTGGCGGCCGCCAGGCAATCGTAGAATCATCCGTTCGGTCAAATTTGAGCCTGCTGACGTTAACTGTGGCGTGGATCGTCATGCCGTCTGGGGGATCTAGTTCGACGGCGTTTCGGCGTATTTGTAGGATCTCGTATGGGCCAATATAGCGGTGTACTAGGTGCATCGCGTGGGGTTGACATTGGTGTATGTGATTGGCAAATCCTGTGTATCTAGAAATACTTTTGCACCGGTGGTGATGGTGGGGTCAATTGGGCGTCGTAACTGGTTAACCTCAGCCATCTGTTAATCTTGAGCATCGCGCAGCTCATCCCTGGTAACTACCAAAATGGGCTGCAATCATTTGACAAATTCGCGGCCTTGTAAGGTTTTCGCTGATTCATAGGCCTGCGGTGGTTGGAGGTCTGCAATCAAGTCTAATGGCAAGGGCGGCTCATAACCAAGATCGAGTTCAAAAGGCGTCTGCTTCGTTGATCGGTGTACTGCAGAATTGTAAGCATACTCCGCTAATGGTAGGTAGTCGTCTGAATTTGCTTGATAGTGAGTCGTGAAGCGACGCAAATAGCGTACAACCGTCTTGTATGAGTTTTCAGAGAGACAATCTGTTTCTGAATGGAATGCCGTAGACATGAGCAGCTTCGTCTGCAGAATCCTCGCAACTTCTCTCCAATAGTCTGCTGTGAAACCTGCATCGCGGTCCGATACAACCACTTGAGGCACTCCGTCTAGGCGGACAATGTCGTCAATGAATAGGCGCGCGAAGGCCGCGGCGTCAATTGTCTCCTTGCAGGCTCGCCAATGTGCTCTCTTCATCATGTGGTCGACAAACGTTACAATGCAGTTGTGGCCATTTCCTGATGTTGGCAGCTCAGGTATGAAGTCGATGCCAATTCTTTGCCAACGGCCTTTGGCTATTGGAAGTGGTTGTAGGAGGCCGATGGGTTTCCCACTCCGGTGGTTAGTTCGGTGGCACAAGTCACAGCCTGCAACGTATCGCTGGGTATCGCGCCACATTTGCTTTCAGAAATACCGGTCTTTCATATGTAAGTAGGTTCGGTCAGCACCGAAGTGTCCCCCTGCTGGAGTGTCGTGGGCTTCATGGAGGATTCGTTGCTGCATCGTCCTTGGAATACACAACCGTCCTCTCATATCTGCCGTTCCGTCTTCCTCCGTCTCGTTTGCCCTTGGTGTTTTGTTTACCTGTGTCTTTTCCAAATCTCCACGTAACCACAGTAGCCCATTCTCTTCCAAATAGAATAGTTGCGCTGCCACCCATAATTTGCGTTCCTGCGTATATCCAGTGGATGGTGGGGGGCGGGGACTTGGGTTGACCAAGCAATGTGCAATAGGCCTGAAGCATTCATCATCAATTATGCCCGCATTGATGTCATCAACCTATTCTCCGGCCCCAGAAACTTCCAGTGCTGTTGAATTGCATCGCTCCCGTTGGAAATTTGGGCGGCGAGACAATGTGCCCGCAACCTGATTCTTGACACCAGGGATGTGCTTGACCTCCCAGTCAAAATTCTGTTGGACTGTCAAGATATCCATCTGACGTACGGTGAGATGTGGTTTTGGGAGGACCCAGCGCAAGGTTGCATGGTCCGTGTGTACCAAAAATGGCTGCTCGGCTCCGTGTAGGTGGAATTTCCAGTATCATATTGCATCTCGGATGCGCAATAGTTCCCTGTTGTATGCAGGGTATCGCATCTCCGCGTCCTGTAACTTACGGCTGAAATAACCCAGTACCTTCTCTGTCTTATCTTGCACCTGGGAGAGCACCGCGCCCAATGCATATTGGCTAGCATCGACATGCAGGCAGTATTTGGCTTCGGGGTCCGGTAAAGCAAGGAAGGGAGCATTGCAATGTGCCTTTTTGAGCGTGTCCAAAGCATGCTGGCACTCTCTATCCCAAACGAATGGTGTGTGCCTGACTCTCCTCGGTTCTCCACGTCGCCACCCCACATCCCCTTTTCCATTCGGAAAGGTGCCAATCGCGTAGAACGGCATCGCAATGTGAGCGTAGCGTTCGATGAATTTTCTATAGTAACTGGTCAGGCCCAGGAAGCCTCTGACATCCTTACTGTTCTCAGGTTGAGGCAAATCCATTACCGCACGAGTCTTATGCTCCTGGGTGTGGATGCCTTCCTTGTCAATTCCAAAGCCACAAAAATCAACTTTCTGACAAGCCCAGGCGCATTTTGCACGTTTGGCCTTGAGACCATGTTCTGGCAGCAAAGCGAGCACTTCTCGGACATGTACGATGTGTTCCGCCAGGGTACGGCTGTGAATCATATAATTGTCAAGGTATACAACAATGAATTTGTGCTTCATTGGTTCTAAGATGCCGTTCATCATGCGCATGAACTGGCTGGGTGCGTTTGCCAGGCCAAACGGCAGGACTCGCCACTCATATAAACCAAATTTAGTGGTGAAGGCCGTCTTTTGCCTGTCGGCTGTGGCGATGCGAATTTGATGGTAACCAGCCACCAAGTACAATTTTGTGAACCAGAACAAGCTGTGCATAGAGTTGAGTAAATCGTCGATGTGTGGATGAGGATCACGATCCTTGACGGTTATGGCGTTTACTGCACGATCGTCTATACACATGCGCAGCTTACCATCAGGCTTTGGCACCAATAATACCGGTGAGCCGAAATTGCTTCGAGAGGGCTGAATCCAACCGCACCGAATCGCCTTGTCTATCTGCCTCCGAAGTTCTACTTCTTCCTGCGGGGAGACGCGGTCTGGTGAGTGGAGCTGTATTTTGTCATTTGGGTTCGTTTTAATTTCAAAATTGGCCTGCCTTCCATTCTGAGAATTTGCAAATGTTGGCTCGCCGAAGAGGCCCTGGAATTCTGTCAACATCTCCTGAAACTCACCCGGCGGTTCGTTGGTCTGAAGTGTACTGCCATCGCCGCGGTGGTGTACATTGATCAAGAAGGCCCATTTCAACAAGCGGGCAGACACGTTTTCAAGTTCCGCCTTCCGTATGATGTGTATACCGATGAATTTGCCCTGCTCCACTATTCCTTCGTCGACGTCCAAGGGGCGTAGGCCAGGCAAGTAATGTACTCGGCCATCCTCTCTTTCCTCCCAGAGGTTATCGGCAATCCACCTTTGATTGCTGTCATGGTCAATTTGATATTGTCGGTTGATATCACGCATCCATCTTTTGCCTAGCACAATATCAAAGCCCTTGACGTCGTAGATCATAAATTCAGCCTCATAGACATATGCCACAACGAGTCGTAGTTTCAATTTGACTCTTTGGCGTTTCTCGATGCCATCCTCTGCCTTGATATTGGCCGTCTCCACAATCATCCATCCAGCCTCCTTTGCCTGCAGGGCGGCCCCTTTGGGTTATAGTTGTTCAATGAACTTCCGCCCCACATAGTTCTCTGACACACCATCATCCTTCACTACCCTTGCCTCTTTGCTGCTCCACCATCCTCCTTTCATTTGGTATCTTATTTTCCCATTGAACCTTAGCAGGTCAACCACTGAGTCATCAAGTTTACTAACTTTCAAGTGGTGGTAATGGGTGAAAAACTTGAATTGAATATCTGGAACCAATTTGCCACCCTTTTTGTTTGACGATACCGTACATGATGGTGTTTTTATGGGAGGTACAGATGCAGCTACTGACCTCCTTTGCCTTTTCCCGGTTCAGAGTCCGAGTCTGAGAGGCTCTCCAACTCGCTCTCCACCTCACTGTCCGTCTCCTGATTAGCCTCCTTTTGCAATGCAAGCCGCTCACTCTCCTTTTTACCGGTTAGTGCACCTCCCCATTTCTTATCTTTACGGGGGCATCCAGTCTTGGCTTTTGGGGCATCTTTGCTGACCAAGGCTTGTTCGAGTAGCGTCTTCATCAAGTCGCGGTTTGGGCAATTGCGAGACATATAACCCACCTGGCCACAGTTATAGCAGGTCAAGCCGTCATTGTTGGCCAGGCCACCTCTGCCGGTTGTACCAGCTTTCTTGGAGTCCATCTTCCTTGCTGAAGCTTTCGTAGTTGTGGTAGTGTTGGGGCCACTTCCAGATTGAGACTTGTTGAGAGACATATCCAGTGCGGTGAGGTATTCCATGCATTGTTTGAGGGTTGGAGTCCTATCGCGCATGCCAATATAACGAACCAAGTCTTGATAAACTCCCTGGTTGCCCTTGTCGATCTTATATCCATAAGCGTTGGCTAACATTTCGGCAGGCATAGGCTGGTGCGGGTCCAACTTTGAACGATGGCGACGGAAACGCTCGTTAAACTCTGTGATGCGTTCGCCCTTCTTTAGGCTCAGTTCTTCCTATGCGCGATTGACCAGGTTCAAGGCGTTGGACAGAATAAACTTAGCTTTCAACTCTGTGCAAAAGGTGGACCATTCGATGGGCGCACTCATTGGGAAGCGGTGCATGGCCCAGTCTGCTGCATCGCCTTTCAATTATTGCACTGCTTGCTCTCCCCAGCCTGTCGGGACGACCCATCCAATGGCCTGGGCTGCATTCTTGAAGTGTCGCTCCAAAGCAAATCGGAAGGCGGTGACATCATCTAGGGATTGTTTGCCCTGATACGTCCGAAGGTTGGATGACTTGACACAGAAGCCACGGCTTCCAGACGAGCGAGGGGTTGGCTCAGGGAAGCCACGGATGCCGAATAGGCCAGAGGTCGGTTCAGAGGAGCCACGGATGCCGAACATGCCTGGAGGCAGTTGGGAGGTGTTCCGCGCCGGAGTCGCATGTACTTGGTTAGTCATCAGTCGTTGAATGACGCGTTTGAACACTCTCAATTCGGATTCCAGGCTGCTCTTCTCTGACGAGAGATTTTTGACTTGGTGCAGCAGCATGTCTTTCTCCTGCCGCATCTGGGCGATGTCTGTCAGCTCCGTTGTCTCCGGCTCCGACTTGCACCTGTCGAGCTGTCTCTCCAACTTGGCAGATCGACGTATCTCCATCTGAAGCTCTTCCTCCAACTCCTCAATCTCCTGCTGAGCGGCCGTTAATTCCCTGCTCGGGCCGTCTCAGACGGCCTCAGTCGCCTCCAAGTCCTTGACAATTGCTGCCAAGCTCGCGTTGAGGTCGCAAATCTTAGCGAATTTCTCGGCTTGTTCAAGGCTCTCGGAGATGTTAGCATCAATGATCTCCAATTGGACGTCCTCTGTAGCCCTGATCCAGTTGATTGCTTGGTCAGACAAGACCCCAGGGCCGTCATCGATGATCTTCATTCGGTTCGTGATGTATTCTGTTGTGCGAAGTTCTGTAGGTTGGAAGCCCCCGGTAGTTGAGGTCTTCAACCTGCTGCCAAACCTTATTGACTTGGCTCTGTCGATTTTGTCGGTAAAACTGACATCGTGCGTGTCGTGTGTGTCGTGCATAGCAGGAAGGGCCATGAAGTTGGAAGACTCCTGCGATGTCTCCAAGCCGCCGGCAGTCCACTGGATCTAAGATGCACCAAGTGAATCCGCCATTGTGCGTTGTGTTTCGATCGCTTCTGATGCTTGTGATGCTGTCAGAATTCGAGTGTTGCTACCAATGTGGGCAAATAGCCTCTCCGTACGTGTAGAAGTGAATGTTATTGATGATCGAGCTGACATCTTGCTAGAACTAACTAATACGCGAGTCTCCCGCAGAGCCGCACTAATGCCACAGAGCCGCACGTAATGTGACAGAGCCGCACCTTAACATGACCAGAGTCGGCCACCTACACTTGGAGGCCATGATCAAAGGAGTGTATAGATGCACTTGGAGGCCATGATTGTGCAAACTTGGAGGCTTTAATCAAGCGAGTTTGAAGATAAAATTGGAGGCCGTGATTGAGCAAGTTTGGAGATATGCACATAGTGGCCGTAATCGAGCGAGGTTGGAGATACACTTGGCGGCCATGATCGAGCGAGTTTGGAGATCTGCACTTGGATGCCATGATTGTGTGAACATGGAGGCCGCAATGAAGCGAGTTTGGAGACACACTTGGAGGCCGTGATTGAGCGAGTTAGGACGCCGTAAGCGAGGGAGTTTGGACAAGTACTGGATGGCAGTCGCTGGATGATGTGCTGGGTGCTGAGACTCTATTCATGAGTTACCTAACTCGCAACCGTGGGAATGTGACAAGGTGACTTTACCTTTTAGCTCTCATGGGGAGCAGGTTGATGGCAGTCGATCATATAGGGAGGCACGCCAGAAGCTGAAGCTACATTCCTGGGTCAACTTGTAATCAGGAGAATGATGGGAAGAGAACCAATCTTGGGTGGATGTGGTACTCGGTGTATTCTGTACTCGGTGTATTCTGTACTCGGTGTATGCTGTACTCGGTGTCAACTAATGATCATGACATGGCGAGATACAGAGGGATGACTTAAGTGTGTGTACTGCGATGACAGTAGAGTTGTAGACGAGAATGAGAGAGATGGAGATGAAGATGAAAACGATGTGGAGGATTACAATTGGATTTGCGAAATCAGGGGTAAGGCTTGCCTGATTGAGTTCAGAAGACCTCGTATCGGAGTGATTACACGCAGGATCGGGACTGTTTCCTACCACATCGGGGATGGTCAATTCGTTGGGACAAATCATTTACTCAAGTCCTAGTTTCTCATGATGATTCTCCTCGTACCCTTCCATCTCTCCCTATCTTGTCGTCAATTCTACCATCACCTAAGAACATGAAGTTCGGTCATCCCTCTCTGTCTCTCAATGCCATTATCAAGAGTTAACACCGGGTACGGAATACACTGAGTACTGCATTCACCGGGTACTGCATCATCCCAAGATCAACTGTCTTCCCGCTCCCAGACAGTCTCCCATCTCTCGGCAGACCATGTTGTTCTCAATTCTCTACATTCCCACAATGATGAGTTAACCACTGAATATAGTCCCAGCTCCCGTCGCGCCTCCCCCCTGAACTAACACCTCCAGCTTGACAGCCGGGTAGTACTCCTCCAATATCGTGCGATCATCGCCTTCAAGTGCATCTCCAAACTCGCTCGATTACAGTATCTCAGTGAATCGTGAACCTTGCAAGATTACGGCCTCTAAGTTCGCACCATCCCAGCCTCCAAGTGGTTCTCTAAACCTGCTGGATTACGTCCTCCAAGTGCATCTCAAATCTCGCTGGATTACAGCCTCCAAGTGCATCTCCAAACTCGCTCGATTACAGCCTCCAAGTATATCCCTAATCTGGCTTGATTACAGCCTCAGAGTGCATCTGTAAGTACACTTGATCTTGGTCTGGTGAAACGATGGAGCTAGACGGAATACAGCCCATCATCAACTCTCCGCCACACCTTGCACGGAATCTGAAGGGAATTCACAAGAAAGTGTAGTGTTAGCAACGGTTCCAACCCGCTAGAACAGTTCCGGGTTAGGGTTGGAACCGGACCGGAACCGTTGCAACGGGCTTTACCACACGAAAACCCGGACCGTTGTAATTGGTCCGGTTTTACCACCAAAAACCCGGGATTTAAACACCACAACTTTGCCTGCAATTAATTATTTGAGTTGTGATCATATCGTGACATGATCAGTGCGTATATTGTGCAGTTCTAGCCGCTCATTCAACTCCTGATTCCAGATTTGTGATCCGGCCAGTATTTGTTGAGTCTCTATCGAAAACCCGCGAATTTCGCTTCAAATGAGCTCTTATTTCACAACCACTCAAAGAATATCAGTCGGATCGCAAATCTGAAAGCCGTGGGTGAAAGCACGGTGAGATCTGCACAATCTACGTACTGATCATGACATGATATGATCAGAACTCAAATACATAATTACAGCCAAAGTTGTAGGAACCGCAATTTTGGAACGGCGGGCCGGTTCCAACCCGGCCGAAAACCAGCGGGTAGATGTCTGGTCCGGGTAACAACCCAGCGATAGTCACTGGGTTTGGGTTGCTTGGCGGTTCCTGACCTGGACCGGGGCCTCTGGGTCCGTTCCAACCCGGACCACAGCCGGGTAAGCCGGAACCGTTGCCAACACCAAGAAAGAGCGGTTCTATCTGGAGGAGCATAAGAGGAGGGTGGGAAGATATGCACGGATACCCGGCCATGATGAACCAAAGAAATTGAGAGGATCTACCAAGCCTGGCAAGAGTGCATTTTCCCAACGGTGGGGTAAGATTAGTATTAGCAACGGGTCTTGGTAACCCACCTGCGGTCCGTGTTTGAACCGGAAAATTGGTTCGGTTCGGATTCTGAACCACCCAGAAACCCGACGCACTGATGGCTTGGGAGGTTGTTACTCGGACCGGACTTCGAAAGGTGGGTTTTTGGCCCGGTTGAATGCGGACCGCAGTTCCAACTTTCAGGTTCGTACTGCTTCCGCTCGAATTAAGTATCAGAGTTCTTACTGCATTGTAATACGATCAATATGCGGATTGTGCAGTTCCAGACGCTCTTTCACCTCCCAGTGTCAGATTTGCGATCTGACTGACATTTGTTGAGTGGCTGTGAGAAAAGGGCCAATTTCAAGCGAAATTCACGTGTGATTGATAGTGACTCAACGAATATTGGTCGTACCCCATATCTGAAACTGGGAGGTGAAAGAGCGGCTAAAACTATAAAAGCTACACATTCATCATGTCATGATACCATCAGAACTCAAATACTTAATGGGTGTGAAAAATCTGGACTTGCAAAGGTCGGGTTTTGAGGTGGAACCTGGCCCAAATGCAACGATCTGGGGTATTCATGTGGTGAAACTGTTGCAACTGTTTGGTTCCAGTTCCAACCCTCACCTGGAACCGTTCTAGCGGGTTGGAACCTTTGCTCACACAAGGAAAGATACTGTGTGTATTTCGTATAATGAGATGATGTCTAGATACACTGGGGTCCCCCAAATATATACCGTCTGTTGCTGAGTCCATCTCCGTATCCCTGTATATCTGTATGTATGTATATAGAGAGACTTAGATAATATGGCACCATGCCTCCTGCAGAGCTTGTGCAGAGGTTTCAGCTGCTGTTGAAGTCTCCCGCAGACCTGCGCAGATGTCTCAGCATCTTAAATCTTTGACCATCCTAATAGTCAAATCTCTTAGCATCCTGAATGCATCTCCATCACTGCAGGTACTTTCAGGTGCACGTGAGAATGCTCTGGCATAGTCCGAGAGCACATTTTAAAGCTCCAGGAGGGCTGGGAGCATCTGGAAGTACTTCGAAGCACTGGCGAGGGCTAACAGACTGCCTGGGAGGTTTGAGTATGGCTTCTGGACCGAAATACATTTTGCTGATGTAGGGCAGTGAAATGCTTGACAGTAGTACAACAGTCCATTCCGAAGTTTATTATATATAGTGTCTATGAGTACATTGTGATCATATCCAAGCAGCAGTCCATTGACTTCATGTCCCCAGTCCTCTTCACTTTGTGTACAGAATGGCTGTCCACAGTTGGAAATTCTGAAATCTACTGATGCATCTCTGAGTAAGGTTAATGTGGTACTGCTACACACTCTGCAGACATGAGGTTGTCTCAAATAATGTACCTGTTGTGATACGGGGCGGAAAAATGGCTCGTCTTGACATTGAAGGAGGCATAAAAGAATGGCTCTGCATGTATTTTGCTGTTTATTGGCAGCTGATAGTATATTGAAAACAATTGCAGAGTGAATATCATACCAGCCTTGAAGGGCAAGATACAATAGGGTCTTCTCTATGGAGTTGCGACCAGTACACTCGTTAATGTGCTTGAACATCCATTGAATATAATTGACTTTGTTGGTAGATCTCTATGCCTCTTTCACAATGCCGATATATAGCTTGTCAGCAATATCGGTGGTGAAATTGTCCCCAAAACCCATTCGCCAAGTTGACTCTGATATATTGCTCACAAGATGCATCTTTGGATATCCGAAAAGTATTGTACAGAGTTCAATGGTGTTCCGGAGCTCATGAACGCCGACTGCCTGCAACCCATCTTCAACTCGACCAAGCAGATGGAGAATTCCTTCATGAACCCCATCTAGTCTTTCTAATTGATACCATAAATCACTCTCTCCAGCTGATTTACAGCACTGTCTGTATCAGTGATACTCCAGGTAGTGGCTTCAGTCTCAGCATCGGATAGACGGACCAGTAATTTCACCTGCGTGTCGGCGGTCATGTTACTGGCCCATCAACCACTTCTTCCACAGCAGTCTTCATTTGAGTAAGTTTTGTGGTGAATTTTCTTCTGGGATTGGTTGCCTTAGTGCCAACATCCTTCAATTGGTGTTACTGATGATGTTGGAATAATTTACTGAAAAGCTTGTGTTTAGCAGGTGTCATAGGATGGATGTCGCGCTCCAATCGCTCAATTGCCCTCTGCCGATCAGCATCTGACCTCAAGGTTGCCACTGGTCGCTCGCTATACAGGGGCAACTGACATTGCATTCGTTTTGATGCAGTAACCTTGTCAGCCCTGTACACCTGAACCTCCATTGCAGTGCAGATTATATGAATCTTTGGTTCTCATAACTGATGGGATTCTCCAGCCAACTGTTAATCCACTTTGACCATTGCAGACTTCAACATTTTGTGTTCATGAAACGTACCCATGTCGTTGTAAAATCGCTTCAGTGCATCGTCTAGTGCTGTGAGGGATAGATCAGAGTGGTTTTGTTGGCTGACAAGTAGAGAGAATTCACAGAATGCCCAGACCGCTCCCATCCCCTTTTCATCAGAGCTTGTTCGTGCCGAAGTTTTCCTGTCATCCTTGGAGTAGTTCAGAATTGGAGCACAATTCACTGCCAGTGTTGTGATCATGCCCTGGATCACGTTTGCATGCCAGGAGCCACATTTCACCGAATCAAATGGTTTAGAGAAGCGCTTAAGGCCTGGATAGCGTGGTACTGATCTGAATCGATTGTCTAATTGAACCTTGACATTTCTAGGTTTCAGATAATTTTGCAGCCAGTCCAATAAGTGTGTACACAAACCTGGGAGCAGCTGATGCAATTCATCAGGCTTCCAAAGGAGATAGACCATGCAGAGAGGGTATGGCGAGAACTGGTTGCGGATTGGATGAACACCGAGAGTGTCCAGAACATCGATATTAGTTTTGTCCAGAAGCTGTGAATTAACATGCCGATCTGTTGGGTGATGAAATGGTCGAAATGTGGCATGCACAATGGGCGCACCTTTAGGAATTTTACACATCAGGCATGAGCCGTATGAGACTTGAGTAATCATGACTTATTCTGGATAATCCCCAACCCAGGCAGCTAAAGGAGGATTATATTATCTCTGGAATCCATCAGCACAATTCCATTTCAAGCCGGGGCCAGGTATGTCAAGATTCCTGAGTGGGGACAGCACTGTTCCAACTGCAGCATGCCATGCCTCGTCAGCTTTTTTAGCACCATTCGGGGGACAGAAGATCAGCCTTACACGAATCCTGGGGCGCCTTTTAGGTGTGCAGTGGATATGATTCGGACTATTACCAATTGTGATATACAGCGGCCAGGCATGCTGGTCACAGCAATTATTGGTCAAGTGGGTCATGTCGGATACACATATGACTGGCACACTTGTCGCCCCGGTGGGCAGCTGATGTTGTGTAAACCACCGCCAATCATTCGTGTTCATCTTGCTGTATATTAGGTGACTCGCTGCATCTGCAAGAAGCACTGGCTCGGAATCGAGGAGTGCCTGGAATGGGAGATGTGCTCAGATGATCTGTATATATTGGAAAATATCCCCGTAGTATAATGTTCTGAAGATATATGAATGATCTTCAATGCATCTATCATCGCTGAGCTGAAAATCAAGTCCAGAGAGGAGTGTTTGTACAGCATGTGATGATTGAAATGATTTGACATTGAAGTTGTCCAGTCCACGGCACAGATGTTGATTAATCCATGTTGTCATTTGCTGGCTAAATGCTGGAGTGTGTTGGAAGTGGTGTGCTGACTGAAATGGATGCCATGGATTCCATTGTTCTGAGTACTTGCGATGCTTGTTGTTCAATCCAGTTGCTTTGCCATATGCTTTCCCCCCCGTATTATCCACTCCAACTACCCACCTCTGAGCCTTTGTCTCAGTTGGATGATGGGTACATGTCAGATCTGGCTTCTGGGGGTCTATTGTTTCTTCGTCGGAAGTATCATCAAATGGTGGTGCAACAGGTTCATTGTCAATGGCCAGATGATTTGATCAGTAAGCTCATTGAGGGCCATGCAGGTGCACCTATTGAACTCGAACAATGGTTGCTTGGGTCGATCCCATGTTGCGAGTGCTACAATCTCGTCAGGTAATGGCCCCTCATTAATCGATATTGGGTGATATTGTGGACAGTGAGCCTCGAGTTCGTTCTCGTCGAATGATTTCTGTTTGCACATGCAGCACGTAACATGTTTCAGGAGAGTGTGTACAATATTTGAGAAATGGTCCCTGAGCACCTATTCGGATGAATCGCGATGCTTTACCGGGCTGATTCAGAGGCTGAGGAAATTGAATTGAAAACGAGCGAACTCAATTTAGCGTAACTAGTTCTCAGCCACATTGCACCCCACCAAACGCACAGGGGAGGGGTGAACTAAAGTCACTTTACGATTAGTTTTCTGCATTAACCAGGATATATATCACATCCCATACAATAATCATGCACATCGTCTGCTGAAAGTTGTTGGCAGAGTCGAAATGGGTTCCTTCATCATCAATGTCAAGGTCTGAGGAAGTATGAAGGTACTTTGCAATTTGGATGTGATTTCGGGGGTGGTATGGAAGGAATGGTTTTACGGAAAAGCGGAGACTTTGGCAGACAGGGAGGATGTGGAGAGATGGTGGCAGTATAATTAGGTACGATAAGGAAGTGGCCTGAGGTGTTGCAATGTCAGTCGATGTGGCGGGGTTGTATTGATAGGGAGTTATGCTGGTGGTGTGTAAGATCATGGGATGAGATTCAGATGATAAATCAGAGCATGAGGAATGGTTCCAGGGTGGCAGACGAAATTGTATATAAACAGAATGTTGTTGGCGTTGGAGGATTGCCTTTTCTGCTCTCTTTACTCGTTCTCTTGTATAGCATAGCAAGTTATGACTTTGAAAAAAGCCTGGATTACTGCCTTTCCCTGCATTCCTCGATACGATCTTCGAGTGGTTCTTGTCGGCTGTTTGATACCACATTCTAGTCACCAATATCACCTATGCCTGACATCGCCTGCTACAATTACTGCAATCACCCCAATTGAAGCCTTATCTATGACATTGTGGCAGTGTGAGTTATGCCAACGAGCGAAACTCTGAGGAGGTGATAAAGATGGTATGGATCATCATCATATTATATAATGATTAATGGGTGTGTTTCCTAGCTACCAGGATGCCTGTGTAATGATCATCATGAACTGATAAGGCTTGGTATGATGTTTCCTTCAGTATCAATCCTTGACTTGGAGTATGGATCCTGAGGGGAACAATATGTTTAGACAAGGTGCTCCATAGAAAGCAATTACTCTTGCGGCTCGACTCACAGGCCTCCAATTGAACGAGGATGCAAGGTCATACACTTTCAACTTATGTGTCATATCTCTAGTTGTTCTAACCTTCAATACTGAAAATTAGTTCTTGATGGGTTCCTGGAGATATCATATCATATTCCTTTGATGACCCTCAGAGTCATGGAAGCGTACGAGGGTGAGCACCTATCCAATACCCTAGTATATGAATTCCAGTATATAACAAGGAAAGGCAGGATGTGTGTGACTCAGATTTGTTTTTCTCAAGCCAAGGTTGGTTTCTTGGATCAAAGGTGTGTAGTTAAACATCACAAGTTTGTGACAACAGAATGGGATATCACAAGCCCTTCATTCCACCAAAGGTAACTTCTCCCTGCAATCTACTCAACCATACTCTGATATATTCTATATCGTATCTCGCATCTATAGTAGTTTACCACTATCATTGATCACAGAACATGTCGATGAAAGGATCTCCACCAAAGATAGTGAATATGGCTCCACCTGGAGGTCTATTAGGCTCACAAAGATGCGGTGACGACAATTCATAATCACCGGATAATAGTTCAAGACATGCCACATGCAAAGACACTCGATTTGGGAAACACACCAAATAATATCATTCGCCGCATGGGTACAGTTGCCCTTCTGCACAACAACCATATCTAGCTGCTCCACAGTTTTATCACCGGTCTCCATTCAATATAACACACAGTTCGAAAAAAACCAGCAGCGCAAGCGATGGATTTCCAAGGTATTGGCCACCGTGGCAAGTATGTGACCTGCACAAAGGCGGTTATGGTGGGTCTAAAATGTTCCCCCCTTGGCAGTTTTTAGAAGAAGGGCCATCATCTCCAGGTCCACCTACAGTGCCTCTGGGACCACCAGGAAGTCATCCAGTCAATCGGCCAACATTGCCATGCTCGACTCCTCTACCTCAACCACCCTCATCAGCAAAATGTGAATGTGTCCAGACACAACATGCAATTCTCCCAGTCACTCCGGGCGACCTCAACAGTTCTTCTAAGTACTCCTAGATGCTCCCAGACCCACCTGGAGGTAAGCTATGTGCTCTCAGACTCTGCAAGAGCATTCTCAGGATGCTTCAAGATTTGACATATAGAATAGTCAAATATTGGAGCCCCTGAGATCTCTATGCAGAACTGTGGGGGACTTCAAGAGAAACTGAGGTCACTGCACAACTCTGTGGGATAATTCGAGAGCAGTCAAGACCGCTGCAGAGCTCTATGTGAGACATGGTGCCGTATTCTCACAGCGGTGGGTCGAACGTATCCACAAGGCATTTCGTCTTGTCATATTCGCCTTTATTACAGTCACCAGATTCGCTATATCATATCATGGCATGTATTATGCAAGTCTCTCTTTAGATATAAATATGGTCAATCTGGCTGCAGATGGTACTCGAGCATACCCGGAGCCGCACCTGGACACTCCCATTGAGAGGAATTAGACATGCACCGCTTGGTGGCACTTGTGGTGAAACAGTTGAGCTAGATGACAGAGAGGCCACCATCAACACTCCACTGCACCTCTCGCAACGTCTAATCTGAATTCATGAGAAAAAGTTGTTCTGGTGCGATGAGTGTAGGAATGGGGTGAGAAGATATGATACTATCGGGCGTTGAGAATCCACGCAATTGGGTGGATCCACCGAATCTAGTATAGCGTGAGTGAGACCAAAAGTTGGGAAAGATAGAGTCTGTATTGTCATTGTACGATGAGATGAGATGGAAATGAGATGTCTATCTACGCTGGGGTTTGCCGAATATATACTCCACATCACTGAGTCTGCCTTCGGTACCCCTGTATCTCCGTATAACTGCTATCGCTCCTTGAAGAAGTACTTTGAGACCATGATCAAGCATGGTTGGAGATGCACTTGGAGGCCGGGATCGAGTGAATTTGGAAATGGACTTGGACACCTAGAGACTGAATGAATTCAGAGATGGACTTCAAGGCCGTGATTGAGCGAGTTTGGAGACACACTTGGAGGACAAGATTGGGTGAACTGAGACATGCACTTGGAAGCCATGATTGATCGATTGTGGAGATGCACTTTGAAGCCGGGATCGAGTCAACGGAGAGATGCACTTGGAAGCCGTCATTAAGGAAGTATGGAGATGCACATGGAGGCTGGGATTGAGTGAACTCAGAAACACAGCTGGATGCCAGGATTGAGCGAATTTGGAGAGGCACTTGGAAGTCGTGATTGTGCGAGTTTGGAGATTCACATGGAGGCCAAGATTGAGTGAACTGGGAGATGCACCTGGAGGCCGGGATCTAGTGAATTTGCAGATGCACATGTTGACTGAAAGATCTAGTGAACTCAGAGATGCAATCCGAGACCGTGATTGAGCGAGTCTAGAGGGGCACTTGCAGGCTGCGGTCGCATGAACTCAAAAAAAGACTTCGAAGCCATGATTGAGCGAATTTTGAGATGCACATGGAGGCCGAGATCAAGTGAAGTCAGAGTTGCACATAGAAGCCGGAATTGAGGGTGTTGGGCGATACCCATGAAGGCCATAATTGATCAAGATTGGACGAGGAGTACTACGAGGTGGTTGATAAGGAGGCGACTGATCATGAGGGAGTCAATCGGAGTCAGTCAATCAGGAGGCAGTGTATCTGGATGCAGTGACTCTAGATGCGGTAGATCGGGATGCATGTGAGATGGACGCTGAGACTCTGAACATTGGTCAACTAGTAATGGTTGGAATGTAGATAGTTGAGTACAGCAAGGTCCGCTGAGAGACAGGCTGGTAGCGGGAGATAGTCGATCATGGGACGATGCAGTATGCGGTCTATGCAGTCCTCAATACAAGCAGTACTGGTTGTATGCTGTACTTGGTGAATGCTTTACTTGATGTTAACTCTTGATCATGGCATGGAGAGATAGAGAGGAATAACTTAAACTTTGCGTTCTTAGGTGATGGTGTGGCGGGAATGCAGGAGCAGGAGATCCCACAGTACAGCTTCCATAGGAAGCTACGAAAATGGAGGTTTCGTTTCGAGGAGCATAGGGAGGGAGCAGCCCCAGCAAGATAGTTGATTGGCTAGAAACTAGGAAACAAAACCGAGAAGCAGGAAAGAGATGAGAGGATGATTGGTGAGGTCTCTCCGAGTCGTGGTGTCGGATGCCATCCAGCGAAGGTTCTTCAACCTTGTCGATGGTGTGATGCAGAGCCGCGATAACCCAAACCCAGTCACGTGCCCACTCAATCGCGTCGCTTTGTAGTGGTGGGAGCCGTTTTCCCACCACAACTATTCCCCAGCCAGCTTTTGCAAAGCACGGAGTTCTCCTCTACCGCCATCCTCCTCCTCCTTACCGTCATCTCCGTATCCCCAAGATCCCACCCGTTATCCCTAACATGCAGAACTAGCTCCGAAAGTATCCCCAACCAGCAAACAAAACAAGCAACAATAAAGGAACGATCAACTCCAAAGAAACGAGAATACAAACTACAACCCGGCCCAAAAACCCACCGTATCCAACCTTCCACCGAAGTCTCCTCCACTCATATTCCGTCCCGTTTGCAGTCGCCGCTGATTGGCATGGTTACAGTCGGAGCTGATTCTCCCAAGTTGCGTCCTCCGCGCTCATACCTTCGTCCCGGTTTGAAGAGACACTGCTCACACTCCTCCACCGCGGCCTCCACCCCGTATTCTGCGCTCCAGCCATCCCGTCCCGGTTCAACGAGATGGTGCTCACTATCCAGTGTTCTCCGTACCCATACCTTCGTCCCGGTTTAACGAGACGGTGCTCACAATTGTCCTCCGCAGCCGCTATATTGTCCCGGTTTAATGAGATGTTGCTCCCTCTTCCAGCCTTATCCTCCGTAACTGCCAAGTCCGCTTGACCTCTGTATCCTCCCGGTGCGCTTCTCGCAGTCGTATCCTCCAAATGCACCCTCGTGAAGTGCGCATCGCTCCCTTGCCCTCCAAGTGTGCTTCTCACTCCTGAGTCCACGTCTCCTTCAAGTCCACTTCGCTCCTCCAAGTGCATCCCCCGCCTCCTCCAAGTTTACCTCCGTGTCCTGAGTACTGCCTCTCTCCACTATGTGAGCTTCTTGCCAGTGGTGGTGACAAAAAAAACGAAATTTCCCCTGCCTGGCCCGTTGTGCGATGCACACTCCGCGTTCCCGTCTCCGCTCGCTGCCACCAGGCGTATGCTTTACCGAGTAGATGGCGTTCAGAACGTCACTGCTCCCGCATTTGTTCCAGTCGTATGGCGAGTGGTTGGCGGGCAGTGTATCTCGGACGGGGTTGCACGTCGACTTGGACTTGCCGAGATCGTGCGAAACGCTCCATGACCTCCCGCATCAGCTGTGTCAATTGTTCCGGTGATAGCAGCGGTGTGGATGTAGGTGTCTGTCGAGCAGGAGACGGGGCTGGTGAGACTGGGGGGGGCTGGAGAGACTGGGCGTGCTGGTGGTGGTGTTGGGGATGAACAGGCTGATGGCGGTGGCTGCAGTGTTGACAGTATAGGACTCCCTGCATGTGCATAATCTCGTATCATGCGGTCACCGCGGGCAGCCGGTACCAATGGTACCTCCTGTCCCGCACGCCCATGCACATGTCTTTCACGGTTATTGATACTTACAAAGCCATCCTCCAGGTCGGTACACAAATCGACACAGTTCCGGAAGTGATGCTGACCGTTGCAGTAATGGCACGGGGGAACATCTCGTTGTTGCGGTGGCTGTACTGGATCTCGATGTGACGGCTGCGGGGCGGGATTCTGATTGAACGGAGAGGTGGGCTGTGGACAGGTCGGCAGAGCAGACTGCTGACGCGCTTGGACTGCACAAAACGGTGTCGACGGACTGGTGGGCCTCACGGTGGCTCAACGCGGAATATTCCCAGTCGTACAGTCAGTCCAGCACGGATGGTGTCTTCTCTAGCCGCGGGAGAAGGAGCTGAAGGGAGGGTAGTAATTATCACCGTGGTCGAGGGAACCTTAGCTGCCATGGGAATTGTCGTGGTAGTTTTGGCAGCTGTGGGAGCGAAGGGAGCCGGAGAAGCCAGGGCAGCCGGAGACACCAGGAGAGCTGGAGAAGTCGTGTGAGTCTTGGGAGTTGCCGGAGTCGAAGAATCAGGGTAAGCCGAAGTACTTGTGGGAGCCGTGGACAAGGTCGAAGACGTTGGAGCCAGGGGCGCAGGAGAAGCTATCGAAGTCGGAGATGCAGTGGAAGCCGGAGATATTGCGAGAGCCAGGAATGTTGTCAGTGGCGGTGCGGCAGGGACAAGAAAAGCGAACATTGTCAAGGCTTCCGCAGCTGGGATTCTCGCAGCGATCCAGCGCATGAGCTCGCCGTATTCGGATGTACGCGGTTCGAGCGGGTTGAGACCAAGCTTAGAGATCGCCTTCCTCCAGAGTCTTTTGGGAAGTGCACGCAGCAACATCTCTGTCCTCCCATACTCGACCATCATGCCGCGCTCGGTGACTCCTCCACTGATATAGTCATACGTGCGAAGGAAAGACTTCAAGGGCTCAGTATCGTCTCGACCTCCGAACTGTGCGCAGAGATCCTCGAGATAATGACGGGTGTAGATGAAGTCCCGGGATCGAATGTCGGCCAGCTGAAACCCGTCCAACAAATCCGTTCTGAGTACAGCCCAATTTCGTTCCACGTATCGGCGCATCCTGACAACCTGCTCTCGAACATCGAAGCATTACACACAGTAGTACGGGAACATCGTTATGGTATCGGAGCATGAGGGGTCGGTACTGGTGAAGGTGGCGAGCCTCTCGTACTTGTGGAGGAACATCGTCACGTCAGAGCCGCATAAGATAGGCGCGCCTGGACTAAGCGGAAGTGGCATCTGATTCCGGGGTTTGGTTGCAGCCGAGATGGCCTGAACCTGTAGCCATGAGATGTCCATGCTTCAAGCCCGAATCCTGATGGTGGCTCCGACCTCCGTAGGAGTCAAATCAACGCGTCTCTGATTGCGATTCCAGTATCCTTGTCTTGGATTCTCCCGCTTTCTATTCGTCAATCTGTCATTGCCTAGTGGTCATCTGTGCTTGATTCGCGTTCAATTGCGGCTATGGTGTAGTCTCTGCTTGCAGCCCAGTTTTCCGTGAATCATCGTTCCAGTCCTGTCGCGTTTATTCCATCCACGTCCGTGTTGTCGCGCTGTCGTCTGTCTGTCACTGCCAGCGTAGTTTCCCGTGGTCTGCTCTGCGAAACAACCTCCAAGTCAGAGCACCATTTGTGGCGGAAATTCTGGATCGGGAGATCGCACATTGCAGCTTCAGTAGCAAGCTACGAAAATTGAGGTTTCATTTCAAGGAGCGTAGGGAGGGAGTAGCCGCAGCGAGATAGTAGATTAGCCAGAAACTAAAAAACCAAACCGAGAAGACGGAAAGAGATGAGATGATGATTGATAAAGTGTCTCCAAGTCGTGGTGTCGGATGCCGTCCAGCGAAGGTTCTTCAACTTTGGCGATGGCGTGATGCAGAGCCTCGATAACCCTAACCCAGTCACGTGCCCACTCAATTGCGTGGCTTTGTAGTGGTGGGAGCCATTCTCCCACCACAACGGTAGAGTTGAAAGGAAGAGAAGGAGAGAGATGAGAAGAGATGGGGGAAATCATCACGAGAAACTGGGACTTGAAGAATTACTGGAACTTAGAGAACTTCTTGCGCGAGTCAATTTACCATCCCTGATCCGGCAGGTACGAGTCCTGAACTGGTTTGTAATTACTGCAATACGAGGTCTTCTGAATGCAATCTGGCAAATTGTAAACATGATTTCTCATATTGGGTTGTATCCTCCATAGGGTTCTCATCTTCACCCCCCATCACTCGCTTTCTCGTCCACAACTCTACCATAATCGCAGAACGCAGAGTTATGTCATCGCTCTATATCTCTCTGTTGAAGTGAATGAATGAGTTGATTGTAGGTACAAGAGAGACGGACAAAGGTGCGTCTTATATATGGTGAGCATGAGGGCGAGCATCGTGTGAAGTTCAAAAGGGCAGTCATGGCGTGAAGTCTAATGAGACAGTCACGATCATGAACCTTAGGGCTTCTTGCAACACTCCCCCCTCTTGCTACACTCCGTGAAGCAAGAACTAACTAAACAAATGCGAGTACCAAGCATCATTGAGGATTGAAACATCCATATCAACAAATGATGGCAAGCGTACGTGCGCTGCAAGTGATTTCCATAGTAGCCTCCTCAAAAACCCTGCTCGTGAGATGTGACTGTGTGAGCAGGGAAAAGAGTACTCCCGTAGCCTGTGGATGGCCATCCATAAACAAACAAATGCATGAAACAATCTTAAGTCAATATTCCATCGAATTCCACCTCGTTCTCATATCTGCATTACCACAGTCCCATTCCCTTCGTGAATTTCGTGTGTTTCTCTTTGGTTAGTCGCTTCGTGAGAATATCGGCCACATTGTCGTTCGTGTGTACGTTGGAGTAGTCTACGATTTTGCGAGTATGCAAATCTCGACTATTATGGCAGCACACATCGATGTGCTTCGTTCTGGCCTTGATCACTCCGGTTGTGATATGTGTGAGGGCACCCTGATTGTCACAGTAGATCGGTAGCGGGGATGATGACAGTGGTGCTTGGTTCTGAGAACCGTGGATATCTCTCTGTGACTGTAGCAGCCATCTCGCTTCTCGGGAGGCTTCGGAGCGGGTGATGTATTTGGCTTCGAGTGTTGATGAGGCGATGTGGTCTTGCTTCCGAGACTGCCATGATATGGCGCCACCATCGTGACACGTAGGAAAGACCTGCCCTCCTTGAGTCGTGAGGTCGGTGCTATCGCTGGCCCAGTCAGAGTCTGTAAATCCGACGACGCCATAGTTGCCACTGCCGTTGCTGTTGCCGTTGCCGTTGCCGTTGCCGTTGCCGTTGCCGTTGCCGTTGCCGTTGCCGTTGCCGTCGAAGTGCAGTCGAAAGTCTGGTGTGGCTTTGAGATACTGGAGCACTCTCTTTGCTGTGGTCATATGGCTGGTGAATGGGCGGGAATTGTATCGGCAGAGAGCGGCGACTGCATATGATATATCTGGCCGCGTTGCAAGTGCTGCGTACATCAACGATCCGACGATTGCTTGATAGTGCTTGACACTGTCCTTGTCGAGTTCGTTCTCCCCCCGATCGTCGGCTATGTCGAGTTTCACATCGGGGTCCATGGGAGTTGTGACTCCATGAGCATCTTGCATGTGAAATCGCTTGAGAATCGTGGTGATGAAGGTGTTCTGGCCAAGACTGATGCTGTGATCATCGCGGTGGATCTCGATGCCGAGGAATTGCCGTGCTGGACCGAGGTTCGTGATCTTGTATTTTTCCGAGAGCTTCGCCTTGACCTCGATTGCTCCTTTGGTGGCAGACTCGGTACGCGCATACATCATGGAGATGTCGTCGACGTACAGAAGGATGTGAATGCCATCGCTGCGGATATAGAGGTTAGGATCGGCTTGTGACTGTGTGAAACCGAGGAAGAGGAGGAAGATGTTGATATCGTTGTGCCAAAGCCGTGGTGCCTGTTTGAGGCCGTAGAGAGCTTTTCTCAGTTTCACAATGATTGGCAGAGCGTGTGCGTCGAGGTCTTCCGGCCAGCCTTCTGGCAGGACCATATAGATATCATCGTCATCAACTTCAGGGTTGAGAAATGCGGTGACTACATCCAAGTGATCGATGTTCCATCCACATCTCCCGACCAGAGAGATGAGATATCGAAAGGTAGTTAGCTTTCTAACAGGAGCATATGTCTCACCGAAATCAGTCTGCTCACAGCCTTTGATAACTAGGTGTGCCTTGTACCGTGTAGACCCATCGGGGTTTCTCTTAGTCTTGATGACCCATCTGGAGCCAACCGGCTTCACAAGCAATTGCTTGGCTTCTTTGGAGTTGACTGTGGTGAAGGTGTTGTTCAAGAGGATGGAAGCGCTCTCTTCATC
>Ga0307512_10000552_pt1 | contig 55354 bp, 67 predicted proteins | sample 14_EM_MG_FD_200267 | JGI IMG/M metagenome (GOLD analysis project Ga0307512, IMG submission 200267) | Populus trichocarpa ectomycorrhiza microbial communities from riparian zone in the Pacific Northwest, United States - 14_EM | ecosystem: Host-associated > Plants > Roots > Unclassified | place...
TCCTCGGCTATAATAGGCACTCCTCAATTATCATCGGCAATCCTCAGTCTGGATTGGCGCTTCGACATTTCATTCAGCGCTCCATACTACCTGGACTGCCGTTGCTCATCCTCTAGAATGGGCGCACCTCAATCCCCTCATCGACCTCGATTAGGAGCGCCTCGATTACATACCAGACTCTTTACCTCCCTCACTTTTCGGCGATGCTCAGCATGGATGGGCTGCTCCGCAGGATTGGTGATCCTTCCCGTGGATATGCGCCCCACAATTCCATTCCGCACTCCTCCATCACTCCCCTTGCCAACCCTGCACTCCACATCAGGCACTCCTCCTTTCCTGGTGGCGCTCCTCTTTACCCCGCGAATTCATCGTATTACCATTCAAACTCCATTTTGATTCACAGCGGGCTAACCGCTCGATTCCAACCAGTTAGATATCAGAAATTGAGCCAAACAACATGGGAATTCAATTTCGCCCACTTGCCAGGCCGGAATCATTCGGAAATACAAGGAGAGCCCCCAGCTTCTTAGCCCTGTTGATGAATCGTGTGTTCCTGCATTTGTCGGTCATCATGAGATGGGAGATTTAGTGGATGACATTGAGACCATAATCAATTGATATCGTTCGATCGCATAGTTCGGTTATTGTTTCTGGTCTACCTGCTACCATTTGTTAAACACTCGTCATTGTCTTTGGTTCTCCTTAATGTAGCGATGCTAACACAGGAATGTTGAATGAGATGCTGCGTACTACAGTATGATTTAGAAGTTGATAATGAACAATAATCTATACATCATACGTGGAGGGAATTCGTATGGCTCGTGTACATCTGGAGAATCTCAGATAACGCGTGACGTCCTTCCAATGAATATCCCTGAGAACCTAGGCATCTGTTGAATTTAGTTCAGGATTCCCGCATTGGTAGGGCGACGGTTCAAGGTGCTCCCAAACGTATCACAACCGCTCCCATGGTGCTGGTGTACCAGTCATCAGAGATCCCAGTTACTCCGAAGGCCGGCCGGAATGCCCTCCTAGGGTCTCATTCTCTCCTGAAATTGATGCTTCTAAGTTTACACTCCGCCTCCTCTCACACACTCCTGGAGGCTCCCAGTGAGTAAAATACATTGTGCTGATGTGGTAGTACCGAAACTCGCCGCTTAGGAATATGTGTGATTCGGCTGAGCGATGCTCAAAGGGATTTCATGCTTGCATCTGTGTTAGGCGTATGTAATCACCTTCTCTGTATACTCTTTGGAGGCATGGAGGGTAATTGACTGAAATTGTCTGATTTTGTGTAGTCACGACGTGTCAATTGAAGTGGTGAATTCTCGTGATCTTCTGAGTGAAACATATCCGATTTCTGAAATAACAAATATACTATAAGGGCGCATATGCCGGCGCTCGGCAGTATAAGAGTACGGTATAAAGTATTCGGTTGCACACGGGTGTGAGTGAGATTGAGGGTAGATGAAAGTATAAGGTATTCAATACGCAGCTAAGTCTCCCTCACGATTTTGACATACGGTTGGTGGTTACTCGGCGGTGGACACCTCACATGACTGTCCGGAAACCCTTACCATGTATACCTGACAATGCCGTTACATCCTATGATCAATATCTCTCTGTAGGTAGTCTGGGATGCAGTGAGTATCAGTGAATCTGCAGCTGGTAGCTTCGATTTCAGCATAAGATAGATGGATCTGTAATTCCACATGCTGGTCAGAGGTCATAATTGCTGATCGAATATTCTATTCTTCTCTCATTGGATCCACTCATTCAAGCGGTGTTGGGAATAGTCTTCTGGGACTGGTTTCTTACACCGCATATCCAGAAGAAGTCGTCTATGAGATTGGAATAATTCAGCACAAACGTTTCATTCATACTCTGTCATGTTATGGATTCCTTTGGTTATCAACACTGTGGCTTTCTGTTGATCCATATTGGACCATCTAGTTGCAACTTGTCACACTCTATTCCGAGATAGCTGTCATTGCCTATTCATTCATATAGTAACATATTCGGCTCAGGATACATGAATTTCCATTACAGCAAAAATTTCATGAATTGTTTTGATCTGGTAACTAAAGGGATTCTGTTGCCAACTGTTTGTTGACTGTGGCCTTTAGAGAGTTAGATATTTTCTGTTCTTGAAGAATACTTTTCTTCTGGTACCATAGCTTTAATACATTCTCTAGTGCTGTGAGGGATATATCACAGTAAGATTGAAGGCAAGTAAGGAGTGGGAAGTCACATATTTTCTGCGCTGAATCTATTATGATTTCATCAGAGGCCATTTCTGCTGCAGTTTTCCAGTTATTACTGAAGTAGACAAGAATTGGTGTGCAATTCACTGCAAGTGTTCTGATGGTACCCCAGATGTCTGTTACCTGCTAGGTGCCAGATTCAATGATCTGAACTGTGTAGAGTATTGCTGGGGAAGTGGATATTATAGTTCTGATGTGAATACATTAACATATTGATAATATACATTTCTAGCTTTCCGGTATTTCAGCAGATAGTTCACTATAACCTTTAATAGCCACTGCAATAGCTGATCACTTATATCAGACTGCGACATGTGATAGAGACTGCAATGAGGGTATCGCCAGACCTGGTTGGGGATTGGCTACATACACACCACATGTAGACCCGTAATATTGGTTTCCTCCAGAAACTTCTGGTAACGATAATGATCAGGTACATAATAGAGTAGTCGAAGTGTTAAATAGCCATTCGGTACACAACTTGGAAGTCGTCATATCTAGTGTTAGCAATGGGTCCGGGTAACCCGCCAGCGGTGCGGGTTATGACCGGCTGTTCGGTTCGGTTCGGTTTCGGACCCTGCCAAAAACCGGACCCGCTTTGTCTTGGCGGGGTTGTCACCCGGACCGGACATAAACCCGCGGTTTTTTGGCCGGGTTCTTTATACAGCAGAGCCTCATTTTCGCACACCCAGAACTTTGGCTCCAATTAAGTATTTGAGTTCTGAGTGTCTCACAATATGATATATATGTAAAAAGATGCATTGTTGCATGCCCTTTCACCTCATATTCTCCACTTTGTGATCCAATCAATATTCGTTGCGTCACTGCGAAAAACACCCCATTTTCAGTGTTATTCTACAGCAACTCCACAAATGTTGACTGGATCGCAAAGTGGAGAATAGGTGGTGAAAGAGCATGCAACACTGCATCTTTTACGTATATATCATATTGTGATATGATCAGAACTGAAATACTAAAATGGAGCCAAAGTTCGGAGTTGGCGACATTGTGGAACCGGCCAAACAACCACAGGTTCGGTGTGATTCAGTTTTTTGTTGGGGTAAAACCCATTGCAACAGTTCCAGTTCCGTTCCAACCTGGACCCGGAACCGAACTGCGGATTTGGAACCGTTGCTAACACTAGTCACATTGGGTCTGAGCCAAATTAAACCTGACCAACCATGACTTGAACAGAATACTCCTGAATCCAGGCATCTGACAGTGTGTCACATTCTCTCCAGAATATATCAGAAAAGTTACATTTCATGCCAAAACAACTTAAGCCATAATTCTGGAGTGGGGACATCTCAGTGATAGCCACATTATGCCATGCTTCAGCTGTGTTTTTGGCATGTTCCAGCAGACATGGGATTAGCCCAACAACATTACAAAGTGATATTTCTGGGGTCTAGTGGACATTTTTTCGAAAATTAACAATTGTATGATACTGGGGCTAGGCATGCTGGGTAACCAAAATATCAATCGGTTCAGTCAAGTTGGATGCCCAAACTACTGGCATACTTATTGCCCCGGCAGGAAGTTGTTCCTATGTATTCTACCACCAATTGCCTATATGTATCTGGCTGTCTATTCCATCACTCTCCAAGTGAGCAAAGCAAATCTGTTCAAAACCAAGATCTGCCTGGAATGGAAGATGTAACAAGAAGCACTGGATGCATTCGAAAATATCCCAGTAGTATAATATTCTGAAGAGATATAAATCAACTTCAATTCAAGTATCATCAAAATGACAGAAATAGAACTCTGAGTGGAGATGTTGCAGGGTATCTGTGAATTGGAATGATTCGCTTTTGAAGATAATCTGTACACCAGTCAGAGGTCAATGTATCTAAGATTTTGTAGTCCAGCTTGATGTATGAGTCTGTTGAATCCCCTGTGTATACTGAATAGGTTACTATACTTTCCACTGTTCTGAGTACGTATGATGCGTATTGTATAATCCAGTTCCTTTTAAACATGCTTTCCACACCAGACTATCAACTCTTACTGCCCACTGAAGCACAGTTGCCTTTGTTGAATCAGGGTTACCCGGTAGATCAGACTTCAGAAGATGAATGGGTTGTTAGTAGAAAGCAGGTTCAGGGAGAGGTGTGCTATAACATTGCCTTTTGATTGATTATTTGCCAAATAGCTAGTCAATGGCTCTGAAGTTTCACTAATTGAAGTGAAACCAAGGTGGCTCAGGTTGATTCCTGCCTGCTGAGGGTAAAATCTTGTTGGGTCAATCTGCATGATTCATCGATATTTGGTGATATTGTGAATGCTGAGCCTCCTACCTGTTCTCGGTCACAAATATCACTTTGCAGATGAAGCATTCGATATGTTTCCGGCAAGTATTTACCTGGTCTGCGTAATGTTCAGTGTATATTTTTGGACAAATCGTGTTGATGATTGTTGGGATCATGGATCACCACATCAGGAAAATTTAAAATTACTCTAAAATTATATCTGAACAACTCAGCAACTCTGAACAGCCACACCAATCCTCCCAGGAGCTTCTAAATGTGCCCAGATTGGCTGAATACAAAGGGATGTGCTCTCAGATTCTCCAAAACTACCTCTCCAGAGCTCCTAAGTGTTTCAAAGCTTGACAAGCAGAAGCCAAGAACATTATGAAGAGTGTATAGTCACTTTCAAAATGGTACAAAATCAAGCAATTAGAATGCGCAATTTTCCAAGCTATTGGAAATATTGGCCAGGTCCCTGAGACTATTCCAGTACATCTTGAACCTGAAGCCATTCTGTTTCAGTGTGATTAATATAATGTTTACATCAAATAGTATAATTTCAAAAACTTTCTAACTTCTGCCGGCCTTCATTCTGGTGTTATGATTTATATACAGTCTGGCAGGTATCTAAATCAATGTGATTATACACAAGCCATATGCTGTTGGTTCCATCTGGCACAGCATTCTCTCACACCAAATGTGCCAAACCAAAAAATGTTCCAATGAGTACAATATACACCTTGTCAGTCAATTTGACAACCTAGCTGAACGCATCAACACAATCAGCCGAACCATGCAAGTCATTGTACTTTGTTGGAATCACCAACACATAGTTCGGTGCTGAAGAATGCAATACCGATTGTTGAAGCGTCTCACACCTCTTCGGACAGGTTAATATTGTATGTTTAGTTGACAGGTGCATCTGACATTGGATGATCTGATTTGGTGGAGTCCAATGCAAGTAAAATACAATAAAAGAAAGAACTCAGCCTTAGAAGGTATTATTGAAGTCATTATCTTCATTGTCCATATATTGGACGCAGATGTTGTGAGATTCAGACATGATCCCTTAGATGGTATTGCTATACTGTACAGGGTAATCAAGTCCAGCGTTAGCAATGGTTCCATTTTGGGACCATTTCTACAATAGTGGGTCAAACAAAATGCAGAACCTGCCAGTTCGGTTCCAGTTTTTGCCAAACGGTTCCCTTGATCAAGTCCACCAATATTGATCAGAGAATCTAGGGCTTGGTATAGTAATTATGCAGCTTTGCATGGCGCATCTTGAGGTGGTCTCCGATTTTCGATATCTTCAAAACTTAGCAAGCAGCTTTGAAAATACTGTGATGTGTCGCCCAAAAGCCATGTTTTTGCTCCATCACTTGCTGAGTTTCAAAGATATCAAAAAATGGAGACCACCACAAGATGTGCCATGCAATGCTGCTCAATTCACTTACCAAGTTGTAAATTCTCTGATCAAGATTGCGGGACTTAATTGGGCAGTTTGCATAAAAAATCGTCTATTTTTGATGTCGTAAGGCTGTAGCCATGCAGATCTATATAACCGGCCGGTTCCAAATATGGAACCGTTGCTAACACTAATCAGGTCCCTGATGTTTCACAGATATAGAGCTGTGACATGGTTGTCGATAGTTCAATAGCGGTTCATATGGTGTAATAACCATGTTCTCTATGAGTACATTTTAATCATATCTGACCACCAGTCGACTATCTTCGTGTTCCCAGTCCTCTTCACTTTGTAAATGGAATGGCTGTGTAAAGTTGGGAATTCTGATATCCACTAATGAATCTCTGAGTGAGGTTAATTTGATACTTCTGCACACTCCATGGACAGATGTTTCTCACAGATGATATACCTATTGTGATACCCGGAAGAAAGCTTGCTGGATATGACAATGATAGAGGTGTACCAGATGGGCTCTGAGTGAAATTCAACATTTCGCAGTAGCAGGCAGTAGGTTGCAAACTTGCCATGGGTAGATATCATGCCAGTATTGCAGGGCATGATACGAGAGTTTCTCGTGCATAGAGTCAAGACTGCCAAACTGGTTATTGTGCATGAGCATCTGTTGAATGTCATTGACATTGTTGAAAAATCTCTATACCACATTGACATTGCTGATGTATAGCATTTGAGTAATACCTGTGGGGAAATTGTCATCACAACCAATTCGCCAAACAGACTAATATACAGCTCACAAGTCATATCTTTGGATATCAGAACAGCATTTTTTTGTTGTTTGATGGTTTTCTGGCCCTCCTGAATGCTGCATGCCTCCTGCCAAGCTTCGAACTCAATTAAGCAAATGGAGAATTCTTTCTTGAACCACATCTGCTAATTGAAAGTGACACTATCATTGCATCTCTTCAGCTGATTTACAATGAGGTCTGTATCAGCACATCAGCAAAAAAGATTTCCGTCCGGGCAGAATGGCTCCGTCAGAGTTGACGCGCTCCGTCAGAGCCGTCAGAGACACCCCGGTGGCGGATTACTCCGCGCCCGGCCTCAATACCACGCATCGCGTTGCATATCGCCCTCCGATCGCTGTTTCACCGTTTCTTCTTGCTCTGTCGGTCTCCTATTTTAAACGCACGCTCTGGCGTTGTGGCCAACTGTGACCATAGGTCGGAATGGGTTCATTGGGTACGCGCTTGAATCGGGATTGCAATGCGATGGGTGACGCTGCGAAAATCTCTCCTCACGTTCCTTCTACCTGCGCGCAAAATGCAATTCTCTCTTTACTAATTCTACCGGATTGCAAGGCGATGGGTGACGCTGCGAAATTCTCTCCTCGCGTTCCTTCTACCTGCGCGCAAAATGCAATTCTCTCTTTACTAATTATACACATCATTCCAAGTCACCAGATCTATGTGGCTATTGACAATCCATCACTCATTCCGTCCGTCTCCTGTCTTAGTACTAGTAGCTATCTCTGGAATTACGTGCGCGCAGCCGACGATGTTTCCCACGCTGAAAACTTGCAAAGCAACGGCTGCCAGTGCTATTCTCACTTGTACACATTTCAAGACGGGATCCAAGTTACCTGAGTTTTCCGGTATTGTGGCGAGCGCCATGGCTAACCAGTACTCAACGAAATCTCCATCCTCGTTTTGGAGTTTGATGTTGAATAGTCGTTGCAGTTGCCACGGGAGACGCCCATTCAGCGCGCCATAACACCTCCCCGGGTGTTGCTTTACCTATTCCCAGTCGTTCCGTCGATCCCCTCCGCGCCAGCTCTGGCTTCCTGTGCATCGACACATCTGAGATATGCGTTCACCATCTAATCCCTCAACATGAATCTTAATACCATGGTAAATACAGAGCTCCATTGCATGCAGTTGTTCATCCGATATATACGTCTTGTTACGACTCTTATGCTGTATAAACTCAGGTGTGCCGCTGTGTATTGCCGCGCGGTGCGTTGCGTCTTGCGTATTGTCGAGTAATGCTCTGAAGTCTTTGATCATAGGGTCAGGATGCTTTCCATCACAGCGGTTTTGGGGTCCCATGAATTCGGGCTTCTCATATGTCTGGGGGTTCTGGGGGGCAGCCAGATCAGCACCGGAAGGGAGGACTTTGAAGGCGGCAGCGCCGTTCTCCTGACGCTGAGAGAGGGCTTGGAGATTGAGCTCTCTGATTTCGAAGCAGAGGATGCGACGCTGAAAGGTGATTACTTGTGGCAGGTAGTTGAGATTGTGATTGGAGGCGTTCCAACCGTCCTTGAGGTTCGTTTTATGTGCTTGTTCATGTCTCTCGGCAAAATACTGTTGCAAGGCTCCGTATCGACAAACCTGTTTGGCCCAATGAGACATCAAGTGGATCTTTGGAAAGTTGAAGTCGGCATCTGACTGCTTGGAAATATCTATCTCGTGGCTAATATAATCCCACCAGGCGTTCATTTTGCGCCGCTTATTGGACGGCGTCCAAGTGTCAGCATTTGTTTCCTCGTCTACCTTTCGCTTCTTCACGAGTTGCGTTCTCAGGGCATTGGCTTTGGCCTTCGCCTTTTTGCCGGCTCGCCCGAGTAAGAACATATCTTTGAAGGTGTGAAAACGATGCAAGGCGTCCTCCATGTAGATCAATGTTGCATCATCGTGAGATTTATATCGAGCATACATATAGAATTCTAACAATGCCCGTGTGCACTCATTTGCACGATTGAATATGGGACGCTGAGCGGGGTTTCCACCTCGTAGAGACTGGGTTACAACTCCAAGCAGGTACCGGCTCATTTCCTTCATCTCCTTCCCATTCCATTGAGAAAATTCCTCATATGACTTATTTTTTGGTGTGAGGTCGTGGTAAGCAGGCACGGATAACCAGATTGCATTATACTTGTCGAGCCGTTCGTGCGTCTTCATGAAGTGGAAAATTCACTTCTGGAGGTGGTCAAGCATGCCGATCTGCATTGTATGGAGGAGGTCGGGCTTCGGGATATCGCTCACAATACAGGGAATACGTCGAAACACGTTGAATCCTCGGTGAACATTGCGCGATGAGAGTTCGGCATCCGCTGCCTTGGTGTTGGCATCGCTGAGCATTCTATATAGGTTGTGATCCCGCCGGGGGTGTTCCTTGTCAGGATGCACAAAATCTCCAAGTTCGTTCTTTGGACACTCGCACCACAAACAGACATGCCGCTCGAGATGATGTAGGTCGCTATACTCTGGACACTTTGCAAGCCATGCTGCTAAAACCGGTTTGCAACGCCTGAAGTTGCCATCTGCACAGAGAACGTTGTAATACCCGCTCCCAGCGCTGGGATTTTGTTTAAAGGTGAGTGGCTGGAGTAGCCGCCGGAGTACTTCGTTCAGCACCTCTCGGTTTGTTTGCCGCTGCTTATCCAGCCGCTTCTGCAGAATATTGCGGTTCTTTATTGGAATCGGCAGGAGTGCGACCATTACGACCCTGTGCGTTGAGGGCGTCAGGCAGATCTTCGAAGATAGATTGCCAATTGTCATATATACAGGCCACTCTTTCTTGTCACCAGCAAAATTCGAGAGATGCGTTCCGTCGGACATGAAGATCAAGGGACCCAGTGTATCCACCACTCGGAGCGTTGACTAAACATCGATTAGCACGTTAGTATCCTCGAGTATCACTCCTTACCTGTGTCTTCCTCCACCAGTCTGCGTTGTGCATTTTGTTATAGAGGCGTTTCGGGGGCGTATCGCTGTAAAAGCACCGCTGAGGGGCGAAAATGAGATGCTCGGCGTCGGCTGGCTGCCGCATCAACCATCTCATGCTTTTAATGATGTCTCGACTCCAGTATTTGATAGGGCGTTGGTGATTGTCATTCCATCTCATATCCTCGAGACTGTGTAGTTCCCACTCGCCAAGAGCCTGATCATCTGGCATGCTAGCCACGAGCTTCTGGACGCCATCCCCGTTTTTGAAGCTTGGGAAACGCAGAGTGGTGTTTTCTTCCTTCAGCACGTTGTCATAGTACGTCTTCATGCCCTTCTTCTTGATCCCACACTGGATATATTTGTACTCTTCACGCGTCGCAAACGGGTAGTAGGGAATGTTTTGTAGGTTCGTCCCAACGCAACCCTGAGCGTCGCGTCCCCATGGCTCAGCAATGTAATTGCTCAACGGAGCGCTGGCGCCAGGGTATGTTTCCGACCACGGCCGAGGAGGTGGCGGTGGTTGAGACTCCGAGTCTACGATGTTTTCAACCTGTTCGAGGTAGCGAAACGCGTCCAAGTCTTCGACTGAATCTTTGTTAGTGTTGAATTCACGACGCTGAGCGGGTTCAATCCATCGGGGTGCGCTGCGAATAGTCAGCTTCTTCTGGCGTGCAACTTGAAGGTGTTCAGGATGGTGTAATTTGATATGTTTAAGTCGCCAGCTGTCTGAGGTGAACTTCTTTCGGCATGAATATTTGGGGCAATGGAAAGGGGTCTTCTCTGGCATTGTCGACGACATGCGAGGAGTGGAGTATACACTGTAGAAACGGACGAAAGTTAGTGCTGGGCCTGAGCAGCCTGGTGGGTGTAAGCTCACAATACTTTGGGCTAACTTGAGAGATTTATTGACCCTCAACACCATCACAAGGAGGTTCCTTACACGCCAGGAGTTGCAAAAACGCTGCATGCGCGATGTCTCATAATACTATGAATAAAATAAAACCAATACAAAACCCATAAAGAAAATAAACCCTGAGCGATTCAAAAACCTCATGACACGTGTAATAATCAATACCTGAGATAAATAGATTAGAACAAAGGAAACGAACAAGACAAGAACCCGACCATAACCCAAATGCAACAACCATCGCCTCCTATGGAATGCGAGGACTTGTTCACTCCTCGCCTACCGAGCCATCCGGACGCACCCCAGGGAGAGGGACATCAGGGAGAGGGACATCAGGGAGACTGTCGCCACCTGCCGATTCGCCGAGCAGCTGCTGATCCACATCCACATCCGAGGTGTTTCCGGCTGCCTTAGCTTCTGACAGAGTTGGCACCGCTGGGCGAGGTTTTTGCGCCGTCACAAGCCGCAAAAACTCCAGCCCACCGAGGGGATGAGTCTCCGGAGTTCGTGGTCGTGGGCAAGGCTCCGGGGTTTGTGGCCGTGGGGCAGGCACCGCAGGTTGTGGCCGTGGGGTATGCTCGTGCATCTCCTGGCCTTGCTCAGGTAGCACGATTGGCTGATCGTCTACCATGGTATCTACATCGTCAGCCGATGTATTTACCATCTCCCCCTGGCCAATCGTCCGAGGTTCTTTGCCATCATTCTCATTCTCATCCTGCTCCTCATCCTCATCCTGCTCCTCATCCTCATCCTGCTCCTCCTCCTCATCCTTCTCCTCTTCATCTTCCTCCTCTTCATCTTCCTCCTCTTCATCTTCCTCCTCTTCATCGTCACCGTCCCTTTCCATATCCGCATCGCCGTCTGAATCAACGCCGCACGGTGCGTCCACATCATCCTCCATGCACATATCCACATCAGGATCATGTTCTGAGTCATATTCGCTGTCCGACTCCTCGGTAGAGTCGGTATCATCATCTGAGGTAATTGACACGCCGGGCGATGCTTCCGGCTCTAAATATACCCGCTCTAGTTAGCCCTCCGTGTCCTTGTCTGCCTCATACATTTCCTTCTGCAACTGCAAAGCAATGGCACGAGAGATATCATCTCCCCCTGGGGTTTGTTTAACAATACCTTTCCCTTTACTGTTTCCCTTCCCCTTCCCCTTCCCTTCCTGCACTGCCTTCCCCTTCCCCTTCCCTTTCCCCTTCCCATCTTTTGTTCCCTTCCCTTTCCCATTCCCTTTCTCACCGCCCTGCATGTCCGCCTCACCCTCGCCGTCATCATTGTCATTGCCATCGCCAGGATGGCTCCTTCCACTGCTCGGCGCTCGAGGATCCGCCCAGTTTCCATCATCATCATCCTTGTCGATTATCTCATCCCAATTCAGTGGTCTAACGGCCAGGAAGTTGCCTGGCTTGTACTGCCGGCAGCTTGGCGGCTCAATCGTTACCGTGGGATCATCATTACCGTACCAAGAGAAACGCTCGCCGGTGCGTTGAACCTTCCCCGAGCAGGTTGTCTGCGGATTGGAGTGATTGACTTGATCCCCGAAGGCACGGGGGTCGTCCCACCTCCAATTTTTCATTTGGTCGTGGGTTTTGTCAAACATTTGCCCCATATATGAGCGGAAGGCAGCCCACCACTCCCTAAAAGGCGAACTCCTGCTCCTGCGGTGCGGCCACATCAGCTGGAATTGTGAAAAGTGGCGAGTCGTAACTGGATCAAGAAAGATTATATCATAAAAGAGGTCCCATGCCCTTTCATCCTTGACTCCACAAACATTGTATATCCGTGTGAGTCCACGGATGTGTTCCGAGATGAATCCCTGTATACGGTCCCGATCCAACGACAGGCATCGATTTATGACCAATGTCGGCATCTTTGCCCTAGCCTTCCCCTTTCCTTTGCGGCTGCCCTTTGGTGCCATCGCTGTGAGTTGAAAATGAATCTACATCCGAAGCGTTAGCATTATGATACAGTTGCATGTAGCGGAAGGAAGCCCAGAGGGAACATACAAAGTTGTGTAGGTTATCGGGTGTGGTTTGGAACGAGAGGCGTTGTTTTATGCCAGTCACATAATGTCGAAATAGTTCAGGATGCTGGCGGTGTGTTTAATACGGGAGGAAAAGAGAATGAAGGTGTAGGCAGGAAGAAGGGATATATATACTCGAGTTCCTGCGATTTCTTGGTTCAACTTGTGAGAAATGATAATTTTGATTCATATCCTGCGTTTTGTTGGTTAACAAACACAAAACGGCCCAGCCTTCATCTTGCACAACCACCAGGCACCTCATGAATTAGAAGCCTCGAGACGAGATTTTATACTTGCGGTGAGGATACTTTACAACGCCGGGCGTTGCTTTTGCATCGCACACCACTTTCTCTGCTCAGACCTCGTGCATCTCGGAGCACACTGCGTCGTCCTCAGGTTTTCCTAACTGTGCAACAATCCAACATGGCTACCAACACGCCTAGCGGTGGAAACAGCACACGCAACGGATGTCATAGGATAGAGAATACATCATTGTTTGCATTGCGATGCTTTTAGCACTGCCAAAGGGGGATTTCCGCCGGGAAGCTGAAGATATACACAATCGATGGTTCGAAGTATTGTGCCAAGAATGAGTGCAATTCCATGATAACCACGCCAAGAAGGCATAAACACCCTTCAAGCGGTGCAAATAGACCTTCAGAGGTTGCTGTAACAGTGAATATCAATGCTGAGTTTAATCTGAGTTTAATCTGATGGCAGTTGACCCTATAATTGAATGGTTTTCAAGGGATCTCATCGCCGAGTATTGTTACGGTTTAGAGGCTAGCGCGGTCTACACTGCACCTCCCTTTTTTGTCGAATCCCTCCCTGGTCGCTCAAATAGCAGTCTACCTCGCCTGCCATTGCATATGCATGCAGAGGAAATTGTTCCTGCATTCTTAACATCAAACATCTATATCGGACTATGCCTTCCCAAAGCCATTACCCTGACACGACTCCGGTCGTACGAAATGTTCGAAGTCTTGCTAATCGTCAAAAGTGTGGGCCTTTGGGTAATACTCCACTTCCCCCTGCTAAGAGAAGCGTTTCCGTACCGGCTGGTGAGAGGGATTCCTGTCAAGGAGGGAGTTCCGTAGCCTCGTCAATCCAAGGTCAGAACTCCACCCCCTCATCTTCGCTGAACAATTCTCGCGTTGCAGATATCACTCAATGGGTGGCTTCCGCCCCGTCCGCTACACAGCGACGGTCGATAAATACTCCAACCGCCACGCCAGGTACAAGCAGTCGTATCACACCAGCACCCGGAGGAACCTCTCAGACAGACCCAACGAGTCACGTTGTATCCAGCCCTGCATCCGGCATCGCTAGCACTCCCACTCCTCTCAGCGGTCTTGAAAACCTGCCTACCCCCATCCCTAATCCAGAAGCCCACGCAATCATTACAAATCCACTGCGAACGCGAGCTACAGAAAGGAATCAGAGACAGAGGCAGTGGCAATTGCAACCGCAGGCTGTGTCTACACCTCAATCAATGGTCTCCGGCAGTCGCGGCATCCATCGATTTGGTCACTCAGACATGACGCGTCTTGTAATTGCAACGGGCAGACTCCTGGAGCTCTACATGTGGAACAGACGGCCGTTTATGAGTGCAAGCGACTTGGAGATGGTAAGTTATGCAACGCAACACGTTGCGAAAGCATTAGCTGAAGGCCCACACTGGCAGATAATAGAGAAGTACTGGAACACCGCTAGGCAGCAAAACAACATTTGGTCCATAGCATTCGAGGCACGCACAAAGGAGATCTTGAAAGAGGTATGCTGAAGCAACGGCCCACGTTGGATATTACACGCTCAAACCGGTACCAGGTTCGAGCACAAGTCGATAAGGTTAAATCCCATTTTATTCAATCAGCATGGGACAACATAGCAGAGCTTTATGATCTCCACCACTTTGAATCCACCACAGAGTGTTTGGAATTCATTGATTCCCTTCTGGCAGACAATAAGTATCTTTTGCCTGTAGCAGAGCGTGTGGAAGGTACTGTACGCGGTCCAACTCCAATGCAGAGAGAGTTGAAAGCTTATAACGAATGGCCAGCGTCCACTTTACTCCCTGGTGGAAGCAATCCCGGGGTTTATCTACATCAAATTCTATCATCGGGCGAATAACCACGGTAAGTATGCTGATGGATTTCATCATTCCATAATTGATGACAAGGACGGTCATATACCCTCGCCACTGATCATGATCACCTGCACTGCGTGACGCCATGCTTTCGTGGAGTGGCAAAAGAACAAAGGTGTTCATCCGAAAGCGTCCAAGTCAAAGCTGAAAGCGGACAGACCTGATCGCTCGAACTACTTCAACTACAAGAATGACAGTGGTAAGAACACATCCTGCTGCGCAGGTCGCAAGTTGTTAACCTCGCCTGGCGTTGCAGACACGTATACATTCTTGATGAATACCTGGAACACACCACCGGAGAGCTACCAACAGAGGGTGTATAAAAACACTCTTGCGACAGTCAAGCGTCAGATCCAACAGGCGGAGAACCCAACGCCTGCCGAGGTCATCAGCGTGGAAGCAGCGCGTGTTGACAATGCTATTCTTCTTGACTATTTGACCTCCGAAGTAGTGCTTGAGGAGCCTGAGATCGGAAGCACTGACCCAAACATCCCGATACACAACAATTGCATGGATGACGAACTGCATTTCGGGATGCCAGGGGGCAGCAGGGATTATGAAGATGAAGGTGACGAAAGCAACGAGCGCGATGCCATCCCCACCGCCAGCCGGCGACGATGGCCCGCGACAGAACTCGGGAGGTTTGACCTGGGAACCAGTGATGTCAATGGGTATGAGGGCGACGATGGCGATGATGCGGATGCAGATGAGGAGGAAGAAGCATCGCTAGCTGATGATGGATCAACGCAGAATGTGGAGGACTGAGGGCATAGTACTAGAGAGTGTGAAGATTGGACATGGCGATGATGCGGATGCAGATGAGGAGGAAGAAGCATCGCTAGCCAATGATGGATCAACGCAGAACGTGGAGGACTGAGGGCATAGTACTAGAGAGTCTGAAGATTGGACAGTATATTTCAGACCTGTAAAATACGATAATGGCGAAGCAAATGCAATGGCAGGCGATGTATCCGAAGTGAAGACTGTATTGTAATAAGTGACAACATCTCAAAACTAAACATATATGGGGAGAGTGCGGCATCCGATATATAGCAATAAGCGGAGAGGTAAATCGTGGCACTCGGCCGGAGAAAGGCATAAACATCGCCAGGCGTCGTGTAAACTGCTTCAGCAAAACTGCAGTCCCTGCGAACAGTGTAACACACGTGTCGTTCTGATGATGCGTATACGTCACCACAAAGTAAAGGCGGTACGTATGCAATGCGACCTGTCGCCTGGGTGACGGGTAGCATGAAATTCTGTCAGAGGGTACGAGGTTCGGTTAGAGCCGCCAGAGCCGTCCGGAACACCCGGGTGTTTCAGACGGAAACTAGGGTCATTGCTGATGATGCCATATTATGATATAGCTAATCTTCTTTTAATTGTAAAACAAATGTCCAAACAATGACTAATATGATGGATGAAATGGCTTGTGGCACTATCAGATACGCTGCTGTGAGAATACAAGTTTCAGGAGCTTCCCCAGACCTATACATAATGTCTCAGCAGCTCCTGCAGATCTGTGCAGAGGTCTCAGCTGCTCCAAAATTTGACTATTCTGTTGGACAATTTTCACAGCATCTTGAATATACCCCCACAACAGCTGGTGCTTTCAGAAATACCTGAAATATCCCTTACAGCATCTGGGAACACTTTGCTTAGTTTCATGGGGGTCTGGGAGCATCTGGAATTACTTGGGTGCATTGCTGAGGTTGACTGGAGTGCCTGGGAGGTTTGCATATAGCTTCCAGACTGTTATACATTTTGTTGATGTAATACTGTAGCCAGTCCAGCAGACAATGTGTAGATCGACAGATTCATAGATATATAGATATATTGATACATAAATCAATATATATGCAGATTAATAAATGAGAATACAAACTAAATATACATTTTAAAATTATTTAACTATAAACAGTAACTAAAATTTTCAAATGTGCCAGCAGCAATCCCAAAGAATATAATGATTTTCCCAATCTGCTCTACAGAAATTCAATGTACTTCCAAGCTTGTGGCCTGCATTCCCAGGTGCTCTCCAGATTGTCATCAATTCTTGTGAATCATTACAGATTTGTCCACTGCTCCAAGGTGCACTTGAAGGCCACTGCATGGGTTCAGTCAACTCCGAGATTTGACCATTGTAGAATTCTGGTCCGACAACTCCCACACACTCCCAGAGGCTCCCGGTGACAAATATAAATTTGCTGATGTTACCATCCTGTGGTTTATACTAATCTTTTCATACCCTGTTGAGAAAATTGTAGGGAACTATAAGAGCAGTTTAGTCCACGGCAAATGGAATTGGGATATACCCATAGGTATGCTCACATGCTCACTCTACCTACCTTCAGCACCCCGGTGGGTGGGTTCGCGATGTTGCCAACGAGTTAGGCAATATTTAGAGTATAATCATACTGTATCACTCTACAATGGCTAACACCCCCATTTTAGAGAATAGCTATTTCCGTATATCAACTATCCGCGACATCTACGGCAATGGTCTCGGGACGCGTGGTACACACGCTCCGAGACTACTACAGCAAGCAGACTTCAGAGTCTACATCAATCTCCGCATAAGCACAATACCATAATCCATGGACTCTTCCCATGCCCAGAAGGGGAAAGTATTCAAACAGCACTTCAAGACTTCTTTTTTCGAACTTGCTCCGGGGCGAGATACGAATAAGTGCTGTTAGTGTATTTCGTGAGATCTGGTTCGACAACGAATTGCTGATGCGGGAAGTCCGCAATGATGAGCGTGACAATCCAGGTCCACGTTCCGTTATTTCCTGTTGTAAGGGGATGTTGATTGGCTTGATATCCTTTGCTTTACCGGAATACCGTGGAGGTAGACTAGTCCCTTAGGTAACCCCTAAAGATCCTGTGGATAACAATCTCTGTGGCAGTATCGCCCTAGCGAAACCATTTGCAGTGTACACGGCGATCCTTGTCCGTGCTTACCCAGATAAGGTTAGACAGACTAATGGGAGCTCAAGGACAAAGCTACGAAGTCGATACACTTTTGGGTCGTCGTTAACACGGCCATCTAAATGACTCTCTTCATGCAGAACAGTAATGTCGATTCTCAATGGCTGCTGTGCACGCCTGAATCTGGGTCTGCTAAACTATTAGGCACCGCCGATACCTGAGGTATTGGTCCCAGGATAGGTGAGATCTCCTGCGACTTCCATGTTTTCCGCCCCCTCTACGTTGAAATTTTTGTAGAGAGTTGCCTCGCAGTACAAGTGATATGGTTCCAGCCTTCTGCAGACTTACCAATAATTTGGTATCCTGGCGTTCACAGAGCGGCACTCGATTTGTGAAACGTATGGGTTGTTGAAATATGGAAGGGGAGAACCGTGTGAATAGACTTAGGTACAGAGACTGGAGAGCAGGAGAAAGACTCGAGATATATACAAGGTAGTTGGGTGCCTTATGCCCTACCGACTGTGTGCCTTGACATCAGCTCAGCTGAAGCTCAGCTCGGTCAGGTTCATGCAACATGAGTAACGTCGAATGAGGCTCGCAGATCCATCCATTCATTCATGGTTAGGTTTGCTCTCGTTCCCAGAATTTCTCGTCGTTCGCAAGTTGTCTGTCAAGACGGCTGGTTTTGGAGCGCAGGTTAGGCTTAAAAGTCCCAACTTCCATCATACGGTAATGCTAAGAATATTAACTGAACGCTAGAAAACCACCCAATGAAACCCCTGCCGTTCTAATCAGCGTATGTACCACTTATACTCCTCGTCCCTATATAAGTCGTCTTCATCGTCCTATGCTCCCAAATTATCTTCCGAAAGCAACAAAAGTTCCGAGGGGACTTGAAAATTTCTGGGCAGGAGCGAAAACTCGTCCACTGTAGGCGGCAATCTAAAACTAACAGTGGTTCCCTGAATTCCGTGCATATATGTGCATAGGCACAGTTATCAGCCGATATACTCATATATAAGCAGTGAGGAAGAGATAGAATAGGAAGAACTAACTTACCACGGTTGTTAGGTAGCGAGTATAAGGCACAAAAGCTTCATCTCCTATCTATCGTGAGATTCACTGGTTTTATATTCGTCCTTTGTTTGGGGATCTGGAGCTTTCCCCCCTTCCCACTTCCATCCATTTTCTTTCTCTTTGTTCGCGCGCAGTCAGTGGCATTCAACCTCGGTACGTTGTGTAAAATCTGCCGTTTGGGCTTAGTGCGTTAGGAAGATCGGACAGCCTATCATTCGTTACAGTACTTAGTGCATCATGCCCGATCACTGTACTCGAGCGGCACATTATATCAGAGATTAAGAGGTCGAAGCCGGATTCCGCACGGAATTTCCGGTAAGCATGAAATTGGCAGAAAAGCATGACATCTACAGGTGGACATACATCAGTTGTGTTCGGCGGGGCGTTGTTTTGGTGAGGATAATAACAAAAATAACTATTCCCTCAAAACTAGACTCCCGCTCAAAAGAGAAGCTTGAATTGCATTTCCCCGTCCATATCAACATTACCATCGATAAATCAATATTTCCCAGTGCAGACATACAATTAAATAATACCGAGTGAGCACCCATGCAGACAAGTCCTCTACTCATCTCTTGGTCTCCAAAACGTCCACGCCACGCCTCCAAAAACCATACTCGACACCAGATTCACTATTCGCTCCCTAAATCAGCTGCTGTCCATCCCTTATCTCCCTCGGACTCACAAGATATACTCTGAAACCATATTCCGCCGAGGGCAAATGACGGCGCCGAATGCCTCGCCGCCCACGCACACGCCACAGCGCTGAAGAAAATCATCACAACCGCTGCAACAGCAATGACACGGTATGTATGCTTCCGACTATCAGCCTCTCATTCAGGTCAGTTTGGGGGAGGGGTCAATGAACCACTTCACTCCTCCCTCGACAAAGTCGCAACTCAATGCAGCGTAGTTCTCTAGCCATGTGCATTAGCACCTCTGCAAGATCCATCAACTCCTGTGACGGTAGTTGCTGCTTTTCCACATCCCCCTCCCCGTGCTTCCGCCACTGCCACCACGGTCGTTTTTGGGAAACCACCCTATATCGGCACCCCAGCCACTTTCCACCAGCGCCAATGGTGGCAATATCCACGAACGAGGCGGCGATCCAGCATTCCTTCCGGTCCGCTTCTATGATGACGGCGAGTTTCTGAAGGGTGCAAGCGGGTGCACAGGAGGGGCAGAGCTCAAAGGTGCGTTTGCATGAGATGCCTACGATTGTTACTACTGTCGTAGTGGCTGGTGTGCATTGATGGGGTTGTGGAGGAGGAATGGCTATGCGGTTTGCGGGCATTGGAGGCATATAGGAGTCGTGGGATATACCTGAAATTCCAACATACTACTAAGGGGGTTCCGTTCAGCACAACATTGTTTTCCCTGAACTGACCGAAGCGTATCGAAGCCGGTGTACTGTTGTCAGCTTGGGCCCGTGTCTCAACCTATAAGGTCCAGAATCTAGAAGTCCAAACACTCGTCCGAGTCTAAACCAGCTAAGTGCGTATGTCTCGGAGGAATCGCCCAATATTGATCCTATTCCACCAAGACTAGTTGTAAGAAACTCGGAGTGGAACTAGGTAGCGAAAGCGACCAAATGGCAAAGGTCAGTGATCTCCGATGTTATACTTAGTCTGACCACTTTGTTGGATAAATTACAGCACTGGCCTCAATGTAGAAACGACACCCGCGCTTTAAACTTGCTCACAATGATATTTAAACATTGAACCTTCAATACACGCACAAACCAGCGGATATCCTAACCACCAAGAATAACAATACAATATGTGCAACCCAAAGAACAACTGTATATATCAACGACGGTGCTGTGAAGTCGAGTATTGCCAGCCCAAGAATAGGGTAATAAACCGATGGCTTTGGTGCTGCCGGCATACAGTGCTGACTTAAAGACATGACTTTGAGGAAAAAGACGGCAATCTTTACTATCATGTAGTTTGGTGGTATGAACATTCTATCTCTCCAACTGGATTCAAAAAGGGATACCTCAGAAGCTGCTTCGGGAACCACCTGATTCGTTCGAGGCCTCAATATCATAGAAGATTCGTTCACTGCTCCAGATACTGGTGCTAGTGGTGGGGAAGCGGGTGGCTCTGAACTCTGACATAACTTTGACGTCTTTGACATTTTATTTGGCGTTGTCGATGGGGCCTTTCGGTGTTCCGTAGATGGTTTTCCATTGCTTTTGAATGCCGGGTATTCCGGGTGCAACTTCGATGCTAGGGGATCCACAGGAGTGACGGACCGTGGGGTATCGGCAACAGGTGATATCCTTCGGAAGCCTAACGCTTGGCTCTCATCCATTTGCGAAACGCCTTTTTGTCCTCCAATAGATCCACGTCTCTGACACCAGTTAGTATGAACAGGGCTAAGTGATGTTGCATGAACATACCATCGGTGGTGATTCCTCGCCAATACCCATCTCAATACCAAGCAGGATGTCTTCGGTCGTTGGTCGTACATTCGGATCTGGATGGATAAGGGTCTGAAGAGAGTGATATAAGCGTTCTGGTAAATCAGTCCGGATCTTCTCCTCGTCAGATAGGCCTTGCCAGGCGGAAATTTCTTCCCGGAGAGCATCCAGGTCTTCATTTTCTTCGTTTATTTGGTCGGCGCCAATATAAGGAAGCTTGCCAAAGCATATAAAATGTAAAATCATCCCGAGCGAAAATATATCGGATTTTGTCGTAAAGTTCTCATACGCACCACTAGGACTCACTAATCCAATAGTCATAATCGATCCTGACAGTGGATTAAGCGTAGACTTATACCTCTTTTCAAAACCTCTGGTGCACAATAGGATATTGTGCCTGTGTTACCAGTCGATTTGCGCGCCTCGTTCTGCGACTGTACTTCTCCAAAATCGCTGACCAGTACATTAAGCTGTTCCCCTGGTATGCCCGTGTCATGCAATAGGCAATTTGAAGGCTTTAGGTCTCTATGGATGAAGCCATTGGAATGCAAATGATTTAGTCCAAGGGCAATGTCTCGGAAGAAAGAGATGATTTGCTCGAAAGGCAGTCGTTGAGGTTGTATTGGTTCTGGCTGCCCTCGAGACTTCCGCCGAAGTCGATCTTTTAGCGACTCTTTGGTTTGTGGCTTTGCAGAGCCCAATACATAGTGGTGAAGGTCTCCAGAATTGCAGTACTAATTTTGGCCAATAGTTAGAATGTTTCTGTGCAAACACGAGCAACAATTGACATGCCTGTTGCAGGATAAATGCACATGGTACAGTTGGACCAAAATCTTGCACAATCAATTAGCCGGGCGTCAACACAGACAGACCGACTACAAACTATTCAGCTGTGCATCCTCGAGCCAAACGTGTCGATAGGACACTAAATTTGGATGTGAAAGTTTCTGAAGTAGTTGGACTTCAATCAACACCTTTTCAAGCCACTTGTGATTGTTCCCTGTCACCATTAAAACCCAGTTTAGCGGGGATAGCGCATGACAGTAGCTCACCGACTGGGACCCGTTTGCACGCAAACTTTCCAAGAGAAACACCATCTAAAACATGGCGAACAAGCAAGACAACACCCTTCCCGCCTTTCCCGAGCTCCTTTTCCATGACAAAGAACCTATTGCAATGTCAACCCTAGGTTTTCCACAGCCTATTTGGTGCAATTGGGCAATCGATACCTTTTGAAGTAGCCAGGACTGAATGCGCTGGCTTTAATCCCCATATCTTGAGGTAAACTTAGCACCTCATCCTCACTTTGTACTTCATCCTCTGACTCCAGGGTGTTCAACCGTGGGAGAGGAATAGATCTCCTAGGTTCTCCCTCAATCGGAATTCTATGCAATTGAAGTGATGAGCATTCAGGATATATCGCTATCGTGGGAATACAGCTTACGAGGAATCAAGCATCCGAAAGTATTGCTGATCAACAAAGCCAGATTCAGCGAGCGGAGTACTGCTTCGCGACCGGTGCCCCAAGCTTGGACCTAGAGGGTCTGTGGCGGGTTCCTCGCCATGGTGCATTGGTCTCTTGCAGTATGGACATGCTTTAGATGAGTCTGCGGGTGAGGTGGGGGATGCTTCGCGAAGGATGATTTGGCGTGAATGCGGATCGTAAAGAACAAGCGTTTGTTGATGACGTCTTTTGTTGATGGATGCAAATGTCAGTAGCGACGTGAGAAAGAAACTCGAAAACACTGTGAACAAAAGAGGACGTACAAGACCACACTTCGTGAACCATCGGAGCTGTAGCGTATCAAAGACATGGCGGGGCGATCGTGATATCGGTGAGCTCAGAATTGGCAGCCGAGCTCATGTGAAGTTGATGGGGGGTGGTGAGTAATGAGTTGCAAACATGACATGACCTCCGGGAAACAACAAGATATTACTTATTATGCAGTTGACATGTTACAGGAACGTCTGTAAAGGGTAGTCACGGCGAGGGCTGCGCGGACGAATTGAAGTTGTGCGACAGATCTGGTTTCTGTTGACAGCGTGGTGCATTTGTTGGCTGGCTAGAGCTACAGACCATGCACTCGTGATTGGTATTCTCTCGGGTGTGGCTAGCTGTGGGCTCGGCAATCTTATCTTATCTTATCTTATCAATCTATCCGTCATCATGTTTACTCTCCCGAACATCGAGCGCGAGTCGCAACAGAAAGACCACCAGGCACAAGACTGCGCAGCGTGCGCGCCTTGCTTGCACTATCTTTGCTTTGTCAATGGTCCCCACAGCCCATGGCACTCCCTACCATCATCATGCCTACATACACCACACCCTCCAGAACTGCGCGTAATACTCGTGCCACGCGACAGTCGCGCACTCGCACCGGCATAGGCTCTTCGAATCCCCTGCCTTCACCGACCGCGCCTTTCGATGATGACCCGAAATGGAAGCTCTTCATTACTACAAACAACAAGATATGCGCTTGGGACTACAGCGGATGTGAGCCAATCTTTACCTCGTCCTCCCGCGGCATTGTTGCAGCGAAGCGAGCTCGGGACGGTAAGTTCTCCTTTGTTGCGCTCGGATATCCGAGCAAATGCTCAGTAGTCCCCAGGTTCGGTATTGGCGATTGCGGACGCACAAGTTGTCATGCTTCATCAGATGAAAGATGGTCAAGACAAATCTTACCGACTGAAGGGAACGCAGGTTAGAATGCGCAATCTACCTTCTGTTGCATCAACTGATTGAACTCATCCGTTACAGCGGTGTCGTCTCATGCAATACTCGCACGACTCCCGCCACTTGTTCTACACGGACTCGCTTCATAACAGCATCCAATCGTACTCGATCTCGGAGAACCGTGTCGTCGATGCAGCAAAATCACATCCATCCCCAATCACAGCCTTTGCGGTTTCCTGCGACTCAAATCTCATCCTGTCAACATCTGCCAATCCACCGACAGTTCAGATCTGTAATCAAATGTTAGCCACTACAATATCTCTCGTTCCATCTGCGTCTTCGGCGCCAGTGGTTTCATGTGCTTTCCATCCGAGCCGAAAGCAACTCTTCCTGTTGGCATTCGGCAATGGCGTCCTAGCTGCCTTTGACTACGCCAAGCTTCCAATTACGAAAAATCAGAATAAGAAAGAAAATGCGAGGTTTGTAGTGATCCAGTGTCATGCTCGAGGGATACATGCGTTCAGGCATCTGCATGACCCCAACATTGCTGGCTCTTCTGGAATCACGGGTGCTGGGTTTGTACCGGGGCAACGGAGTCGGGCAGTAACTGTAGGAGAGGATGGAAGGTGTTTTCTTGTTGATTTCGAAAAGGGAGACACCATAGGGAGTTGGCATATTGGTGCTCCAGCGACAGGGTTAACTATCCGAGAGATTGCCGCGGGACCTAATAATAGGAAGGAGGAGCTTGGAGGATATCTTATAGGGGTTGGTACGGTAAACGGGAAGTGCTTGGTTTATGACGGGAATGGCAACAAGATTGCGGAACGAGTAATCGATGCAGAAGCAGAGAGCGTGCTCGATGTTGAATGGGTAAGTGGCTCTGTTCTTTCTCCACGAGCCGCGATTGAACGATGCCAGGTCTTTGGAGATGTGAGTCTACCCGAAGGTGATATGCTTTCTCCCCCGAATCCCGTTTCGGCCGGGTCTTCGCCCCGGAAATTATCCTCTGGAGAACGATCATTGAAAGCCAATCGGTCACGGATTCGTTCCGAAAAACCAGTCAGCCCGCTATCTGTTCAGGATCCCAATCCTGCTGCCTTGCTTCCAACAACTGTGGAAGGTGATGATGGAGACTCTCCAATTGCCAAAAATGAACCGGTTCGCCTAAGGCGGAGACACAGAGTATTCTCGCCACCAATATACGATTCGCTCGAAGAGACTGCCGATCAAAGTTACATGAAGCTCTTTAGTCCCGTAAAACGGAGGCGGGCATTCAAATCCGCTTCCCTACCAGAGAAAAAGAGCGATAACTCCAACAAGTCTTCGGATCCACGTGTGAGAGCTACGCAAGGAAGCGACCACCGGAGTGCAATCAGTGCGCCGCTCTTATGGGAAGATAAAGTACCGGAAGACGAGATTGTCAATGAAGGGCAGAAAGAAGCACGAGCTGCCGCCACAGCGGAAGACGGTTTCGGCGCATTCCAGACAGATACACAGCGGGAAACAACCACTGCCGAAGCAACTAACTCACATTCCAATAATGAGTCGGTTTTCGAAGGTCTATCGAGTGTGCCCGGGGAACAGGTCAAGGTGGAAGAAAGGATTGAAGATGGTCGAATACTCAGTGAGATTAGGAGTGTTCGTGCAATGTTTTCTGGAAAGTCTAAGAGCAGTTCTGGCAACTTGCCGCTTCTTGCGCCTTATCTACCTAAAGCTAGAAGCACACCCGTCAACAGAGTTGGACCTGCTCCTACTGAGGACTCCAGCATCAAAAGGGCTGCCAGCGCCCCCGCAGGAAAGATATATCCATCCGACCTCAACGTGTCGATGGAAAGCGCCCAGGAGAGCGATAATCAGTCGGTCGCAGCAACTGCTAGGAATGGATTTGAAGAGACCGAAAGCAAGGAGAAAGGGGAAATGCAACAGCCACATAGAGATGGACAGGAAGACATTCCGACGGAAGAGGATGAAGACATATGGTTAGCCCAAACCGTGAGCTCACGCGCCAGCCGCAGCAATCGTAAACGCAAGAAGGCTGCCGTAGAGGACGAGACTACTACTCCTAATGTTTTTCCCGATACAGGGATTAACCTATCTCGCTCCACATCTATGACGCGCTCGTCAAAAAGCAGGAAAACAGTCTCCTGGTCTGATGAACCGCATCCACCTATCGACATCCTTCCTACTCCAATAGGCTCATCTTCTGTGATTGCAGAGTGGGGTGACGGCGACGTCTCAGCCTCATCCCATTCCTATCTTGGATCCACCAGGCCACTTTCCATATCTTCCCACCACCGTATCAACAGTACTCGTTTCGTCGCTACCAAACCCACCGATATAGCCCTGGAGTCAAAGAAAGACACGAGTCAAAACAGTGACCAGACCATCGAGCAAATCGTTAAGATGGCGTTAGCAAATATGCAGGCAGCAATGTCGCAACAGATGAGTGCGATGCAAACCGAGATGCAGAGGCAATTCCGAGGGCAGAATCGTGAATTTCAAAAGTTGAGAGATGAGATGGGGCGTGTGAGGGAGGAGAACCAAAAGCTAAGGAGTATGCTTTTTAAAAGCTCCGGGATTCGAGACAGCGTTAGGAAAAGTGGGGGTCCCAGCAGCACTCCTAGATAACGAGCACATGGGGTATGGGGTTAGATGGGGTGGGGTTTCAGGACATGCATTGCGGTGTTTTGGAGTTTCGGTTTTTGTCCGTTATTACTGGAAGGCATGATACCAGGCATGTATTATAGTGCATCGCGGGTCCAGACTGTGTGGTTGGGCAAGTTTGACAGATGGTCTCAACTTTAAATTCGAGTGCGATATTATGAATTACTGCCAAGCCAAGCCCCCATCTGATTAGATGGCGGGGTAGTTTCTAACGAACCTTATGCATAGAACGTGAATTCTTGTTTCCTGACAATCACACGTCCGCCTTACATCCTCACCATATTAGCAACGATGTCCGTTCAGCGCCGGGTTCCCAAGACCTTTAAAGCCGAAGAGGCCGGGAATCTCGAGGATGTCCGTAACAGTTCCTCCAAGGCTGACTCCTGTCCACTAACACGCTCCGTTATAGATGGAGAAACAGTTCGCTGTTAAAGCTGTAGTTCATGCACAAACGTACTGGAACATTCTCCAGCGCCGACGTGGCAGCGAACTGCGCTTGACAAAGCTTGATGACGAGATCATGGAGCACCTGTACAAAGTCTTCCCGGACTTTGACCCATCCAAAGTGCTCGATGAGGACGAGATGAAGAGCAAGGACGGCAAGGAGAAGTGGAGGGCCTTTATGATGACATATGAGAAGATGGTTGACGACTACAACTTTGGAACGCTTCTGAGGAGGGATTCAAAGGCTGAGTATGAGGAGAAGACTACCATGTTTGCGCCGCGAATGCAGGTGGGTTTTCTATTGACTAATGAGGTGCGGAGCCGCTAGGAACTGATGGGGACTGTAGTTTTATGCAGTCGAGATTGCTAGAAATCAGAAGGGTCTTAACGATTGGATCTACGAGGAAGCGGAGAAGGAAAGGGCTAAGGCTGTTGTTATACAGTAGTAATTTAATACTGAGGATTCTGCAGTTTTTTCTCTTGCACCGGAGGCTTTTTCTTGGATAGATGGCGCCTGTTTCTTTAATTACTTTGGCGTCTTGTATATAGCGATGTTGATATTGATGTCACATTCTCATGGCATACCGGCTGGCGGTAAAAGTTTTGGATAGACCTAAAATCATGTGAGTGAAGGTAATTCCATATTTGCTCAGGGAAAGAATCTCGTAGCGATGCACGGTGTTAAGAGTTCACCTATCCTATTCCAGTGCTTCAAATCACAGAGACCTACCGAAACAACTTTACATATCCCAAGGCATTGTTATTATAAGATCCGAACGCGTTTGTTTACTACCATGGCGACCTCAACTGATCAACCAATATCAACAATTACCTCTACCACCGATGAAATCACCTTAACGGACTTCAGCAGGAGGAGGATTGGCGTAGATAATGCGTCTACAACCGCTGTACCGTCACCGGAAGAATCCTCCCAGGAAAGTCTTCTCTCTGAGATCGAAGACACTCCGAAGGTATCATGGCTTTCGCTTTTGGCATTCACAAATAGACAGCATCTCATAGTGTTATATTCCGCACTATTTCTTTCGACCACCAGTGGCTTCGTTCTTCCGTGCATGTCGATACTGCTGGGCAGTATATTTGGTGCCTTCGCAGGATTTGGGAGTGGTGCACTACAGCCCGAGGAATTTATGGCCAAGGTTACAAAACATATCACCTACCTCACACTACTTGGGTGCGCAAGCTGGCTACTCAATGGCGCCTTCTTTGCAAGCTGGATATGGTTCGGAGAGTTACAAGCAAAGGCGGCTAGGGAGAAACTATTCGACAGCCTGATTGACAATGAAATCGGGTGGTTCGAGGAAAGGAAAGATGGCGTTTCTGCAATGTTATCAAAGATTCAAACGTACGTCCGCTCCCTCCAAATCTTCGAGGGGCCTCAACTAAATTCGTTTGCAGACAAATCAAGGAGATACAGACCGCGGTTTCCCAGCCACTTGCTTACGCCACGCAATCAATTGTTACTGCAATAGCATCCCTCGGCGTTGCGCTATATCACTCATGGTCACTGACCCTCGTTATCCTAGCCGTTATCCCTGTTGGCCTATGCGTCCTCGTATTTCTCTCTGCGCGGATGCAACCTCATATCGATCGGCAAAAATCGTATCTCTCTCGCGCCTCAAAAACCGCTAGTTGTGCTATATCCTCCATTGAAACGGTAAAGGCCTTCAATGGACAATTATATGAGCGCAGCGCATTTGCAAAGGCTATATGGTGCGCAACGAAAGAGTATAAGTCACAAGCAAGATTAAATGCTCTGCAGTTGGGCATCGCTCGAATATTCACGCTCGGGATGTTTGTCCAAGGTTTCTGGTATGGGAGTAAGCTTGTTAGAGAGAGAGGTGGCAGTTTTACTCCAGCAGATATTATGACGACATTTTGGAGCTGCTTCATGACTACACAGGCGTTGGAGTTGATTATGCCGCAGATGATACTGCTGGAGAAGGGTAAAGCTGCGGTTGCGGGCTTGAGGACGCTTTTGGCCAGCGGAGATGGAAGTTATCGTAGGTATGGTGGATACATGCCACCCATGTGTAGTGGTGAGATTGAAGTCAAAGGAGCAAGTTTTTCCGTCCTTTAGATTACTTTTTTGGGTTAACTGTTGATAGGTCTCTTTTGCATATCAATCAAGGCCTTCGGAACTCGCTCTCATCAACACCAACCTCTCCATTGCGGCTGGCAAGACAACTTTCATTATCGGAAGAAGTGGGTCTGGAAAAAGTACTCTCGGAAGTCTGATAGTCAATGCCTACCACCCACTCTCAGGAGACATCTTGATAGATGGATATTCTACACAAGCCCTTGATCCTAGATGGATCAGGCAAAATGTTTCCCTGGTGCAACAGCAGAGCACTCTGTTCGACGAGACAATATTCCGCAATATATCATTTGGACGAAATGACTACGAAAATGTCACCGAAGAGCAAGTCCTGGATGCATGCAAGATGGCTGCTCTTGAAAGGGCGATAACGGAGTTCCCTCATGGATTGGACACGGTCGTTGGAATCGGCGGAAACCAACTCTCCGGCGGTCAACTACAGCGGGTGAGACCTAGTGATCGTATAGTAATCATGAAGCTAAGTGTCATCTACGAGTAGGTTGCTCTGGCACGAGATCATCTTCGAGATGCTACAGTATTGATCCTTGATGAAGCCTTGAGCTCGCTAGATGTTTCTACTCGCCGAGTCGCTTCCTGTGCGGTCCGCAAGTGGAGACATGGAAAAACTACCATCATCATAGCCCACGATATCTCGGAAATAGGCTGCGATGATATCGTGTATGTTATGGAACAAGGAACGGTGGTCCAGCAGGGCTATCGAAGCGATTTGGAGACTAGGACGGGTGCCTTCCAGTCCTTTGTTACCGCTTCTAACAGTTCTCAAGCGCAGCGAGGACGAGGGTGTAGACCCCTAGCGTTGTCTCTTATTCCCGAGTTCAATACCGATTTTTGGGCCAAGAGCTGTTCGGGGCTGCAGCTCTCGCCCATTCTCGGAGAACCACGGATCCTGAATGACAGGTCGCACAAAACATCTGGTCTCCTACCGTTACCGGAGCATGGTGGGATTAGTGACCGAAGGTTTTCGCAAGTCAGCACCACCGTTGGCGAACTTTCGCCAACCTCAAGCCAGTTCTCGTTCAGCCCACGCACGAGCTCATTCTCAAATGATGGCGACCACCCCAGTCCAGAGCTCTCCAAAGAGAAGGCGATGCTTCTGAAGCCCATTATCTGCGTTCCAAACGGGAAGCTGTCCTTATTCCAGATCCTGCTCACCGTTTGGCCCTGCTTAAGTCTAAAGTCGAAGGCTCTGCTCATTTTAGGATTTACAGCGGCCCTATTCCATGCTATCGCAACTCCAGTATTCTCATACGCCCTTGCCCAGCTCCTAGGGTCAACCCTCGATACCCGACTCCCTGAATCCGAGGCTCAGAAATGGTCACTCAGCATCATCGGTATTGCATTCATAGACATGTTTAATTGCTATCTCATGCACTATTTACTTGAAGCCTGCGGCCAGTCGTGGATCGACCATCACCGCATCCAGTCCTTCACCAAAGTACTTGACCAGCCACAAGCCTGGTTTTTCGACGACAGAAACAGTGTCTCGAAGGTCATCGACGACATTGAAAAGCACGCCGAAGAGATGCGGAGCCTGGTTGCTCGGTTTGCGGGATACGGCTTTGTAGGGTTGTCACTGACGGTCATTGGCACAACGTGGAGTGTTGTCTGCAGCTGGAGGTTGACCCTGATTGGACTTAGCATTGCGCCAGTAATATATGCTATCTCGAGGGGAATGGGATGGGCGTCAGATAAGTATGAGAGCAGAGCTAATGACGCAGCACAGTCAACAGGAACCATCCTCTACGAGGCGATCACCAACATTACAACGGTACGTAATTACAGCCTCGAGCTGCATTTCCGGAAGAAGTACCTTAGAGCGATGGATTCAGGGTTGAAAACGGGAATTAGAAGGAGCCTGCATGCTGGAGTATGGTTCGGACTAGCAGATTCAGCCATCCTATTTGCCACTGGTGAGCATCACACATCCTCCCAAAAAGCCCACCCCCATGACAGTGATATAGCACTCATCTTCTACTGCGGTGCCCTACTCATCGACCGCACACAAGAAGACCTCAATGACGTCCTCAGCGTGTTCACACTCTTCCTCTTCTCCCTCTCCAGCGCAAACGCCATAATTGGCCACATCCCCCAAATCAGCAACTGCAAAGACTCTGCACACCGGGTCTTACGGCTCTCAACCCTCCCGGACACCTCTGACGAGCACTTGGGGGACCTCCCGCTCCCTCCCACCACCACCACCATCTCCTTCAAAGACGTAACCTTCTCCTACCCCACACATCCGCACATCCCCATCCTCCGCTGCATCTCCCTCACCATCTCCACAGGCGAATGCATCGCTATCGTCGGCGCCTCCGGGAGTGGAAAATCCACACTCGCTACGCTACTGCAGCGCTTGTACACTCCCACTGGGGGAGAAATCACATTTTCATCACTCCCGTTGCAGACAATTTCCACTCGACTCCTGAGGGAGCAGCTTGCGGTAGTCTCACAATCTCCCACCCTTTTCGATGCTTCTGTCGTGGAAAATATCACCTATGGCCTTGTGCCAGAGGCATGGAGTATGGATGATGTTTTCCGCGCCGCAAAGATGGCGGGGATTCATGAGTTCATCATGTCGCTGCCTGAGGGCTACAATACGCCGCTTGGTGATAATGGGTCCGGATTCTCAGGGGGGCAGGCTCAGCGTGTTGCTATTGCCAGAGCGCTGGTGAGGAGGCCAAGGGTGTTGGTGCTAGATGAGTGCACGAGTAATTTAGATGCTGAGAGTGCAAGGGTTGTGAGGGAATCTGTAGTGAGACTGCTGCTGGAGGATGGTGGTTGGACTACTGTCATGATGATTACACATTGTGTTGAGCTTATGAAGGTTGCGCAGAGGATTGTGATGATTAGGGACGGAAGCGTCGTGGAGGAAGGGAAGTATGCCGAACTGTTAAGGAAGGGTGGGTATTTTGTGAGGTTGATTGAGGAAAGGTTTTAATAATAAGTAGTATTCTTATGGTTTATCTCTGGCGGTTTAGTTGGGAGATTTGGTTGCGTCTGTGATGGTAATGGTTGCTGTAAATAATATGAACTCTAGAGAGGTAACAATTTGGTCAACAAGAGCAGATGTCCTGCTGATTCTGTTTCTAGCCTCCAGTTATCATGTTGTATCTCAGCGCAATTCCCGCTAACCAGTCCATTATTACATCTCTCGACCAGCGCACTGGGTAACCATCTATGATTCCCACTTAAACACCTTAACGATTGATTATCAGCAAATGCCATTCAGACTTGTAGGGGATCTATGAAGGCTGAAGAGCTCGAGTGAGTAAAATTTAACTGCACATTATTAGCAATATAGTGCAGACTCCCAGATCAACCCAGAAAATCAGTCTAATCCATATTACAGCCTTCTGGCCAAAGATGTACTTATTATACAATTTTAGATTCTCCTGCCATCAGAAATGTCTGCAACATGATCCCCCAGCCTCTTCATAAACCCATCTGCCAGCCCAAGTTCCTTCTCAATCCTTGCGGCCTCCCACTTCTTATCATCTCGTAACCGTAGAACCTCGCGAATAATGCCAACATCCGCGACCGAACGCTTCATCCTCGTCTCCGGATTCGTCGCCTCTTCTGCCTGTTGTTCTTCGAGAAACCGGCGGCGATGAAGTGTGCGGAGCTGCGGGTTTTTCTGTAACCATCGTTACTAAAAAAAAAATAGGCATCGACTGAAGAAATATACCACCCCAGCGAGATCAAAGTTCTTCGCCGCATCTGGAATCTGCACCACGCCAACCGTCTTCAGCATGCTCGCAAAGTCCGGATCCGCTGCATCTTGCCGGATTTCTGCAGAGCCTCTTCAGCCAATTGCGCTTCAGCATACTCAGTAGAAGCCCGTACCGTTGCTTTTTGTGAATGAAGCTTGCGTTGGTGGATGTACGGTTGGCCCCACGCCTGTAGATATCGACGATGGGCCGGCGGAGGTGGTGGCCTGCGAGGATGGGTTTGGCGGGTGTTCCTGCGGGATCCGCGTGGGATATCGGCGGACGACGCTGGAGCCGGCTATCTTTGAGATCCTTCCGCCCATTGAGGTTCGTGGGGATGGTGCCGTCTAAGCTGTTAGAGGAGTGAGGATGAAGTTGAAGATCACCACGTCACTACGTCATTCCGCAGGGATATGTTACCCTCTGCAACATCATCATCACTCGGCTGGATTGTTTCACACTCAATTTCCAATTTCTAGAAGTCATTCTCCATCTCGTTCTTCAATGCCGAACTAGCACAGTATATGAACTTAGGCCAACTAGGGGAACGGGCTTTGCTTGGCTACAGTCACGGAAAGGACCTTCGCGATCAACGACGTCATTGTTGAATCATCTACACATTGACGATGATGCCTATATTCTGAGCCCACTGGTCTATCACTGAGGGAACGCCTCAGAAACGTGAGGCCCATTTCAAATCCCATCCCACCACCCGTCCTGTAAAAATACCACCATATATCATAGCTATCCATCCCATGTTTACTACCACAACAGCCCGCTGCATCACCCAGCGTCTCTTTACCCTCTCACGACGTCCACTCACAAGACCCAAACTACTTTCCCACCCCCTTCCAGCATTTAAGCCTTATCGACGCGGATTAGCATTCATGGCGACCTCCCAGGTATCTCCAGCAATGGAGCACTCATCCGCTGACGACTTCGGTATGAACCGTACGTCGGGGTACAAACAGCCCGTCTGGATCTCGACAGAACCATACTCGAACCGTCCGACGTTCCCAAAGCTTAATAGGGATGTTAAGGCGAATGTTGTGATTGTTGGTGGAGGAATTGCTGGAATTTCCGTGGCGTACGAGGCGGTCAAGAAGGGATTGAGCGTGGCCTTGATTGAGGCTAGAGATACATTGTCTGGAGAGACGGGAAGGACCTCGGGACACCTTGCGAGCTCACTAGATGATCGCTATTATGAATTGATTAAGAGTGTGTCTTTCCCGCCATGAGATATGGAGATGTTAGATGGCTGATTATGCCATAGCGTTCGGTGTGGATGGAGCCAAGAAAGCGTTCGACTCCCACCAGTATGCGTTGGAGCGGGTAGGAGAGATATCCAAAGCTGAGGGGATCAACTGTGAATACCGCAACCTTCCTGGCTACGTAATCGTTGAAGTCCCAGACACAGACCTGCAGTATTCCAAAAAGAACGATCTCCCAGATGAAGTCGAAGCATTAAAGAAGCTGGGAATAAAATACAACTACGAGGAGAAAGGAAAGGTTGGAGAAGCGTACACTGGAGCTATTCTAGAGTTCCCTCACCAAGCAACATTCCATCCCACAAAGTAGTCCTGCCACCGACGTGAGAAATCCCTGCTGATCTTCCCACAGGTACCTCAATGGTATACTCAAAGTGCTCAAAGAGAAGCACCATAACCAGTTTCAAGCCTATACGCACACCCGGATGAAATCATACAAAGACTTAGGCGACGCAGTTATCGTCACCACCGAAGGAGGAAACACTATTGAGGGAAGACACATGTTAATGGCGACAAACGTTCCACTCCGTATGTTCTCCCATCTATCTATCCCAGTATATCTGCCTCTAACCCACTACAGAGAAAGCTGAAATAATCCTAAAAGAGGCCTACTACCGCACCTACTGTATCGCCATGCGTGCCCCCAACGGCGCCTACAAAGACGTCCTCCTATACGACAACGGCGACCCTTACATCTATATCCGCAAAACCGCACATCCAGATCCCAAATACGAATACCTCGTCGTCGGTGGCGAAGACCACAAAGTCGGGCAGGAGACCTCAGAAGGTTACGGAAAGCATTATCAACACCTGGAGGCGTGGACCCGCGCACACTATCCATTCGTTGAAGAAACCGAGTTCCGCTGGAGCGGTCAGATCATCGAGCCGAATGACTACATGGCGTTCATTGGCAAAAACACCGGCTCCGACAAGAATGTGTATGTCAGCACCGGCGACTCTGGGAATGGACTTACGCATGGAGTTATCGCTGGAAGATTGATCACAGATCTTATAACTGGCGTCGAGAATCCGTGGACGTTGTTGTACAGCCCGTCAAGAAAGCCGAAGCCGCGGAATATTCCCGAAGAAGTATCCGAGAACGTAAACCAGAACCTACAGTTCGCCAGGTACATCAAGACGGATGTCAGAGACATTGAGAGCATTCCTCGGTGCTCTGGTGCCGTGATGCATGGCGGGCTGAGCAAGCTCGGAAAACCAATAGCTGTATACAAAGATGTGAGTCGTGGCTATCTCCAATTGCGTGTAGTAGTAGTGGAAGTACTGATGAAATCTGGCGCATAGGGTGAGGGGAATATCTCCAAGTTTAGCGCAATATGCCCACACATGAAAGGAGTTGTGGCATGGAACGCAACTGAAATGAGTTGGGATTGTCCCATACATGGTTCCCGATTTGACGGTTTAACTGGGAAGTGTGTCATGGGCCCTGCTATCCGTGGTTTGTCAGCCGAGGATGAGGCTGCAGAGAAGGTGCAGGCCGGAGAGTCGGGTTAATTGTGTTGCGGGGAATTAGTACGATATTGTGGTGTATGTAGAATAACATCTAGTAGTAGAGTAGTGATAGCAAATTCAAGTTATTGATGCTTCATATGCCAGTAGTGAGCAGCAAGCAGGCAAGAACATCTGCTGGGCTCTGAATTTGACTCTTTAACAATGTGAGTTTCTGCTTCACATATACACTGTCCATTGCTAGCTCCCCTCTGCGTGTGTTGCAGCAAGCTTTTCAAATACCGCAGATCTATCCCAGGCGATATCTATTTATAGTTACAAAATCCATTAGTCTAACGTCCAGCCCTGATCATATTCCAGCACTCGCAGAAAAACTTCCTCTCAGTAACGGCACTACACCAAGTCAGCACTCACTTCCCCTCCCAACCTCCAAAAGCAGCAGAAGACTTACCAAGCAATGACCATCACGCCTCCAGCACCCACCCCCATCACCATCTGCCTGACCAAACCTAACTCCGCCACAGCCGGTAGTCCACCCTGCCCTCTAACCGCAGCAGCAACCGCAACTGCGACCGCAACCAACATCGACGACGGTGCCACCTCAACCCATCCCGGGATCACCCCATAGCCCTTAAAATACCGCCTAATAAACACCGAGCTCCACGCAATCCTCAACGCCATATTCACCACATTCGCCCACACCAGCCCCTGCGCACCCATGGCAAGCGACCTCACAAAGGCATACCCAGCAACCCCAAAGCCAAGCGAAAACGAAAACATCCACGCGCCCTGTCCCCTCAGCTCTTGCGGCGTGGCAACGCTCTGCACAAAGCTCTCGGTGATGCCGTTGATAGCCAACAGGGGGATGTAGTAGCAAAAGCACGCCAACACGTCTCCGGCTGCGGACTGACCCCATCTCCTGCCGGCGACCAGGTTCAACGCCACCGGCGCAAATGGCGGGCCAAGGACAGCGAAGAATAGGGAGAGGAGGAGGTAGAGTTTCGTGATTGTCTTTAGAATCTGGGCTGCAGATGTTACCGAGGCTTTGTTCTTGTTTTCCGCCGAGAGCAGCTTGGAGAAGAGATTCCGCGAGGACTCTTCGAGCGGCTGGAACAGCATGCGCGCGATTAGGGAGCCGTAGTTTGCGGCGAGGGCGTAGACACCCTGGTCTTGGATTGTGGTCAGCCATGCGACGAGGAGGGAGTCGCCTTGTGTCAGGACATGTTTTATCGAGGATTGGATCCACATTGTAGCGGCGAGGGAGGAGAGGGGTTTGTTGAAGTAGCCTTTGAGGTATTCACCCTGCTTCCTGTTTCCCCATTAATACGCATATCCATCAAATTGCGCCGGAGAGGGGGGAGTAACTCACTCTCCCTCGATCTTGACCAATCTAATCCCAAAACCCTCTTCCTTACTCGCCCTCCAAGTCTTCACCCCGTATACCGCCAAGAGCACAGCTCCGTACCCAACCTGTCCCACCGCGAACGGCAGAGGTCCCAAGACCAGCCCACACCTCGACGCCCAAACCGTAATTCCACACGTCAGCGCACACCTCGTAAACGCAGCCGCGCTCTCAGCCCCAGCGCGAAGCTTATACCACAACCTCATCTGCGTGAGGGCGAATCCGGGTTCACTCGCAAGCTCTAGCATTGTGGCTAGCACATACAGAGCCACGCTGATAGCGCCATACGGTAGCTCCAATGCCTCCGAGCCCGCAACATATCCCCAGGCCAACACCGCCGAGAATGCGACTCCAAGCGGAAGTGTAAGTAACGACAGGTTAATTATTGACTGTGTAGCTATGCGTAGCTCTTCGACACCCGAGGATTGTCGCTGCAATGCATTCCGTAGAGATTCGCGCGAGAAGTAGAGGATGCTTATTGTGAGGAGTTCGAGTTGTACCGAGATGCCCAGGAGCGCAGGTGAGAGGTAGCGCAGGAGGAGTTGGTTCACACCAAATGTGAGTAGGCGGGATGAGATTTGGAGAAGGATTAGGAATTTGGCGCCTTCAGCGGAGGAGGAAAGAAGTGATTTGCTTTTTAGTGGTTGTGGTTGTGGTCCTGGAGATTTGATGGTCATACTGGAGCTGAGAACGAGATGTAAGGAGAATACGTCTTAGTGCCTGCTTGTATGGCATGAGGCTCTGCGGGAACTAATATGACGTCGAAACGGATATTTAGATATTTAGATATTTAATAGGAGTACTTAGTATGCAGACCAACATATATGGCTTTTATGGCAGTAGGTGGGTTCTGGTGTTGTCGGTATTGATGAAGACTAGAGAAATTGACGAGTCTACTTTCAAAACACAATCTCGAGATATACTCTGTTCAATCTGACGCACATGACTGTTCACATCAGAAGAAGCACCTATGTTATTGGCCATCGACTGCGTGAGACTATAAACTAATTGATAGATACGGAGGCAGGCAGCTTGCTAACCAACAGCAATCCAGCAACCAGCCTTATTACTTTTTGATTCTTCCCTGATGCTCGCAATTTTGACGATGTTGAAGGTACCATGCAAACCTATTGATCATACAAATTTGTCCGAAAACCGAGTCCGACTTGATTCAACTGTGGCATGTATCGACCGATTGTTCGTCCCGCTCGCCGACTCGTATCGAGATCGAAAAGGTTCGGACGCCGATCGAACTGCCACCAAATAAGACTAACTTCCCAAAAACTAGTAGAAAAAGAACACAGTCGAAAAGGAAACATCAGTCTGCTAATACAAAACCCGCAATACACACACAAAAAAGCAATGAAGGGAAGACTCCCGATGAACTGAACCGTGATTTTTTGGAGGACAAACGAATATGGGAAGATAGCTACGTAGAAGCTACCCTTTTTTGGTGGTGATGTCGAAAAGCAAGGATTGATACGAATGAATTTGAACTTTCCCAACTACGTCACTGGAAACTGCCGCAATATCACAAACTTTTCGGGCACCATGTAGGAAGTCATCTAATCGGCGAGATCCGCTGTATCCAAGTCATCCTCATGATGGGGAGGAGGAGTTTCTGTTCAAAATCAGCACAAGCTGACGCGCGCGGGGATTGCACTATGAACATCATACCCTTGCGAAGCTCACGATCATCTCCATTGATGGGAAGAGGGCTACGGCTCCTATCTCTGTCCATGGAACGGTCACGGCGGCCACGGTCAAGATCATCATCTTTCCGAGCAACTGGGCTTCGTGAGCGATCACGGCTGTCTCGGCGGTCAAGAGACCTGCGACGAGGCGAGTCGCGAGCGCCACGAGAGCGAGAGCGTCCACGGCGAGGAGGAGATCCAGCACGACTCCTGCGAGGAGGTGGGTCACGACCGCCATCAAATCTCCAGCTAGCAGAAGGAGGAGTACGGGCCCACTGTAAATAGTCAGAAACTGAACACGTAGTCGACAATGTCTCTAAATTTAGACTTACCTCAATCTTCAAGTAGTCGTCACGCCCGATGCGGCGTCCGTGCATCTCATAGTAAGCATCATCAGCATCGCGACGAGATTCATACTCCACAAACGCAAATCTATTGGACCAGTGGGTAGAATCGAATAAGCTGGGTTCGTGGAAAGAGGGGGTTATCTAGAGACTCACAAGCGAGAAGAGGCAGTTCTCGGCGCTGGAATATCACAGCGGACAAGACGGCCATACCTGTTGATCCGAAGAGCGCGTCGGCAACACGTTAGACTCGATCGAACGAAATATGCGGCGACAACGACACGAAACGAAGACGCCGGCGAAGGAGGACGAGGAGGAGGACGGCGGCGCATGCGAAAACGCGAACGATACGGGTTAGAAGGGGGGAAATATTGATCTTTCTGCCGCATGTGAGGGGGATCATTCGATGACTGTTATCGTTTCGATGAACGACGGGGGTATAGGATTCATCTCGAGAAAGGGTTGAAGGGAGGTATCGAACGATCGTAAGGGGAGGAGGATAGTTGATTCAGTACCTCTCGAATTCGTAGGCAAGGTCGCGAGCGCGGGTTCCGTGAGAGAATCCTGTTACATAGAGAGTGGTACCTCCGCGAGACGACATTGTCGAGGTGTTGTCGTTAGTTGGTTAGATAATAAAGAGCTTGTGAAGGTGGGAAAGAAAGGCAAATTATGGGTAAGGTTGAGATGGTAGAAGATAGGAATGAGATGGTTAGTTGGGGCGATGAGAAAGAAGAGAAAAGCTTCTACGCGGCTGGGGTGGCTGATGAGCCCGTATATTAACTTACCCGACTCTACGAACCCTGTTTGGCAGCTATTCTATTTTAGAAGCTTCCTGATCTAGTTCATTATTACAACCCATCACCTCTTTATCTTTTTTTCTTCCTCTTCTTTTTATTCTACTATAATGGTGGAGATGCCTCCACCGAGACCTCTAGTCTTTTCTTTTCTAAAGACACGTCTTGTTGCAGAGCCAACGACTTCTTATCATGCATGGACATGGACAATCACCCATACTGCTAATTCATTAGTGAAAAAACCGCCATAAGCACGATCAGTCCTTTTTTGATACCCTTCTCGGTAATGAAGAGAGGGGCGTGTGCGTAGAGTTCAATAACAAAGAAATCCCCTAAAAGAAACACCAAGTTGAATATCGAGAAACCAGAAACCCGAACAAACTCCATGGGAACAATGTAACGCTCGCACTGTCTACATGCCATCGTCAAAATCTTGCATGACTGTCTCATCCAGATCGTCTTCTCCCCATGTCGCGCCGTATTCTAAATCCATCATATCAGAATCCAACGTCATAAGACCCGGAGGACCGTTTCCTCCAGAGTTCTTGCCCTGTTTGCTCAAGTATTGTATGTACTCTTTAGTTAGGCCTAGCTTTCTGTCCATCTGTTTGACTTGCTGATTCAGCGCAACGATCCGTTGGATTTGCTCTTCTAGAGCAGCAAGGTTTCGAGCTTCCTCAACCGGACTGCTGTCAAAATGAACAGTGGTCTGTGATGTAGATGGGTCGTAAGAGAGTGTGGCGCTGATCTCGCCTCGCTCGATCTACATATAGATAGTTAGATAGGTATTTGTGGTCTAGCAAATTCTAATACGTACCATTCCCAGTATGACTCGCTCAGTGTCCTCAACCCCTTCAGGGTCGCCTGGCGCTCTTGATACATCAAAATTCTTTTGCGCTATTTCAGCCACGCTAAGTGTGACATAGGTGTCCCTCAGAGCGACTATTTGCATTCGCCGGAAAGCATGTATACACTGCGTCGCCAAACCTGTATTTCCATCCTGGGCGAAGACTTCGCGCGTCAACTCAATCTCTTGGCGAAACGATGGTATATCACCAGCTTTAAAAGCTGAGGCGAATGCTTCATACGGTTTGGCTAGGGATTTAAAGATGCGGATAGTGGCCCCCGAAGTAGACTTGGGTAACGTCGGCATCTGCTAATTCGTCAGCCACCTGGTGTGAAGCGGTCGATGACACAAGTCCTGCCTTTCCATCTAGTAACAACCCAACCAGGATGAACTTCTTATAAGCCTCCACTTGGATGATAGAACATGCATTGCCTGGAAATGCGATGACCTGACTACATTAGCTAATGTTGGAGTGGGATATTCAAGGGCAGATACATAACATAGATAATCCATGGCCCTTCTCCACTTTTTCACTCCCATATACAGCAGTGCTCCGAACAAGTAGAACTCCATGACATCTCTGTACATCACCTCGAAGCCCTTCCCATTCAAGTCAACATCTTTGGCACCCTTAGAAGCCGGGAAATCAAAAACGTCTACATCAAGGACTGGCATAGCGTCTCTGTAGCACTTGGCTTGCAAGCAAAGGCGGGTGAAGAGGGTGTGCATGAATGAAAAGTGCGCCGGGTTTGAGCGAAGGAGCGCTTTTTTGAGAGGTTTGACAGCTAGTACAGGCTGCAAGGACATCAGGTATAGTTCGCTGCCCAGCGGCATAAAGGACAGAAACACACCCTTGCAGTATCTGATGCATATCTGCAGAAGAATTCAACGACCCTTCTGAACTCCTTAGGAGCAAACTTTATCTGCCTCTGGTCGTAGTTCTCCAGGAAAGTAGTGATATGCCCCCAGCTAGATTCCAGTGCGTTGCGTCCTCCGATATCAAGCTTCGCGACTCTACAGCGCCGTCAGCCAAAGTTTATTTGTAGTGCCGCTGCGATATACCGCCGTAGAGAACATACAGTACAAACACATAAGGCAAGCTATTTGTTCCGGGATTCAGGAGATCCAACAAGCTCGTCCCGCCAATATTCGAAGCAAGGTTGTGCGTAGACACCTTGTAAAGGTGGTTCGCAAGCAATGTATTGCATTGTTTCGTAAGCTCGAGGTCGGAAAGGGTTGTGGAGGTAGGGAACGAGGTGAGTGCATCGACTAGCTTCTCCATGGCGAGCAAAGCTGTAAGGGTAGAAGGAGAGGCACGTGCTAGATGCTGGATGCTGGATGCTGGATGCTGTGAAGGGAGATGGAGATGGTGGGAGCTCGACTAAGGTGTTTGGTAGTTGTGAATTACCCAGCACGGTGGTTCAACCCCACTACCGCCGCCAGTTATAAAGTTACCGTAAAACTAGGTTATACTGGTAGCGGTGCTTGGCGTGGCACAGTGACTTTGCCATTGATCCGTGCAGAGACTTCGCCATACCAAGCGCTTCCAGTACTCGACGGATTTTCAAGTTACCGGAAATGGGAAACCCTTGCCCTGACATGGGTAATGCCAAGGGTCATTCTAAGCGCCGACGCTAGCCATTAGAGGTCATTTTAAGGAAGGGTTGGGGTTTTCAGTTTTCCGGTAACTTTCGAGTATAGAGTAGCCTAACGGGTAATCACTGACTCACTTTTCTCCTCAGTCATCAATCATGCCTTCAACCACCCCCGCCTCTCCCGCCGACATCGCCCGAACGGCTGCTCTTGCCTCGAGAACCCTAAAGGCAGTCGATGGCACCGATCGAGATGCTGCTCTCACAGCAGTCCATTCCGCACTTTTAAAGTCGAAAGATGTGATTCTCGCAGCAAATAAGAAGGATATGGAAGCTGCGCAGAAGTTGGTTGATGCTGGAAAGATGCGGCAGTCATTGGCGAAGCGTCTTTTCCTTAGCCAGAGCAAGTGGGATGGCATGCTTGAGGGAATCCTAGACGTGCGAAACCTGGAGGATCCTGGTATGATCCGTAGTTCGGTGTGATTGTATCCTGCGGTTGACGTCCTCGCAGTCGGAAAGGTCACGCTGGCAACGAAACTCGACGACGGACTGGACCTTTACCGACTCACATGCCCCATTGGCGTACTACTGGTCATATTTGAGGCTAGGCCGGAGGTCATTGCGAACATCACTGCGTTAGCACTAAAGTCTGGAAACGTGGTGATTATGAAGGGGGGGAAAGAAAGTGTCAATTCATTCGCCGCCATTGCTCAAGTGGTTTCTAAGGCCCTCGCCGCTACCAACATTCCTCCAGGAGCAGTTCAGCTCGTGGAAACCCGTGAGGACGTAAATGCATTGCTTGATCAGGATCAGTACATCGATCTTGTCATTCCCCGTGGTGGCAATGAACTGGTCCGCTTCATCAAGGAAAACACAAAGATTCCGGTTATGGGTCATGCTGATGGGCTCTGTGCAATTTACATACATTCTGATGCAGATGAAGAGAAGTCAGTGAAGGTGGTTGTCGATGCTAAAACGGACTATCCAGCAGCTTGCAATGCTGTGGAGACATTATTGGTTCACGAGTTAGCTGCTACCACGGTGCTACCACAAATTGCGTCTGCACTTCTAGAAGCGGGAGTCTCCCTCCGGTGCGACGCCGTCTCAAAAGCCACCCTCAAGGCATCCACTCTTGATCTAGCCAAGAAAGTTATTCTTCAGGATTCAACAGACCAAGATTACGACACTGAATTCCTTGAGCTGACAGTTGCTGTCAAGGTCGTCTCGGGGATGGACGAGGCAATTCTCCACATCAATGCGCATGGCTCCGGACATACCGATGCTATCCTGACAGAATCAAAAGAGGTGGCCGAGAACTTTATGAACAGGGTTGACTCCGCTGGAGTCTTCTGGAATGTAAGCACCAGATTTGCAGATGGGTTTCGATACGGATTTGGGACAGAAGTCGGCATCTCAACAAATAAAATTCATGCTCGTGGGCCTGTTGGGTTGGAGGGTTTAACTATCCATAAATACCAGCTGAGGGGCAATGGGCAAGGGGCTTCGGACTATGGAGCAGGCAAGAAGGCATTTTTGCATCAGAAAATTGAGAATGTTGAAATCTAGTTAGCTTCATAGATCTCGTTACCGCGACTGTAAATACATACACTATGGGGGGCTCGAATAACATAAGCCTCAGATGGGTTTGAAGTGAGGTTATTATGTTTTATTAGGTTGATGTGGTGCTGTTTCAATTAGCAGGCTGACATGTGGAAAAACAATTGGTTAGTGTTACGGGGTTGCTTCCACTAATGTACCTATACTTATAAGTATACAAAGATACTTAAGCAAGTACTAGTTTGCAATGCCGTAGCTCTTATCGTAATCCTTTAGGTATATCTCCAGACAAAGTGTATTGGGAGCCTGTATAAATCGTATACACACAATGGACAAATATGTATCGTCATACCGGATGCTTCTAAGTAAATAGCAACTAAATCGTATCGTGGTGTAATACAATATTGACAATACATATAACTTGTTTAATTAATCTCGGCAATTAATATCGTAATGTAACTTTGTATAATTAATCTCCGTGATTATTTAATATCGTAAGGTAACTGCGTATAATTAATCTCGGTGATTAATTAATATCGTAAAATATCTTCGTATAATGAATATCTATGATTAATTAATCTCGAGCCAGTTATATCTTTGCCCGTTGATAGTGCAATCTAAATTGATACGTATCTTCACAAAATCCCTCTTCTCAATTCCTTGATAAATCTGGTGTTCAGATACTATTGACAATATTACGTCTTACACGTAATCTCCCGCAATTCCTTGTCATTTTCAGACTCAATCATAGATATCAGTTCTACGCTTCCGTTGTAGTAACAATCTTTCTTTTCGTAATGAATCTCAAATTTTCTGTAGTTGCTTATTGGTTCTTCCGGTGTATCTCTTCTTAAGTTTGTTTTGTTTGAGCTTCTGTGGTTTAAACACTTTCCCGCTACAAGTCTGATTAATTGATTGATAATTACCAGACTCCTTAGGTAGGAACTTCATCCTTGATGGATGCTCGATATAGTTGCTTCCCGTTGTTCTGGTAATAACTTCCTCTGCTAGATCAAGCTCGGAAATATCAAATTCCGGAACTATAGCTTCGCTGTCGACTTGTTGTGGTAACGGTGTAACTATACAATTCCCAACATACTCTGAAGGGAATACTTGGTATTCAAAATAGAACCTTAGTATTTCAGTATAGTGTACAATACTTGCCAGCCACCAAACACACTGTGCCGCTAATATATTATCTTCCTTCTGGAATCATCATATGAACAGAAAAAATGCATATGCGATAATATTGGATTCATTGGTAAACTCTGGTCTAATCATGGGGCGGGGGAACCGTGTACAATCCTAATGGATAATACTAATATACTTGGTAATAATAATAATAGAATAAGAACTTCAAACTTAATAATATTTCAGCTTCGTCTTTTGCAGGTAGGTATCATTTGTGCTTTTGGGGTTACCCTTCCAAAGCCGAAGCTTTGTTGTTCTTTTATAGAGTTTCGTGGAGTACCAAAGTCTATGTCCGAACGTTATCTATGATCTCATCGGTCATATCTTAGTGTACTCTTTTAATATGAGCCAGGCACTTGGATAGAGGACCACACATCCCAGAGGTTATCGTGTAATTGCATGATTGGTTTTGAAGCATTATGCTCCTGATAAGAATCAGGCCATCATCTGCAATAGGATTTAATCAAACAGTAACTTCAACTTAGATATCTCGCAACTCGTTTATTTCGGATAGTCAAAACTCTTCGTCACCTGACGTGGGTATTTGAAAAGCTTTAAACAGATCGCTTAATAAATTAAGACACAACCTTCACCATATAGGCAATTTGGCTTATCTGCTTCAGAGTCTTACATGATGACCCACCATAGCTCTGTCGACATTTGACTTGATGTATCGCAACCGTATTATTGAACTGATAGCAATCATCCCTGCTCGTTTATTCCCTGCCAGGGATTCGGGGGCTTATCGGGACTTATTGACATTGCCCAATGTCTTCATTAATCAGACACACCATGCTCAGGCCAAGACTGTTCTCTTTGGCCAGGGAGTACCCAAGTTGTTCCGCTCCACAAGGGATTGGCTCGAAGTCCTGCTTGATAACATATTGGCTAATGTCTGCCTGACACGTCTGTCGCATTTCTGCAACTGCCGCGTCCAGTCCCACTTAGCATAGTTTAATGAATGTGGTAAGAAATCACTGGCATCTCCAAGTCTTAATTACTTGTGACTGGCCAAGGTGATTGCATCATCAAATCAGTTCTACCGTAGTATGTGAACTTTCAGTGAATCTGCCAGCAATCAAGCTCGCTGCCGAATCGACACGAAGTATGTATTTCACCTGCTAAGAATTATACGTCTGGTTGCTTACTACTGAGATTGGTGTTATATACTATACAGTATTATAAATAATACCGTTATGTAGATCTCTACGTAGACTAGGACCAGGACCTATATTAGGGGAGAACCCCTAACAGTTAGCAATACCAAAATGTAAGCCTGTCTGATTTGACAGCAGTCCAAGTCTGGAAAGATTGGTAGAGTTGACAGGCTTGCAGTAGTGGATAATGCTAACACAGTGGTTAGGTCAATAGGTTTAACAATCTAACATCAACCTGTTGGTAGTAGAGGGTATTGCTGTAATGAGAATTTTTTCAATTACAGTATATAGCTGCAGATTTCACCAGATTTCCATCTTTGCTATAGTATTGTAACACTGGGAGATTCACCCTAAGTCCTAATGAATAAAAGCCCCTAATGATGTCCAGACTGATGAAGAGAAGAATGATCATAAGGCTTCACTCAGAATGTGTATAAGGATTACCTCTCAAGAAGATACAAGGTAACTGTTCCGTTCTCTGCTCCCAATTGATAGTATCGACTGAAGAGTATCGTGTTATGCTATCAGTATACTGATGTACATAACTTAAGAGTATCCTACTCAGAAGATCCTCTGAACGGACACACTATCATGCTAGTCCTCAGATTGCCTTCGGACTCAAGAGTATTGTCCCAGCAACCGGCACTTATACCCCAGGACCAACTGTCCTTAAGTCCAACGACTCCAAGTATTGACTTGTCTGGTAAGAAACAGCAAAGTAGTTTCGCCTCAGCAGAAGGAGAAGTGCCGACTCAAGAGTATTCTAGCAGAAGTATCCTCTGAACCACCTCGCTATTGGGCGGGCCTCGGACTTTGTTTGGACTCCAAAGTATCGTCTTGCTCTCTTCACAATCAACGACTTGCTTCAAAGAAGGTACTAAGAATAACCAATTATACAGAGTGATCGATATATTCATGATATAGAACTGAATAATGAATGTACAACTCTGGACTTCAAGAGAGAAGTATCCTTGTTGACTTCAATGCAGAACTAATAGACGATACACGGGATAAAGTTAAAGCTTAACCACCAGATCGACAAAGTCGATAGGTATCCGTAGATAAATCCTAATGTAGATTGTATATTCAATAGTATGTTATCCACGTCCTTCGTCCATGTCGGTACTATCGATGATATATATCAGACGATCCACACTTTTAACAATTCGAACACTGCCACAGCCTGTTTTGGAGTTCACATATGCAACTGCCTCATCATCCTTGCCTCTACCATTCATAGTCGAATTCTAACTCTCAGGAGTACAAACTACGACATCATGGTAATATGCTCATATGGTGACACAATTGCTATTGGGTATACCTCATATGAATACGAGCTTATCTGACGCCAATCATCAACGAATCAGTTCGTGTCACCAAGAGCCAGTCAGAGTGCCCTCTCATATACTCACCAGGTATGTAATGGTTTAACAATCACGGCAATCGACAGAACACCTAATTTGACTAAACTTCATTGGAGCCAAATATACAGTAATCTGCAACTGAGTTGTTTTGCCATATATTGAATGGAGAGTATCCTGCGCCACTCATGACATATGAATCCCAAGTCCTATTTGCCCAGACCAGGAAGGTGTGGTCGAAATAAGGGATGATTCGTAGAAGTCCATTTGGTTGTTAGCACTCCGGTAAATCAATTATTGGTTACTAGCATATCTCGAGATTCGATGGTGGTTTGTTTGACGACATCTCATCTCATCAGGAATTAACCATTGGAGCATGAGTGAATACTCGTTTCGTTGGCAACTAGGAATAAGGTTTCATACTGATAAAGAGTGACTATTGACAATAGAGATCCTATGACCATTACCAATCTACAGATGATGCACATCTTAGTTGCACTTGGCCTAACCACTGTGGTTGATCTATTGATACGAAGGTCGGGTAATGGAGATGAGACTCAATGGTGAGCAAATCTGGAAGGTAGATCAAACACAGAAATGCGAGTAGTAATAATCAAGGTAATGGTAATGATAATGGTGATGGAAGTAGTAGTTTATAATAACAGAGTCTACTATTGTGATGGCTACTACTATGATAGTATTATTGAGGTACTTGAAGATCAATAACTAATATAATATTGATTATTTTAGATATAACTATCTATTACAAAATTATTTTTACATTTCTCCATATTTCATCCAACAACTCCACCACTTGTTATTCTGGAGAATAAAAAATTAATAACTCTAGTGATCAAGTGAAAGATTACTTTCAATCATAGTATTCTTAAAGTATCCATAAGAATAAGGGCTGATTTGGTGATATCTGACTGAATTATATTCAATCCCTATGCTATCTGTATAGTATAAAACTTTACTGGCTTGGGAGATACTTTTCATTGCTTAGGAATAAATATATATCTTCCTAAATATGAAAGTGGTATTACTAAAGGCTATTTTTGATACTCTTTATCAACTAATAAATATAGCACTTATATTGGCAAAGTGTAAAATATTCTAGATACACTAGGCAATTCTCCTAGATACTCTAGTTGACCTCACTTGTGATTCTAAGTAATTGCAAATGCTTTCAGTCCCACCTGGAGCCAAGAAATGTTCTCCTAAATGGCATAACATTAGCAAAATATAATTCAGTCTGTATCTGGTAAAACATATTCTGTTATGAGTAATCTACTATAGCCTATAGGCCATATGGCCTACAGCATCAGCAACAACCCAAGTTTCCGCCAGAAGCACCTGGGTGATCTGGACGGCTCTGACAGTGCTGATGGAACCTCATACCCACTGACGGAGATTTCCACACTATCCTTTGCCCAGGCGATGGGACACGTTGCATATGTACCTCCTTTACCTTGCGCCCGGAATGTGGTGACATATATGCACCATCAGAACGACAGGTGTGTTACACTCTTCGCAGGGGCTGCAGTTATGCTGTAGCCGTGTACACAATGCCTGGCGATGTTGATGCCTTTCTCCAGCGAAGTGCCACATTTTACCTCTCCGCTATTGATTTATATCAGATGCCACACTCTCTCCATCTATGTTTAGCTTTGAGATGTTGTCACTTATTACAATACAGTCTTCGCTTCAGATACATTGCTTGCCGTTGCATTTGCTTCGCCATTATCATATTTTGCAGGCCTGAAATATACTGTCCAATCTTCACACTCTCTAGTACTATGCCCTCAGTCCTCCACATGCTGCGTTGATCCATCATCGGCTTACGATGCTTCTTCCTGCTCATCCACATCCATATCGTCGCCATCCTTACCCTCATACCCAAGGACACCTCTGGTTCCGAGGTCAAATCTTTCGAGTTCAGTCGTGGCGCATTATTGCTGGCTGGGGGTGGGGATGGCATTGTGCTTGGGGCTTTCATCACCTTTACCTTCGTGATCCCCGCTGCCCCCTCATCAGCAAAATGTAATTCGGTTCGGAAGCCACATGCAATCCTCCCAGACACTCCAGGCGGCCTCACCAGTGCTTCCAAGTACTTCCAGACGCTCCCAGACCCCACTGGGGCTAAGCAAAGTGCACTCAGACTCTGCAAGAGCATTCTCAGGTGCTCCATCTAGGATAGTCAAAGTTTGGAGCTCCTGAGACCTCTGCGCAGATCTGTGGGAGACTTCGAGAGAAGCTGAGACTGCTGCGCAGCTCTGTGTGACACTTCGAGAGCGGCCGAGACCGCTGCGCAGCTCTGAGGGAGACTTGATGCCGTATTTTCACAGCAGTGGTTCTTACATAACCACAAGGCATTTTGTCTTATCATATTCATCTTTGTTACAGTCACAAGATTCGCTACATCATAATATGGCATGCACTATTTAAATCTCTCTCAATATATACATACAGTCAATCTGGCCACAGATGGTACTCGAGCATAATCGGAGGAGCACCAGGCCACGCCCATTGAGAGAACATTCAGAGATGCACCATTTGGAGGCCATTCTGGTGAAACCATGGAGCTAGAAGGCAGAGAGCCCACCATCAACACTCCGCCGCACCTCTCGGGACATCCAAACGGAATTCATGAGAAAGAGCGGTTCTGGTTCGAGGAGCGTTGGAATCGGGTGAGAAGATATGATACTACCCGGCGTTGAGGATCCCACGCAATTGCGTGGATTCACGATATTGCGGACAGAGCGAGTGAGACCAAAAGTTGGGAAAGATAGAGTGTGTATTTTCATTGTATGATTAGATGAGATGGAAATGAGATGATGTCTATCTACTCCGGGGTCTGCCAAATATATACTCCCTGTCACTCTTTCCATCTTCATTACCCCTGTATCTCTGTAAACCCGCCATCGCTCCTTAGAGATGTACTTGGAGGTTGTGATCAAGCGAGTTTGGAGATGCACATGGAGGCCATGATCGTCAGAACTTGCAGGCCGTAATCGAGCGAGGTTGGAGATACACTTGGAGGCCGTGATCGAGCGAGTTTAGAGATGCACTTGGAGGCCGTGATCGAGCCAGATTGGAGGAGTACTTGAAGGCGATTTCTCTGGAGGTGGTAGTTCGGGAGGGAGGCGCGATGGTAGCTGAGACTCTATTCATTGGTTAACTTGTGATTGTGGGAATGAAGAGAATTGAGTACAACATGGTCTGCCGAGAGATGAGAGACCGGCTGGGAGTGGGAGACAGTTGATCTTGGGATGACGCAGTACACAGTGTATGCAGTACGCAGTGTATGCTGTACTCGGTGTATGCTGTACTCGGTGTATGCTGTACTCGGTGTATGCTGTACTCGGTGTATGCTGTACTCGGTGTATGCTGAACTCGGTGTATGCTGTACTCAGTGTATGCTGTACTTGGTGTATGCTGTACTCGGTGTTAACTCTTGATCATGGCATGGAGAGATTGAGAGCGATGACTTAACTTCGTGTTCTTAGGTGATGGTAGACTTGAGGATGAGAAAGAGAGAGATGAGAGGAGATGGGGGAAATAATCATGAGAAATGGGGACTTAGAGAATTCCGTGTGCGAGTCAATTTACCATCCCTGATACTGTAGGTACGAGTCCCGATCCAGTGTGTAATTACACCGATACGAGGTCTTTACAACCCAATCAGGCAAGTCGTACCCCTGATATCTCATATCCGCTCGTATCCTCCACAACATTCTCACCTTTATCCCCCATCTCTCTCTTTCTCGTCCACAACTTAACCATCATCGCAGAACACAAATTAAGTCATCCCTCTCTATCTCTCCATGCCATGATCATGAGTTGACACCGAGTACAGCATACACCGAGTACAGCATACACCCGAGATTGTTTGTCTTCCCTTTATTCTTATGATCAGGAGTTGATCCCTGAATGTAGCTTTAGCTTCCAGCGTACCTCCCTACACGATCGACCGCCATTAGCCAGCTCTCCTTGAGAGCTCAAAGGTAAAGTCACATTGTCACATTCCCACGGTTGCCAGTTAACTAACTGATGAATAGAGTCTCATCACTCAGCGCACCATCCATCGACCGCCTCCAAGTACTCGTCCAATCTCGCTTGATAACGGCCGCCAAGTGCATCTCCAAACTCGCTCGATCATGGCCTCCAAGTGTATCCTCAAACTTGCTCCATTACCGCCTCCAAGTGCATCTCTCAAGTACACTCGATCTCGGCCTCCAAGTGCATGTCCAAACTCACTCGATCACTGCCTCCGAGTGCATCTCCAAACTCGCTCGATCACGGCCGCCGAGTGCATCTCTCAAGTAGCTCCATTCCGGCCTCGAAGTGCATCTCCCAACTCGCTTGCTTAAGATCTCGGAGTGCATCTCTAAGTTCACTTCATCAGGGCCTCCAAGTGTATCTCCAAATACGCTCAGTTACTGCATCCACATGCATCTCCAAAGTCGCTCGATGACGGCCTCGGAGTGTATCTCTGAGTGTACTCGATCGTTATTTTCAGGCGCTCCTCGAATTGCTCCCAAGCACCGCCTGCAGCCAGTCCAGATATAACGTGTGTAGATGGGTAGCTATATAGATACATCAATGAGAATACAAACTGAATACATGAGGTTTAAAAATCGTTGAACGATGAGTAGTAGCTATGATTTCCAGGCGCACCTGCAGCGTTCCCAAAGAAGATGTTTTTCCCACACTGCTCTACTGTGATTTGAGGTACTCCCAGAGTTGTCGCCGGCGCTCCGAGGCTTGTCGTTGGCACACTGAGTCTTGTCACCGGCGCTCCCAGACTTGTCGCCGGCGCTCCTAGGCTTGTTGCCGGCGCTCCCAGGTGCTCCCAGCTGCACCCAAAGTTCTCTCTGGCGCTCCGAGATGTTCCCAAACCTATCACAATCACTCCCATGGTACTCCTGTAGCAGTCATCTGAGATCCCAGTTACTCTGAAGGCCGGCTGGAATGCCCTCCTAGGGTCTGATACTCTCCTGAAATTGACGCATCTAAGATTACACTCCACATCCTCTCAGACACTCCTGGAGTCTTCCAGTGACCAAAATACATTTTGCTGATGCTGGCATCCCCAATTGCAGTCTGTCATCCATGCAATTGTTGTCTATTGGGATGTTTGGGTTAGTGCTTCCGATCTCAGGCTCCTCAAGCACCATTTCCAAGGTCAAATAGTCAAGAAGAATTGCATTGTCAATACGTGCTGCTTGCATGCTGCATCAGCAAAATGTAAAATGGTTTGGAAGTCATAACTGAACAACTCAGCAGCTCTGACCAGCCACACTGATCCTTCCAGATGCACCCAGATGCTCCGAGACTACTTCACTGGTGCTCCTCAATGCTCCGGACGTTGTGGAACAGAATCCAAGAATATCCTGAAGAGTGTGTAGTTGTCTTCAACATGCATCCAAATCAAACTTTTAGGATGTGCAAATTTCGGAGCTATTGGGAGTATTGGCCGCGTCTCTGAGAGTATTCCAGTGCACCTCGAACCTGGAGCCATACTCTCCAGGAGTGATTATTATAATGTTTATAACAAATAGTACAATTCAATTAACTATCTTCTGCACACCTTGATTCAGGTATTGTAACTTTAATACACAGTCCAGTAGGTATCTAAATCCACATGATTATTGACGAGCCATATGCTATCGATTCTATCTGATGCAGCATTATTCTCTCACACCAAATGTGCAGGTCCAACAATTGCTCCGACAGGTACAATATGCATCTTATCAGTCTGTTTGACAACCTGGATGAACCAGTCAACACAATCAGCCTAACCATGTTGATCGTTGTACTTTGTTAGAATCACCACCGCATATTCTTGAGGTTGAGGACGTAATATTCAATGTTGAGTCTTCTTGCACCTCTTAGAGAAGGTCGATATTGTTTTTCCGGCAGGCATTCGCTCCTGAAATTGGAGCATGTGATTCAGTGGAGTCCAGCTGAAGTATAATACAGGAAAAGAAGGAACTCGGCCTTGGAAGGTGTTATCAAGGTCACTGTCTGTATATTGGACTCAGATGTTATGAGATTCAGGCATGATCCCTTGGTTGGCATTGGTATATTCTACCTTGCAATCAAGTCCCAGACGCTCAACAGATGTAGGGCAGTGAAATGGTTGATGGTAGTACAGCAGCCCATTCTGATGTTTAATAAATATACTGTCCATTAGTACATTCTGATCATATCCGAGCACCAGTCCACTAACTTCATGTCCCCAGCCGTGTTCAATTTGTGTACGGAATAGCTAAGTTCCAAAGTTGGGAATTCCGAAATCTACTGATGCATCTCTGAGTGAGGTCAATTTGATACTTCTGTGCACGCCGTGGACATGAGTTTCTCTCACATGATGTACCTGTTGTGATAGGGGGCAGAATAATGGCTCTTCCTGACCATGGTGGAGGCATAAATGTTGGGCTGTGTGCGTATTTCGCCATTTCTCGGCAGCTGATAGTAGGTTGAAAACTTTTGCAGAGTCAGTATTGTACCAGCCAAGAAGGGCAAGATACGACGGTGTCTCCTCCATATAGTCAAGACCAGTACATTGGTCATTGTGCTTGAGCATCTGTTGAATGTGATTGACTTTGTTGGTAGATCGATATGCCTCTTGCACATTGCCAATATGTAGCCATTCAGAAATAGCGGTGGTGAACTTGTTGCCAGAATCCATTCACCGAATTGACTCTGAGATATGCCTCACAAGACACATATTTGGATATCCGAAATGTATTACACGCTGTTCAATGGTCTTCTGGAGCTCCTGACCGCTGATCGCCTGCCACCACGCTTCAAACTGGAATAAGAGGTTGGAGAATTCCTGCGCGAACCGCGGCTGGTCTTTTGAAGTGATACCCTGAATCTTTCTCTCAAGCTGATTCACAACATGGTCCATATCAGCGATACTCCATGTGGTGGCTTCGATCTCAGCATCGGATAGACCGACCTGAAATTGCACACGCTTTATAGTGGTCATGTATACCACCCCGTAAGCCTCTTCTTCTGCAGCAGTCTTCATTTGAGCAAGTTTTTTGGCGAATATGCTTTTCGGACCTGATGCCTTAGTCCCAACTTCCTGCAATGGTTGTCGCTCAGGATGTTGGAATAATTTATCAAAAGGCTTGGGTGTAGCAGGTGTCACCTGATGGATTTCGGGCTCCAATTGCTCGATTGCCCACTGCCGATCAGCATCTGACCATATGGTTGCCGCTTGTTGGGCTCTACTCAGGCGCACCTGAAATTGCCTTCGTTCTGATGTAGTAACCTTTTCAGCACTGTACACCTAAACCTCTATTGCAGCATGGATTTTATGAATCTGTTGTTCTCGTAACTGATGAGATTCTGGTGCCAATAGTTCATCCACTTTGGCCTTTGCAGACTTCAACATTTTCTGATCTCGAAAGGCTCCCTGCTTCTTGTAAAATCACTTTTGTGCATTGTCTAGTGCTGTGAGGGATAGATCAGAGTGATTTTGTTGGCTGACAAGTAAAGAGAATTCACATAATGCCCGCACTGCTCCCATCACCATTTCATCAGAGGCTGTTTCCACCACAGTTTTCCCAGCATCCTGGGAGCAGTCAAGAATTTGAGAGCAACTCACTGCCAGTGTTCTGATCATGCCCTGGATTTCTTTTCCCTGCCAGGAGCCACTTCTCATCGAATTGAATGGTTTAGAGAAGCGCTGGAGCCCTGGATATCGTGGTACTGATGTGAATCGATTGTCAAATTGATCCCTGACATTTCTAGCTTTCAGGTATTTGAGCAGCCAGTGCAATAAGTCTTTAACTAAACCCAGGAGCAGCTGATGCAATTCATCAGGCTGCCAAAGGCGATAGACATTGCAGAGAG
>Ga0307512_10000553_pt1 | contig 55353 bp, 44 predicted proteins | sample 14_EM_MG_FD_200267 | JGI IMG/M metagenome (GOLD analysis project Ga0307512, IMG submission 200267) | Populus trichocarpa ectomycorrhiza microbial communities from riparian zone in the Pacific Northwest, United States - 14_EM | ecosystem: Host-associated > Plants > Roots > Unclassified | place...
TAGTTGGCGGCGGAAGAGTGAACGAGCGACAATAATGTGGTGGAGCGGAGAGTGCGTCTGTCTCGGTGTGGGTGTGGTTGGTTGGGTTGGCAGTTGGTTGGTAGATGTGTCGGGGAGGGGAGGGGTCTAAGGAAGGAATGACCGACTAACAGCAGTAAAATCGCGTCGCAAACTGCAGCCACGGGAAAAAGAGGGGAGTTGCGACGATAGCGAAGATGGTGGTGAAATGGCAAGGGCGTAGTGGTGCGAAGGTAAGTTAGGTGGAGAGTGGAGCAATTAGTGGGCTCTGGGTACCTAGATGATGAGTTTGCGGATTGGGAGAGGTGTGGTTGTGGACTTTAGTAGCGAGAGCGAGCGTCGGAAAAACGACCAAAATAAAAGTATCTGTGGTGGTATCTGCAATGTATATCCGTTATGGTACTGCTTGGGATGTCGATATATCTGGGTTATCACGGTTTAGATAGTTGGCGAGGGGAAGAGCAGAGAAGAGTAAGAGAAGAGATAGTGATAGGCAAGCAGACAGCAGAATCGGAGAGTAGGGAGAGAGATGGGGAAACGGGAAAATGGGGAAAAAGAAAAGAGCGAGAAATGCATGCGGTGAGAAACGCTCAGAGAGTACGTATCGGCAGAGCAAGAAGCAGTAGCAGCGTGCGTATAGAGACGTCGGTCCATCTCAAGATGGATTGTCGAGGGATCTCTTAGCCTACACACACCCTACCACTATCACTACCATCACCATCACCATCACAGTTACTTCGGCACGCAGACGACACTACATACAGCGTCACACAGCAGCTCAGTCTTAATGGGTACGTAGCACGAGATGGATGGAACGAAACGGAAGGAGATGTCGCTCGCAGAGTACATACCTACCTTACTTTTGATCTGAATCCGACGATAAGTACGCTGTTTAAGACGGATGCCAGATTATGGTGGGAAAATCCTCACCTCCAGATTTCCTCTACGCCGCCACTGCACCTGTTCGCTAGAGATCTTAGTTCGCAAGGCGGAGGCCAAAATGCCCAAGATGTCGGTTCTACCCATCACCCCAACATCACATTCAGCGGCGTCCCCGCAAAACAAATCACGACACGGCAACGAAAATACATGCCTCTTTCCTATCCAGACAAGCTATTACTTACCAAAATGAGTGGCTAAGCAGGTCCGAGTTCGCGGACAGCACCTTCGTATTTCGGAATGCTGCTTGATAGGCCAGCCAAGCCCAGGATCGTAATGCCGCAAAATATTGTTTTTCCGATAGGTACGACTTTTGATTCGAAGAGAGATGTGGACGAAGCGAATGGATGGCACATGGGGAAGGCCAACTCGCATGAAGAAGTTATAAACCACGGGCGGCCACGAGTGTTGAGCGAGAGTCAATCGAATAGACTTCATTCGTTTTATCTTCACCCCAGCCCCAGCCCAAACCGACGCGCTGAACGGCATACAGAGTGGGGGATCTAACAAATGGTTGATGAACTATATTGAAACAGCCAATTGTTCGATATCAAGGAACCATCACCCAGATCCGGCCCTGTACAACTCTTAGGCGGCGGGTAGTTGCATATTATTACAAACGAGGTGCATTAGAAAACGCGGGAGAGCGGCGCCTCAGGTATTCCCAACAATACATACTCGCCGTCAGGAAAAAAAAACGTGGGAAACATAGATCCGACAGTAACCATCATCGCATTACCCGCCACCGCCGCCTAATGTTCCATGTTGTGCACTTTATTAGCTGCTTTACCTACCCGGGTTCCCAGCCGCGGGATGTCAATGCCCAAGGCATGCAGTAAGTATTTTCCCAGACCAGGGAACCAGACACAAACAGGCATGCGGCGATGGGCGAGGGTACGTAATCAACTCGGGCGAGCGAGTGAGTGAGCGGGTTCCTACAGATAGCTACGTATCAAACTATGCACATCTCCACCGATCACAGTACCGTATTTGGTTCGAATATAAGATCTCAATATTTAAGTTTGTGATGTCCTGAATCGCCCTCCAAAATCCAACCAAGTCCACTATAAAAGTGGGGAACTCCATATTGTGGGTACCGCATGCATTCCCCATCTTCAGCACCTTGAGTTATCACAAAAAAAAAGGCACTAGAAAAACGTGGAGTATCTAATGTAACTCTATCTACAATACCGTCCGATTCCGGGATTTTCCCAAGGGCTGGATGGATGGTAATAGAGTTGCAATTTCCGCGCAACGGGTGTGGGCATATATATACACAACTTCTGTCTTGGGCACACACATACAGGCCTACACTCGATACAGTACAATGTGTCTTCTGATTGTTGCGCAGAGTAGGTACTTCAACACCACACTCCCACACCCCAATCTCGTGGGGAGTCCGCGCTAGCACATACTTTGGAACAAACGATTTCACCTCCCCTATTCTGTCAAAAATGCGGGGAAAACCCAACTGGAGTAAGCAGTCCCTCACTTGTGCTTCTGCCCTACAAATCCCTCTGGTAAAAAAGGGAGCCATGGAAGTGCAGCGCATTGCAATGCAGTGCAGTGCAGAGACGTGCGGGGAGCCCAACGAACCAACCAACCAAATGAATCTCTCACAAAAGCTGTTTCACCACCAATATATCGTCAATCGTATGTACGCGTAATTTCTGACAGCGGCGGTGGGGGCGCGGGGTAGCTAAAGTTGACGTCCCTCCAATCTATATACGTAGTGCACTCATGCTCCGGGGAAATGTAACCCACGTATTCAGGGCATTACAGATACACTTTCCTACCGTAATGTGCGTGTGTATATTCCAATAGTTGAAGCGCCGCCCTCAAGCGATGGATACTTGGTTCGCTCCCGGCCACTGCAACGTATTTTTTGGTGCTACCATACAGAATTAATTTTTGTTATTCCATCCAAGATATTTAGAGCGTCTCAAAACACAATGAAACTTGGAATTAACAGTCACTGCCTTCGAAATGCCGTGTGTTGCAGCTTTCTGTTGTCTGAGAGACGTTATTTCAAAACAGGAATGAAACGCACAACTTAACGAACAACGCTCACAAAACAATTACTCTTAACCAAGCCGTAAAAACGTGGTAATTACGGCGTAGTGATTGAAATATTCTTAGACCTTTAAACTACCCCAATCGTGATGCTTCTTTGGTTCTATGGAGTATTGTGAGGGTGGTTTTCGCTTGCCTCATCACTTTTTTCCGCAATTGTAAATTCCATCATTTAGTTATGCCATCTTCACCTCCACTGTACTCAGCCAACCAAGCACCACCCCATCCGTTTGATAGGCAGGAGAATATGGATGTGGTTACGATCTAGGGTACGAACATCCATCCAGCCAGCCATAACTACATCACAACCTGCCAATTTCTTGGCCCTGCATCTTCTTCTGGAAGAAAATCGAGCACCGGGATAGCAATCCATCTCCGCGGGTCGTCCATTGCAGTCTACATGGGCGGATGTTTCATGTCTAGCAACACGTGTACATGCTCTATCGCACTATCGGCGGGATTTAGACCCAGAGCGGTAATGATTCAACGGTTTGCATACCCATTTCGGGTAGAGTAAGTTCTATCACTTGCACAGTGAAGCATCTACTGCACTGTGACGGCGGAGGTCATCTACGCCCCGGACAACTGGGACAAGATCTTGATGGCTGGGTGGAGACTAGGACAGCTTAATAATTTTCCAGTGCTGATCAGCACTTTGGCTGAGTTGTCCCAGCGGCCCGCCAAACTGACGCCGAATCAGGAAGCCGATCTACCCGCTGATATGGAAAACCTCGATCGGTGCAGTCTCGAACGCCTGTAAGCTGATCGAGTAAGATGGGCTAGGGTTTTTGCTTCGTCTTTCTTCCCCGACGGAGAAAGACACCGCCCCGTTGTCAGATGAGGGCGTTTCACTGCATCAAGTCAGCTGAGGAATGAGAGATCTACATTGCACATCCAATTCAGTTGTAATATCTTATTTGCTGCTCCCTCGTATCGTCCTTCTCCTTCAAGTTGCTGCTAATGGTGTGTATATAAAAGCAGAGAATTTCTATCACATCCTCAGCCCCGAAACATCCATTAGCCGTTGAGCCCTTTTAAACGAATGGGACGTTCCGTGGCTGCATCAGAGTACCGAGGGCCAGTTGTGATATGTTGACACTCCATTACGCTGTGCGGGCGTAGAGTACTCAATACTGGAGATGTACACTTTCGAAGTACCTCAGTACCTGGGCACGTATATTTGCAATTTGCCGCAAGGGGCCAGTGTCGACTACGGTATTATCGAGTTGTGCCCACCATATTTGATAGGGGGGTGGGATACGGGAATGTGAATAGAGGGGTGGATAAGTCTATTATTGTATGTAACGATGCAGTGTTTCCCTCCTAGTAGTGCTGGGAGCTCATAATGCCCACCTAATTCCATGAAGCCCATCGTGCAGGGTCAATAAAAGATAAATGTATGTCACCAAAATTTCCGCAGCCACCTCTTCAATACATATCACCGCCTCCGCCTCTAACCTACCAAACCCCTTCCCCGCCCTCCTCCACAAGCCTAAACCCGCCCTTCCTCCGAACCTGCTCCCATTTCTCAATCCACTTATTCATCTTCTCCCTCGACTTTTTTGAGCCCACGTTCACTGTGGGCACTATCTTCCCAATCTCCACCGCGCAGCAAAACATACTCAATTCCCTGAACGAGCTGTGTTCACTATACGGCACTGCAAACATCTTCAACTTCTCGTTGCTGCCACGCATCGGCTGCATCTCAGCCACTCCATACCCGCTTCTCCACGCTGACGAGTACAGTACGTCCTCGATTTTTGGCGTTGTGGTGAGGCGTGAGTTGGGCGGTTTGTAGCTCCAGCCTGAGGGACGGAAGGCGACGACGCGGGAGAAACCGGGGTGCGAGGAGAGGTAGGTGGAGAGAGTGTCTGGGCCGATGCCGCCGAGGTGTGTTAGGTGCACTTGCGCGCTGTTGGGATTCGTGGTGAGGAGGCGGGATAGTGCAGGGTCTTCGAGGAGACGGAGGGTGAAGAGTTTTTGCGGGGTGGCATAGATTTTGGAGTTAAGGGCATGGGCGATTCCTAGGTTAGATTAGCGGCGGGAGAAAGGAATGGGTGAGGGAGGGAGACCAGTGCAGATGCGTTCTTTGCCGATAGAATAGGTGCCTACTACTACGAGGAGGCGGCCTTTGGAGGTGCCGACGCTAGGTTTTTTCTTGAACTCCGGTGATTTCGTCATGAATCCACCAAGACGCACGTGCTCCTTCTTGATACCAAGGGGCTTCTCCTGGTGTAAGGCTACGCACATCTCTGCGCATGCATCGATGACGCTCTTTTGGCTCGGAAATGCGTATTTGGGGTCGAGGTAGGTGGTGTCAAGATATACGGTATCCAGCTTCTGTTTCCTGTCCTTCCCAGGCTTGAGGAGGGGATGGCTTAGATGTTTCGGGTCCGCTCTAAAGTCTCCACAATGCAGGATTCTCGTCCTTTTTCCTTTAACTTCCTTCTCGAAGAGAAACAGCATGCTCCCAGGACAATGATTCGCGTCTAGACCTTGCACTCTCACTCCGTTGGTGTTGGGGACTTCAAACCACTCCTCCCACGGCAGCTCATGCACCCATATTGGGTCTACCTTAAGCCTGGTACGCACCAAATTTGCGGTAACTCGTGAGCAATAGATGGGGCCGTGATCCCACTTCGAAGCAAGGCCCACGTAGTGGTCTGAATGAAAGTGGGAAAGAAAGTATGCGTTGCAACTAGGAACTGCGCCATATCGAAATGCATCCACGCTAATGGGGCCATTGAAGAGAATCTTATAGAAGGGGCATGTACGCTCAGCTGCCTTCACTCCCTTCGAATCGACTTCCGCTTTCGCGGCAGCTGCCCAAGCATGTGCTTCGGTGTTTGTTGACATCAGCTTTGCAAATGCTGAGTGTCCTTGACTTTTGCCAGACATTTGGAGAGCTGAGTGAGGGTTTGATGTTCGAGATGTGGGGGGCTTGGTGAAAGTAATGGCGGTGACGTTTGGCTCAAGTTTTGGGAGAGGTATTGGATTGCCGTCGAGACAATGGTTAACGTGGTTGTTCGCGTCGGCCTCTGATAATCCTACAAGTTTAGTTTCACATACTGGACAGAGGGGTGCTGCTACATCTTCTGTAGGCGTGGCTTCGATATCGTCACAATCCGGCGGCTTCATTACGATTTCCATATCTCCATCCCAATCTTCAAATCCACCTTCGATTGCCCTTGCGGCAGGATCGAATCCAAAGTATGCTTCTCGCTCCTCGAATCCAATCTCGTCATCTCCAGAATCTTCAACATCGTCATTGCAGCTAGATAGATCTTGGTCTCCGTCTTTTGCCCCGTCCTCGGGATTGACGTTTATCTGCTCAAAAGTACTTTGGATTTCATCCTTAAGTTCAGGCTGAAAAAATGACCGCTTTTTATTTCTCTGCGTTTGTGTAGGATCCTCAATCTCATCGAGAGCCTCCCCCTCCCCCATCGCATCTCTCCTCCATAAAAGACCACGTTTCAAGCTATCTTTTCCATTTCCATACTTAGCTAGCTCTGTTTTCGGGTCGTCCCTAGTTATGAAATCGGAAGTGCTCACAGTCGAATCTTCCTCCGTAACCGACGGAGTCGGGGGCACTTTTCCAAACAGCATCGAGGCGGAGATATTCAGTTTCAGGGTGGAGGGATTGAACTTTGGCGCCTCAAGTTTCAGTTTTGGTGGTGTACTCGGTGTTGATGTTTCCACCGTATCCGCAGTTCCCGGGGCGTAATCAGCAATTATCTCATCCGTCTGCACAATCTTCCCCACAAGCTCCAGCTCTTCCATCGCGTCGTTGCTTGGTGGTTCCGCGGCGTCTTCCACCTCAACACCAGGCCTCCCCCAAAGTGCAATCCTGACGTCCTCATCCGCATCGTCATTGTCGTCTCCATCTTCAGGGTCACTAACATCCAGCCCGTATCCCCCATGTGCAATAAACAGGCTATCACTGTAGCCATCTTCTTTCCGCCGCCGGCCGTTCGCCGCCTCCTCCTTCGTCAGCGGCTTGAAGAACTTTAGGATTGACGTATTTTTGGCCTTCTTCTTTCCTGTCGATTTTATCGGAGTGGTCTTCTTTGAGGTCGTGGGCGTTGAGACGAAGGGTGTGAGCTGGGTCTGTCGCGGTGCCCGCGGGCGCGAAGGGGTTGGAAGGGTGATGGTAGGGGCGGGGTGCGTAGTTTTTTGTTTCTTTGCTGAGGGGGGCGAGGAGGTAAGATCGACGGGAGGGGAGGAGGAGGATGAAGAGGATGGCGAGTGCCCGAGGACTGTTGAGGGCGGTTGGTTTACGCGGGGTTTACGAAACATTGTGTCGGTGGAAGTGAGAATGCGGCGCGGCGAAGTTGGAGTTGGTAAGACGCGGATAGTGGGACGCGCCCAGATATGAGCAACACAAGGCTAATGTCTACAAAATGAATGAAGCTGTGTAAAAAAATTGCTCCAATTAGATTTCAATATAAATAAAGAGCTACTAAGCACATGTTTGTAGGACTTTATGCATGTCTATAAAATCATATTCGGACTCCATAATTGATCACTCGCTCCTCTTTCGAAGTGGAAGACATCCACAAACCTTCCATCGTATGGAACACATTCAAATCCATGTAAATTGTTTGGAATGAACATATTCTGGGAGATGGTGGTGAAAGAGAAACTGGATCTCGCAACCTATACGTTAATCATGATATTATTCAGGCACCCATACCTAGAGAACCACGAAAACATCGCCTACACATCTAAACCCTGCGTTTTGGTGAAGCAAGTATATCCTAGCCCCAGAAAACAGAAGGCGTATTATTCCAGCCAGTTTTTGCTACCTCCTTTCAATTTAAAATACTATAGAGCACCGATTACGGCGGGCTACCATGATAAGTGAGCTAACCCGATAATCTGATTGGAAGAATTGATGAGCACCCAATTCAAGTAGATGGACTATAATGTGCATAGTCCAACTATTCGCAATCAGGCCTTCACAGAACAAAGATCATGCCGCGAAGCCTGCAAGGATATACTTGCGTGTGCATATATGAACAGCATTCAAACAAGCAAAAGCTTGGTTGTTGTTTGTTGTTTATTCATTCTGTATTCACTCTGACTAGAGTATGACAGTACCCTAAATTCCACGCCACTACCCTCAGGAAAACCCATCAAGTCAAAGGTGTGGCTTCCCCATCTACTACCGCTACACAATGGTGGGCACTATGGGTATTTTCACTTCAATACCACGGCCTCAAAGCCCACCTGCCTCCCCTCCGCAAAAGCTTGGTTTGAGCATGGGTCCTACGCAGCGGGATGATGTCGATCTGCAACATGGATGGTAGTGATGATATGTACTGTATAGGCGCGGAGAGGGTAGGAAAAACAATAGTACTACGGTATCCTCAGCCGACACAAATCACCATTGATATCGTAGCCGCACGAAGTTAGTGAGAGAATACCACTATGGGTACATGTTGAGTGAAAATTGCTATTGTTTACAACCATCATACTATGCACTCTCAGCCTATATGTACGGTTCAACACACTTCAAAGTTCGCAGTATCTAGGTTTCATAACCCAATAGTAATATGGTATGCGCCACTGATTTCGTGTCAATATGCGTATCCTAACAGTATATCGTAGTAGTACTATTGTTTTCCCTACACCACCCTTCTATCCCCCACACGCTTGGTAACCTTCAATTAGAATCATTTTCCGTTCGGGTATAGTTATGAGTAGGTATCCTTTCCTTTCGGCATATTATGAGTAAAGGGTAACATTAGAAGTCTAGCTAGCTAATTAAAGCCTTTGCCACACGACGGTCTTTTACCCACACTATACTCGAAAGGAAAGGATACGAATCGAAGGATACCGAGCGTGTAGAGGATACAATAGTGAACATGTATATATTCTGTACGGTACGCGACCCGTGCCGACTCGCAACCTGGAGCAGTCCAAGCCGCGACCTGGGGACGGGTTGCAATTCGACAGCCCATCTGCGATCCTGCGAAGTTTTGGCTCGAGAGATTGTAATAAATCCCCGCAACTAATTACTATAACTATTTATGTAATTAAGGTCTTGGGACTTTTGATAGGACCTTACAACACTGCTGAGACTTATTGGGTAAGCAAAGATCTCATACATATACTAAGTATTGTCTCACTCCATCTCATAGTCAGTACTATGCTCACACGGTGTAGGAGGGCGTTAGCCGGGAGAGCGAACCAGAAGAAGCTTTTTGTACGTAGAGCAGACCAAGTGGTCGTGGATGGGAGACGGTTCGCAAACGCTCACCAGTTCGTGAGATAGACTGTAAATATTGCGAACTGGCGACCGCAGTTCGCGAACCGAAATGGTCGTCCATGGTACGGAACATATATATTCATTTACAAAGTAGTATAAGCATCAATTTCAGGGTTGCAAAATCTACCAAACATAGTTCGGTGTATTACGGCAGTCCAAACGGCCTTCTCTCAATATTGTGTCGCGCGCTATGACTTTGGACAGCCACCGTCACGTTTACCGTGCTCTCTCTGTTACACCTCCTGCTACCTCCGATCCTAGAAGCTGACCATTACTTTAAATCCTCAATCCCGAACCTCGTTCACCAACCCAAAACCCACCCAACCTCTAACAACGACTACCTCAATGGCTCCGCCAGCCCTTAAAACCTCGGCGTCTTCCCAATCTCGCTTCTCTATCCTACGACACCGACGTCTTCCAGCAGCAGATCCAGGGTAAAGAAGCCTGTAGCAGCTGGTGCCGAGGATTCGGTGAACGTGCTTTACTCCTGCAAGGGCTTGCTCGGTGACTGTAATGAGGACAGGAAGACTATGACAAGGAGCTCGAGGATATGAAAGAGACGCTCGAGAAACATGGCACGAGGTTTAAGATTTCCGAAACGAGCCGTAGGTTCGAAGCTCGAGTCCGTCTGCTTGAAGGGTCGGGGTTGCTCTTGGATATGCGCAACTGCTTCGTGTCATATGTCAAGCGAGATAACCCGAACATCTTCTCTTCAAGTAGGTACAACATCACCCACAACGACATAGAGACGATTACTGTACCGAGCGTCAAGGTTCGTACGAGGTTTCGAGAATGACGATTCTTTTCAATATCAAGAGTGGACTAAAACCGCAACAAAACTTCTTCAGACGGACCTTCCGTGATGCGTGACGTACGAACTTTGACGCTCGGTAGAGTAAATCCGGGAATCGGGTTGCTCGTGATGCCGATCTGATCTCTGACGCTCATCTGTATCTTGAGGTGGGGCGAACTGAGAACATCTGGCTTCGCATCTTTGGGTCAAAGCGCTTCGGGTGAGTTTGATCAATCAGATTCTTTGATACACATAAAAATAAATCAAGTCGACGTCTTCATTGAAGGGCCGAGAAACTACAGAGCTGAGAGTCATCTGGACATATCTGCTTTGGCATAGATACCTGTGATACTCACGATTATTTGAGGATGCCCTAAATATCTAGAGTGTTTATTACTAGTGATATACTATATAAAGGAGATTATGTTCCCATGTCTGGCCGCCGCCGCCCAGCACCACCCACAAGATATCTACAGATCGGTCAGATGAAGCTTGAAAAAACCTGGGCTGGTCAGAGGGAAGGTCAAATCTGACCGGGCTGACCGCTTGAGAATACTCCGCTCTTAAATCTGGACATCAACAATTTAAGGAGAAAGGATGAGAAGGCGAGAATGAAGCGACAAAAGAAGAGGAGGTGGGGGTTATGGAAGAGGAGAAGAAGGAGGTGTTTGGCGGTGATTAGATTGATATGGAGATGGAGAGCTTGGAGATGAGGAATACCTCGTCTACTTGGTGGTGCCGATATTGTTGCTAATTGGTACATAGGATATGGCTGTCATAATGTGCTATATCAAGAAAATAAACCATACCCATGAACTGCTCACTATCTGATGAGGGATTCCTTAGTCTAATTTGCTGCAACTCTCTCCTACATATGAAGCACTTTCTGTGAAACCCGTGTTTCTAAGCGGTCAGGCTTTGTGGGGTGTAGGCTTTTCAAACGGAGGCCTCAGATTTTGCGGCCAGGCCGACTTGATTTGCAGGCCGCTAAAAAGCCTGCCGGCTGGCTAGGCTGCTTAGGAACACTGCTGAAGCCAGGCTCATGATTTCAACCGTCACGATCACACGCTCACACCTTCCAGACTTCACCGACAAAAGATACCAAGATCCATCTCTGCTGATTCCGCTCTCCTATAAACCTCCAAAGTAGCTGGCTCTAACAAGCCCTCTTCCTTAAAGGGGACGACGGGTAGCAGGAGCGGAGCTCCGCCATCTAGCCGGCCAGCCCGGAGGCGGAGGGGAGTAAGGGGCTGTCATACTCTAAGTAGAGTGAATACAGTATGATTAAAACAAACAAAAACAAGCCCTCTTCCATCTCGTCTTTCCCACGGACTACCTTTTTACCTCAACAACACCGAATGCACCTCTCTATTATAGTAGGCCAAAGTGGACAAAAGTTTAAAACTTGTTATGTTAAATTTGCCGGCATGACAAATGTTGAAACTTGCAATACTTAATGACGTACATCAGTGTACCTGTAGGTATCCTAACGTACTATAGCGTACGACTATTTACAAGTTCAAGTTTCAACATTTCTCAATTGACTTTCACTATGTCTCATTTGATTACACGACAAATGTTCAAACTTTAGCACTAAATGATGTACGTCTAGGTGCCCCTTGGTACTGATCTGTACCCTGGCGTACGCCTGATTTACAACTTCAATTTCAACATTTCTCAAGATCGAATACCGGTGCGAGTGGTCAGTTGTACAAATGTTGAAAGTCGGCAGAAATGTTGAAACTTGAACTTAAAATTGAACGTACGCCGAGGTACGTCAGGGTACCTAGAGGTACCATGATATACACCATTAAGTGTTGCAAGTTTCAACATTTCTCTTTTGACTATTGTCAACTTACTTTTACGAAACATAACAAGTTTAATAATTTGGTCCATTTTGGCCTGCCATACTCTATTCCCCTCAAGCTTAAAGAATCCCAAAGACTACACCCAAGTATCAGTGGTTAGAATCGCCGTCTCGGTTTGTTGGTCTGTTCCTCTTTGTCTCGTGAAAGTTATAGCTCTCAAGTGCTCATTGAATAAGCCAGCTTCGAGCAAGCGCTCCCCTCCTCCCATGTTTGCCGCAAATTCCGCACAAACTATCCCCTACACGCTCACGTAGGGCGGGTTTGTTGCAGTTTGCCACTACCAACCTGAGCCAGAGAGATTAGCAGAGTGATACCAAAGCAATATAATCTAGTCTACTAACTAGAGTACCACTCGAAGCCAACAACGACCAATAAAGATTCGCCACCTGCTAACCAGCATCCAAATGAAAACTGTAGCAAATCCGCCCTTCGTGAGCGTGTAGGGGATACCACTGAGGATTTACTCTACACTGTATAAACTTACATTTAGTTACTAGGACGTGTCAAACTTATTCTACATATGGAACTATCTGCTAGTGTGGTGGTGGAAGTTAGCGACTAACACTAATACTAAGGGCGATGATATAAGTAGATGTACCGCGAGTAAATATCGCAAAGGCGCCGTACCACATCAAATCCTTGGTTTCATAATGTGCGCTCATCGCTGGGGTCGTGAAGCCCGAGACCTGTGAGTTTGGGAGGTTTCGGTCGTGTACAGGTTCCAGTGATAGAGTTGCCAAACCAAAATTCATATGCTACTATTAAGTTTGATAAGTTTGATAAGTTTATCGCCATCAATACCAAATAATCGACAAAAAGGAAGCAACTCCCCTTGATAATCATGAGTCTTGTTAACGTGTAACCATAACGCATTAAATGCACAAAATCAGTATAGCGAGTACCGCAGAGCGACTGAAGGGATTAGATCACTATTGAGTACTACTGAGGATCATGTTTTGTCACTCGTAACGACGTAGGGGGACGTGTTGCATTGTGATGATTATTAACTGCCTATCAAGGCCTGCAAGCTTGATTATATACAGAAGTCCTTGTGCATCCAGCTGAATGGCTGGGTCCTAGATAATCTATCCCCTACACGCTTGATTTTATAGCTTAGTCAATAGTCATTTAGAGTAGTGGGAATACTAATCAATAGGTGGGGGAGCTTCTGATTAGTGAAGTGTACGTTATATATGAGTGATTATGATCATCTCGGCTTACATCACTCTTAAATCGGGTATAATTGACTACCCGACTATTTTATGACCAATCTAAAAAAATTAAACGTGTAGGGGATAAACAGTAACAAAACGACCAAAGAAAGCCTACTCTAGAAGAGTGGACTCACCATGATTGGTTGTCAACATTGTACAATTGTGGCAATTAAGTGGGTTTATACGACAAGGTGATCAACGCCATAAGAATACTCAAGCATGAACTCACTTTCTTATCGCAACTATACTCTACTCGAATCTATTACATCACTTCGAGTTATTGTTAGTATGTATACGTATACCTTACTCACAGAGCTTAAAATTTCGACGATTATCCACAAGTTTTTAAATCCGACCAACCGGTACATGACGAGGGGTGTCTTTACATGGCGATCAAATAATGAAGTAGCTCCACACTAGGCAATATGAATCGGTAAAGTAGTATGAAATATTCGGCTTTTCTGGATCTTTAACTTTGGTCTTGAATAGGATGGTGGAAATCGTATATGTAGAAGTGATCGCTTGGCTTACTAAGTACTTTAAATACTAAGGTTTCCAGATGCTGAAAATACCAGAGTTTGAAATCTTATGGAGCTCGAAATTCTATGCTATGGGTGTCACGAGTTTAAACCCTGCGGTGCTTACTCGTTTGCTCATTGAGAAACTAGATTAACTCCTGAGCAGCATGGTCAGGATTATTGCATATACAAGAACTAATGGCTTAGCTTAGCTGGCTGAGGATGGTGCTATAAACACCACCGGGGTTCGAAACCTCATGGCCCTACGAACGCCATACCAGGTGCTATAAACACAAAGCTTAAAACCTCATGGCCCTACAAACGCCGGAGCACAAGTTTACAATCTGCAATGCTCACTCTTTTGCTGTCCCCAGCCTTGTGACAGCTCGTGAAGGAGCGACTAAGGGCGGAGACAAGTCTAAGTCGATTGCTCTGCTTTTGCCTTGACATCCTAGCTTAGATCCTGTATAGGGTGCTTGCTGGGGATCACCACATAAACAAGAACTGATAGCTTAACTCAGCCATGGCGCTATAGCTCCACACTGCGGTTCAAAACCTGCAGTGCTCAGTCTTTGCCCGGTCTTTGACTTTTGAGATCTTACTTGAGGTTTTGTGCCGCTTTCGAGACTCAAACAAATCGCAATAACAGGCTTGCTTCGAACACGTCACTTCCGCTTTCGAGTTTAACAGTGGTTCACCGCCTCGAAGACGACTACCAGTTGGTCGATCAGCTCGAGGAGCAGATCTCGTTTGAGCATGTATACCTAATCTTCTATTAACGGCAAAAAGGCAAAATATATCTTGACCATCAGCCCCAAATCCAAACTATCAAACCCTTTGACGACTCAAGGCTTCGTATTCACCGTCTTCATCGCTTCATCCAACCCTGCAGTCCCCAACCCACCATCCACCACCCATGCTTGGCCATTCACAAGGCGCGCTGCCCGACTATTGAGGAATATAATGACATCTGCTACTTCAACTGGTGTCCCCGACGGGTACTATCGTAGGTTTAGTACCATCCCCTGAAAACCTGACCTCGAAGGGAAACTTACTATTTCCAAAAGGTTTCCTACCAGTCCTGTGGGATCCACGGGTTGGTGAAGCAACATCGGGGTCACAATTGGGCCCGGACAAACGGCATTAATCCTAATGCCATCACGGACGTGGGCCGCGGCTACAATGGGCGTTAGAATACTCACGAAACATTTGTTCATGGACGTATGTACTTACCAGCATTCACCGTCAACCCCACCACCGCATGTTTACTCGCCGAGTAAGTTGACATAGTGGGAAGCGGCAGTATCGCTGCGACCGAAGCAATATTCACTATGCTGCCTCTCTCCTTGGGCCTACCGTGCAAGCCCTCCTTCGGCGTCTGCACTCTCATCGCCTTCACCTGCTCCCGAATGCACAGGAACATACCCCTTGCATTCGTTCCCATCGTCTTGTCGAAGGTACTTGTAGGGATTTCGGCAAAGAAATCTGGAGCCTCAAGGATGCCGGTAGCATTGCAGCAATAGTCGAGACCCCCCATATTGCTCACAGCTTCGGCAACCATAGCGACTACTTCAGACTCCGCAGATATATCTACGGCTTTGTGGAAAGCGCGGAAAGTTGAATTTGGGGATACAGACTGGCATTCCTCGGTCACGCGGGCGAGGTAGACAGGGTTTTTGTCTGCGAGGAAGATGGCGGAAACACCGGCATGCGCGTAGGCGAGGGCTGTGGCGCGGCCAATGCCGCTGGCTGCCAAGTGCTAGTCAACGGCAATTAAGCAGGAGTGGGCGTGCAGAGGCCTACCAGCGCCAGTAACGAGAGCGTAACCCAAGAGGGCAGGCATGACTGCCATAGTTGGTGCTGATAGATTAGTTATCGCTGCAGGTTGCATATTGAACGTTCGAATAAGGCATCTTGAGATATAGAAATGGGGGTGGATGAGTAGATACTTACTGGTAGTGGCGTCCGGGTGAGGATTTAAATACCTGTCCGTTGGGTGTGTATTGGATGAGAGGTGATAGGACTTCAGGTACCTAATACTAGTATGTTGTCAGTGGGCTTTGCCTTTTCCCCGTCTACTCGCCACTACCGCTATTCCACCACTATATACGATCTCACTATGGAAATACCACACGAATGACTCCGGATTATCGTTACTGATTAGCTTTGTTACTTTAGATGAAGATAGTTGATTGTTTGTCTGCCGTAACTGGAGGATTTCGTTCCTATAATCAATCTATATCTGTATAGCAAGGCTCGGGTTAGGCCAACAGCAATAATAAGGTAGGTTATCCACATGTATGCGACAGGCTTTCTCCGGAGACGCCGGGTGCCACCTCATGACGGAGCCCAATAATATCTATCGCCCTCACGTGAGTAGGCACACAATTCCCTACGCAATCGGCCGCCTGCATCGAGATCTCGTCTCTTCAAGGCGACGAATCATCGTCATCACCGCCCATTGAGCCTCATTGTGCACCGGTCACTCATTGGCGTGTCACGATAGATGTTTGATGGTGGTTAGGTGATGGGCATGCCCAATTAGGTTAGCGCGGTACTCCTGGCATATAGATTGACTCGGCCTTCGAAACGATAACCTTTACACCTCTCATTGATATTCCGGATTCTCTTGGGACCTCACGAGAATGATCTATAAAAATTAAACTTTAATACTCCGACATCTAGGTGGGAAATGGGGAGGAATGACTGGGAATTGCATGTCGATGCGGTTGTGACAGCTGAGATGATGCCGGTGGGCACCGCGTGAAACCATTCTAAATGCGTCATTACGAAAAACCGCATGCTTCTAAAATACCGAGGAGAATATCATATGTAGCGAATTCAACCCAGCTCCGCCGCGATCCACCATTATCACTACCCGTTGAGGCAGTTCGTTTACAATTGGGAGACCTTCATTGTGGGATACCGTACCGAGCAATGAGGTACGAACCATCACCTGTTACCGGACCCTATATTCCGTTATTTTGTACTGTCACTTGAAAAATTTCCGGAGTTATTACACAGCTGAGCTGGCGACAGATGTCAAGTCAGAATTCAACTCTTGGTCGTAGATACTACTCATTAGCAATCCTACTTGAATCGAGTTAGTTTTCACGCAGGAAGCAGCTTTGTTGCCCTTAGTAGTAGTCAACTTAACTATAGACTATACCATCTCTCTATTACCACCACCATTGGAGTTAAAACCTAGCTCTTGGTTGCAGATATCACCCATTACTAACTGTGGCTTGAATTAACTTCGTTCACTCACAGGAAGCAGCTTCGTTACCCTTAGTAGTAGACAATCGAACTACAGATCATATCCCCACTACCGCTATCATTGCAGTTCATACCTCACCGCCTAGTAGAGTATTATCGGTGGGCACAAGCTGGCGAGATAATATCAGCCTGATGATAGCCGGCGGCGGAGGGTGGAAAGGGTCATTCGTTAGCCAGTTTCGTTAGCTGCGGGGGCCTCGGTATTTATTGTATTTCCTGATTATTATGACAATTGGCTCATGCTCATGCTAGTTGGGTGTCATGTCGAGCAATGCACATTCTATTCTGGTATAGTAGATCTTAGGCTAAGACGGTGCGCCGCAGGGTGCCCTGGTATCTTTGATCACCTCTAATGTTCATAAGCCAGGGACTGGACTGAGAGTGGGAGCTGACAGCACGGATATTTGGTGCTAAGAATCACCAGTGCGCACTCGACCTATATCAAGATCACCGACCCAGTTCGTCTCGGGGCAGTCAATTCGCAGTGACAGTCAACTTTTTGGCCAGATAAAAATTACATAATTACTTGATTAAATTGCAGTGGCTGTCAACCTTCTAGTTAATCTTCAAAATTGAGTACTCAATTTGCTGGTTACAATCATTACATCCGTCTCAATGCTCATCCGTGGATGCTCGTTTCAGTGTTCAATGTTCATAGCTTGGCTTATCGCTGGTTCAGCGTGAACCTTATAGAGTTAGAGATATGGTAATGACAGTGTTGTGGAAGTGCAAAGATGGGTAGAGCCAGTAAGAGAGCCGGAATGAGGGAGAAGTGAGAGCAAAATTCTGGACCTGGATGAGGTTGTTGACCAGCCCAGCAACAATCATGGTGACGAGTCAAGTGACGAGTATAGCTATGAGCATGAGCCTAGTGACTAGCACTAACATGAACTCAATGATTGTCCAGCAAACTGAGTAATTAATTTAGTAAGATAGCCTCGGCAATTTAATTGAGTAATTAAGAAATTGTTGCATGGCCAATGATTCCACCAGTCCAGACGATCCCGGTCCGCGGTAGGGCTCAGTCCAGTCCGGTCTAATGGGAAGGTCGGACTGGACCGGACCACAGACTGGCAGTCTTGGACTGGACGGGCTTGGTCTGGACTGATCCATTTACGCATATAATTTTGACATTGCTTTTTAGCCAAGTACTACCGAAAACATGACTCATCCTCACTTTTTATCACCACTCACCCCCGAATACCCACTCTGGTCGAAATTAGACCACTTCTGTCTGTATATTCGGCTCCATCGAGATATATTTTCCCCATTAAAAGACTAATAACTGGGAAAGTATACCCTAACCCTGGACACCGTGAGGGATCGAGTCTGTCAGCATCTGGGATCGGTCCGATCCCAGTCCAAAAATTTCTTGGACTGGACCTGGACTGGACTGGACGGTTCCGGTCTGGACTGATCCATTGCTGGACTGGTGGAATCATTGATGGCCATAAAGTTGGCTGTCGCCGCGATTTGACTGTCAAAATTGACTGCCCCGAGACAAGCCGTTACCGACCCAACTAGAGCGGGGAGCTAGGAGCTAGGAGTTGGCAGCTGCGAAGCACACAAAGGTGCACGGAATACAGCACACCTAAAACGGCGAGCTGGAGCATGGAATCAACACCGCTGACAACACGGAGCCCATTGGATCTGTAATTACTCAGAGTAGAAGGCGAGAGGATGGAATTAATTAACCATCGTTGAGATAACGAAGTCCACCTCTGCAGCTGGCAGTGTTACATCTCTCAGTTCTCTCAGTAAAATTAGGTTCTAATAGCAACGGAAATCGTAGTAGTGAGGAAATGGTCTGTAGCGACGGCAGCCAAGTGCGCCAAAACTGCTTTGGGTGGGAGAGTGGTGTCGGCCGGCGTCGAGAGAACGAAGCCTATATCTTTAACTGTCAGCATATTGAATGTTATATCTACCAGCAAGAGTTAGGTTCCAGCAGCAATAGTCATAAGAGATGAGAGATCAGAGATGGCTTGTAGTTAGGTTCACTACTGTGGTGCAGCATAGCTGCATCAAGTCAGGGTAGAGTAGAACCCAGTGCAGTAATGTAGTCCAAAGTATGAGATGGTAGCGAGTGACACGCACGTACCAACAAAGCCGGATCCCAACGGTACGGGCGATGGTAATGGGGAGATGACCTGGAATCGAGTTGACTGCTGCTAAGTACGGCAAAGCCGCCTCATGTGATAGGATGGAATTGACCACAACCGAGAGAATGAAGTCTATCTCTACCACTAGCAGCATGTGGCATCTACCAGCACAGCCGTATCCAGATAGCACCGACAGTGGTAGTATGAAGGTGACCTGTAGTTAGGCTCACTGCTGCATTCAGTCGGAAACGGATGTAGCGATGTAATTGAGGAGTTGAGACGACGAAGTCCATTACAGTTGATAGCGAGTTGTATCTGTGCCGTTTTGACTAACCACTCTCCTCCGAACCACTCAAGCCCTTTCCTGTGGATCTAGATTTGCTTCTCCGTAGACTTCGCAATTGTAGTGTCTCCGTTGTTCCTAACTTCCTATTGCCGCTGAGATCATGAACGGGAACATCCTCTGCCGGCAAGGACACCGTCAATCCCACGGTCTGGATAGATCTACGGCATGAGGGTATTCTCGCACTCCATCTTCAGTCCAGCAGCGTGATCCGGGCATTAGCTGTATCTTGTTCCGATTAGTGCCGCATTGGATCTTTCGCCCACCGCCCCCTCCCCCCTCTCCCTTCCTCCACCATCCCCGGCAATCCAGTTCCTCCACAATCTCCTTCCCATCCATACATCTCCTCTGGGCCCTACCACCACCACCACCGAAATCCTAACTCATCTGTTGTCCACCGCCACCATCGCCCATCGCCAAATGTCCACCGTAGCTATTCACATTCAAAAAACCGCAGAAGGAACCGCCTCTCCTATCCTCCTCACTCGAAACCGAGATCTCCAGTATTCCCGTCACCTCATTACTCCAGCGTCGTATCGTAGGTGTCGATTCGAGTCCGATTCGTTCGACACAAAACTTCCTTCCCGCCTCTTGCATTATCGAATTGGAGGCTCGACATCGCGCCGGTGACGGTAGCGCACAATCGACTCGCATAAGCACCGCATGGCCTTGACGTCTGGATCGAGTAAAGATAGCGAGGTGTGCGTGCGTTCCGGTTATTGAATTTTTGCAGCTCGCGAGCTGAACACCGCACGAGGGTAGTGAGCTTTTGTGGGTCAACAATGGCGGTGATGACAATATGACGTTAACGATAATGTGATATTGACGATAATGCGACGTAGAGCATGCGAGTGGCGGATCGCTCGTCTGGGCAGTGGCAGTGGCAAGCCGAGGCGGAAGTACCTCCGCGATGATTGCCTATCCCGATAAGGTATTAGACAACCGATAGTACACGAAGGAATGCATGCTGGAATCGGGGGTCCGGATATACATAGACTATGCTCTTTCTGTCAAATGATTTTTTCGACTTCCCAATCCCTCTTGAATTTTCATGGTTCAACCACAAAGTCTCTTTAGCTTTCCGATTTATGGTGCGTAGCTATGCGTGCAAAGGCTAGGCTCGCATTATGCCGAGGATTTTATCATAGCTAGTGTTGGTAGATTGCACTTCCTCCTCCAGAGGATGGTCTGCGCAGTATAGTTAGACAGGTATACAGTCCCCTAATCATCATTCGGCTGAGGGGACAGACGTTAGGGAGCATTCACTCGCCACATTTTGCTGACTCCTCCAGTTTAAACTCAAATATATGGCCCTGCCTAATAGCAATTGGTTTAAGAAACATTTAACTCGTCGAGCTGCGTAAAAAAAGAGAAAGAGAAAAAAAAAAGCACAAAACACCAAGAAAAAACCCTCCAATCTCGCTCTGTTATTCCTATGGGCTTATTGGTTGTGTGTGTGTGCGTGCGTGCAACAAACAGACTTCGAAGTTATCTTGTCCTGCAAGATATTGAAATCTTGTCCGCAGTCCGTATCCTACCTATCGTCTTGTCTAAACGTGTACCCAGACTACGGCCATCGTTGGCTAGAGTCTGGATTTTAATTTATCCGGCTAAGCACGAGAAAATCCAAACCCCACTCCCCGGTTCGAAAGAAAAAGATATCACAAACATGTGCAATCACTCGTCTGTGCTACCTTCCCGGGCACTTAAGTACCAGCCGGTTCATCGTAATAACCCACAATCAACTGGAGGATTTTGAATGCTATAGTAAGAAACCCCGGTAAATAGACCTCCCAACAGCTCTCTTCCGCTCACCCTCCCCGAAAATAATAAGACAGCAGCAATATTCCCAGGAAAAAAAGAATTCCCCCAATCCCCCATCAACCCGCACATCTCCCTTGTGCGTGGTCCCACTCAAACCCGGTCTCGGCAAGAAAGTTCCATCCTGTGCCACTGACATGTGGGGGCGAGTGAACGGGCGTCGGGTTGGGCAGGGATCGATGGATGGATTTACCTGCCCACGTTTTCGTTTCCGCCGGTGCATAAAGCTTATCTCAATGACTATGCATGAAAGTTGGCTTCCAATCAGCATGGATGGTGGCCACAGGGCGGGGTTGGGCGGAGCTGCGGTTTCACGCGTAGTCACTCGAATGTTCGGCTCATCTAGGGCTAGCTTGAGAAGTTCTGACCTAGTTCTGGATGACTTTATGGCGAATCCAGTAAAACACAGGAACTTGTTTTATTCATGCAACTAAAGCTAACTAGTTATGCAAGCATGTCACTTAATTACTAGTTCCATGCTCTACCATCGATGATATCTTTTCCTTTAAGTAAGCCCACTGCCAGTTGCAGCTACTATGCCCGATATCGATGTAGAAACTAGGTGATCAGCACTCCGAATCCGTTCAAACGAAAACCCAGTAAGCGCATACATAAACAAGTATTCCATCCTTGAGAAGTTGTGACTAGTCGGAAGAAAACTCAAATCCCAGCAGTTGCATGAATCTTCCAAACAATCGAACGCTCTTTCCTGCCCTCCAAATATTTCCTAGGGATTAGTTATATCTACCCTTGTAACCGCTCTCCCACTCTAAGTTAACTTTATGCGTGGTCTTGTGAGGAGGCGGAACTGGAGGCTGGCCGTCAGTTTTAAGAGCGTTAAGCCGTCTCAGGAGCTCTTCATTGTCGAGAATCTCAGGACCTCTGTTGGCAAGCTCCTTCTTAACTTCTTCGCGGATCAAGGCGCGTTCCTTATCTTCTTCAATCTGTTCGTAGTAATCCCCGAGTTTCTTGTCGGCCTCAATACAGGAGAGCTCTTGGGATTGTGCGAGGGCGAAGTCAGAATGCGCTGTCTCTGCGGCAAGACGTTCTTCTTCACGTTTCTGGTGTCCCTTTTCTATGCGTTCTCTGCGCTCCTTATTAAGGCGTGCTTGCTCTTGGAGTCGATATTGTTTAGCTAAGGCAAAGGCCGCTTGACGTGCGGCTTCTTCCTCAACTTTTTTTCTGGACTCTTCATCTCTCTGAACACGGTCAAGCTCTTCCTGAACCCGTTTTCGATTTTCTCCGGCAGCAGCCTTTACGGCGGCATGGGACTTGAGTCGGTCAAGTTCTGCTTGCTGGGAGGCGATGTATTGATCATATATGTATTGACGCTCGCGTTCCTGGGCTGCCAGACGTTCGGCTTCCTGCTTCTTGGTCTCTTCAGCACGTTGATTGGCTACCACCTCTTCGGTATATTTCCGAGCTGCTTCTGCGACGGTGAGCTTCCTGGCGGCTTCTTCTTGCGCCAACTTTTTCTGAGCCTCCTCGATAAGCTTGAGGAGAGCTTCTTTCTCATTATGTTGACGAGCTGCTTCTTTAGCACGTTTTTGGATGGCCTCAAGTTCTTCCTGTTGACGAGCCGCCTCCTGGGCGAGTGTGCAAAGAGCATCCTGCTCAGAAGCATGACGGGCTGCATCTTGCTCAAGTTTCTGCCGCATGGCATTTGCCTTGGCCTTAGCCTCCATCTCCTCCTTTAGATTTTCTCCGGCGCGAAGTCCCGCAATTGCATCCGCCTGTTTCTTCTGCCTTGCTCTCAGGGCCGCCAACTCCTCAGCGAGAATCTCCTGCCTTGCCCTAGCCCTCCGCTGCTCGCGGCGACAGGCACGGCAACTTTCTTGAGAATGGTGATCCCGCGGGAAAGAATGACCGCATTGGGAGCATGTTGTAGTAATATGAATACTTAGATTCCCGCCGTAAGTGTGTGAGCGCCTCATCCCACGTTCGTCGGTGACAGGGAAATGGTAATGTTCCGATACGTGGCGAACAACCGGGACAGGTTCAACGGCTGTCATTTCGTTAGCATATGGAAGCAGTTGAGGTGAGCTAAGAGGAGTAAAGACCAGGAACCTGGGGCACGTAGGGCACAGCATCACGCGCTACTGGAAAGAAACCTGTCAAGCTCCAAAAGCCACCTGTTGGACAACCTGGAGGTGGAAGCGGTCCCAGATGTGGTGACCCAAAGGGAATAGCGGATGCTGGGGCTCCAGGAGGGATCTGTACATCGGGCGAGGGATCGACACAGACCGGAGCTGCATGGTAAAACAACGGGGGAGGGATTGGCAGCCCGGGACTATTGGTTATTTGTCAATGCTAGTTCTGTGGTGGGGATAAAAGATATTTTTTTAAGGGGGGGTGTACTGACATGACGGGTTGCTCCACTGTTACCGGTGGAGGGTGATAGTACAACGGCATTATCGAAGTATTGTCGCTGCGTTGTTCTCGTTCTATTGTTGCGCTGACAAGGTATCAATGGGTTGATTTTAGCCAATTGCAAACCGCCAGCGATGTGTTGGTGCAAACGGTGGGAAGGTGTCGGTCGACGAGAGATGAGTGGCCGAGTTGCAACACAAAACGGGGAGGGGAAGTGACGGTCGGCACAAACCTGACCAAACCTAACCCCAAGCACTTAGGTAATACCTTCGACTCCCTCCTATCTAAGTGGCCAACGTACGCGGACCTTCTCCAACGTGAGAACCATTGCTAGTGATTAATATACTGGCTCAAACCACGGGGTCCAGGCCTTTCTGTAAAAAATCACCCGTGGTCTGTAGTTCTGACCCTCGTTCCTAGTATGTAGTGAAATATTCCATCAGATCATACGACCACCGTGGCAGCACACCAGAGAAGAGTGAAGAGGAGGGGAAGAGGGGAGGAAGAGGGGAAAAGAAAGAACGGTGGTGGTGGTGGCCATTCCGGTTCGTGTCCTCTGCGAACAGCCGTTGTGAAGAATAGAGGCCGCACGCTTTCAAATTGGCGCAGAGATACTAATATGGAATTTGAAACCCAATCAGTCGCACACGCGGGCTCTAGCAAGTTTTCAATGTTACATATGTATTGAAAAGGTTGGTCTTTCTCCTGATGTGCGATGATGGATTTAATCCATGGTTGAATGAGAATTGTGGGGTGTTTCTTGCATTAAAAGGTACCCAGTCGCGTCGGTAATGTTCACGCCCGAACTTAAGAAACAGACGCTTAACGCGCCCATTTAATCCACATATAGAGCCGCGGTAATAATGTGAAGTGGGGAGCTAGGGGTGGTACATATGAGAAATGTGTTGTGTGGTATTGATACGTAAAGAAAGTCACTCCGATCAATGTAATCGCACAATTGTACCCTACAAGTGATAGTACATGTCGACAGCATCCCCGCTCACTACAAGACATTGCAAGCTGGTTTTTTCAATGGAGTGGTATATCTCGGTCTCTTCTCATCTCTATGACCAGATCCAGACTTCACGTCCCTACGCTCATGCATATCCTCGTCCTCTTTTATACACTTTGACACCGACGGCTTCCAAGTGTACGGATTTGGAAATCTCAAGACATTATTATGGATCAGATTGGCAACAAAGAGTGCGGCACCACGATCTGTGTCTAATGGCACCTACCGTACTCTATCCCAGATATATTTCTCATCTCGGAAAGCTACACTTTTCATTCGATTTCCAACTCAACCGATTATTATGTAACGCCAAAGCCGTACCCAAAGCTTGCCTCGATCGACAATTCAATATTGCTTCAGTTGGCAGATCGAGCTTTGACAGCGGAACCGTTGCGCAGCAATCATCCGCTTACCATCTTCCCGCTCACAAACCCCGTCTCGCCAAATTGCTCCCGCCAAAAGTTGCAACTGCGGAACAACGAAAATAAATGGGCTGCGATAAGATGAGAGATTGACGATTGGATTATCGACTGAACCGTCACAAAAGAACTTACGAGGCCAAATGAGACATGATTAGAATCGAATCATAGACTCAGAATTCCGATACGTCCAATTGCAAAGTCCAGGCAGGAGCCAGTAGCTAACTGCATGCTGCATACAACGAGCGTTTAACTACCATGGTACAACGATGTGCGTACAGCAAAGAATCGCCAATACCTGGCGCATCATTATAATCCGATTGATGTTAAGTACTTGTCAATCACCTTATCTCGGCTATGTCTGACAGCGGATAACATCGACTCTTCGTGTCATTATATTGGAGAAGGACGTCATAAATGCGAGCGATAAGAATCCTCCATTCAACGAAGAGATTCTCATACGCACGTCACATATCTCAAATTTTACCGTTCTTCGAGCACCGCCGTTATAGATGATCATGTCTAACGTTAATACAACAGCCCTCAAGGAGAGCCAGTGTCTCATTCAATCAGGATATAGGATATAAGATCCTTCGATCATTGGTCTGTCTGCTAGCGTTGAATTTTGACCGTTTGAAATGCGGGGAAGACATGCTCACCGGACTTTATTTTGAGGAATAGAGGTTCTAAGCACCAGCGAAGTTAGATGGTAGCTCCAGTCATATTCAGACCACTTAGAACCCACCTTCATTATCTAAGGCAATATTATGATACGAATTCGGACGACAGAAAACTCAATGTGGACATGAGTCTGCTTATTGCCCAACCAACTGCAGGGCAAAGGACAAGCTTTAACGTGTTGCAACACCAAAGCCACACTGTAAAGTTTTAAGTTTGTCCTGACGTTTAATTTATATTGGAAAAACCCATTGCATTCAACAGACGGGCCAATCGATGGCCAATCAACAATTATCATGGTCAACTGCAAAAAATGACACGTTCAACAATAAAGAAACTTCAAAACCTCGCATCTTCGACCACCACCATCACCATCACCATCACCACATTTCTATGGGATTCGAGCCTTAAGTTGTACCTTCTGCAAGCAGTGCAATTGCACGGTACATTATATACAGACCGTGCCACAGTTAGGGCAGCACTATAGTATCCAAGATTAGGAATGATTGTACAATTCCAAAGATTTGGTCGGTTGCTACCTTTCCTCTAATGACCCATTGCTCAATCCCAGCTTGAAGGCACTTCGGGCACTTAACTCCAGGAACCTGAATGAAAAAATTAGAAATAGGCAATATAGACGCCAAGAAGATCGTTGATATTGTGGGTGTCTATTCCGTTTCTCGTGATATTTAATGGAAGACGTACGCCTGTGTATGTTCTTGGCTGTATCATACAATCCAAGATTGGATCAAAATCAGGAACCGGATCGGATGAGTCGAATCTCTCATTCTCCTTATAGGGAAATGCTGAGCAAGAAATGCAGGGCATTGTGAAAGTAGGATAGAGGCCGGTGAGGTTTTAAATTTGAATGTTGATATTCGATAGGTATTTATGAGCTAGTCGGTAGTTTATATGTGCTAGTTTGATGCTGAACGAGGTGCTTCACTGACGTTTTGAACCGGGAAGGTTTTGGAGCTTTATAAGAAGCACTTGCCAGCTGGCTTAGAAATAATTGCTCTGGTAGATCTCAATGGGTAACGAAATGATTGGATACGTCAAGCTCCTTGAGGTTGGTGTTCGAATTCGTGTACTTAACTGCTGTGTTCCGCTCCTAGCTCACCTTTTCCTTACTTGTTCTGCACGGCCCCTGCGCTATGTACCTCACTCAACCTAGAACCGGCTTAGGAAGTAACGTAGATTAGTTCGGTTCTGAATATAATTTCTCAAATGCACTGACCCTTCTTTACGCATGTTCTACCTGAGTAAGGTCATGAGGATTCTCAGACAGGCGCTCTACAGACTATAGAAAGGCAGTATGTCATCGAGTAGGTTATCCAAACACGTCCCGAGATTTATCGATCGCCCGAGCATACTTAGGTATCAACCGAGGATCATAGGTATCAACCGACCGTTACGCCAAAGGCTGCCGACTTAACCATTTCTATTGAGAGCCCAGCCTTCAATTCTCAGCGTGCGGGGAATGGCCAGTCATTCTTCCCTTCAGATGATGAGAGATGAGATTGAGCTGTGCAAATAACCGGCTCACTCTCCCGCCAATCGATTAGAACTCTAAAAAAACGCCAAAAATCACTGGGCCGGAAAAAGAAAGTTAGACTTTGGATGGACTTATATCGTTTCGGTGCTTCACCCTAAGCGTCACAAACTTGTTTCCAGTTTCCAGATCTCGCTGAATTAGCCGAATCCGATCTCAACTAATGGTGGAATAGTGATCGATCTAAACTAGCCCAACCCTAATTCAGCTTTTGGAACTATTCCAAAGATAGACGGAGTGAACGGACTCAGATTTTGTTGAATCATGAATTAGGGGCTGCTTTTGTCTGCCAGGTCCAGCAGCAAGAAGAAAAATCATAGCTTGAAGTCACAGAGTGAACGATGATGCGTCACTGTTATATTTGGCAGAATCCGATTGACTGTTGTCACACTGCATCGGAGGGCTTAACATCAACAAAACCAGGAACACCCCATGGTTTGTTAATGGGAACGACTAATTGCTTTTTTCCAATATATGCCGCTTGGACCCCTTCTCGATTATCTTCTGTACATTGGTAGCGCGATTAGCACGAGTAAGAAGAAACCATCAGAAAAGCACTGCCCGGTTATCCGGCCAATCACCCGGTCACCATTCCCATGCCAACACCAAGGAATGTTTGGTGGTGGGCTGCAAGAGCTTCTGGGCCATTCTTTGCCTCTGATTCTCGAGTGGTCAAGTTTCCATCACCACCACCATCACCCACCACCAGTGCACGCAAACCAAGGTGGTCGAAATTCCACGCGAATACAATGCAGAGGCAGATAGAGAACGGATGCCAAGGGAATGAAAGTGTAGTGCCCCGTTGTGGGATCTTCAAAAGAAAATCAAAGTAGACACCCTATGCCTAGCCGGCATACTACCTTGCTGAACCCAAGTCATGTCAGATCTAATTTATTATCACGCAAGTCTCCCACAACGGGAATGCAAATGCAAGCACACAACTCCTACCCTTCACATTGCGTTGCGTATAGCATACAAGCTAGCCCGTTATAAGAAAATCCCGGGTGTAGGAAACGGGGAATGAAGAGAAGAAGTTTGGATTCCCACTGAGGTCAACTTTGAATATTGAATAAAGGCCTAAAATAGTAGTACTTTTTGTAGCTGGGGTGTGACTGAACGCTTGAACACTGACCATTGAGTCGCTTTGCAAATCATCGACGTCATCCATGTCGATGCGATAAAGGTTCCAGCTATTACCGTTCCACGAGGAAAAGTTAAAAACTTACGGCGGCAAAGACGACTGCGATTATTGGGGGCGTAAGCTCAGAGTTCATATTCTCGTTACATATTCCGCTCAAGGAGAATGTTCAAGCCTCTGAATGCTCTTCGGAGTTCTACTGCTATAGTATACAGTTTTTGGAAGTTCAAAGTGAAGTGCAACGGCTTCCAGCGGATTTGTATCGTTTATTAATCTAGCTCCGGTATTGAATGTTCCACTAACAAAATAGCCACCGGTGGTGATGCCATAAAAATCGATCGCCTCTTCTGGCTAATACTCCACCGTTTTAGGGTGCATGTGCCGTCTCTAGTCTACCCTATAGGTCAAAAATGAAAAATTTCAACCAAAGTTCGAGATTCTAAGTGACTATTCTTGCCATTAGACGTCTAATTAACCACGGAGATTTTATGACTGTAGTGTACATAAAAGTGCACTTTTGCCTGGCCATTGCGCTTGTCAGTCATTCGCTTATTCGCCTGTTCGAGGTTCAGCTTCGGCGATGCAACTCTAAATCTAGAAACGATAGCAACTTGCCCTAACGGGAACCAGCACATAGCAATATCTCAAGTGCAAAATCTCTGCACTTCGAACTGAGATTCATCGGGCATATCGGTAGTTGGTATTATAGGCCATTATATAGCGGAACACCAACGGAGAAATCCGCGAGTGAGGAAAGGTGATTGGGTACATGCACAACGACAACTGGTTCCGATCCTCCCGCAGGATCTATTGGCCAGGTATGCGCTACTCCCTTGATCGCCGGTCCGGCAGAAATTCAGCTGTACTTTTCTGTTACCCTTTGTAGGTAAACACGAGAGTTCAATTGTTCGTGGCTTATATTTACGTTTTGCAGGTTCCCGTAGTCACTTGCAGAGGTGAAAGAGGTCTATGAGTTTCTTCATACGGATTTCTATACGGGAATCAGTCATGCTGCTCGGAATGAATCCAGCGTACTTACAAGAGCGTCAAAATAGCACTCTCAGATAGAAGTGTTAGCACTTATCGGTAGCGTTTGTAGGAGGTGTACCTGTGACCTCCCTGTCGCTACAAAAAAGTTCTGTGAGGGTGTAAAGGGTTTTTGAATGTCATCTGAAGATGATCCACCAGAGCCAGGTTACAACCTTCTACTGGGCGGGTCCCACTATAGATTGATATCCTTTACAAACGCGACAAAAGAAGGTATAGCAGTTCGGGGATAATTTAACGCGGGCAGATCGTACATCATACCAGCTGCTTGGAGGAGAAACCGGTGATTGCTCTAATAAGTTGTGTTTGGGACATGTCACTCACTTGGGTCACGAGGTGAACGATGCAAAGCAGACTGGGTTAGAATGATAGGTGTTAACGACAAAGGTGGCGGCGGTCAATCTCAGAGCACGTATGCTACTAATAATACGGCTTTTCCTTGGCTATTTAATTACGCTTGTGCATCATACCAGTCGACCGCTATCACGGGGCTGGCCGAGCTGGAGTCATAAGGTACCACTTTACTGGACAGGTTGTGTGCATATATGCGGCCAAAATATACTCAAGCTTGGTTCTTTGGTCCAGTTTGAAAGGGACTTTCATAGCTGGAACCATTTTGAGAACCACTTCTCAACGTTCATCTGCATACTCTATCGCACAGTCTAGATGTTAATATGCATCTCGGGGCAACTTTGACGAATATATCATACCGGGCTAGCTGAAAGCTGAACCAATCGAAGTTGAAGGTAAGTGCACTGGGGAGGTTCCACACAGGTCTCATAGCACTGAAGAGATAATTGTGGCCTGACCTGATGGGTTGGAGGGGTTGATTAAAAAAACCTAATTGGTTGGCAGAGGCATAGTATCCCCCAACGAATCTTCACTTGCAATCCTCTGGAGCTCCTACCGAAAATACCCGTTCTGGACCGCATTTTTATATTAATTTTTTTCTGATTATCGATATAGAGTACTTAACCCTAGATCTAATCGGACATATCGCGATCGATAGTATACTAGGCAAGTAAGTCCATACTAGTGCAATATAGGACTGTTTGGGTGCTGACGAGTCACCCACTAAAATGATACGGTATATCCATGCCTAGAAGTGGCCCGTGCGTGGTAGCAAGAGTATACCTACTCCACTATCCAAAATTCTACGATATCCATTCTTAGGGCTCCGTTGACAAGGGTACGTACCCCAGAATAGATGCATTTATCGATGTTTACCACGCAGTAGAAATTAGATATAGAGTACTAGCACCCATCAATGAGTCAGTGAAACTAAATTGAATTTTAGAACGATCCTCGCATGGAAAACAAATTGCCGAATTGTGAGTCCCGCAACAACGCTTGGACATATCGGAAGTTAGTAGTCTTCATGGGGCATCCAGCGGTGGTACACAACTGACTGGTGGCTTTTTGGTAGGTATCGTTAAGGAACCGGGAGATGCTCTGCACCGCTGCAAGGAGCCGGATGCCATTATTTGAAATGTGAAGCCGTCGATACCGTTGTAAAATCGATACAAGATGAATGGGCCCATTCTGCGGGCCGAAAGCAGGCAATGGTTCGCAAGTTGAGAAATGGCTCGCATTTTTGTGTGTAACTGGTACTTCGAACAATCAGTCGTTACTATAGCCGCATACCGGCTGTGTGAAGCCGATTACGAGCTCAAATCTCATCTTGCAGACGTGTGCTTGTTATCTAGCTACGTGGTACTTCCGATGATCTGCAATTGTGCTAATGTTGCCATCGGCTATTGTGCAACGGCCGTATTGAAGGGTTAGGGGTGGCGAAGCGCACCGAAACTGCCGACTACCACCTCCGTTTTTGTATGGTGGTCGGCCTCGCGATTGCGAAAGCCGCCTGCTTGCGAACTTGATATTTTTATCTGATTGAATCACGTTTTACTGTATGCGAATTTGAAACTAGAAGGTTTTCTCAAGGGGACCTTGGCACTATATTGTATCATTGCCAGATGCGGTATGTTTACAAATTTGTTTCATGCTAGGGCCCAGATTCACCATGGATGATATTCAGTCCGAAGCCATATTTTGTTCTCATGATCCAGATATCGCCCTTACTTTTAGCGTTCGCCTGGGGCGAATACAACGACCAGCGAGTGGGTTTCACACCAAACGCACAGCATACGCACTTAAGTAGACGCTCGATTATTTTGCCTTACGCTACGCAGGTCAAGGATATAAATACACATGCACACAAATGTGGGATAAATCACGATTCGAGTCTTAACTAGGGTCGCGTTTTAAGTATCCCGGGATGGAACTGTGGAACACAACTGTTTGAGGCAATTGAATGAGCGACTTTTGCATGGTAAGCTCTCATGGTAGGAGAACACGACGTGACGCTCATATATGCACTTAATCATGACATGGCAATGAGGCAGTACCTTGATGTCGAGAAAAAGCGAGCGTGCATATGTACCCTCATAGCGAACTATTGAAGCGGAACCAGATTGCCGGCGTACTAACGCGAGAGCTGCGGCTAGATATTCAGTGGCGATTGCGGCAACGGCAAGTGCAACCTCCATGCAATTATAATATGCAGGCATGTATTAATTGTACTACATTACTGATATCGACGTCCAGAGGGAAAGCTGCTGGAATGAGGCGGGCCCTTGCACTAGCCCTAATATTCGAGGGATCCTCCGAGTCCAAAGCCGCTTATTCACGGGTGTTTTTCAACTGATCTCTTATCTCTTTGGTGGAATTGCCCTCACTTGGCCTCAGCGTGGGGTATCTACTAACCACCTCACATCACATCATGCGCCCTGGCCAACCAAGACTTCTCGCCGAATCACCGCTGTCAACGTGCAAATTGGTCTACCATGGAATCTGTTCGCTAAGACATTCAATAGCAACCACGCTCGACATAGTCTCTCTTTCCTCCACTAGAATCCTTCTCATCGTTTTCAGTTTCTGTTCCACCACAGCTACTCAGACACTTCTTCCAGATGAACCCCTCAAAGACGACGAATGGTGGTCCTGCATCTGCTGCAGCGCAAACTCTATGTGAGAACACCTATGCCACTGGTGCGATCGTCACCGTTGCAAATACTGCTACATCCAGCACGGCGATACGGGTCCGGATCTGTTCACCCACAGAACCCCGCCGCAGGAGAGGTGAGCGTGGGGAAGCACTGCGTCCCGAAGGTTCTGCATCCGCTGAGAATCGAGGGAGGTTATAATACCCAGTCTTACTAATTATTAGTACTCTCGAGGTACCCCCTTTGTCATTAGATGCACCGATATCCCCTAAACTGTAGCGATGGGTTTCAGGGCCGTTTGGCCCCCGGTCAGTCGTTGCATTGGATGATGAATGATGGGTAAGACATATGACGGCATCGCGACAATGAGTGGCTTCATTTTCAACCGAGTATTCAACTGAAAGGGAGCTACAGCATTAGAATTTTCAGGTCAATGATTGCCAATCGTAAGCACATGTCAATCGAGAATTCGAGGCCCTCACGACCCCGAACTACTACGGTTTAGGGGATACATGAAATTGCGATGACGTGGTAATACAGCATTCTAGGCCAAGGTGTCGAAATGTGCACTTGTAATTGCACTTATGACTGCATATCCTACTCGGGTATGCCTAAAAATCGGGAAGGGATCTGGAACGAAGCTTGAAACAAACCCCAACTTCAAGGAATGGGTGTGATTGGCTGAAATAGCGGGATTGTATGGGAGGTTCGACCTGCCAACAAGATCATATTTTCCTTTTTTTTGTCTTCTCAGCACCCTCCCAGGATTGCTGACATGCGTGGGGTTTCCGATTCTTAGGTCCATACCCGAGTACATACAAAAGTCTCAAAGTTCTCTTGTCTCTATCTCTTTCTACTACCACACATCAACACATAGGTGTACCTATGCGCGGTTCCCCGCATATTGCGGTATGGGTGCGGGCGATAATGATGTTTCAAATTCGTACTCACCAAAAGGCCCAAACTATACCATTACAACCGCCAAAAAAGATCCAAACGTTCAGCTTCAGAAGCATGGCATCTTATTGTGCGGCTGTGGCTGATCACAAAGGTATCTAGGGCTCAGGGTTGTGGCCTGAGGCCTACGGGTTTTCGAACAAAGGCTTAGGGTAAAAATCACTTCTCTCTAGTCTATTCCCTGCCTTAAGGCAGCTTTTTGATTCCACCTCCGCTACTATCACTGTATCATATTGGTTCGGTGTGAAATTCCATGGATGAATTCGACCTGCAATTGTCAAGCCACAATGTGGCGCTCAGCCTCATTATACACATATGCGCATGCACAAGTAGTTTAGGGAACCTCGGTACATATACTTGTACAACGTAGTTTCCAGAGCTTACTTATCACCAACTCCCGCAACCGCCTCTCTCCGCCGTCCAATCTCTCCACAATCCAATGACTCTTCTCAACCCTAAGTTCGCCCAAGGCTTCGAGTACACAACTCTCGCCGTTGCCGCTACCGTAGCTCCCGTGGAACAGCTAGACGGGGATGGAATCCTCTATTCGGCGCAGTTGCGCGAAGATTGGTGTATTGGCGTTGGTAAGTACCATTGCTGTCGCATACCGGTATCTTCGCTGCAAGAGATGAGAGGAAGGGGTTGAAGTATACAGTCGCAGCACTATACCTCGCTTCTTGTTGGCGTCAGTGTCACTTTGCTGGATGGCTGGAGCACTCCCGGAGAGATACTCCATGTTAACACGGGATCACAGTTCCGCACGGTGGCTACCTCACAACCCTCCTTCTCAATGCCACAACGCATTACTTCACGCACTCTTCCTTCGCGCGCACCCTAAACCAACTTCACCCCATCCACTGCGCCCTCACTTTCGCAACACGATGCTCCCCCGGCCCCGCGACGGTCCACGTAACTCCACTGAAGCTCGGGCGGCAATACTCATTTGTGCGCGTGGCTCTTCTTCAAGACTCTCGGGTCTGCATCGACGCCACCATAACTCACGCCAACATGACCCTCGAATCCGGTGTCACGCTGCAGACCCGAGGAATTGGGATGTATGGCGAGATACCACACCGGATCAGGGATTGCAAACCCGCCAGGGAAGACTCGGGGAGTAATTTTAGGGTCGCGATGAATAAGATAGCGCAGGTTTTCCCGAAGGAGAGGATGGGTGGATCCGGATGGCTGAGTACAGCGCAGAGTATTAGGGAGCAGTGGGTTAAGTTACGAGACGGATCAAACGAGGGGTTTGGGTTGTCGGATCTTGGGTTCGTGTGCGATATGGTAGCTTACTTCCCCTACGTTGCTGTGTTGGAATTAAGGCTGATGGAGGCGTACACAGTTTAAACCGGTCCCCGAGAATTATCCCGAGACCAGGAAGCTGCATTGGTATCCTACGTTGTCTTTGGGCTTGGAAATGAAGATGCTGCCGCCGCCTGGAGGCTGGGAATGGCTCTATGTCCGGATTGAATGTTGCTCTATCAGGAACGGGAGAATGGATATTGAGGTCGTGATTTGCGATGAGGATGCACAGGTGGTGGCTGTAAGCAAGCATGTGGCGTTGATTCTAGATGTTTCTAGGAATAAGATTAAGGATAAAAAGGAAGACGAAGCGAAGCTGTAGTATAGAGAGAGATTGGAAGTGGTTTGTACATACAGCATTGGTTGCCCAGGTTTGTTAGAATTGACCATGTTTTACATTGACTACAAAGACGTCAAATGAGAGGCCAGATTTTACGGAGTTGGTATTGGGTATTACCTTGGAATTCTATTGCATAATCGGCTGGGATGATATGACATGAATTCATTATGCCGGAATATTAAGCAGCCGAAGTACTTGCACTTCGTTGCAAGTTGATATACATATCCTCATTTATCCGGACAAATATTGAAGGTCATCACCGGCACTCTAATCCCTACGCAATGCTACCGGTAGTATACTCAGGGTAGCAAGAAAAGTACCAATACTTGTTGGCTAAGCTTTGCTTGATATAGAAGTTATCCGCCTCAGAATTGTTAGTTTGAGTGAGCTTCCTGCCGCTTGTACTCCAGTATGTTTTGTTCTAAATGTAGGTCCCGAGTAAAGTTAATCATAAGCCGCCATGAGACTCGTGGTTGATATCAACGATTAATACGTAATAACCTTGGTGGTTAAAGGCTCGTTTAACAAAACTGATACGATCTGGTCCATTTAAATCCTTCAAAACCGGACCGTTCTCTAAATTTGTCAAAACATTAAAGATCTTCTATAGCTAGCTATAGGTCCCCAAAAAATCTTATTAGATGGGTTCACACCTCGGCCAGGGGTTTGGACTCGTGAAAGCAGTACCTATCATTAGGCTCACATGCTTTTGGCTCAAGACTCTAGCACTATTACTAGGAGCAGAAAGGGTTTTCGACCGCTCCATAGAATCTCATCGGGCTTGGGCTCGGAAAGGAGGAAGCAGTAGACTGCACTGGGAAATATACATACGCGCTTCCCGATTTGGAATATTTACAATGACCAGCGTGAGCAGATCATCTTTTCTGCTACCCACTGTAGAATTCGGACCTTGTTAACATCAAACACTATGAACCGAATAACCCAAGTCCCCAGCGTGTCTACACCTTCTAGCCCCATCCTCGTGTTTGGTGCTTACATACAGTTTCTCACTCACCGCTTTCGTACGTCATACTATAAATTGGTAGCATTCCAAGTTTATGTGGATCTCCGGCGTCACTTCCTTATACGCAGCCTGCTCTCGTGCCCAGAGTTTTCGTCGGTCGGCTAGCTCGGTCCTAAAACCACTGAGCTTGCGAAGGAGGCAGATGCTGGTTTGCGAGCGCATACGTAGCCCATAGTGGCTTTCCGTTAATGTTTCTTACCATCGGCGATCCTAACAGTTCGCGAACTACAGAGACCTGTTTGCAGTCCGTTCGCGAACCGGCGAGCGTTTGCAAACTGGCTCTCATCTACGACTGCTAATTTCTGTCACATTCAAACCAATCCCTACCGAAGTTCACTGTGTATCCTCTCACGCCCCCTATTGAATTATGTATCTCTTCCTGTACTATTGGCTTGAGTATCGCAATCTCATGCTGTTGCTTGAAAATCATAATTGGTGGATTATCAGCTTCAGGGCACTCGAGTACGTCACTGTTAATCCTCCATTTAATTCGCAATGGTGCTGTGTGGACTCTTCCTCTCAGTTCACTCCATTTAGGCTTGATCTCCACTAACATGCTTATGACTTAGCACAGCGCAATATACCTATAGAGCAATGGGGTCACTCTTTAAGCACTTAGTATTGTACGCTTGAAGAGACTTCCCAAACGCAAACGGGCCCCAGGCTATGGTTCCGAGGCCTCCAGGTTGCGATTGACCTTGGGTTACCCACCGTACGGAATAGTTAATGTTGTATCGCAGTTCAAGAACAAACATGTGATATCTCATGACGCTTGCATAAAACAAAAATCACTTCCTTCAACTCAAACTACCATAAAACTACTGCTGAGATCCTTCTCAGCTATATCGAACTCTTTAAGTCCCGAATACTCATCAATTCCGATATTCAACTGTGAAACACTACTAAAATCCTAAGCGTGCTGATAAGCTATGGTGTGGAGCAGCTTGCGCTAGGAATAGTTCGGAGTGCGGCGATCGTGTCTTGCCCCAGAATTTAAGAACACAGGTTTTTGTGCCTATTCGGAGATATATCCACAATCAGAAAACTTCGCTTTGTGGTATGTTGTCACACAAAATCACTCGCCAAAGTAACGTTGCTTCCACGACGCTATTAGCAGAAGGCAGCTATAGTCTACTGTAAAAGAGGGTATATCCAGTTCCATATACAGTTGAAGTCACATTTTAATAACAGGTAGTGGGACAGGTAGGGTGTTGATCCATATTATGTATGGTCCAGAGAGAAAGTGCGTTGCGGTGGAGAGCCAGAACCTGCAAGTTATCGGTTCGAATAGGCTTTCCTGGGCTTCTCACACATGTTTCCAACAGTAGCGTGAAGATCACTCATCTAGAACCTCAGCAGAAAAAACTTATCTTGATTAACCACAACTTTTATCACAAACAGCGCGTCTGATCGCGTTATAATACTCTAATAGACTAACGCCATCACGCCACAAAAACCAAGAAAAGCATACCCAACTACCACCCAGCCTAAAATTCTTCAATATCATCATCACTGAGCACCAACTTCTCCACCGCCTCTCCAACGCCGATTTCCTCACTCTTCTTCTTTTTCCACCTGCCTCTACATTCTCTCGTCTGCTCCGCATCCACCTCTTCCACAACATCGTCAGCGGGATCTTCACTCTGTCTTCCAACACCTTTAAATACCGTTGCCTTCGTCAGCGCCGTCTTGGTCTGTGTATCGAGTTCCTCACTCCTTCTCCGCGCAAAAACTCCCTGCTGTCTTCGCGCCCATTCCCTTCTCCGTTCCACGAGCGCAAGATATGGCATCCTCTCTTCCAACGCCTCCGCCTTACCGCCTTTACACGGCCCCGTCTCGCGTTGCTTCTCCACGAACCACTCTGCCACCTCAGAGACTTCCTGGCGGTCCTTCCACAATCGCGCCAAGGTGGGATAGAACATCTTGTTTCCGCCACCTTTTGGCTCCAGGAACCGTTTAACTGGTGAGGGAAGCGACATCATGATGCCTCTAACCGCGGTCTGGAACGATATCTCATCGGCCCTGATCCCTGCGGTATCGCCAGAACCTGGAGAGTTATAGCCAAATCCTTTTAAAGCAAGAATGTCACTGTCGGAGAAGTAGTCGAGGCAGAGGTTGACCGTGTCAAGGACGTCTTCGTCGCTTGTTGGTAAGCGTGGCAGACCTCCGGGATTGCAGGAGCCTAGATAATTCTCGTGGAGCCCTGAAATAAATGTTTGTGGATCCGTGCCGGTCTCGTCGATCAATGTTTCCAAGTCCATGCGCACCTTGCGGGTGTGATAAGGAAGTGTGTCGAGTGGAGGGCGCGGTTGTGGAGGACAATACTCATCTTCTGGGTCATCGCCATATCGTTTATTGTACAGCACTTTCCCCACAGCATGAAAGATCCCATAAGTGCTTTCGCGCTGAGTGACAGCTTCCACCATACGTCTCTCTTCTGCAGTCAACGCCCTGTCTTCTGGTTTCTTTCCCCGTCTCCTTCCTGTCACTATACGCTCGCTGAAACCCATACCTGGTAGATCGCCGTTCTTGGCTAGGAACTCGAGACCCATTATTGCGCTGCGGATATCACCGCTAGTGGAGAGTGTGTCCAGTACCGCTTTACTGGGTCCAAATTTACGACCGGATTCACGAGATTCTTGCACCACGATTACGCTGAGGGCTTTGTACATGTATGTTGGCGCTATCTTGTTGAAGCTAATCTCTTTGACCAGTGGGTGGTGAAGGATCTCAGGTGAGAGCAGTCTGTGTGCCGTGAATGAATTTGGTCCGGAGATGCTGGCGGTTTCAGTAATAATGAGGATTAGCGGTGGTAGAGGCGATGCTCCGGTTGGAGGTGTTGGTAATGCGAGAAAGGACTTGATGGTGTGACGGAATGACTGTAGTGGTGCAGAGGAGGATGTAAATAGAGTGTTTGGAAAGTCCTCAATGACGATGAGCTTTTTCTTCTCATCGTTTGTAGCTGAGTCTTGCGAAGACGGCGCTGCGGGCGCCTTTCCGTTAGAAGAAACGAGATCCAGACTCGCAAATGTCCCTGCGCGCCCAACAAACTCCTCAAACATGCCACTGAGACCTGCGGCAAAGGCGCCTTCCGTGCCATATTCGTCCCCGTCTGTAGCGCTGTGTGGATTTCTCCACTCCAAAATCTCGACACCCATCTCCTTCGCTAATGCATTCACCGTAGCTGTCTTCCCCGTCCCCGCAGAGCCCCTCAGCACTAACACTCGTTGCCGTGATGATCGGCCAAACACGCTCTCTAACCAAGTCCGCACCTCTTTTACTTTCATCTTATTCAACGCCAAATCCTCGACCGTTCGTGGTGCATATTTCTCTGGCCAAGTTCTGGTTTCTGCCAGTATCGTTAGTAGAACTCCCGATGCAGCAGCAGAAGTAACACCTTCTAGCTTCTTCACCACCTTCGATATCATCCCAGGCTGGGACGAACGCGGAACCTTCGTCGCTAGTAAACCTTTAAAGCCATTCCCAACGCCCGGTTTGCTCACAACAAGATGCGACTGCAACGAGCTATCCTTCTTTATTGTCCTCTTCTTCGTCGTCACCACCTCCTCATCATCAGAGACATCCTCAATCAGATCCTCCACATCCTCATTCTGCGACGGCGGCGGCGAAAACTTCTTCGATGTAGTAGGCACGGGAAAAGGACCACCCTGAGGAACCCCAAAGAACGAGTGCAACGATTTGTATTTCCCCGTCAATTTCTTGGACTTGATCGGCGACTGCCTCTTTGGTGGTGCTACTATTGTAGTCTTGGGCTTCGCGGTCTTGGATTTGGAAGTTGCACCAGGGGGTCGACGCGTTGTGACTAGAGCTCTCGAGGTCTGAGCTTTGGAGGACGAGACAAAGACATCGCGACAGTTGGAGGTAACTTCCGGGAGTGGAGGCGATTCATCTAAACTGTCGATAACCGTTCTTCGCTTCTTTGATGGCGGACCGGCCATCATATGCTAGGGGCGTTGATGGTTGAGATGCAGAAACGCAAATAGCTGAACATCGCAACAATAACCAACTCACGCGCCGCATCACGTGCCTATAGGTTCATATACAGTCACTCGCTCTCTCGTTCTTCGGTCGTCAATGTATGCTTAACCTAAGCAAAGTGAGCAACAAACTTCAAGTATATCGATTGTAATCAGCAATCAGCAATTAATTTTTGAAAGTAGTAGTTGACTGTCACCGTGATTTGACTGCCAAAGTTAACCGCCTCGAGACTAACCGCCATTATATTATACATTGCATTACATTCATTGAACTTACAGCAAAGCTGCGTTCGTGAAGCAGTCGTTAGAGCTTGCGAGCGACGAAAACCCCTAGGAACGAGAGCACAGCAAAACAGAACATCTACAGAAGCCGCCAATTATACACCACAAAGAATCCGAACCAAACATATCACTTTAAATTTGAAACCTTAAAAACCGGTGACGTCCCTCAACACAGGTGTACAAATCAATCTGGCCGAGGCGTTATACTATTGACTGTAGAATCTGGCCGACCAGGAGGTATTGGGGGCGGTGGCCCACGTTCATGTATAGAGGTAGATGACATCTCAATAGTCCCCTGTATCGGATCTTGTGATGGTTGAGGTTGTAGTGACTGAGGTTGTGTCGGTTGAGGTTGTGTCAATTCAGGTTGCGCTGGCTCAGGCTGCGCAATCATCGGAGCCTGCCTATTTGGCACTGGTAACTCCTCGCGTCTCTGAGAAGGCGGGGACTCGGGTCTCTGCCTCGATCTACGCAGGAAGTAGAACAACGCTCCGCCTATGGCAATTGCTGCAATAACAACTACACCAACAGCCAATCCCGCTTTTTGTCCTTTTGACAACCCCGAAGTGTGAGGGGGTGGGGAGGGGGTAGTGGTGGGTGAGGTACTTGGTGTGGTAGTTTCTGACACTCCCACGGCCGTTGCTTCGTCAAACAATTTTTTAATCCGAGGGTGGGCCCATCCAAACTGATCTTTCGGCTCTCTAATACCAGCTGCTGCTTTTCGAACGACGGCAGGTTGTTTATAGACAGGTGGATTAGCGGAATAACTTGAAAGCCACTTTCTACCAAGTTAGTAACCCATACAGCTTCCGGTGCGTGGATGTTGATTCTTCTTACCCCGCTTGGGTTATTCATATCCAAAACATTAACGAGTCGTTTGTTGCAAGGGATGCTTTCTTCTTTCTCTCGTCCTGGAGCAAGTCCGCCGATGACAAGTAACTGGCTTCCCACCGCATGACAGGTCATTGAGCGGAGATAATCAGGTGTCTCAGACGTTGTCCATACGATATTGAGACGTACCCATCTACACGATACGCGTGGTTAGAATCACCGCCAAAAGCCAAAATGGTTCACCGTCAGATAAGTATCAAATACTGACACGAAAGCAGGCATCGTCAAGACGTCTAAAGGCGAATTAGACAAGCCGCAGATTAAGAGGCTAGAGCACTAACAAATATCGTCCACTCCTGTCGAAGTATCATTGATTCTCTGCCCGCCATATAACCAGAGACTAACGCAGGCATATCAGTAAAGTCAGTTAGTAAGATAGGCTTGTATGAACTCACTCCCAATTTTTGCTTTCGGCGTCGTAAGCCAGTGCACCGCAAAACCGAGACCGTGGTGGCGGATCACTACCTGTATAAGAAATAGCGAGTTGTTTGTGCCATTTATTCAATTCAACGTCGTAAAGCATCACGGCATCATTCAAGGGTGTCTATATATAATTATATCAGCATGCAGTTGCGTAGTATCTATCCAACCTGCTTACACCATTTGGATCGTACGGATCATCTGACGACGCTGAATCATTGGCTGGATAGATCAGAGATTTCTCTGCCATGAGTGATAGTAATAATCCTTTCTGCCTCTGGTTGGATAAGAAGGGCTGTAAGGTTCCGAAGTGGAACCCATACCCCACATCAGTGCTGGTATAGTCGACCATTGATTCGTTCTTTAGAGACTTGGTAGCCAAATCAAAGACCAGCATTCCTCGCCGGCCGGCGCTCCACTTCGTCGAAAGCAGGGTGCCAGAGGATGGCGGTGCGGTTCGAGAATTAACATAACCTCTGTATCATTAAATTATTAGCTACAGCGTTATTGATCTGGTGTAGAGAATAAGAATATACCCAACCCAGTAGCAGGTTTCATTAGTACAAGCTGCAGCACCTGACACTGTCCGTTCAATGATGCTACCATCCTCTACCTTATACTCCTTTTCTTGTTCCCACCCATTTTCTTTTGAAAACTTCCATATGCCATATTCCGGAATATTTTCGGTCTGTACGAACCAATGAGAAGTATTGTAGTACGGTGTTTTTGCATAGAAATGGCCTCCTTGAACCCAAACTTGCTTCCCATCCGTCCACATACCACCACGATTTGTCGGGTAGTTGTTTGCTGGCCTTTGCACCAAGATGCTCAAGGGGGTCCGCAAGTCGTCAACTTCAAAATCACGTGTCAAGTCAAGTTCTAGAGTTTCAAAATTGAAATCTAGGACCCTTTTGTCCTGGCCATCCTTCTGCAGTTTATATTTTGCCATGCCGCCGTCGATTATGATGGTATCACCCACTCGGACCGAAGTATGAGCAAGGAGCCAACAGAAATTCTCTTTTAGACTGTAGTGATCATTTGTGGCCGATCCAGGTGCCACCAGAGTGTCGTTGGTATCGAAAATCACTGCTCCCAAGCATGTTTTCCACTCGAGACAACATAGTGCCAGTGACAAAAGAATGGCGGCACACTTCATTGTCGAAAGTTGATCTCAGGATTCGAGGTTGGGCAGTTAGGTTGGGGTGCAGTTCCAAAATCGAGGATAGGCTTTCGGTTTTGATTGTTGGAGTGCAGCCACTGTGGTAGCGCTCGCTAACTTCACCACTCAGCTATATGTCTTCAAAGCGAGGCTGTGTGGCATACAATTCATACATCAAGCTTCCTTTTTCCCCAAATTCCCCGACCTTAGGATTCTGGAATCTGTAACTTGGATGCTATTCTTTCTGGATGTCGATCACAAACGGGTTCTAGAAACATAAACGTCGATGCTACGCATGGTTCCTACATACAAGTCAGATTCCTACTGTTTTTTTACTCGATCTATTCGATGAATGCAGTGGAATCTTTACAAATTCCAGATTTACGTAACAAGATATGGACTGAACAGTAGCGGGGTTGTACCTGAACATGTGCCTAATCGTGCGCCTCGCAGTGAGCCACGACTCGAGTAAGTTTTGCGCCTGCGCATTTGGCATGCATCTGGTGATGGTATCTTGACGTATGCAGGCCAAAGATGCCACCCTACTCGAGCCATTATAATGCAATAATTTGCGATTCCGAAGGCTACGACCGAGGGCGAAGCTCCCAGCCACCAACCACAAACAAATTGGATAAACGATTATAGGCACCTTGAAAGCCTTCTTCCAAGAGTTTTAAGCGATTGATGCGCCAAGCTTAGCTTGGATAGCTCCGCTCCTGGCCCCACTTGCCTCTAGATCCGAGTAAAACTTTCAGGGCGGTGCCAGGACGCCATTCGGTGATGTTGATTTGAGGCTGGGGAAAAACGAAGTCGAGTTGTGAGTGGGCGATGGTGACGGTGGTGACGGTGGTAGTGAAGGAGGAGAAAGGTAATGGTCGCCGCGCAGATAATGCTAGGGCGGTGAGGAGCTCAGCCGCCTTGTGGAGAAACTTAGATGGAATTTGCCGGATTGTAAACAACGTAGGGTATCCCATGTCCAATACAAAGAATACGTCTTGCGAATTACTGGTCAGTGTTCATCATAAATCGCACTCTTAATTCGTAGTGGTTGGAATCCGCTCAGGGCGCAGTAGGAGCTGCGGGCGCCCCAAAACACCTACAACAGTATCTTGTTTGCACATCCCTCCTTCTCCTCAGCCCCTCCGAGAACTAACACCCCTCCTCTCCGCCGCCCTTTCTACTTCAACTAAACGAGAACACTAACTTGCGAGTATTCTTACAGTCAGCTTGCGACAGCCATGACGTTAACTTTAACTGCCAACACATCTATCTTGTTATCTTCCTGATTGGCTGCTTCATACCTCCTGTTGCCCTCCTACCTTTTATTTTCATCCCACGGGGAACCCAGTTGACGGGCCACGCAGACACCTCGCCCACTCGGACACCTTCTGAAGAGAAGAAGGGCAAGATATTGGTCGAGAACACTCCGGGAGAGCGGGAATTAAGGGAAAGCCGTAGGTTCCTCCGCTCTAACTAATTAGGAGACGTCCGAGTTTACAGGTTGTCCGAGTGGCTCATCAACATTCCACCTTCAAGGCTGCCTTGTTATCTACCGTTCTGACAGCAGCTGGCCCGGAGGAAGGTCCTCAATGGAGTGCTGACCCAACCAGTGGTTAAGCTTTGCTGAGGAGCTTTTTTAGGCTTAGGCTATTATTCTTCCCACCAATACCATTTGATACAACGAGGAACTAAAAAATACCAATATCAAAAGATTCGAACTAGCTCGCCAGTCCCTCGAGTGACTTGAGTTAGGAGTGACTATCTGTGATTAGTATCGAGTGCTCATCCCATCAACATGCTAGAGGTAGTAGTAACAAACACCCTCAACATCAGAACACTCTTTGCTTCCTCATGCCCGGCTCCGGAGTTGGGGAGTACCCACCAATCGGCCCGGAGGTGTTCGTTTAACGTTTCACGGGCTGAGTGGCGAGCTGGAACTCGCTAGGTTTGAACTATCCCGGCTCATGGGGAACACTACATGCTCATTGATAAACTTCGAGTGACACCAGTAGCCATTTGTTCTGCTGTGCGCAGATATCTGCAAGGCGCTCAGTATTATCACGTGGAAGGCGTTCGACTATGGTTATAGGATATGAAATATTATTGGACGCCTATCCACGGTTGGTGCAACCCGTAGTATACATGGAATACCTCAAATGCTGCCACGCCGCCTTGCATGTGTACTGCCGACGACCAGAGCGTCGGGGCAGAAGGGAGATAGGTGTCGTGATGGGACATGCATTCAAAAGAGTTACATTGTGGTCTTGCATCTCTGTAGATCTCGCAGTTCGAGATTTGTCGTCCATATCTGTGCTGCCCGAAGGGTTCCTCTGTGCTGCGCCGGAGTCGGTGGTTAAACTATAAGCTGGCGATTTTTAGATCCAAAGTCGTTGTGACGCCTTTCAGATGCATTTTTTTGAGTCTTGCTCAGAAGTTGCAATAAAATCGCCATCAATTACCTAGGTCTCGGGGTCAGGAGTCATGGTAGTTAGAATATGGCGTCCATATCTGCACAGTTTTCATCAGTAGTTAGAATTACTCCATCTAGGATGAGCTCGACTACTTATTAGCGATTTTAGCAGTCAAAGTTGACTGTAAGAATTGGCCATTCAAAGCTGATATTTCCCGGAACCCGTTTAATCGAGTGACAATCTTAAATTCGGGCCGTGCGCGATCCCGATTCTATATCCCACGCCCCGGACCGAGCGATTATTACAAGATGCGGCTCCGGCTCCGGCTCCGACCCCCGCATTCAACAAACTTTTTTCTCGCAACTCCCACCTTTGACCTCCCCCTCTTCCTCCATCTCCACCACCACCACACACCACAAGCCAAAAGCCAAAAAATGTCCGAAAAAAACCCCGGCTTCGACACCACGCCCCCGCGGTCCACCAGCCCGCCTCCAGCGACCTGCAAAGTCGTCCTCGCGGGGACGATCGCTAACCGTCTGATGGGGGAGGTCCAAGCCGGCCTCTCCCAGCTTGGTCGCAAGCCGCTTCTCGTCGGGTTCCTAGCCAATTCCGATCCGGCGGCGAAGATGTATGCAGACTGGACCGCCAAAACGTGTTCCGAGAAGTTAGTACCTTCCCCTCCCCCCTCCACATAGCTAACACCCTTGCAGCGGCTTCTCCTTCGAACTCCGCACCGTCGACAAAGACGAGCTCGAAGACGCGATCCTCTCCGCAAACGTCGACAAGGCCGTGGACGGCATAATCATCTACTTTCCCGTCTTCAACATTCGGCAGGACTCATACCTGCAGCAACTTACCGTCCCCGAAAAAGACGTGGAAGGTCTCTCCCACCGCTACCTCTTCAACATGTACCAAAACACGCGGTTTCTAGACGCAAAAAAGACACAGAAATCATTGCTCCCCTGCACGCCCCTCGCAATTATCAAGATCCTCGAACACGTCGGCGTCTATAACTCTATCCTCCCCTACGGAAACCGGTTGTTCGGGCGCATAGTAACGATCGTAAACCGCTCTGAGATAGTTGGACGGCCGTTGGCAGCGCTACTCGCAAACGACGGCGCGGATGTGTGGAGCGTTGACGTGACGGGTGTACAGCGGTTCACACGCGGGGAGGGGATCAGGAGAAAGATGCACCATGTACAGGATGTGGAGGAGACGTTGGAGGATGTGGTTCCGCGCAGCGATGTGGTGATCACCGGGGTGCCGAATGCAGAGTATAAGTTTCCCGTGAAGTTGCTGAAGCAGGGCGCTGTTTGCATCAATTTCTCGTCGGAGAAGAATTTTAATCCAGAGGTTAAGGAGAGGGCAAGTATTTATGTTCCCGCGATTGGGAAGGTTACGATTACGATTTTGTTGAGGAATCTTTTGGTGGGTTTGCTGTGTGAAGATGCGGGGATGGATGGCTAACTGCGTGCTAGCGATTGATCGAGAACCGAATAGCGGTGGAAGCTGCTGCTGCTGCTGCACCGGTGGCGACCTAGGCATAGAAGAATTATGAAACGAATAAAGTATAAACAAACAACACGATAGAACGAGCGGAACAACTTGAAGCGGATCGGGGCGTACGAATGGAGTGCAAAAGCAAAAATCAGGTACTTTTGATAGAATTCCCTATACTCCCAGTAGCAGTGGTGTAGATACAAGCTCATTACGAACAAAGGCACAGAACATAAAAGAAAGCTATATACCCAAATAATCCAAGTAGAAAAGAAAAAGAAAGAATAGTGAATTAAACGTAAACCTCACCCTCAAATGTTCACTCCCGTCTCGCTTTCTTCGGTGCCGCATCCTCCTCCTCAGCCAGCGTTGCGTCATCATCCTCCATATCCCCTGCCTCCCGCTTCTTCAATCCCTTCATCTTCCTTGTCTGCAGCTTACCCAAATCCTGCTTGCCAGTATGGATGCGGCCGATCTTATCGCCAATAATATCCATTGAAACATTCTTCTTCGTCTTCGGCTGTATTCACCGTCAGCACCCATCCTCCTCTCCCCTCCCAAAAAATCATAACATACCAACTGCTTCCTCGGAGTCTTAAACGCCTCCTTAACCATCTCCTCACTCGCCTCCTTGGCCCTCCTACACACCAAATCGAGTCTGGGCCCACACTCTTCCACCTCCACCCTCGGCAGCTTCTGCCCACTCTTTTTTGTCCGTATCATATGGCCACGGACATGGAACTTCCCGACCTCCTCCGCCAGAAACGAAAGAACATACTGCAGTCCCTCAACATCGACACTCTTTACTTCCTCGCCCCGGAAGAAGTCCATCCACAAATACTTCACCTTGCGCATCCCGTCATCGCGCTCCCACACATCCCCGGAAAACAGTAGCATGGGTTTCACCCCCACCTTTGGTTTCTCCCCCTTAAAACTCTGGAGACTGCGGTACGTCTCGGGCTCGACGCCGAACTCGCGGATGTCAAACACCTGGTGGTCAAATGTGCGTACCACCGTCAAGTTCTGCGGGCGCTTCTTGGAGTGCGTGCCGAGGACTTGCAACGAGGCGTCGTTTTTTTCGGAGAAGAATTCGAACGGGGCTGCATCCTCGAAGGGGAAGATTGTGTTTTTTTTGTTGAACTTGATTGTGAAGGGTTTTTTGAGATTGTTTAGGTCTGACAGGACAGACTGGATTAGTTCTGATGCTGTTGTGCCGCGGAGGATGAGCGTGGTTTTGTGGTTTTCGGAGAGTTTGGGGGCTTTGGAGTCCAGGGCGCGCTTGGAGCGGGCATTTTTGGGTTTACTGGGAATGTTAGTAGGAGTAATGAGGATGGGGTTAAGGGACGGACATGGTGCGGATCATGGTTGTGGTGGATGTGGTGAGTGGAAGAGGTGAGGAAGAGACTTGGGATGTGCGACAGTAATCTTTTTTGGCGCTAGTGGGAGCCGCAACTTGAAATTGTGTTAGGGTGTTTGGGGTTGTGATGTCAGGGTCTGCTCAGCAGCAGCTTCCTTCAAATGCGTTCTCACGAAGTTTCCTCAACGCAAGTACAGTATCGAACCCAAAAACCATCATCATGTATATGTCTAAGTATAAACCGTAATAAAGTAATAGTACACGGTAACTACACTGTACACCACACACCCCCTCTACCCAACCCGTCCTACCCAACGCCGTCCGCCGTCTAACTATTATGCCACAACCAATTCCCAAACCCATCCCACTTATCAGCATTAGCATACAGGTACACCATGCTATTCCTCAAACTCGTCTGCACCGTATCGGGGTGCCATCTAAATAACCACATGATACACGCCCAACTGAGACTCACATACACGGGGTACGCAACCTTCCTCACCCTCCCGCCCTCATCCCGTATCGCCCCAGATTTCACGCTCAGCTTCGCCAGCCCAAACACAACCCGCGCAAACACGTACATCACAATCTGCTGATTCACCGAGCTCTGTCTCCCCCGCCCAAACACGAGGTACCCCCCCACCAGTCCGGCGAGGAAGGAATCCAGCCCCTCCTCCTTCCCCCCATGTAGATGCCGCAGCGCGAGAAGGATCGATTTGTACGTGAGCACGAATATGCCGAGGTTGCGCGCGTGCGTGCGCGTTAGTTGGAGGATTGTCAGGGCTTTTTGTCGCAGCGTGCCGGAGCGGAAGAGGAAGACCATTACGAGGGCGTGAGGGAAGCGGATTTTGGCGCCGTAGACGATGCCATTGCGGAGGCCTTTTATGAGGGCGAGGAGGTCGTGGTGAGAGGGGTCGAGGAGGAAGGTGTTTATTGAGGACTAGGGGATTAGCTGGGTCGTGGGGGAGGGGGGAGGGGGGAGGGAGGTACTTGGATCGCGGAGAGGCGCGAGGAGGACATGGTGGGCGAGGCGCTGAGAGAGGAGAGAGCGAAGCGCTGAGAGGCAAGTTGGTGTTGCGGTCTAGACGGGCGTGCTGAAATGTATAGAAGCGAATTTATGCGTACACCGATAGGACCCTGGAGGTGGGGAGGGGAAGAAGGAGGCGGCAGTGCCGCATGGTGAGCTCGGTCGCAGTTCGGAGAAAGGCGGGTGAGTGAATTTCGGTTGTCGGCTGTGGTGGGACAGGGTCGGAGCATGTGATAATATGCGGCGGAAAGCTTGTGCAATACAGGAGGAGCAGCATCTCCGGAGGTTTACTTAAGATGCAGCCATCGGAACATCTGGATGCTTTGTGCTAGTGGATGTAAGGTGCAATCCGGGTGCTACCATGTGATTTGCACCACCTTCAAGTACAGGAATCCAAAACCTTCTAATCGACACATACAACTCTCTCGCCTACATTCTCTTCATCTCCACCTCCTCACTCACACTCGCCTGCATTGGCGACGCCGGGTGCGCAGATCCCCGCGAAAACACGCTAGCACCAGTGCCATCATGCTGCCCAGCAGGAATCGCCATCTCCTCATCATGTTTCCAGAACCAGTTCCTCCGCTGCGTGGTGCTACTGCTATCTATGGACGACCTAGTAGTCCTTCGTCTATGCAAGCCGTGCTCGCTAATGCTCCTGCTTATCCCGCTTCCTTCCCCACCCTCTTCTTCCTCGATGACTCTTCGCAGCGGCACCAGGCCCCGCCGGTTGTGTCGGCGGTCTTCAAACACATCTCCTGTGTCATCCGATGACGCCATGTCCCGAGCTCCAAGCGAGAAATCGACTTTCCGGCCCGCACTGCGGGTGGAGCTGCTTCGCCGGGGTGGTGTGTGTGGTGGCTCGTCTGGCCTACTACTATCGTCCTCAACCGGCGGCGGCGGTGGCTGATCTGCAGCGGTGGCTGTAGCGGCGCCGTTCACATTCTGCAGATAAACCGGCGCACCAAGTTTCTGACCGGGCCATCTCATATTTGGACTCTCGATGCCGAGGTCGTCGATGTGGCACATGAGTATGCACATGAACTTATTCCGTCTGTGCAGACGTACGAGTTCGTTCTGCCAATTACTCTTGTAGAAGAACACGACGTTGATCTTGACTGAGTGCATATCCGGGATATCTCTGAGTTCGGTGATGATCTTGGATTGGTACTCGCGCTTCTCGGATTTCACAAACTCGAGCATGCGTTCTCGAAGCTCGTCGATCTGCTCGATGGTCGTACCAAATTTGCAAGTGATGGGGATGGGCTCGGCAAGCCCGCCCGAACGCCGCATATTGAGAATGAAAAGTGTGTTCAGCAGAGAATTGGGCGCTTGAACGATCTCTCCCGTGAGCTTTTTCATTTCCGTGTACATCAAGGCTATTTCCCGTATGTAAAAGCTCTCAGTAGTTCCAATTCCACTGCAAGAAAGGTAAGCATGTGTTTATCGTCTTGAAGTATACTGCGGGGGTTGTTACGTATTGATTATCTCTACTCTATCACCAACATCAAATGGGTGCTGTATAAGAAGTTAGCGACGAATTGAGATATGGGTGTGATCTGTAAGTATTACCTTCACAAAGACGAAGATGAGAGATGCCAAAAATTCCTGAGCGGTTGCCGAGAACAACCAGGACAGGGCAAGAATGGAGCTTGATGCAGATGTCAAAACGCCTGTGAAAGCCTTGGTATTAGCTTCTGGAGCCCCCAGGGGAAGAGTAGATGGTCACATACCAGCCGTGGACCTGGAGATTAAAGAGAGGAAGACCATTATGACAATCACGAAAACGACGAAAGAAAGACAGTCATCAAACTTCCCAACGACGCTGTCCAAGTCCTTCAAACTCGCTGCAATAGCCTTGCGCTCCCGTCCAATCTCGCCACATGATAGCTCCATTTCCTCGCAGGATATATCGCCATTCAGATCACGATCAAACATCGAAAAGGCGGCTTCAGCCTCTTCATCATCGGAAAAAGCGCCCCGTAAATCTTCGTCATGCACATTCTCTTCTTCTGGCCGTACGAACGCCCGATATAGTCGGCGAGCGAGCTGCAGAGCAATTAGAAGGATTCCTTGAATGTAATACTAACAGAGGGAAATACACACCACATTGCACCCTTCCGTTGATTGTAGAAGAGTGATGATTACTTGCTGAGGCGAAGTGCTGGAATTAATATGCTTTCCAGTAAAGTCGCCTGCAATTTTCCCCATAACGTCCCCTACTCGGTTCGCCAAGCGTTGGGCGCCCTGAGCCAGTGCCACTTTGGGAGTAACAGTCCCAGAAGGCTCGGTTTCTCCGCCGGTAAGATCTCGTTCCAAATCTTTAGCGTGCTTATAGAGCTTAGCTAAGCTGGCGATCTGAAACTTGCTGATTTCGATGCGGTCTTGATAGGTTCGAATGTGGAATGATATGGCCAGTAATTGGATAATAATCTTCTGGATAAGGTTTAAGATGGCAGCGATGAAAAAGCACAACAGGACGATATTGGCATTCCTCTCCCAATATTTTGTTTCTGTGGAACCGTTGTGATGGTTGTTTCGCATGATGGGAAGAAACGATACCTACCCGTTCCAGTAAGTAGGTTGGACACAAAGTGACGGTATGGGGGCCTTGAATTACATATATGCTTAACCACCAGAAGAACAGTGTCGCAGGAACTTCAAGCATTGTAGCCATATCGCGCCATTTTCTGGACCCGTTTGTAACAATGCTTGCGAGAACACCCACTGGGTATGGGATCAATTTGGAGACGACCTATTTCCGATTACTATACCGCCTAAAAAGACATGATTCGGTAATTTTTTTACCCTTCCGCCCCATAAGCTTAACCAGACGACTTCCAGCCACACCATGAACCACATCAAGTCCACTCCACCGACCGTTGCGTCCTTGAATAGCAGTGCACCAAGAAGCAACGGGATAAGTAGAATCAGTGCCACCGGCACAATATATGTGAAATACCGAATGAATACCGAAGATTCGTGGATCTGTGTGCTAAGTCAGCATTCTGTGCCCAATATCCGACCAATCTTTTTTCCAGGAATCGTACCCTTTTAAAGAGCTTTGCGGTACTCGTAGTCGGCTCTGCCGGGGGGTGCCATGCTCTCTTCCGGCTGTTGTGTACGGGGTTTATCCGATCATCCAATTCATCAATGGGGGTCTCTGATCTTTCTATCGCCTCCTTCCTGCTCCCGGATCGATAGAGTAAGTCTCCATGGGATCTCTCGGAGGTCTTTGTAGCGATAATCTCAGCCCTCATCAGCTCTATGTTGTCTTCATGTATGTGCGACTCCGACCTCGCCCTGCCCGATGAAACCACGCTGGAACCATATTTTCCACTGCCGTTGGTATACGATGGTTTCAAATGCAGTGACGATGGGGACGCTGGTGGAGGATGGTTGTTGGGGAATATATCCTCGTGTAAAATCTCGCGTTCATTCGTCGTATGACCAGTAAAGGATCTTGCGGGCGTGTCAAATACAGATTGAAGTTTCTCTTCGTGAGGTGCTGACATTCCGGGATATCAATATTGAGATGAGGGCAACCGCAGAAAAAATCAGGTCTTATAGTAGTCTACTATCCGATGACCCGATGACCAAGGAACCGGCAAATCGGGCTCGAATAGAAGCGAGTGATATTTTGATGTCTGCCCAACGGAAGTGATGTCGTCCGTACACAGTCTAAGACAGATGGTGGAGGGGTAGCGGGACAGGGATAAGCGGTTGTGGAACTAACGAAGGACTGGAAGCTGAAGTGGGAGTGGGAGTGGGAGATGCAAACGAATGCAAACGAATGGTGAAGAGGTTGGGTTTGGCTGGCCGTGGTTGCTTGTGTATATATAGTAAACAGTTGATGGTGGAGAGCTGCGGCCATGAGAGAATTTGCAGCCGGATCGCCACAGAGTTAACGGCTTGTCGAAAGTGGCTGTATGTTTCCGGAAGCCCCATAATGGTATGATTTTAGGATCGGCAGGAGCAAATAAGAGATCGACAGCACTGTTGGGAGGAAAGCGTCCTGGCATGACTGGGATGCTGTGGGAGTGAGTAGGAGTCAGTGACTGAGCAGCATGAGTATATCCAGTAACAGCGCAATATAAGTAATATAAGGCGCACCTCATGTCTGCAGGCCGCATTTCAAAGTTCACATTCCAGGTCCGCGGGAGCGGAAACATCTGACTGACTCTGTCGGCGAAGCCAAAGTCGTTGCGCAAAAACGTTTCACCCGGCAAATGTCCAGTCTTGGCCGCAGGTTCCTGGCGATCAAACTCTACCGCCAAAACGCAGGGTTCAAGCCCAAAAAGAATGGCGGCAAATATCCCAAATGTGGTAACTACACCATTGCCCCAAAGCGGCTAGACCCCCTCACCAGCTCTCACCCCGCGTTGCCCCAGTTGGCGCCGCACCACGATTCCTCGTTGGGCGAACAGCTCGCCGCCAAGGCACGTTCTGCTGCAGCATCTCTCCTTTCATCACACTCCCTCCAGGTCTCTCTTCATATCTTCCTTTTCTCTTTCTCCCCCGACTGAAGGTTCATCTTCTTCATCCCTTCATCTCAATCGCCCTCCAATAATCCTTTACGCCTGTTCACGAATTCTCTACAACCATGAGGGGTGAAGTGAGTTCCCGATAACGTGTTTAATCTCGCTTGTTTATACGCGGCGAGCCTGTTGCAAGCATGTGAAGTAAGGCTTACCCCGGACGTTCTCCTAGATCTGCCATCTCCACATCGGCCAAGCTGGAACTCAACTGGGTAACAGCGCTTGGGAGTTGTAAGTTTCCTTCCAATTGAATTGGGTTCGCTCTGTTGCCCTCTAACCGCCGAGCTAGGTATCTTTTGGAGCACGGTCTGAAGCAGGACGGACGTATTGATCCAGAGAAGGTCGTCCCGGAGGGTGGTGATGCTGGTTCGTTCGATACATTCTTCACCGAGACCGGATCCGGAAAATACGTTCCTAGATCTATCTTTGTTGATTTGGACCCTTCGGTATGTGTACAATGAATGGCTGGAAGCAATCAAGTATTAACGGACGCGATGAATAGCCCATCGACGAGATCAGGACCGGTGCCTACAGGCAACTATTTCACCCTGAGCTGTTGATCAGCGGTAAGGAAGATGCCGCCAACAACTGTAAGCCAAACATTTATTTTTCTTGTTACCTTCAGCATACTGATTGATATCTAGATGCAAGGGGTCACTACACAATTGGCAAGGAGCTCGCCGACAGCGTCATTGATCGCATCCGCCGTGTTGCTGGTTAGCAGTACCCCTCGAGTCCATCGTGTCTATGTCAACTGACACGCCTCTCTTTTCAGACAACTGCTCCAGTTTGCAAGGCTTTTTGATCTTCCACTCCTTCGGTGGTGGTACTGGATCCGGCTTTGGTGCACTCCTTCTCGAGCGCCTTTCCACCGATTACGGCAAAAAATGCAAGCTCGAATTTGCAGTCTACCCTGCCCCCCGAGTCAGCACTGCCATCGTCGAGCCCTACAATGCTGTCCTTGCAACGCACAGCACAATCGAGAATTCGGACTGTACATTCCTGGTGGACAACGAAGCGGTCTACGATATCTGCCGCCGCAATCTCGACATTGCTCGTCCTGACTACGAGCACCTCAACCAGCTGATCGCTCAAGTCGTGTCATCCATAACATCGTCGCTGCGCTTTGACGGTGCCCTAAATGTCGATTTGAATGAGTTCCAGACTAACTTGGTTCCTTACCCACGAATCCACTATCCGCTCATCAGTTACGCGCCGGTAATCTCTGCAGCCAAGAGCTCGCACGAATCTCACAAGGTCTCGGACTTGACTTTCCAGTGCTTCGAGCCAAACAACCAGATGGTTGTCTGCGATCCGCGAAACGGAAAGTACATGGCTGTCGCCTTACTCTACCGTGGCGATGTGGTTCCCCGCGACTGCACAGCTGCTATTGCAACCCTCAAAGCTAGATCCAGCTTCAACCTTGTCGATTGGTGCCCTACTGGCTTCAAGCTCGGTATCAACTACCAGAAACCCGCCCACGTCCCTGGCGGAGAGCTTGCCTCCGTCGACCGCTCCGTTAGCATGCTGTCCAACACAACTGCTATCGCCGAGGCCTGGTCGAGACTTGACCACAAGTTTGACCTCATGTACTCTAAGCGGGCGTTCGTGCACTGGTATGTGGGTGAGGGTATGGAAGAGGGAGAGTTTTCGGAGGCCAGAGAGGATTTGGCGGCTCTCGAGAAGGGTATGTCTA
>Ga0307512_10000554_pt1 | contig 55318 bp, 48 predicted proteins | sample 14_EM_MG_FD_200267 | JGI IMG/M metagenome (GOLD analysis project Ga0307512, IMG submission 200267) | Populus trichocarpa ectomycorrhiza microbial communities from riparian zone in the Pacific Northwest, United States - 14_EM | ecosystem: Host-associated > Plants > Roots > Unclassified | place...
TCGAGGTAGTGGTGCCATTGCTTCATAGTCTCCACGATGGCCAAGAGCGCCCGATAGTACGTGTTGTAGTTCTGTTTGGCACCTGTGCATTTTCGAGAGTAGAAGTTGACCGGTCTGAGAATCCCGAAACCGTCATACTGGTTGAGAATGCCGGCTATGGCGAAGCCGCTTGCATCCGTCTGCCGAATAATCGGCTTTGCCGGATCGAAATGGTTGAGAATCTGTGCATTGGAGAAGGCCCTTTTCAACTTCCGAAACGCAAATTCGGCATCCCGAGTCCATTCCCATTTGAGCTGTTTAGGCGTCCTGGATGTCTTTGCTTTCTTTAGCAGGTCTGATATCAGTGTGGTTACCTTTGCATATTTCCTGATGAACCGAGGGTGGAAGTTCGTGACTCCGAGAAGCACTTAAACATCCTTAACACACACCGGGGTTGGCCAATCCTCGATTGGTGATATACCGTCCGATTCCATGCCTATCCCATCGGGGCTAATGACGAACCGGAGGAAGCCGACTTCTGTGACTCCGAAACGGCACTTCTCGGATTTGGCATAGAGGCCAAATTGTCGTAGCCGTTGGGGCACAGTTCGCACCTGTTCTTCGTGCTCCTCCTGGTCGGTCGAGTATATCAGTATGTCGTCGAGGTAGCACCCAGCAAAGTCTTCAATGGAAGGCTGTAAACAGTCGTCGATATATGCTTGGAACGTAGCTTGTGAGTTTGTCAATCCGAACGGTGTGACTTGGTATTCAAACTGACCATACCGGGTGCGAAACACCGTTTTGTACTCGTCGCCTTCCTTAATTCGGATGAGGTCATAGGCATTCCAAAGGTCCAGTTTCGTGAAGATCCGAGCTCCGCGCAACCTGTCAAGCATCTCTGAGATCAGTGGAAGAGGATATCGGTTCTTCACCGTGGCTCTATTGAGAGCTCGGTAGTCCACACAAAGTTGTAGGCCACCGTCCTTCTTCTTCGCAAATACGATCGGTGCTGCCGCGCGCGACGATGAACGCAGGATGAATCCATTGGCTAGGTTTGTTTCGATGTAGGCCTTGAGAGTTTTCAACTCGACTTCTGAAAGGTTATAGATTCAGCCATCTGGTATGTTGAAGCCTGGTTCCAAGTCGATCGCGTGGTCAATTGGCCGGTGCGGTGCAAGAGTCTCTGCCATATCTTTACTGAATACGTCCACATAGTCCTTGTATCTCACGGGGATACGACCTCCATCATCAGTAGGTACAGTACCTGTTCCGGCATCTGCGTGTTAGCCTTCTATCTCCACTTGGGATTTGGGATGATGGGAAGGAATGCCCGGGAATTGCAGGTCAAGCGGTTCGCCCAGAAATGAGCCAAACCCTGCAGGTCCACAACTCCCATCATGACTTGGCGAGCCGGTAGCAGTCATTCAAGGATCCGAGGACGCTCTTCTGCCGCAACTACCGCCGCTGCTCCCTGCTCGCTTGTCCAGCGCTTTGGGTTGATAGTCTCAATTTCACCTGGATTTTCCAAAGTGGTGACCTCCATAGTCGCTCCCAGCAGTCCACTGCATTCCCCAATTTGTAAGGCAAATGTCTCGATGGTCACATCACTAGCTAAGTGATCGTCGAATGAGGTTGCTCCAAGTATGTTGATATCTGGAGTAGGACTGTCATCACCGCTCTCCCATGGTTGTTCATCTGGATCCATAGGGATCTCTGACGTCAAGTTGATCGTCGGCGTACTACCACCAATGTCAGGCAGCCGTAAGGTAGTACTTTCATCATCCCGACCTTCATACCACTGCACTATCATACCTGAACTGTGTGCCTCCCCTTGGCCACTTGTGGTTCTTAAGGAAGTGAATCGACCGGTAGCCCAGTCGATCTCCGGCTTGCGGGTTTTGAACCATGGTAATCCCAGTACTAGATCGTATGGCCTCATTGGGACGACTAGCACCCCCAGTTCATTGACCGGGGCTAAATGATCCATATATTGGACCGTCATCGCTGTTTTGCGGCTCTCCCTCGCATGCGCAATCACCTGACCGTCAAGGCCGTGAGTTGTGATGTGCGCTGCTTCGTGGGGTAGTCCAAGTCTATTGAGAAGTTGTGCAGAGATAAAGATGATTGTAGCGCCGCAATCGATCAGTGCTCGTATTGGCTGCAATTCTCCGTGTTGATCTTATATCTGGACTTCGTAGACACTGTGCGATGAGTCCAGTCTTGCCGTTCCACACAAATATTGAGTTCGCATGCGAGGTTTCGGGCTCTCTAAGACAACCCTCGGCCTTAGTGAAATCCAATGCGGTTGAATTTCCTCAAATGTTGCCATGAACGCCCTTGTACCCAATGACTGCAATTCAAGCTCCCGTTCGTCCATCCTCTCCCACCGAGCCAAATACTTAGAGAGGTAGGCCAGTTTTTTGGTTGTTGACTATCGAAGGAGTGCTGGAGTTTGATTTATTTTCCGTCTCCCGGAGGGGCAAAGTTTTCGGGGTAGTTGGCACATGTATATTTCGTGCACCGGAATGTTTTATGTTTCGGTGATCTGCAGCGTATGCATTTCCCTTCCGACTTCCGAGTTTCGTAGAGCTCTGGCGAGACTCAAGGCGCTGGAGTGCATTTATCATCCTTGTCCGACTTTGACTCTTCTGGCTTCGGTGCTTTGGCCTGCTCGGATAAGGATGGTCGGAAGTTGTGTTTCTTGACGCCTTGTTGAGATGATTATCCTGACTACCTTTGCTGTTGTTGTGGCTGCTGAGGTTAAGTCTTGTTGCCATCCGGCTTGACTTCTGAATCGGCGGCGCGTTCAAAAGCTCCTCAATACTGTCGAATCTTCCGTTTATTGGGGTCAACGGCTTCAACTTGAACTTAAGTCCTGGTCATAGTCCGCTCCAAGCAATTTCGTAGAGGTTCTTCTTGTCCTGAGGGAGCCATCCCGCTGCTCTCCCATTTGCTGGGATTCGATTGGCATAGACTCTCACCAGTTCATTCGCTGCTTCGAGGAAGTCGGTCATACACTTCATTGCCGGGTTGAGTTTCCGGTCCTTGATGCCATACATCATTTGCATTTCTTCCGAGAAGGCCTCGAAGTCTTCCAAACAGGGATCTGAGTCTCTCCGTAGGTCTCGAAACCACTCTACCGGATCGGTACTGTGTGTCTGTCTCTGTGCCGGGTCCGGGTGAATGTTCCATGTGCTGAGAAGGCTCCCTGCATATTTGACTTTGTCGGGATCTCCGTGCGGGAATAAGTGTGCGTGGAATCAGAAGGTTGATCTCAAGGTGTCGAGGAAGTTATCAAGCGCTTTTGGTCCACCGCAGTACCATTCTGGATGGGTCATATCGAAGATTGTAGTTTTTGTTGCTTCCGGTCGAATAGACTCTCTGCAGTATTCCCAGGTTGCTTCCATCAGCTTGGCATTCTGCACACATAGTTGAGTATTCTGTTGAATGGCATTGGTGAGCATTTCTCGCTGTTCCTCGATCATCTTTCGCATTGACGCGATCTCAGGTAGCGTGGTACGTTCGGGCTCACTCAGGTTGTGGCCTAGGCCGTCGCTCAGGGCATCTTCCATGTCGGCAGTGTTTTCATCGTCGTCATGATCGTCCTCGTCGTGGCTCTCATCCTCCTCAGGTACGGAGGCTCCTCGGGTGAGAATAGGGGTTACTCGGCCGACAGGCAATCGTAGGTTTTCCGTACTCGAGCGTATACTAGCCAAGCCCAATTGACCTCTGGCAGCTTTCTTAGGAGGCATAGTAGACAAGTGACGGTAGAATCGACGCGCAAGCTGTTCGTTTCTTGTCACTTGTGTCGTTTTTTGACAATTTGGGTAAAATGCTATATCCTCATGCGCGAAACGTATCCGTTGACTGAAGATCGAATATAATGTACGGATACGTACGCCTACGTCTACCCGTGGACGTATGAGATGGAATACAGTTGCACACGAAAGCGAGTGAGTATCGATGGAGAGTATAGTGGTAAGATATTCAATACTGATCTAAGTGTCGTACCGGGTGATCTATATACAATGGCGCTTACCCGGCCTCGGGTCACGTATCGCCGTTACAGCTAGTTTGGAGATCGTGCCCATCACTCAGCCCCATTCTTCAACTTTGCTCACCTTGGCAAGCTCATGATCCTCTTCATCATCATCCTCGTCTTCCCCTGCTTCCCAATTGTCATAACTTGCAAGATCGCTCAGACTATCTCAGATGGTGTTCAACATCTCCTCAAATGTTGATTCAGGCTTTGTGGTTGTCAATCCCACCTTTTCAGCATGTCTCATATATTCCTGCTCCTAATTAATTGCTATCCTTGGGTCCTCCACTTGCTTTCTTGCCACAGCGGTGTTTCTATCCACATGAGCCTTGATGCATGTCTCCTTTTCTTCGTTGCTTAAACATTGCATTTCTCATTGTTTCCCCGCGGCAAGCTTCCTTCTGGATCACGAGCTGCGCAATGCACCATATGCGAGGACGGTTTCCGCAAGCAAGCCACTCATACCTTCATTCGCTTGATCACGTCGTCGTGTGGAGCACTTTCTTGATTTGCTGTATTTGCCTGGCGGTAGTGGCGAAAGGTTCTATTCCGGAGCAATTAGCATTGTATTTTTCGTTGACTTTGTTGATGGGCGAGATGTTGGATGTTCCAAGAAATGGACCACATGGAGGCAATCTGCGTCTGTGATGTTGAGATTGTTACGCTTGATTGACTCGAACAAAGCAAAATCTGTCTTTCGATTGTCACTACATTGGTAATAGGAACCCAAACCATTCATTGTTACATGATGTTTAAGGTCTGTTTCATGTAAGATCGCGCTGATTTCTTCAGACAAACTTCAGCAGATGTCCATTCTGTTGAAGAATGTGCTGTTCATATCTCACAAACACAATATTTCGTCGGTCTTTCACCTTGATTTATTGTCATAAATGAACTCAAATCATAGGACCGACTTGGTGCAAATCGCAGGACTGTTGGAATCCAGTGCAACCTGCAGCTATACATGCCAGGATTAAATCTGTGTTGAACATGCAAGTTGGCTGCTACGCATTCCATGTTGACTTGAAGCTAACTATATATTCCTCAGGACTTCCCACTTCTGTTTGTTATCATTTTCCTCAGGACCTCCCACTTCTTTCGTGATCATTATCTCTTCACTTCCATACCAGTACGTCATCGCTCCAGACACCTCAGCATGGTGTGGGTGAATTGGAATCGCACCGAAAGCCAGGCGCCTCTTCCAATCCACCACCCGCTGGGACCCAACTACAATGCAGACACCTCTTCGTCGACCGTGACTCTGCAAATGCAGCCACCAAAAATATGAACCTGGAAGCACAGTTGAAGATTCTCCGTAAAGCTGTAAGCAGCAGGGATTGGAAGCAGCATGTGATCGGATGTGAGTACTCCTGGATCGGGGCAGACGGCCATCGGCAGGCAGTATGATGTGCGGCAGGATACCTACAGAGCTGTGTGACCAATTCATAGCTGCCCGTGATGGGAAACCTTAGGCCGAAATCCCAGAAGAAAAGATGCGGGGAGTTGAGTATCCTCATCATGAACATGTGAAGGCTGCGATGGAAAGACACTCGGCTATGCTCTAGGAAAATCATATAGATGGCTTCCTTCCTTGCCAAAATGGCACAGTACAGAATCCCCAGACATGCTGGAGGCGTAAAGGCACGGGTGCACCTCCAGCAGAGTGACTCAGGCAGCCAACACCAGAACTGAGGCCACATCCACCCGGAACGTCACCTGTGCCACCCAGTGACAATGAGGGCGCTCCCGAATCTGAAATGCAACGTGGGCCACCCAGATATGTGTGTATATACACTCCACTTCCCAGCTCTCAATTGTTCAATCTTGATGCATATGCCAAGGATCACAAGTGCGATAAAGATTTGAATCCAGATTTGGTGACCAATGAAGGAACATCCACTGGTTGGTACACAATCTGCCGCGTGGTGTTGCAGCTGACATCCATTCTGCCGATGATAGCAGCCTATTGAGCGAACCTGACTGTGAAGACGAGCATTGATGGAATGGAACAGGATTTCTGAGTGTATTATTATCTACAATTATCTGACACTTTAAAGTATATTATAAATGATATATTTTTATGTATTAGTGAAGAATAATGTAGTGATGTAGGGGAAAGTACACGAAGACAGTACAAAGGCTGCCAAAACACCATTATTAGAAATACTATGCCAAATGAAATGGTAACATATTGTGGATACGGGCACGGCAAAATGTCCTCCAACAGAGCTTCAATGATTCTGAGGCATGCATAGTTGGTACTCTGCATGGCGATTGATTGCGGCCATTGATCAATGCGGTGTTGGCTGGCTTTATAGGCAATACAGAGAGCCAGACGCTCCCTGCCGCATTCTGAATATGAGCGTCACCCAAGCGTCAACGAATTTTGGTCTTGTAAGTCAGGTAATTCAAAAGTGACTTGGTTCTTACGATACATAATCAGAGTCTTGGCCACCTATATAGGCAAAAGAGATAGTGACACGCTTCCTGACTCATCTTGAGAATCGGCGTCCAGGAAGCATCAACAATTTTTGGCCATTCATCATGCGTAATGAAAGCGCGAGTTGGCGGTCATTGTCTATATATGATGTTTTGCCCGTTTTTCTAGGCCAAAATGCTCATGAACTCCTAGTTGCAGCATTGAAATGAAGTAAGTTGTAATTGTCCAGGAGGCTGTGATGGGAATGTCACTTGGTTATTTGCCTAGAGAGGCTGCCAATTCCTCCTGAATAGAGGTCTGCGATCATGCACCACTTAGATTACCCAAGATGCGGAACCTTAAATTGTTGACTCTCAATTGATGCCCATTTTCAAGCTGGGGAAGGGAGCATGTCGCTTCCTCTTTTGCCTTTCAAGGAGGCCAATACTTCAGTTATGACTATCTGCAACCAATTCCCACTCTGATTACCCAAGATGCAGGACCAAAAATCTTTGACACTCCATTGACGCTCCTTTCCACAATGGGGCAGGGAGCGAATCTCTCTATTTTTTGATTAGAATCACGGGCTGTGCATCCAAAAAGAGCAGCGATGTATCATCTATTATATTCTACGATTAACAGTAGGATGTCTGCATGCAACCATAACTAGTACAAACTAAAATGCCAAACCGGAGATTGGACCCAACGGGTACTGAACAGGGTTTGGACTGCCAAGATGCAGCGTGTTGGGTCTTTGGACAGGTCTCGAACCTAACCGACCAATGTTTCCATTCCAAACCTGGACTGCTGGCAGATTACCCGGACCAGTTGCTAACACTAGCAATGACACAATCTGGACAGCATGCGACCCAATACCTCATATACAACAAAACATTCAACTGCAACAGGAAACAAACATTTCAGTAATAGTGTTGGTAGGTATTCACAAGAGATGTAGTAGAATTGAGGTGGTGAACACACTTCTTGGGAACTACCGAAGGCATGGAGTATAGTTATCAGTTGTTGAGGAAAACCAGTGGCCCTTGATGTATATCAACATTAATGACTAAACAATCATGTGAATGCAGTCCAGGTGGACAGCTCCACTACAGCATGAGTAATTGCTGAAATGTATCAACCTTAGTTATGTATAGATGTGTGTGCAGATAGATATGACATATGCAAAAAATGAATGATGGATACAACTCTTTTGTAATTATTAGGAATTAACTCAGTTAGTAGGTAGAGGCACAACTACTACATTATAGTAGATGAGAGAATTTAACAGACCTTATTTACAACGCAGTATTTTGTGTGAACAGATCCATAGAATGTATGACACTGGAAGGAGTCACAGTGAACAAGAAATGGACTAACCATCTCCTCAAACATTATAATGCCCAGGTGTATCACTGAAATGCAGTACAATACCTCATGTAGTACAATAATCAATCAACCACCAATGGGATCCAAGGAAGCAAATACACAGCATTAGTATTTGTAGATAGAGTGAGGCAGCATGACCAATGGTGTGATGAAGGGAATGTGATGGGATAGCACCCAAAGGAGTTTGGAACTCCAAACATATATTACATTCACTATGCTGGCAATCTTTCTGCTGAAGACTTTATATATAGGCATTCTGATATTTGTGCACTAAACCATGATAGAGCATTGCTTTAGCAAAATATAGAACTGTTTGGAAGTCATAAGCGAACAATTTGGCCACTCCAAACTGCTGCACCAAGCCTCCCATGTGATGTCGTATTCTCCCAGACTGGTGAACTATGCTGTGCAATGCTCTCTGTAAATGCAAGACTATTTTCAGATCCTCTCCAATGCTTGTAAAATTGTGGAGCCAAATACAATCCCATTCTATATGGTATATTACAGTCTGCAGAATGCTGCACAATTAAGCCCTATGGTCAATTGCATTTTGGAGCTGCTGGGACTATAGACCTTATCATTAAGGTTATTACAACTTACATTAAATGTTGAGTGGTACTCTGCAGTGGTAATAGATCTAATGATGATATCAAATTGTGTACGTTGATAATCCACATATTTCTGCACACTTTGATTCAGGTATTCCAATCAATACACAATTCAGTATATATCCAATTCCAGATTTCAATTGTACAGCAATATAATAATCAAACCATCCAGTATTGCATTCATTTACATCATTTGTACCGGTTCAAATATTGCTCTCACAGGTACAATTTCCAACTTAGTAATCTGCTTGATAATACAGATAGGCCTGTCTACATGATCATCCAAACCATACAGATCTTGATGCTGGATTCAAATAACCACGACCAATTCAAGAATTGAAAGATGTAATATGCACTGCTGAATTGTCTTGCATGTCTGGGAACAGATAGCTATCATATTTCCAGTGTGCAGATGCTACTGAAAGTGTAGAAACTGATATAGTTGGGTTCAGCTGGAGATTAATACTGGAATGAATCGAACTCATTCTGGAACAGTGTTACTCAGATAGATCTCTTCATCGAGTGTAAACTGAACCCAAATGACATGATCATCAGACATAATTCCATACTCGGCATTAACATATGCTATGTTCCAAACCAGTACCAGTCACCCAACAAATGTAGAATTGTGAAAGGAAAGAAAGTAATACCACTGTGTGTTCTGAAGCTGAATAAATAAACTGTCCAGAAGTACAATCAGATGATGACTGATTGCCAATCAACGATCTTTGACACTGTGCTTTATGCAACTTAGAATGTGGAATTGCAACCTGATAATGGGAATGTTGAAAACTTCCAATATACTTCTGAATGTGGTCAATTTGATACTTCAGCACACTGTACAAGTATGCATTTCTCACAATAAATTTACACATTGTAATATAGAGTGGAAAAACAATGTGCTCTTACAACTTGCAAGATTTGAAAAATTAACTCTGAATGAATCTCACTGTTTATAAGTAGCAGATTGTAGGTTAAAAACTGTTTTAGAGTTCATATCATACCAGTCTTGAATCCCACCATATGTCAGCATCTGCTGTATGCAATTAGATCTGGTACACCTGTCATTGCACTTAACAATCTGTCCAATATTATTTACTAATTTGCAAAATTGATGTGCCCGTGGACATCTACATAGGCCGAATTATGAATCATATGAATCATTTGTACCTATACTGGATGAGATTCTGTTGCCAACTGTTCCTCCAGTTGGGGTATGGCAGACTACGGCACATTCTGTTCCCGAAAACTCAAAGTCTTTGTGGCAATACAAAGTGAGGCAATTTCACGTGCCTAGAGAGTTAGCTAGGATTCATATTGTTGGTGAACAACCAGCATGGATATACACAATGCCTAGATAACTCCCTACAAAGATGAATTTTATGTACTATCTGCGGAAAATTTCTTGTAATCGTGAGAATGGAGAATGATTGGAGTGCAATATCCTGCAAATGTGGTAATCATAGTCTGAATCTCTATTCAGTATAATATGAATAAGCAATCGATGTCTGACCACAAAGGTATGGGGATAAGTTGGGAACCCAGATATTGTAGAATCCATGTGAACCTAATTTGTAATTGATTTTTCACATTGCTTGTTTGTAGTATTTTAGGAGATAATGTAGTAAGTCCTTTACGAATTCCGGAAAAAGCCGATATACTTTGCCAGACTCCAAAATCTGCTAGACATTACTGAGAGAATATTGCCACAACTAGTTGAAGATAGAGCGAATACCTGGAGTTTTGCTAAACATCAATCTTAAGTACCTCCCCCAGCTCCAAACCACTATCCAGAGCACTTGAGTTCTCAAGTGGTCAATGAATTGGAAGCCCCATCCACAAACCTGGAGTACATTTTTACACCACATCCAAGCCATTTGAAATTTGTGTATTCATGGTGTATTCTGGATTGTCCCTAACCCAAACAGCCATAAGAGGATAATAGTTTTGCTGGAATCTGGAAGCACTCTTCATTGGTATATCGGGACCAGGTATGTTCTGACTGCGACGTTTGGAAGGCACAGTCTCAAAGGTATGATACAATACTGAATTCCAGTTTTTGATATCTTGGGCACACAAGCGATTACTCTGATGAGAATCCAGACATGCTGTTCAGGTGTGCAGTAGATATTGTTTCTAATATGATGAATTACCTGAAATATTTGCCAAGTATTGTAATCCTACAAGGGATTAATCTGGTAAGTCTTATTAGCTCACCCAATGACCAGTACAATTGTCACCCTGGCAAGATATTGATCCCCCATAATCCACTACAAATTGCTTATGCTTATTTTACTATTTATTTCATAACCAACATGGTTAGCATGGCATACTAATTTAATGTCAAAGTATATCTTGGTTGGAAAATCTGAAATCAGGAACAGGATATATTTCAAAATGTACCTGATGTATAATATTCCAAAAATGTTCAATTATCTTCTATCCAATGATCAGCACTGAGCTCAAAATCAAGTTCAGAGTAGTGTTACCAACGGGTATGCGAAACCTGCCAGGTTTCTCGGTTCAGACTGCAAAAACGGATCGGTTCGGGTCCAGACCCATGCAAAAACCCGAGCCACAGCTTCTTAGCAGTCCAAACATGGACCCGGACCCATCAACCAGCCGGTTTTGCCAGGTTTCGATAGACCCGTCGGGTCCAATCTGCTGTTCTGCATTTCATGTTGTTCTATTTATGGTCACATTCAGATATCCAACTGTTAATCGCCAAATATTAAGGATGGTATGTCATTGTTCTTTTTGGATGTACTGGCCGCCTTTATAATCAAACAATGGAGAGACATGCTCCCTGCCCCATCCAGGAAATGAGCGTCAATGAAGCGTCAATAATTGTTGGTATTGCATCTTGGGTAATCTGAGTGGCAATCGATTGCAGACAGTCATAAATGAGGTATTGGCCTCCTTTATTGGCAAAAGACGAAGTGATACACTCCCTGCCCCATCTTGAAAATAAACATCAACTGAGCATCAACAATTTAAGGTCTTGCATCTTGGGTAATCTAAGTGGCGCTTGATTGCAGACCTCAATTGAGGAGTAATTGGCAGCCTTTCTAGACAGATAAGCAAGTGACATTCCCGCAACAGCCTCCAGGAAAGTAACAACATATTTCACTTAGAATGCTGCAACTATAAGTTCATGAGCGTTTTAGTCTAGAAAAACGGATAAAACATTGTATATAAACAATGATCGACACATCGCGCTGTAATTGCCCATGATGAAGGGCTAACAATTATCGATACTCCATTGACGCCCATTGTCATGACAGTGCAGGGATAGTGTCGCTATCACCTCTTGGTATAAAGACTTTGAATATTGTGATTATGTATAGTAACGACTGAATCACTGTTGAATTACCTGACTTACAAGACCAATATTTGCTGACGCTCTGTTGATCCTCATTATCAAGATGGGGCAGGGAGCGTGTGGCTCTCTCTTTCGCCTATAAAGCCAGCCATTACCTCATTACAAAATGGGTGCAACCAATCGCCACTCAGATCACCCATGATGCAAGGCTGAAAATTGTTGATGTTCCGTTGACGATCATTTTGCCATGGAAGTATCCACAATATGGTATCATTTCAGTTGGCACAGTATATCATCGATGGTGTTTTGGCAGCCTTTCTATCGTCTTCATGTACATTATCCTTCATCACTACAGTGTTCTTTAATAATACATATAAATATATCCGTTAAAATATACTTTAAAGTGTCCACTAATCGTAGATAATAATACACTCAGAAATCCCGTTTCATTCCATCAAGGCTCGTCTTCACAGACAGGTTCGCTCAATTGGCTGCTGTCATCTGCAAAATGGATGTCAGCTGCATTACCACACAGCGGATAGCGTACTAACCAGTGGATGTTCCTTCATCAGTCAGCAAATCTGGATTACAATCTTTATCGCGCTTACGATCCTCGGCATATGCATCAGGATTGACAAATTGATCGCTGCGAAGATGAGTATGAATATACACAGATCTGGTTGGCGCAATGTCGATTTCGGGACTGTGAGCTCCCTGACTGTCACAAGGTGGCACAGGTGGTGTTCTGGGTGGATGTGGCGTCAGTTCTGGTGTCGGCTGTCTGAGTCAGTCTCATGGAGAGGGGTGCAGCTGTGCATTTGCGCCTACAGCGTGTCAGGGGATTCTGTGCTGTACAATCTGGCAAACAAGGCAGCTGTCCGTTCGATTTTCCCGAAGCTTAGCCAGGTTTCTTTCCATCACAGCCGTAACATTTTTATGCTCCGGAAACTCAACACCACACTTCTTCTGTTTTGGGACTTCGGCCCGACGTTTATTGTTCGGTGTTGCACTTTCTCTATTGCGGCGCATGAATACCCTCCTTTGTCTGGTTTGGCCATATTCAAGGCAAGGCGCATGTCAGACAGTTCTAGCTGTACCTGACCTCCTTGCCTTGCCATAGTTGCAGACATGTTGAAAACCTACAAGAAATTAGTTGCTGCATCTACATAGCAGATTCAGCTATTACCTCTACTGTAGATGCTTCCATAGCACTCTCTCATATAGTTGAAGCCATTATCGTCCACTCTCGGGGATGTGAATCACTTAAATGATCTGCTGCAATCCCAGAGCTGACAACATCACGATGATCGATGTTGCTGACTGCGCGGACACATTCCGTGATTGACCATGGATTTTTCTCATTACAGGCGGATATAGATTGGTCACGCAGCTCTCTATGTACAGCAGGTGCATGTCATATCATTAGTTGGTGGCCGTTGACTTTGATACGACTATACTCACATCTGCGAGCGTGGTGCATATTATTGTTTCTGCTGCCGGTTTGAGAAATCAATTGTGACTGTGTGTCCAGGGTCATATTTCCGGTGGCTGCATTTGAAGTGTGGCGGTGTACTAACTGGGGTCTGCATTGTAGTTGGGTCTCAGCTGGTGGGGTATTGGATGGAGTGCCTGTCATTCTGCTGGATTCCGATCCGCTGGCATCATGCTGAGATGTTTCTGGAGCCATGATTTGCTGCTGGGGAAGTGATGAGGAAGATGATAACGAAACAATGTGGGAAGACCTGGGCACAATATAGTTAGCTTCAAGTCACAATGGAATGCGTTACATGCAACTTGCAGGTTGTACACTCATTGAATCCTGCTACATATAGCTGTAGGTTGCACTGGTTTCCAATTGTGCTGTGACTTGCAGCATGTCAGTCTGATGTTGAGTATATGTTTACAGGGATGAATTGATGTGAGTGACCGCCGAAATCTTGTGGTTGTGAGATATAAACTGTGCATTCTTCGAGCGAAACAATGTCTGGTGATGTATATCTCAATACATCCCTGGGATTTGAAATGACACAGACGCTATACATCATCTAATGATGTACGGTTAGCCATGCTATTCCCGATGTTTTGATGGTCAAAACACAGATTTTGGTTTGTTCAAGTCGATTCAGCTGACCAACCTCAACATAAAACACATGGCTTGCCTCCATGTGGTCCGTATCTTGCAACTTACAACATTTCCCCCATCAACAAAGTCAAAACGAAATACACCTGTCAATGCTCCGAAATAGAACCTTTCGCCACTACCAGCAGGCCAATCAGGCAAATCGATACAGCGCTCCACCCAATGAAGTCATGAAGGAATTGAAGGCAAGTGCAGCTCAGCAGCAGAAATGGTCCAAGGCAGAGGAGGATTACACAGCATGAGTTCTAGAAAGAAGCTTGCGGCAGGGACACGACAAGAAACAGAGTTTATGAGCAATCAAGAGAAGGCCAAATAGATTGAGGATCATGCAGATAGTTAGACCAGTGTGGCACAAAAGCACGTTGACGACGCAGTGACAGTAATTAAGCATAGTGTAAGCAACGGGTCCAGGTATCCCACCAACCGTCCCAGTTTTGACTGGATAAACGGTTTGGTTCGGTTCCAGACGCAACCAATAAGCTCATGCGCTATGTCTTGGGGGAGTCATTACCCGGTCTGAACATACAGCGGTGGGTTTATAGCTGGGTTGGAACTGGACCGCGGTTCCAACTTTACGGTTCCTACATCTTTGGCTGCAATTAAGTTTCTGAGTTCTGATCATATCTGGACATGATGAATACGCAGATTGTGCAGTTTTAGGAGCTCATTCGCCTCCAGTATTCAGATTTGTGATCGAACTGATATTCGTTCAGTGGCTGTGAAATAATGGTAAATTTTGAGTGAAATTGGCGGGTTTTCAATCGCGACTCCAGGCATATCAGTTGGGTCACAAATCTGCAAGCGGGAGGTGAAAGAGCGGCTAAAACTGCACAATTTACATATTGATCATATCATGATATGATCAGAACTCAAATACTTAATGGGAGCCAAAGTTGTGAGGTTCAAATGCCGGGTTTTGGTGGTAAAACCAGCCCAATGGCAACAGTCCGGATTTTGGTGTTGTAAAACTCGTTGCGACGGTTAGGTTCCGGTCCCAACCCTACCCCGGAACCATTCTTGCTGGTTGGAACCGTTGCTACCACTAATTAAGCAGGAGCAGGAAGATATGAGGAATGCTGAAACGGTGGGATTGACGACTGCAAAGCCTGAAACATCATTTGAGGAGATGTTGAACGCCATCAGAGGTAGTTTGAGCGATCTTGCAAGTTCTGACGACTGGGAGAATGGGAAAGACATGGATCATACTAAAGAAGATCCTGAGCTGGGCAAGCTGAGCGAAGATGATGAACCCGGCTGGTTGATGGGCACAATCTCCATAATGGTACAGCATACAATGAAGTGTGTTTCGCCAAAGCAGATGAAGCTTGACAATTTGACGCAACAAGGCTGTGGAGTCGCTGCTGACCCTGTCAATCGGAGAGATAAGGAGTATAGGACATCCAAATTAAAGTTTCCGGCTGTCGTTCAACTGCGCACGGAAGATGATGTGGCCTCATCTTCACTAATGACATTTAGGTAGCCTATGGAGACTCTGGCTAGCGTCCCCAGAAAATCGCAAATGCCACAAGTGACATCTCGACCAGGAAGAAGTCATATGAGGTTAGGTTCCAGGAGACCCCAGATTCACAGATGCATTCTGTCTTCCCCGCTTGAAGAAGTGCCCAATTCATCATGAATTCAGAAATCAAAGCCAGTTGAACACGTAAGCTATTACCGCTGCAAATAGCATTCCAAGCTAAGTACAATATGGCAATTCTGTTCGGACGAGGCAATGGTGACAGCTCCCTAGGTGCTGGAGGGGTGAATTGGCCAATTGCCATTGTTGACGATGTATCTCCTGGAAAAGCAATTCGTGTACCTATTTTGCTACATGTCAGCTTGTACTTGATATCAGTGACAAAATTGTGAGACATGATAATTCGTCTATGCATCTTCAAGGGTCGGATGGGCCATGCCAAAGTTCTAGACACCAAATTGCATTGACTCACGACCAATGAACTTGATATGGTGCTGCTGGTTACTGTTAAATCAGAACACTAAAACTATATTAGACAGGAAACTCTCTAACAAAATTTAAGTCTCCGATGTCATCCAAGTCATAGTTCGAGCGGTCAAAGCACAAAGTGAACCAGGATAAATGACCACCGTCATGCTGCATTCGTTCATGCATCCAACTGCACAACTCACTTCACCTACCTAGTGCACAAGGTCAAAATATTGAAAATTGCTAATGGTAGGTCATGGAAATCGTGGAGAATGAGCTGGATGAGGAACAATGAGGAAGTTGGGCTATATATATCAAAAATTAGTGTATGGATCAACATGCGGTTAATTGCTAGCCGAAAGTACTGTATCATGATACGCTGACATCATATATCACTCGGGTAGTGTGTCGAGTGGTTGATCAGAAACTGAGCAGTTCAGACGCTTTTGGATGCAAATGTTTGTACATAGAAATGATTTATTAGCTGCCAACAACGACTGTATGCATTTTTACATGCAATTGTTGAGCATCCAATGGCTGTTAGTATGTCATTAAGGTGATTGTAAACGAAGTGTCAACGATGGGTCAAAGATTTTTGGTTTTGAGAATCCGCTAATCAAACAAGGACTTGGTAGTTGTGATACATATCCACAGCATTGGCCGCCTTTACAGCTGAAAATACTAGCGACGACATTGCTAGTATCTCCTAAAAATGAGAATCAACAGAGCATCAACAATTGTTGTCCTTGCATGTTGCATAATCACGCTGCTGTGCAACGACATCATGCTGTCATCGAAGTGTTGGCCCACTATGAAACCAAAAATGGTTGCGGTGTCATGGCTACTATCTCCTACAAATGAGCGTCAACGGAGCGTCAAAGATTTTTGTTCTTGCATCTTGGATAATCAAACTGCTGTGCAACAACATTAAGCTATAATTGCAGTGATGGCTTCCTTTATGGGCATCAATGGTAATGACGATATCGCTACCAGCTCCAAAAACTGAACCACAATGGAGTGTCAACAATTTGTGGTCTTCCATCATGGATAATCAAAGGGCAATGCCACTGTGTCAAACCATAATCATAGTATCAGCTGCCTTTATGGGCAAGAATGCTATGGACAATATCACTACCGCCTCCTACAAATGAGCAACAACACAGTGTCAATGATGCTTGGTCTTCCATCGTGGACACCCAAACCGATGTGCATCAGCATTAACCCCTAATCAATCTATCTGCTGCCTCTATTGGCAACAATGCTAGTGATGGTATCACTACCACCTTCTAAAAATGAGCGTCAACAGACCATCAACAATTTTTGGTCTTGCATCTCGGATAATCTAAGGGCTATGGAACAACTTTAACCCATAATCAACTTATCAGCTGCTTTTATGGGCGAAAATGCTACTGACGACATTGCATACGCCTCCTACAATTGAGCGCCCATGGAGTGTCAACACTTTTTGTATGGGCTCAATAAGCAACACAGGAATGAACTACATTGCATTGCTCCGAAATTGAGTGTTACACAGTCAGTCTCTTGAATATGTCTTTGTATACAACTTCACAAATATGCATGCCATGTCTCACAGATCAGACTATGTTTGCTGGGAGCTTTAGAGTCAATATTTAAGAACCCGCATTATAAATGACTGTAACATAAGTGTTGGCAGTCTCTCGAGTCGGATTACCCAACAATCAAGTTCCTACCACAATATCGGATTCAAAATCTTTTCACACTTCATTGCTCCAGTTCTTGATCTCATCCAAAAATGAACATGTCTTTGTGCGTGATGTGAGCGACCTGACTTTGAAAATAATCTTTGATGCTTGGTGGGCGTCAATGAATGTTGGCTCGAAACGTCCTATTGGTTTGAATCATTCTCGACATGCTCCTTCATGGTGATTCTATTCGCACTGTGGAATTGGGGGGACTGGTAGCCCTGGGATCATATGTATCATTTGTCATCAAGTTCTTCGCAATCCATCACAACATGGGATAAGTTCAATGGGGATACACTTGATGCAAAAAGCTTACATCATCAGGTTAAACAAATTAACAGAGTCGGAAGTTATTGAATTGACTAGTTCAACGGCCAATGAAACAGCTTTGGCCATCATGAGGAGAAAATGAAATTGAGAAAAGTCCATTGTAAGTTCGCAAAGGAAATTCAGATTGGATGTTCAGGTTTAATCCATATGAACTGAATTTAGAGATAAAATGCTCCAAATTGGCTGCGAAGCACTATGAAACATCGAAATTTCACCAAGACATGTGGAATGGCTACCTCATGTTAAGATTTGTTTCGCCCCATATACCATGGAACATATTTCCAAATCTCGAGCTACACGTGTCATATGCAGCATTACGCAGTGACCAAGTGGTGCTGTTCGCAACCGCCCTTAGCAACATATCCCGCAGGGAATACCAATTGATCATGGATGCATTAATGAAGCAATTGCCGTCACGATAGAAAGTTTGTTTATCATTAGACAGGTGGACATCAACGAACTAACTAGCCATATTGTCGCTCATTGCTTACAATATGGATCAAAACTGGGCATTACGAGAAGTACAACTCCCTTTCGATGTGGGTGATCGCCTATTCCTCTCCTTCTTCGAAAGCTAATTAAGGATCATAGGTCAAGGGTCAATAGACTGGAGCAAGGCTAGCCATACATTTGAAGAACATTCTTGCACGTGGTTAGCTAACCGACAGCCATCTGCTTCGAATTAAGACCCATAATGCCTTGGGAAATCACTTGATGACTCGTGAGCTGCAATCAACCCATGAAGCCGCCACAATCGAGTGGCTTGCATTGAGGAACCACATCCCATGCATGGCACGCATCATACAGCTGGCTTTAGGTGCATTCATGAGCAGTCTTGGTGTAAGAGGCCTCACAAAGTCTTGGGAAGCTCATGAGCACAATCAGCAATTTGGAGAGAATGAAAGCATGGACATTGGGAAGAGTCAAAGACTTTGAAAAAAGGGCAATACTAGAATCAACAAGGTTTCGGCCATGAGACCAGGTTTAGCAACGAGAGTTGATAATGTACGTATTTCAAGAAATTTTGGCTGTCCTGAAACTAACCTTCATATAGCAAAGAATGCTTGCTGTATCAATTATGCTGACACCTGGATGTCGAAATGAGTTCATGGACTGGCAAAAAGCCAAGGACTACATCACGATACTAAGTATGATGGATGTGGAGACACGTTGGAATTCGACGTTGGAGTTGGTGAAGCATGCCGACCAATTAAGAGTATTCACCTGGGAGTGGCCCCAAAATCCAACATACAGTGAACACCGCCCGCTCTTCCCTACACAGGATGAATGGACCGTTGTCAAGTACATCATGGAGGTTTTGAGGCCATTGTGATACTGGACCCCATGGAGGTCAAACAGGCATGTGGTCACATTGCATCACGTTATCATAGTCTACAATGAAATGTAGAATCATATGGATGGCGTTACGCGAGCTTTAGCGAAGAAGAAGAAGTCATGGAAGGAAGACTGGTACTACGCCTTGAAGTTAGCGCAACAGATGCTGTCGAAATATTGTGCTGATGTTACTCCAATGATGGGTATGCATCTGCGATCAGCAGCTATCCTCAATCCGTTCCGGAAGTAGCAATCATTTAGGATGTGGGTCAAGGGAATTGATATTATTCCTGAGGATGAGACTTTCTATACTACCCAATACCATGATGCATTTGTCATGTATGTGGAGAATTAATACTGTGCCAACCATGGACGTGTGACAGTCATTAAACCTAAAAGCATGCCGAGAAACAATCTCCTCCCTTCAGCAACGGCTTCAGGCTCCAGTCAATCTTCCATTGATTCATATGATTTGTCCAGCAAAGATGAGGAATACTAAATGCCAAACGATGTGGCTGAAAGGACACTCGGACAAAGCAATCACGCAGCACATTTATTGACTGCCACCAGGCTCTATTTGAATTCACCCCCTGGATCACCAGAGCACTGTGGGCAAGTCAATCCAAATCTCAATGATTACCACTCTGAGCCAATGGAGATTAGGAGTACATTTTGGATACTGGATATTGCCGACTGGTGGCGAGAACAAGAGGCAACACACTCAAAGTACTCCGAGCTGTATATCGTGGCACAAGACATATTCTCGATCATACCACATGGTGTTGGAGTTGACGCATGTTTTTCCCTTGGGCAAGACGTTATCGGCTAGAGGCACTCAAAAACCACTGGCGAGACCCTTCAGGACCAGGTTGTTATAAAGCAGTTTGCTTGAGCCAACAATGGGATATTGGTAAGCGATGACCCAGCATTGGATATGTTGAACGCAGAAAACTACTTGGAAATCAGGAGACAGGCAGAGGAAAGACAATTGCACAGAATGGCCAAGGTCCATGACTTTTGGAGATGTGGTAGGGCAGCCAAAATGTACATGCTACGCAGAAAGAATCTTGCCCTCATAACTAGCAGATGACAGCTGCAGGATACATTTTGCATACGGAATAGATCGTCCAAGCATCCTGGTCGTTCTTTCATCATGATGGTGCGGCTGCATTTCAATGGTCAGAAAAATCACCTATGCTACCAGCTTCGTTTCCGATGGACCTCCCTGGAGGACAAACTCATATATTGGATGTCCACCAAATCAGGAGATTCGACCGTCATCCAGTCAAATGTGATGACGATAGCGCACCTCAAAGCAATCCGGACACCAAAAATTGGGTTAACTGGTATGTCTACTTGGATAATCCAAATGACAGTGAAGACGATTGCGCGGCAGACATTAAATCCGATATAGACTGAGACAATGGCATTGATGATCCAGAACGCCCATAGCAGTGGGATGTGAGTGCAGCACCAAATGTTCCCAGATTGATTCGGCCAAAAAGGATGTCAAAGAGCCTTGCTGAAATGGTGTTTGTGACGGTCAATACAATGGAAACAAGCAGGAATCAGGAAATCAATCCGAAGTAGGACAGAATGCGTCAATATGTTTCACCAGTTTCTTTATGTAGCTTGACCGAGAGATTCATTTAGAGATATATTATGGGTGATTGCTGAGCAGTCACTTGTGCATATCGGTTGATCAACGGATTTATAGCTGGCGCCATGATCCTTTTGGCATGATAGTTAGATTTTGATAGTCTGAGAGCGAACAGTGCAAGAATATTACTGGGCTCGGCTTTGCCACTGGGCTGAGTCTCAATCCGTTAGAGAAGAAACCAATAAGTTCAACTCATTATGAATACAATTATTATTCATAGCAGATGTTGAATGGACAATACATTAAAATTAGGGTCAATGGTGCATCAACAATTTTTCGTCTTGAAAGTATGCTAATTGAAAAGTGATTTGGTCGCTGCTATGCATAACCGACGTATTGACAGTCTTTATCAACAACAGAGCAAGTGACATAGTCACTGCCCCATTCTGGGAATGCCGGTCAATAGAGTGTCAAAAAATTTTGGCTTTGCATCTTGGGTAGTCAATGTTCCGATTAATTGCAGCCATTCATGAATGACATATTGCCAGCCTTTAGGGTCAAGCTCAACAGTGACACGCTCCCTGCCCCATCCAGAAAATGAGCATCAACGGAACGTCAACAATTTTTGGTCTTGCATACTTGGTAATCAAGGCATTGTGCGGACATTCGAGCACATAACTGAACAATTGACTGCCTTGATAGGCCAAAATACAATCTATCAAATGAAAAACACAGATTCCAAAATAATCAATATTGCAAAGTGCAAAACATGCAAACACAAAATATTGACTGTTGATTACACGATTTTGATAAGACACTATTATCAATCTGCAAAAACAAGAGCCTTATGTCTATCTAAAGATGGACCCACTGGGCGACCCGCTGACAACTTACCAAATTCAGACGGGTCAAGAGGTTTCCATTGAACCATACGTAAGTTGACGCTCCTGGTGAATTGACAACCTGCATTGCGAATTTGGCTATGGTTTGGTTGGGACCTGAACACAGACTCGAAGTGATGGTCTGGAACCGTCGCTAACACTAGTCTTTCCTATTCATCAGCAAAGTAATTACTGCCATTGAGTGCCTCTGGGAGTGTGCAGGACTTGTTGCACTGGAATCTGTGTGTGGTCAAATTCCAGTGTTGACTGAATTAATCTGATTGCTGCCAGGTGTACTTGGTAGCATTGGCAACAAGTCTGCAATGTAATAGGAGACCTCATGACAGTGTGGAGAGCACCCTGGGAATGCAGGAGACAAGCCTGAGAGCATCTCCAATCATGGTAGAGCATTCTGGGACAAGCACCATCTTCTTTGGAATTGCTGCAGGTGTGCTTAGGAATCATGGTTACTACCTACATTTAAATGGTTTTTACAACACTTTTATCAAGTTTGAATTCTCCTCAATGTATCTATTTATCAATCAAGTCATTCATCTACACATGGTATATCTGAACTAGCTGTAGGGAATTCTTGACAGTAATTTGAGGTGCATCTGATTTTTGCTATCAAGTGCAACTTGGAGATGGTCCTGGCCATTGTAATGAAGTGGGAGTGGGAATATAAGTGGAGGCCGTGACCATGCAAAAGTGGATGCCATGATTGATCATAGTAGAGATGCAGTTCGAGCCTATGACTATGCAAACTGAGGGCAGTGATAAGGTGTGTTTGGAGATGTGATTGGAGGCCATGATTGTGTTAACTTGTAGGATGTGATGGAGAGAGTTTGGAGATGCTCATGGAAGGCATCATTGTGTGAACTTGGAATCAATGAAGAAGCAAGTTTGGAGGTGCTCTTGGAGGCTGTCTTGGTCAACGCCTGGAGACTGAGTTTGAGCAAGTTTGGAGATGCGGTTCGAGTCTGAGATAATGCCAACTACAAGTCCTTACTCATGTAAGTTTGGATATTCTCTTTGGGGCAGAATTCATGTCAACTCAGAGATGCAGTTGATGGCCATGTCAAAGCAAAATTGCAGAAGAACTTGAAGGTGCTCACTCTGGAGGTGGTTGATCTGATGGCGGTGGATTGGGAGGTGCAATAGCTGTCAACACTCTTTTCAATGGTTAGTTAACTTGCAACTGTGGGAATGACAAAAGTTGACTATACCTTTGAGCCCTCACAGAGGGTGGGCGGGTGGCAATTGATCTGCAGAGATCCATGCCAGAAGCTGAAGCTACTTTCAGAGGTCAACTCATAATTATGAGATTGCAGGGAGTGTGGCTGTGAGACAATTATTCATGGGTGGATGTTGTACTTGGTGCGTACTGTACTCAGCATATGCTGTCCTCAGTGTAAGCTGAATTCATTGTATCCTGTAATCAGTGTTTACTCATGATGATGGCATAGAAATATAGAAAGGGACAACTTACATTCCTGTTGGCAGGGGATGGTAGAGTTGAGAATAAGAAAGATAGAGGGAGGATAAAGATGGAACCGTCACAGAGCATATGAGGGGATGTGGGAAATCTTTGATACACCATGCACAATTGTGTTTACAATACCATCCATATGTATACTTACCTGCTGTATCAGGAATAATCCATTGAATCGCACACAAAATTCTCTTATATTCCAGTTTTTCCTGAAGATTTCTACCTTCTGCTCTTGACTCCATCTTCCTTGGCCATAACTCTAACAACAGCTGCGAATGTAAAATTAGGTCATCCCTTCCTATGTCACCATGTCATTGACTTTAGTTAACAACAAGTTCAGCAAACCGCAAGTACAGCATTCAACAAGTACAGCACGCACTAAGTATAAAATCCACCAAGTACAGTATATTCCAAGTATAGCATACACCAAGTAGAGCAAACACCAAGTACAGCATCAAACCAATATTGACAATGGACCATTCCAAGCCAGTCTGACATCTCTCACCTCTCGACTAGCATCTCTCATCTTTCATCTCTCGGCAGCCCCATCGTACTCTACTCTTTACATTAGCAGCATTACATGATGACCAATTGATTCAGTCCCAGCTCACATCATGCCTACTTCCAGGTCTACCTTCCCCAGGTCAACGACCTTCATGTACAGTTCCAATTTCGCTCAATTGGTGACACATAGTGCATCTCAGAGTTCACAGTATCTTGGAAACACAGTGTATCTCCACCTTGCTTGATCACAGTGTCTCAGTTCGCACGATCATGATCTCCATGTGCATAGCCAACCTCCATACAGTATGGTCCCCAAGGTTGCTTGCTTACAGCCACCAAGTGTATCTCCAAACTGGCTCAATCATGGCCTCCAAGTTTGCATCCTCATGGCCTGCTAGTGCATCTCAAAACTTTCATTACCATGTTCTCCAGGATCATAAAATCATAGCTGCAGAGTGCCCCTGCTAACTAATTAGATCATATCCTCCAAATTCTCATGGATATGGCCTCCAAATGCATCCTAAAACTCTCTCAATCACGACCTCCAAGAGGATCTCTTGGTTCATGCCCTGTCAGCCTGTAAGAGTATAACCGAACACACTCAATCACAGACTCCAAATGTTAGTAGCAATTGCCCCCACATACATTTACAGACTGGCTCAATCACAGCCTCCAAGTATATCATACAGTTCCAACATTTTTTGCCTACCAGTGCTTATTTGAGTTGAATTGATCATTGCCTCCATCCAGGATCATGTCAAAACTGACTCAATCACAGCATCATGGCGTATCACTGTGTTCACTTGATCGGCAACTTGAGGGGCTTTGTTCCCTGCTCTCCAGTACCCTCTGCAGCCAGATTAACTATATGTGTACGAATACATAAGATTGGATGAATAATACATGTCATATCATGATGATGTGAATCTACTTGTGATAGTAAGAAAGATGAATATGATGGACGAAATGGCTCGCCGTTATGGGACCTTGAGAGTCGCCTGAGTGGGAATAATTCACCAAGTTCAACAGTTCTCGCTAAGCTATGCGGAGGTCTCAGCTGCTCCTGACGTCTCCCCGATTCCTCTACCGAGATTTCAGCTTCTCCAACATTTCAGTATCATGTAAGTTAAGGTGCATTGTATGTTGAATGCACCTCCATATTTGGAGGTGCTTTCAGGAGCACCTCATAATGCTCTTAGAACATCTGCAAGTACTTTCCTCACATCCAGGGTGGCCTGGGCACATCATGAATTACCTCTCAACACTAGTAAGGTTGACTACAGCATCTGAGTGGTCTGGATGTCGCTTTCAGACTGTTTCACATCTTGCTGATGTGGGATATTTGCCATCCATCATTCCCCAGCATATTGCAAATATTCTTTTCTCAGCCTTAATAAACGTCCAGCTGTCATTACCCTAACATTTGTTTATTCATTCCCCACCACTCTCAGTTTATTGTGTGTTTTCTTATACCTCTGTTATTTGGGCTGTTATTCACCTGTACTCCCCGTAATTTTTGCTTCCAGATTATCTTACTCTACTGATATGAACTTGTCATCCATTTGCTGTTAGCATGAGAGACTATTAATACCACCATTTAGCCCCTTGTAATGGTCTTGTATATTGAAATTCAACAGTCATGTGTATGGATTTCTGTGGATAACTTGTGCTACTGCTTGGTGATTGGTAGGCTAGATAAGCAAATCCATTTTGGTATGACCAGCTGTTGCATCAACAAATCATACCCTGTGCATGTTATCAAGTAACATCTGGGGTTTATCTATCCACCAACTGAACTCAGGTAATCCATTACTGCATCTCCACCTAACAGTATTCCGAAGCCCAATATTGTTGTACTACAGGTTGCAGATTTTATTTCCACCTTGCTGCTATATAAATTCTCCCCACCCTTCCAAGCTGCCATTGTCTGACATCCATATTTCCCCAATTCTATCATCCAGATTGAAGAACTTTAACATCTGAGCAGATTTACTGGGTATCCATCATAACTGCTGTAAATTGCTCATTTTCAGTTTTCAATTGAATATCAACATCCATCATCAGAATCTGAACCAGAGGGCATACAACCATCACATTCTGCAACACTCAGGTTGAATACTATGTGGCAAGTTCCATCGATACACTGCACTTCATACAGCATATGTATTGGAGCTATTTTTGTGCTTTACTGATCATGGTTACTTGTAGCCACCTTTCTGCCTTAACATTCACAGAGCTGATTATTTTCCCCCATCATCAGCACCAGTGAGATTTCTATCCCACCAGTTTGGCTCTACCTTTCTACTCATTAGGAGATATAAAATAGAGGCTCTGGAGTTAGTCACTAACAAACCTTTAAACCCCCTGGAGTTGATCGACCTCCACTTTTGTAAGGTTTTATCACACTCTTTACCCAGCTATGGACAGTACATATTTCAAAGATTGCTTTCAGGTGGATGGTTAATGAAATTCAAGATTCTGTAAATCATGCTATTGGAGAATATGTAGCATTCCATACCAGTTCCGTACACTGATATATCCTTTCAGTTATCTGACAGGCCACCCATTTCCAGCTATTCTCAGATGATATTATTGAATTACATCCGTAGTTTCAAGTCATCACGTACAGACCTCAGTAACTAATTTATGGTTTTTGTTATGGGGGTTCTTAATCCCAATACTCAATGAAACATGTATTAAGAATACGTACAGCTGCAGATTCAAATTTTTCTGCCCTTTTTTCCTCATCTTATCCCAAGCCTCAACTTCTTCAAATCCTCTCCACGAAGAAAATACTGCCCACAATGGTGGTAAGCTATGTCCTCAGGATCACAAGCTTCCTCAAATTCTGTGTTTGGAAGGAAGCCTGCATTGATTGATATTGAAACTTCGTATTGGACTTGAGACTATTGTGCCATGTACCACACAAGGGATGCCAAAAACTTTCCGTTCATTTCTTGTAATAAATGTATAGATCTCCAAAAATGGTGGCCGTGTGGTTCGACGCTGCGTTTGTCACCGATGGTCGACTAGCTGTCCTGCCAGGATGTGATATGTGACAATGGTGAAGGCATTGGCTTCGGGAGGTTTTTAAAGTCTGCAATTGGTCACAATGGTAAGAAAGCTACGTGTAATGATGCATAGAATGCAGGATACCATTTTGAGATGATCTTCAGTGCTAATGACTGACTGTACATGCTTGCTACAGTGTGGTTCATCTCATTGTTGAAACAATGTGTGCTTCACATAGTTGAGTACTTAGGATCAAACTCTGTCAAAAATCGTAATTGACACCACGTTTATTGCAATTGCTTATCTCCGAGAATCTATAATGCGACATCAGTATTGTGATGAGTTTCCGATAGGTTATCATGTTCATGCATGAGTGGTTTCAACGCATTATACTCCTGGCTAGGGCCATCCTGAAAGACGATATCAAATGCACACATGTGACAGCTCATAACATCAACTGAGATATCTTGCATTCGTTTGTTCAGTAGTTGAAACATCTGATGACAAGCAATCTAATAGTGCTTATTGCAATTATATTAATGCCTGACAAAAATCTGGATATTTGGTGATTTTGTCCAAGATTTAATCCGTGACCCACTGACACTCTGCCAATATAGATTATGACACCCTCTTAAGGTTGGGATGCATTCTAACTCAAACCAATGAGCAGGTTTGCTTCTGGCCTCATATCTTCAGCCAATGTCATTAATCACTCAGACAGTGCATACTTAGGTCTCAATCTTTTGACAACCAGGAAATACCACAAGGCATTTCCACCCCTAAGGAGATAGGCTCGAAGGCCCCGCTTACTACCATTTAGCATGATATCTGCTGCAAGCTTAATTCTGAGTAATTGCAACTTAACTCTGTGATCTGCCAGTTGATGAAATATAGTACGTGTAATTATCAAATACAGGACCTGCTAGCATTCTTGATCAAAGCTCTGGCTATTGAAACATAATTACGGCATCAGCCATCACTCCACTAGGACCCATGCAGTATGCCCTAATCAATCGATATGTGGCTTGTGTATACAACTGCTAAAAATCACTCGACTGGCCCACAGGACATCCCCTCATGAATAGATGTTATCCAACAACAGCCTTTTACACTTAGATCATTTACTACAATCTGTCATGTACCATCACCGCTGCCAAGGGAGAATCCCTAACGCTACCTTGCTCTCTAGGACCGGTGACTCAACATTAGCTCTGTCAAGCAAGTGAACAAAACAAATGATACCACTCAGAATGCTACATAAAATAATTCCAAATGTGTACAACATAAATTAATTCTTCCACAACTCTTTCTATCCGAATCTCTTAAGCTTCTCCATCTGTGGATTCTCCTTATAATGATCTTTCAATAAATGTTTTGCGTTTTGTTTGGCATCCTCAAAGGTTTCCTACACAATCTCATCAGATGACGATCCATCCCACTTCACTAAACAGATACACGTTGATTTGTCATTATCCAATGGGCGGCTGCCAATTCTCTTTTCTATTGTCCAGCCTTGGTCATCTTACCCTATTTCCACAACCTCCCGATCTGGAGTCATTCCCCAATATCATTCCACTAACCCAACATTGAATGTTGGGTGTATCATTCAGGTTTCAAGATGTTTTAATTGGCAGTGTCGTTGGTTGGTTCCTAGCACTACTAATTCCAATCTTTCGTACATTGTATCTTCTGGTTGCTTGCTTCGTCCTTTTGAGCATGTGTTTATTCTGTTGAGAATAAAAAATTCTTCCTCCTGACATGGTTGAATCATCTTCCTCATTTGGTTATAATATGTACCAATGGATCCTCGGACTTTTTCAACTTTCTCGAAAGTTAGGCAAAAACCTCTTTCCAATACTGACTGTATAGTTCCTGAGCAGGATTTCTAGACAGAATTTCTGTTGGCCAATTCATTCGAGGTTTGTATCCGAAATGGGTGTAGAATGGAGATATCTTTGTTGACCAATGTTCTGAGGTATTGGAAGTATACTCAGCGATAGGTAACATTTCTGCCCTGTCATTGATTTTGCAATTACAGTACTATCATAGAGATGCTTCTATCACCTGGTTTAACGATTGCGTTTGTCTGTCAGTTTGGGGATGATATGATCTGCCGTTGCTTTGTTCGATCCCGAAATCTTCAGATAGGTTTTTGGAATATTGTCTGGTGAATGTTTGGTTCCTACCTGATACCACATGTTATGGGAACCCATGAGGTTTGAATATTCTGTCGAGATATGCCCTTGCGACTGGCAGGGAGTCTTTTTCTCACAAACGTATAAAGTGTACCATTTTTGTGAACTGATCTAGCACAACTACATTCATTACATTACATGTTGTAACTTGTAAATCAGTAATGAAATCGGTCGAGATATGGGTCCATGTATTGCTGCATAATTCGATCACTGGTAGCAGGCCATGTTTTGCATGGCTTGGTGCTTTGGTCTGGTAACAGTTATCGCATTTCTTGGAATGTTTTCTACAATTGTCTTCCATCTTTGGCCAGTAGAAATTCCTCGATATTACCTTCAACATCCTGTCTCTTCAAACATATCATCCTACTATTGAGTTGTGTTCCGATCTCATAATCCTCCTCCTTGATTCGAACGGTGCATATAATCATCATCTCCAACCTGACGTTTCTTCTGTCAATTTGTTATGTTCGTCAACCTTTTCTCCCTTGTAATCAAATTTGCAAATGCTTTGATATTCCTCGTCTTGCATTGCATCTTGTTTATGCCTTGCTTTGTGTGCCAGGGTTGATGGGCCAATATGTAATGCAGCAATTTCAGTTTGTTGATAATCATCGATTTCGATATCCATTGCTCCAATACCTAACCACTGATCAGGGCCTAACAACTGTTTATACATTACTGCTGTTGTATCTCCCACTCCTGAAGTGTATGCCAGACACCTTGACAGTATGTCTGCTTTTTGGTTTGATGAATCTTTTTGATATATTATGACAAAATTGTATGCTAGGAGTTGCCCCGCACACCTGGTGTGTGTTCTATTAAGTTTGACTTGTTCCGAAAAGTACAACAGGTTTTCATGGTCTGCAAACAGAGTTACTTTATGTTCCGTTCCAAGAACAAAATGTCTCCATGTTTGTATGGAGTAAACTATGGCCAACATTGCTATATCGTAAATGTCAGAGTTAAAGTGAGCAGCCCACAACTTCGTTCCAATGACACTGCACCAGTTTATTCTGCAGTCCTAGAATTTTTGTGCTAGTATTGCAGTGATGGCAGAATCTGATGCATCTGGATCACTCATGGCTGGTCTCAGGTTATCGAAATGTGGTAGTATTGATGTCTTCACGACTCTAGATCATCTCTACTATCTTAAAGACGCCACTTCTTGTGCCTCCCCGAAATCATGTTAGTTACTGTCTTCTCCTTACTGATCGGTCATTGGAGATACCATTGATGCGTAATTAGTGATGAATCTTTGATGGAAAACCACATTGCAAGCGGGTGTATTACATCTAACCGAGAGGTGGGTCTTGGGCAGGTGACAATATCCTGTGCGTTCGCAGGATTTATTTGTATGGTTGTTCAGGAAAGAACCACAGCAATGGAAGGTACGTCCTACTCACCGAATATGCATTTGTTGATTTCGAGACACATGCCGTTTTCTATCAATAAGTCAAAACCTGTTCAACTTGGTAGTCTTGCTTTTGAAGTGATCTTTATTTAGCGAATAATATACCATCAAAATATGCTTCTACCACAATTCCTGTGTCTTCTTTCAGTTCTGCCCTAGAGTCGATTACCATCGCAATGTCTCATATTGGTCAAAGTATTCGATCTATCCCTCTCCGGATCGTTGCCGGTGTATTGGTTAATCCAAAAGGTACAACAATATATTGATAAAGACTGAACTTGGTTCTGAATGCGGTGTATGTCTCATGCCCAAATGCAATTCATATAAGATTATATGCAGCCTTTAAGGCAATCCTCGTGATAGCTCCCTGAATGCTACTGGCTAGTTCATTCATCAATGGTAAAGGAGTCTTGTCTTTCACTGAATATTTATTGAGATATCGATAGTCAACTGATAACCATAATTCCTGTCTGTTTCCTTCCTGTTCTGACACAAAGGGGCTTCCAAGTGCCCAATACATTGGAAGTATTTTTCCTTCTCGAATCATCTTACATGAGTACTTTTTCTAAACTCCTTCCTCTTCTTCAGATAATCGATATATCAGACCCATTCTGAGTTGTTCCTCTGGTCTTTTAAGATTGATTGAATAATTGCATTGTTTGTGGCTTTGTAACCTTTCAGCTTCCATTGAATCAAACAAGAGTACCACATAATTACAATACATTGGTAATCTTTCTGCAATTGAGGGGCTATTAATGATAAGGCACCGATATTCATAGCGTATATCCATGGCGCTACTTGCTCAGCATAATTGATCATCTATTCTGAAAGTAGTTTCGGGGTTGAAAACTTGCATTTCCGCAATGAGGCAAATGTCAATGTCCTGTAGCGGTTCCATCATCTTTGAATTGTTCAAAATACCAGGCAGGTATCAGAGCATTATAGGCTTGAGGAGACTTCATAATACTGGATGGATGGTCTCTAACAACATGAGTCCTGTGATTTCCGAAAGCCTTACCTCAAGGTGTTCTATACATGGCTGCATTGTGAATATTTCATCCTCCGATGTCTGAAGGATCTACAGGTAAATTCCTTTTACCTCATGGTTTCGGAATGCATTTGTAGTATCTGTTGAATTACCAAATGACGTACTTCCCAAATCCATCTTACACCTAATTCTGAAACATTTTCCTTTGAAGTTGGTGAATCACTTCAATATTGGTCTTTTTCCAATCTTCATCGGGGAGATTTGTGGAATCTTGCCATTATCGCTGCTTGTAGAATAGCAGGCATAATGTTGTGAGGTGTTGGCTTTTTTGCTGGTCTCCCTATGGCGATGTAAGGGTACATCACATCTCGGCATCCCCATCCTTTGCATTATTGCGACACTACAATGTGTCTTAGTTGTGAGGTAAGTATATGTTGTGATATATATATGATGTTTATTGTATGTCCTTACTGGCCGGCAGTTTTGACCTTCCTGCCATCCTCAGAGGAGAAATGAGAGTTTTGCTGGCCAAAAGAGGGTATTTTTTGAAACATCTTAATCTAATTCCCACCAATGTCCAGATACTTCCAATCTTTGATTTGATACCTCGTCTGTAGCAGACTCACAGAGCCCCTCACTACTTTCATCTTCATTTATTGCGGAATCCGTAAGCTCCTGGCTACTTTCTCCTTCATCCCCAATACATTCTATTTCAGTTTATAGATCCTGCTGATCTTCCTCCAACTTATAAGCACCTACTTTCGTCTTTTCATATTCCTTTGGCTTTGGGAAAGGTGCAGTTCCTTTATCCATTTGGATCCACCTGACACAATCCATAGTTTCATGTGATCCTTCCCTATCAGCCGGCAAGGCACATTTCATACATTCCCATGTCTTTCTCAATCTATCCAATTCTGCACTGTCAATTTCTTCTGTCTGGGGGGCAAATGTATTGACATCTTCCTAGTTATTCTGCTTAATGAATTGTGTCTGTTCTCATGTCCAAAGTTTTCATTGTTTCTCTGCTTGGAATTTGTACATCTGATTTTGTTCCCAATTGGACATCACTGGTATGTTTGTTCGAAGATTGCATTTTGCCTCCTCCCATTGGTCAGTAGTTCTCCCTGCTTTTTAAAAGATACGGATAATAACCAAATCTGATTTCCGGGTATATCCACTGTATGTATTCGTTCCAGGATGATTGCTGGAAAGTGATCTAGTATTAGCTTCTTGAGCACTGCTCCTGTCAACTTTGCCATATCATTATGCATCAAGATTGTTGTAAACATATTCCAGATATCTCATTCATATTCCACTTTTTGGAGTTCTAAATACACTTTGAGTCTGGCTTCCTTCTACTTAAACTGTTGTTGCATATATCTTTGATATCTCGTTCATCACTTTGGAAACTTTCGAGTTAATTGGTACCTGTCCCACTGAATATGTCAGGTGTGTGAATATTTCTTGAGAAATCCTCCAACCCAAATATTGGTTCTTCCAGTTGTTTCAAACTTTTCTGCCTAATCGTTGATAACAGTTGATATTGCTACAGCAGTAATCAAAATCCTCTTTCAGTTTTCCTTCGAAGATATGATGGTCCTTAAGTTTCATTGTTTCAATATCAGATTTCCTTCATCTTCTGCTTTTTGAGGATGGTGGTATATGTCCCAGAGAATCCGGATGGTTTGGTCCTGCAGGATCCGGAACATTTGGAGAGTTTGGTCCTGGAATACTGTGATCCAACTGGTTTCCATCTCAATCTCCATCGCCATTGGCATCTCCATCTCCTGCTCCTCCACTGAGGTTATAATACTATGCAACCTCTTCCTCCAAATTCTGATGACTGCTGATGTCGCTCTGGCTGCTTGCCATTTGGAAATTGAATCGCTGTGATGGACGTATTTGCTTCGGTTCCACCTGTACTGCCCCGTGGTCTGTGAGAAGTTCTTTCTGAAAACTTATATTCTTCCATATGTGTTGTCAATCCAGTACATTCCTCCTGGATGATCTGGAAGGTATTAACCATGGCCTTGACATGTTTCGCGAGATTGTTCTTTCTCGGCAACTCTTCTGTACTTGTTTCATGTATCCCATCATTATTCTATTCTAATTGCTGAGCATTTTTCCAGACATCAAAGTTGTCTTTAAGTTTGGATAATGAAATTCTAGCAGCAAGCAGTCCCAAGCATGTACTGTTTTGCTTGTTCGCCGTATTGGCAACTTGTGCATGATGTCTGGAACATTGCTGTCCGGCATCTGTTAGTATGGTAATGACTAGTGTTTGCAGATGATCAATCCTGATTCTCAGTTCTGTTAACATAGCTTTGTGCCCTCACATCTGGACACCAACTCCTGCAAAATAGCCCTCGATATGGGTGTGCTGGGTTTGAATTCAGGTTTCCACCATATCTTGATCGAAACATACCGATTCAAATCTATCCTCAACGACTTCTCCTGCCGTGTCGTAAGCTTGCACTATGTGTATCACTTGCTGCCCTAGGGTGGTGAATTGCTCGCACACAGCATTGGTCTCTTGCATTGCCGCTTGCCTGATTGCAAGCTCTGCCTACTCGAGTTCTCCGGCCTCCTTGATCAACTAGAATTTTGCCATTCCCTGTTCCAATCTTTGCGGATGATCCTGGTACCATTGTGGAATGTCCTGGGATGCCGTCAGAGATTTCCCTCCGCTTGATTCCTCAAGTCCAAATTGATGCCAGGCCTATGCTCAGCTGGAATATGTAAGACATCTCCTCAGGGTTGTGATTGTTGAATGGCATTGACAGATGTGTTATAGGTACTGTAATGATATCCATCGATATCATCATGGGCAAGTGATGTAGATTGCAAGCTTGACACTAGCAATTAGCTTCTCTGCAATACCACTTGCAGATTCTTCTTATGGAAAATCCAGCTCAATCCTGAAACTGCCTGATGCGGTTGAAGGTATAACAACAGGTGTCTCTATGGCAGTATGTGCACCTTGATGGTTCAGTATCTGATATACTTCGTTCCAATTGACAGCGTATGCAGTAACAACGATTCCTTGGACAATACTCAAAGCAATATCATTCTCCTTGTACAAAACAACACGATCTTGTCTCATGACCCAGACAATTGTGCTTATAGAGTGAAGTAATTTTCAACTATTATTCTATTATGGCGGTACTTAATCCCAATCATATATGCAACATTTAATAGGATAAAGTACAGCCACGTATTCTAAATACTCTGCTCTTTTCTCCTCATCCTATCCCAAGACTCATCTTCTTGAAATGTTTTCCAAGACCAAACAAATACCTTCAGTGATGATAAGAGATGTCGTGAGGATTACAAACTTCATGAAACACTTTGTTTGAGAGGAGACCTGTATTGACTTATCTCCAAACTTCATATAGGACGTTGGACAAATGTAATAAGTGAAGCACAAGTGAGGCAAACAAACATTGCCTTCGTTCCTGATAATAAACATATCAGTCGACGAAAACAGCAACGGTACCGCTTGAGGCTGCTTCTGATACCGATGGTCCATGCGTAGGTATATGAGGATATCAGATTTGGATATGGCAAAGGCACGTTGTTCAACAGAGATATGGAGTCTTCAATTGGTCACAACGGCGTGAGAGTGAGGCATTATGATGAATACACCTCATAAAAATATTTTAAGGTATTCTTTGCTGCTAATGTCTGACTGTCAATTGCTGCTGGAGTTTGGTTCTTCAGATTATCAAAACAATGTGAGCTTTTATATTGAAGTCCTCAGGGTGAAATTCCATCAGAAATTCTCGATATAACACGATGATTGGAATGATGGCTCATTTCCGAGAACCTGTAATGCCTGATCATTATTGCCGCCAGATTCCGATAGCGTATCATTGTGATGGATATGTTGTTTCACAGCCTTATGCTGCCGGCTAGAGCCATCCTCAAACAAGATATCAAACGTACAGATCTGACATCTTATAACTTCAACCTAGACATTATGCTTTCATTTTTTCAGTAGTTGGATCATCAGATGGCATGTAGCCTATCAACATTTATTGCAATTATATTAATGCCTTACTGTAGTCTTGATATTCCTCAATTGCATCAGAGATTGAATCGGCAACCAACCAATACTTCGCCAACTGAGATTATATCACCCTCTTCCGGTTGTGATGCAATCTAACTCAATCCAATGAGGTGGTTTGCTGCTGCTCTCATATCTTCAGCCAATGTCATAAATCAGTCAGACTCTGCATGCTTAAGTCTCAATCTTTCGATAACCAAGAAATACCTCAATGTGTTCCCACTCCTAATGAGGTCAGCTCTGATGTGCTGCTTACTCATATATCTCATGATGTCTGCTGCACATGCAATTCTGCATAATCGCAACTTAACTGTATGTTGTCCCCCCAGATATGACATAGTGGGTGTGGATGATAGTTATACACACAGCTACAATTTTTAATTCACGGTTTGGCTATGGCATCACATTTGCATCATCATATGTGAGTCCACTAGGACCCACATAGGATGCCCTAATTAATCAACACATGGCGCAAGTGTGATCCTGCTTAAGATCCATCAACTGGCTTACATAACATTATCTTGTAAATAGGTGATATGCAATATCTGCCATTTACACTTACTTTATTTACTATGATTTGTCATGTACCATTACTGCTGCTAAGAGAGAAACACTAACAGTTGTAGCAAACTCTTTGAATTTGGGGAGTTTCCTGGCATGGTGCAGCATATGCTGATTTGTACTCTACATTGACGTAATGAATCAGTCCTTTCAATTTGTCTGGATAACTATCCAGTCAGATTTTGTGTTGAGCCCCCAAGTCAGCTTGAGTAGTCCCTGTGCAATACACATTCAAATATGCTCTTTGTGAATGGGATAACTTTCTTGGGTATATGAAATATACAATCTTTTTAAACCAAGTCACAGGGCTGCAAGTAAAATGTGCAGGGTTGTTTGAGCGTGTCACTGATCATTTTCAATACCTTCCATATCTTTAACCAAGCGCTTACTCCATTCAGTAACATATTCAACTCAGCTTTATTCACTATTGGCTATAATATGGTCGATATCCACATCAGTTGTACTGTCGTTGAAGGCAGTCTGTCCTCTCTTCATATTTTGATACACAAAGACATAAACCATATATCTCTCAGTTGCAGTTTTAGTGCGACTCAAGTGATCCCTCTTTATCTCAAGTTGAGTTCTACATCTGTTGTACTTCTATCTGAAAATGAAAAAAAAATTGTATTCTGGGTAATGTATATCCAATTAGAGCAAACACAGGGTGCTGTGGTACAGTGTGTGTGTTCCACTTTGCCAAATTTAAGTAATTGACAAACATGGTTGTTTTCACAGCACACAGTTAGATATAACAAGCAGTGATATGTGTAATGCATGAGGGAGCAAATTACAGATATCTGTGAACATCAGGAGATCTAAAAGTGGCCAGTCATTTTGTGTTGAAGGAGGCAGAATGAATTTGTTCTATAAAGAAGTAGTTTAATTTAATTCAATGTCAGATAATGTGGCTAGAGTTCATTGATATGGATTGAATTGGTGTTGTGTTGAATGGCGGAGTGAACAGATGTGTTGAAATATTGAATGATATAGTATGACTGTAGTGATAAGTATAAAGCTGATGGTCTATAAGATGACAGTTGTGAATGTAAATAGTTCAATGGAGGATGTAAGATGATTCTGAGGTAACAAACACACTGTATATAAAGTATTATAGAAAGAATTGGAGAATATTTTTACTCATTTCTCTACAAACATTTGCTTGCAAATGAAATCAATAGATCACTTGTGAAGAAACATCATACTCATGGCTCCTTTGATGTTGTGAACTTTGGGTTTGAACTTGACTGTGATTAGACTGTATAGTCCATATGGTATAACTAAGATCTCACCCATTGCAGCTATATATGACTAACTTCTGAAGCTATGCAATTTTGAAAAACCCACACAAAAGATGCAGATTTATTTCCAGTATCCATCATTTCTATTAGAAAAACTTTCTCCACATGTGATCTCTCCTCCGTTATGATTCCCACACTTGTCTTTCACATTGGAACCTCTTTCTCCTCTTTCCACTACAAATTCAAGTTATTGCATCTTTCCAACTGCTTTCTTACTACTTCCCATAGCTTCACATTTGTAACTGACTGACTCCCTGCATCGTTAGATGAGTTCTATTCATATCCAATATAGGATCCCTTTACCATTCTTTCACACACCTTCTTTCTTGGAACTGACTTCTTCTGTTTCCCTTTTTTACAATTTCAATTCAACTCTTTCTGCTCTTTCTGCTCAGAAAAGGCCAACCATCTCTCTTTATCCTGCAAGGTTCAATGCATGTAAGTTATATTTCTATCAACTTGGCATATATTTTTCCTGAGGTGCAGGCAAATATATTTCTTCTTTTCTTAACTATTGCAATAAATATTAACTGCTCCTATCCATCAATGTATGATATTGTAATCCTGCAATTGCCATCATCCAGGTACCTATTATAGTTCTTAGTCTATATTTACCCAGGGCAGCTTACAAGAATTGGGGTGAGTACAGACAATGCTGAAGAAATTGGTATTGGAATGTCAATTCTTGAATGATGACAGGTATACTTTCTGCTATGATCATTACACAAACTGATTGACATATATTGTGAATATCATCCAGTTGGTACTCATCAACTGAATAATCAGTTCTCTATCAAGCTTCTCACTAGTTACACTCATGTCAGATTTGCCTACAATAAGTTTAATTCATTCAGGCTTATTGATTTGTTAGTGAACTGTTTCATAAACACTGGAATAGTTCTATTCGGGGTAATTGGTATGGTCATCAGCCCACAGAAGACTGAAATGGAACTGATTATCACATTTATTATTATGGCTGGAATTCTTCAACAACTGATGTCTCCATGGAAACCCAAACCATGTTAGTCTTTTATCGTGAATGAAAGGTCAGTTGTCTAGTCTCTCCCGAAGATGCAGAACAGTATGATTGATATCACAGCTGCTGAAGACCTGATGGTGTCTGATATCCAGGGCAAAGATACACTCTGATTCACCTTTTATGGTGCTGGGGAGTTTTTGGAGCTTTATTTTCATTGTGGTCTGCTTTAGCTAGTTGATGGCAGAATTCCAACACTTGTTTGATAGTTCACATTTCCTATTTACAACCATTTGCGGAAACATTCGGAACCTGCTCTCCAACATTTGCATACTTATTTTCAACACTGGTTATATTACACAACCACTTTCTTCTCTACTTCACAAAGGTACTTCTCATTTTGAAATGAACAACTGCTGACCTTTATCTGTTCTTCATCTATATGTGTATCCCTATCCTCCTCTGTTTTACATTGCTGAATCTGTTTTACAGTGTCCTCATTTTTCCCCTCTTCTTGTGTTACATTTTCATATCTCTGCTTCTTTATACTGCCTCTACTATCTCTCCCAATCTTCTCCTTACCTATAGACTGCCAACCACAACATTCATCAATTTGTGCCAGCTATTATCCTGTTTTTGATAATATACATTCACCTGACCAATTGTACTCTGAAACAGATAACATCTAGCAATGTACTACAGCGGAGGTACCAGTAGCACAGCTCTGGTAGCTACTGTACCTTCCTGCTACCTTTTGTAAGCCGCTTTCTAGTGGTATTCTTGTTGGGACCCAAGCATTCCTCATGGTCAATATTCTGATTACACAATTCAGTTTTCTCCTTATCACTCCAAGAGTAGTGTTTGGGCCGCATTCAGATGTACAATACATCACACATGATTGGAGAGTATGTTGATATACAAACTGATCATATTGCCTAGCTTAGTATATATTTCACTAGGTTTAGACCAATGCGGTAAATACTCCTAGAATATGGTTTTGGTTAGTAGAATGTAAATCATTTTGGTGCATTGGAATGTGGGATGCGGACTGACAAGTGTAAATATTGATGGTCTGCATGGATGGTGAACCCTGTGCCAGTTTGATAGCCTTCTTATTGATATATAATGCTTTGGTGGAAGGTCCCACTGAGAAAGTCATTAATAAGATAGTCCATGTAGATGATAATGGCAGTTTAAACGTGAGTTGTATATGTTTATTCTGTAGTTTGTTCAGAAGTCATGGTCTTTTGCTACAAGTTGCTGTAAGGTATGCAAGTACTAGTCATTTTGAATACTAAACTCTTGCAGGGACTGAACAAGAAAATACTTGAAGTATAGTACATGCTTCTTCCTAGTGCAAATGGATGAGATTGTTTGTGATCACATTATTGTAAAGGGCATGGTATTATAGTTTGTGATATTCAAACCTCAAGTGGATATTAAGATTCAGTTCAAATCTCTTGGGAGGTCATCAAGTAGCATTTCCACCAGTGGGTACGTCAGGAAAAATATATTCTGTTACGTGAAATCTACTGTAGGCTATATGGCCTACCGTAACCTCCCATAACACCGATATCACCAAATAATGCAAAACACCCCAGAGCTGTTTCCGGTAACCCACGATAATGCACCTGTAATTTACCGATAGCACCACTGAATTATTACTGTAATGCAACTGTAGCACATGTATTATATACTGCAATTTATGGATTATACTATATATTCAAGAGTTACTTATTTATTTACTACTCTGACTAGCATACACTCTGACTCTCACAACTCCAACGAGATCACTCCCACAACTGACAAGCTCACTCTAACGACTCTGACATGCTCGCTCACACATCTCGGACATATTCACTTTCCAACCTTCGATAGGCATTGTCTCACTCCTCTCACATGCTCACTCTCACCTCTCTGACAATCTGGCTTCGCTGGGAGCAAGGTGGTAGTGGTGGATCTGACTTCGTGGGGAGCAAACAGGTAGCAGTAGATCTGGCTTTGCAGCTAGGGGTGAAACTAGCTTCGCTGGTAGCAGTGGATCTGGCTTCGCTGGTAGGGGTGAAAGTGGCTTCGCTGGGAGCAAGCTGGTAGCGGTGGATCTGGCTTCGCTGGTAGCAGTGGATCTGGCTTCGCTGGTAGCAGTGGATCTCTGGCTTCGCTGGGAGCAAGCTGGTAGCGGTGCAATGCTCACTCTCACCTCTCTGACAATGTGGCTTCGCTGGGAGCAAGCTGGTAGCGGTAGAATTCTCACTCTCACCTATCTGACAATCTGGCTTCACTGGGAGCACGCTGTTAGCGGTGGATCTGGCTTCGCTGGCAGCAGTGGATCTGGCTTCGCTGGGAGGAAGCTGGTAGCGGTGGAATTCTCACTCTCACCTCTCTGACAATCTGGCTTCGCAGGGAGCAAGCTGTTAGCGGTGGATCTGGCTTCGCTCGTACCAGTGGATCTGGCTTTGCTGGGAGCAAGCCGGCAGCGGTGGAATGCTCACTCTCACCTCTCTGACTATCTAGCTTCGCTGGGAGCAAGCTGTTAGCGGTGGATCTGGCTTCGCTAGTAGCAGTGGATCTGGCTATGCTGGTAGGGGTGAAAGTGGCTTCGCTGGGAGCAAGCTGTTAGCGGTGGATCTGGCTTCGCTGCGAGCAACCTGGTAGCGGTGGATCTGGCTACGCTGGTAGGGGTGAAGGTGGCTTCGCTGGGAGCAAGCTGTTAGCGGTGGATCTGGCTTCGCTGCGAGCAACCTGGTAGCGGTGGATCTGGCTACGCTGGTAGGGGTGAAAGTGGCTTCGCTGGGAGCAAGCTGGTAGCGGTGGATCGGGCTTTGCTGGTAGGGGTGAAAGTGTCTTGGCTGGAAGCAAGCTGGTAGCAGTGGATTGGGCTTCGCTGGTCGGGGTGAAAGTGGCTTCGCTGGTAGGGGGGTGATGCATAAAGTTCATGGAAGAATAATTGAAGAGTCAAATACCCGATGCTTGTGATTGTGATGGTGGTCATGGTGATGGTGGTGATGGTGGTGATGGTGGTGATGGTGATGGTGGTGGAGATGACAATTGAAAAAAGGGGGTTGATGGAACACATGCAGTATGAGAAATTTGCTTCATTCTGTAATTCGATATTACATATGGTAACACTTGCATAACATTCTCACAACTCATCTCTAATCGGCAAAGTACATGGTAGGGAGTCATAATCTATAGGAAGCAACCATGACACAGTGGTAACATGGATAATATATGTTGGTTACGGTTGCACTGCAGGTTTTCCCGACGTAGTTTGAGAAGACTGTCTTCTTGATTGCTATATAGCTGATAATGCTGTAGGTGAGGATAGAGGCTGTCAGGTAGATGTTGCCACAGTCTGCTTAGTTCTTGCATAGTTAGATTCTGTCTGAGTACAAACACATATCATCTTGGCTATCAGTATAGCCGAAGATATCATTCCATTCCTCTGCCCAATACCCCCAGTCTTTTATCCAATTTTGGTTGAATAATATCACAGTTCATAGATTGATTCAGAGCAGCAGTATGGAAAGGTTTGATTACTATCTGCAGCCACAAGATTGGTTCCAGTGCATGAGGAGAAGTTTTCATATGCTTCAAAAAGATTGGAAATATCTACTCCATCAAATACTGTTGCCACCATTGTTTCTACAAGCAGTATTTGGCTGTATTGCTTATCCATTATAGGAGCTAATAACTATATAGATCGCCAGTAATTGCACACCTGGTTGGACAAGTTATTAGAAGAAGATAAAGTGTTAGTGGAGGGTGCAGCACTTGAGAAATCTGAAAAACGACAAGAAGCAATGTGGGTATGGCAACCAACAATGGTAGAAGTGCATTGAGTGTGCTCAAATTGCATATCAATGGTTACAGCTGTAAGAATTTGATTGTTAGAGGATAGCTAAGATGCCAAATTGAAGATTATTGGCAATATGAGTTGTTTACTAGTTTGGAAGTGTTTGGAAGCTATTATTGGAGGCAATTGGTGATCTTTTTGAGGTGAGCTCTTTCTTTATTTTCTTCTTAACTCATTCTTACAATCTCTTACTGTAATTTCTTTTTGGTTTCTGATATATTGTATACTCCTCATATTCTAATATGCTCCCCACCAGCCCACACCCCCCCTTCCCCCTATGTGTAGGTCTATTATTATCAGTATCCATTATAGTATTGCTGCACTGTCAATTCTGCTATATGGTTGTCTTTCAGATCACTGTCGATCAAAGCACAAAAATGATATCATGTTTTCCTGAAATTGTCTTGTTACAGTGTATGATTGGTGCCAGTTGTCAGAGTTTGTTCCATCTACTGTATAATTGCCTTTTATCCTGTTGTTAAGTTGCTGCCTCTATCATGGTGTTTATCATGTTTGTCAGGTTGGTGCTCTGTTTTTCAATGTATGTTTTATTTGGAAGGTCAGTATCTGTTTATCAAATATCATCACCATATATAGTTGGTGCCTATCTAGTTACCTATTTCAATGTAGTTCATTGTCTATAACTACTATTTCAGTCTACTATTATTAGTACAAACCCTAACAATATTTTAAATTCTATTAGCATTTACTCTACTTGGAGAGAACCTATTATCCATCATTTTGCTCTCTTTAGATCTATATAGTTTAGCTAGTAGGTGTCTTTTCAACTTTTCTGAACTATGCTTTCAACATTAGATTGTGCATTTATACTCAATTTGTAACAAAACTGCCATGCTCAATTGTGGCAATCAAATTCGCAACCACTTGCTATTTCACTTACAGTATTCTCAGAAAATCCATATGTCACTGTGGATCCAGCTTTCAGATTATAGGAACAGGATGGGAGAATTCAAGATGGTTTCTTGCTCTAATAAGTCACATGAGTATGTGGGACCAAAATCTCAAATACAGAGTGTATATTCTATTGCACATTATGATATATGTTATCTATCCTGCATCATCTAATTATACATACTCCCTAATATCTAGTATCCCTTCAAAATTCCTACATCTGCATAAACCGCTCTAACCTCCCCTCTTCTGCGGCTAATCTGAGCAATGTTGGCACAAAATATTCCTTCCCACCTCGATGGAAATAGAATGGTAGAGTAGTACCCTGAACAAAGTGAGATAGCTGTACAAAAAACTAGAAAGTAAATACTTGGTAATGGGGCTAGCTATACATAGAGTTACTATTCAAGTATATTTGGAGAGAGAAAACATGCAAACTTTGAAAGACTGTTGTAGACGAAGCCAGAGTAAACATGAATAGGTAGTTGGAGATAGTGCTGGTTGTACTTGGAAATTGCAATTGAGTGAACTTGGAGATGGAGATAAAGCAAACTATGGGATGCAGTTGGAGGACAAGATAGAGCAAACTTGAAGGTATATATCTGGACAGTACTATCTGCTCTGGAAGACAGAGATCAAGTGAATATATTGATATATTCTTGTAGTAGCAATCAAGTCAGGTTGGAGGTGGTCAATCAGGTGGGATTGGTACAGAAGGCTAAGACTGTGGTGACAGATTACCTTGCAATAGAGGGATTATGATAAGCATATAACTTGATATCTCATCTTCTCAGAAGCTGACTGGAGAGAGTCGATCTGAAGGGAGAAGTGCTGGGGGCTGAGACCCTCTGCATAGGATAACCTGTAATGGTGTAAATGCACACAGTCAGCTGACAGTCTCCTGAAGCTGATTGGACAGAATTTATCTGGATACTAAGTAATTGCTTACTATCATTGCATAGAGAGATAGAGAGGGATTACAGGACTGGAAGTTCAGAGTTGATGGTTGAGTTATGGTCAAGAAAGTGAAATATGGGAAATGGAAATCAGGAAATCATCTTGAGATTCTTGAACTCAAGACGCCTCAGTATGTCTATGTCAATGAACCAAATCTAATCCAGCAGTACTGATCCCAAATCTTGCAGATGTAATCAGTTATGGAAGAGTGACAAAGTCCAATTGGGCAGGTTATATATTTTATTTTCCCCAACACCTCAGTTACTTTTATATTGTTTTCAACTTTATTTTTCCTTGGTCCTTTGGTAATCCCCCACATTCTCATTATCTGAGAACTTAATGTTAACCTATTCCTCTACATTTCCATATGCTATAATAGTGCAGTGATACTCAGTACACAGATTGACTGTCTCCAATCAGCCCCAGTCGATCATAATCAGTCTCCCTGAATTACCACTATACCTTAACACCTCGATTCACCTCACCTTTTGACAGCCAGTATCTAGCCAGCTCCTCTTCAGGTGTATAAATTTCAGTGTCTATTGATCATATTTATGCCATGATGAATATATATTTGAATTTAATCAAAGTATCTGGCACATCCCAGTAACTGTGACCACATTCCAATACTCTTGATCACCACCTCCACTGTGAATTGCTCAGCAAGTCAGATAGCCAATTCTGCAAGCAGCTAGTACCATTCTAATATTTTAAGCTCAGTTTGCTCAATCTGCATTTCCATGTGCAGCTGGTACTTTTACCAACTACCCCTACAATATTACTCTATCTCAGTCTCTGGGTACATCATAGTCTTCACTTGTTCACCATTCTGATATCCTGCCAGACTCATATCTATGTATATCTCCAATTTGACAGTATTGCAGCCTTGAAGGTTGTCTGTAAGCTCTCTCAATTGCCATTTCCAAGCACAACCAGCACCAGACCAATATATACCTCCATGTTCGCTATATCTTTGTCTTCAAATTTACTTAATCACTGTTTCCAAGTACTGCCAGCACAAACTCCCAGTACACCTCCAACTTTAAACTGACTTGGTATTCAAGTGCATATATGAGTTTATTCCTTCGCAATCTGGAAGTGCATTCAGGCTATTCTCCAGATCTATCTATATATGCAGAAGTACTACCCACTAGATACACCTTTGTATTGATTTGACCATAAACCTCAGCCGGTCAGTATTGACCCTATATACACCAATAGATATATGAATACATCGATATATATACTCAGAACAATATTAACCAAATGTGTACAATTGACAATTGTTCCACAGAAGTTAGCTGCATAGTTTTCACATGGCAGAAATTTCCAGGTGTGTTGGTAGTATTTCTGATAAATATGTCCCTGCTACCATGGAGCTCTACAGTGTTTCAATGTGCTCTGAAATATATTGCCTACCCATCTTACTTCTATCTATCATCTCAGTATTATTCCGGGTAGTTTTAAATGGGACAAGAAGCCACCACAAGGGATTAATAGCAGTGAAATTTGTCAATTGCCTGAATATGCACTAACGTGTCTCAGGTACAGCCAGAGTATTGAGGAGACAATACTTCGTGTTGGTGATGTACCTGATGGATTGCTTACAATAATTGTTCTGTTGCCTTCTGCTGATAGATTACAAAGTATGTGGTAGCTGCTATTGGAATTTTATTCCTGTATACTTGAAGTGATTTGGATGTTATTTTCTATTTGCTGGTAGTGGGCCAAAAGCAGGGCCCACTTTTGTATGCCCCATGGCTGTTTCTTTCCACAGCACAGCCACCTCCATAAACCCCCACCCACAGTATTATGAATTCACTGTCAACTTGTAGAAGCATCTATATGTTCAATTCTTGTGGCGGCATGATACATTGAGGGAAGATAAGATACATATACTCAGCAGTATATTGGGGATCATGAGAGAACTATTCTCCTGCATATTGGCAACCACCATTCATCTTCCAATCTACTACACCACAATAATTGTAATATTTGAAGCCCTCAGGCCATGGAATATTATTGTCAACAATCTACTCCCACTACCTATTCTATTATCTTGACCATTCTCAATAAAACATGACAGAAGAAACCGCCAAGGACAGTATTGTAGATGATTAGTCTCACACAAAGTGTACCTTCTCTGTTGCAATAATGATTTATTGGAAAGCTGGTACCTTTCAAAGAACTGGAGGTTGTGGGATCATATATAGGGTGTTTGTAGAGTACCTTGCACTGATATTTACACTCTCAGTTCAAAACACCAGCTCAGTCTAGAATGACTTTCTTTTTCACGAGATTGTAATTCCCAACAGCCCAACTGCAGCCCAATAGCAGTAACTCAGAGAGGTGGTCCATATATGCAACACCCTCCGCTCTTGCTTCGCTTTATGGAACAAGAAAAACCAACAAATACACCAATCAATCAACCTTATGATGTCCATAGTAGACACCTTGAAACCCTGAGTAATACATGGCCAGTGAATGAGGACTACTGTCATTTAAGGATGGCCATCGATATACACAATGATATCTGTATTCCTACAAGAATTGTGAAGAAGCTGTAAATCAAACCTTTAATTGGCTTCTGAATAAGCTCCATTTGACCTCAAATTACCACAACCCATTTTCATTTGTATACTTCATATGCTTTTGTTTGTTATGTGCTTTCATGAGTATGTCTACCAGATTTTTGTCTGTGTGAATATAGACAGAGTTGACAATTTGGCATTCTGGCAGATTTGAATGAATATAATAGCAATTGTACATGTACTTGGTTGGAATATTTGTGATTGCAATGGTAATATAAGTGGGAGTAGTGTTAGCAACATTTCCAAATTCCAGGGTGGGTTCCGGGTTCGGTTCAAAATCCAAACCGGACTGTGGTAACGGGTTTCAACACACGAAAACCTGGACCATTCCAATTGGGCCAGTTTTCACACCAATATGCCGCCATTGAGATCTCACAACTTTGGCTCCAATTAAGGTTTTGAGTTCTGATTGCGTCGTGACATGATCAATATGCAGATTGTGCAGTTTCAGCAGCTCTTTCACCTCCCACGTTCCGATGTGTGATCCGACCAATATTCGTTGAGTCGTGATTGAAAACTGGCGATTTCTGCTTGAAATTGGGCATCAATTCCAGCGATGCTACGAATATTGGTCGGATGACAAATGTGAAAGCGGGAGGTGCATGAGATGATGAAACTGCACAATCTAGGTATTGTTCACGTCTCGATACAATCAGAACTCAAAAACGTAACTGGAGGCAAGCATGTAGGAACCGGAAACTGGAACCGAAGCCCAGTTCCAACTCGGCCAAAAACCAACAGTTGTATGTCCAGCCCGGGTTACAACCCAGCGCCAGTTACACGGTCTGGGTACGAGGCGGTTGCTGACCCAGACCAGGTCTTGCAGTTTGGTTACAACCCGGATCTCAGCTGGGTAACCCAGATCCATTGCCAACACTAAGCGGGAAGTCTCTGATTTTTTTGGTCAATTGCCAGTGGTTGTTAGTCTTTTTGGTAAATGGCTCTTGGTGATTGAAGTACCAGTTTTGTATCTGTTGAGGCCTCAAAGCAGGTAATTTACTCAGGCTTGAGATTGGACATAGTGCGACGTTTTGCTTTGATCTTGGCATGGAAAGGGTCAATCGCTTATTGGAAATCATTTGCTTCCTCGTGATTTGTTGTGCACAGCACCATCAGCCTGATCAGAATTGTCATACCCAACCAGTTCATGGCCCATATTGATCCCTATGCTGTTCTAGTTGACATTGGGTCCATAATTGTGGTAGATTTGAGGTAGTGATTAATGCACTTTGCACTGGTCATATGGCTGGTCAATGGCCATGACTGGTAACAAGAAAAAGCAGTGGCCACATAAGAGATATCTGGCCAAGATGCTAGTGCTATACACATTAGTAATCCCACAACTGCATGATAAGGTGCAATGACTTCCAAATACTTCTCCCCTCAATTGCTATCTATGTTGAAATTTACTATAAATCCATGGCACTTCAGATACTGTAACTGTATTCCATGCTGAATCATCTGCTGATTGTGGTGATATAGGCAGTCTGATTGAGACTGATTATAGCATCATCTTGGTTGAATTCAACAATAAGAAACAAATTTGTGGGACCAAATTGAATGATTTTAGAGTTCTCTGTCAGTGTTGATTTGAATTTGTTTGTGGCATTTGTAGTAGCCTGTGGCAATATCACGGTGATATCATTGACACTCTAAACTATCAGAACAGCATTCCAGGAGGGATTGTGATTGAGATAAGCAACAGGACCTCTGAATCTGACAAGAGTAGAAACATATTGGTATTATCATACCTTAACTATTCAGTCTATCTGAAAACAAAGCAAGTATGCCTCAGTATGACAATGATCCATGGGGCATTGAAGCCATCTGGCCATCCTCTTGCTAGAGTCATATAGATATATAGTCATCGATTTAGGGATTTAGGAAAGTGCTAATGATATTGAAAAGTTTCATAATCCACCTAGTTCCATATTTCCCAATATGAGAAATGAAATACCCAATGGCAGTTAGTATTCTGACAGTGGTATGGGTCTGAGTGTGATGTGTCTACTCATATCCCATTATGACTAGCTGCACTTTATGTCACATGGACCTGTCAGGATTGTGTTTAGTCATATCAACCCATCTGGAGCTGATTGGCTCAACTTGTGGTTGCCATGATTACTAGGAGCAGAGAGTAAGAGAGGTGTTGTTGCGCAGGTTTAATGTACTTGCTTCCTCCATGGATTGTGTCCGGTGAGCTAAGTCAGGGCTTGCCATTGATTCTGTATGTGTCAATGTATCTTCTCTGGATGCCATCAATCCTTCCATTGGGGATGTATCTTGATTTCATGTAACACATCCTGCTGTTGACAGAGCTGAATTTGCAGATACTGGCGGTACTTGGATTCATTGCTGTATTGTTGCTGTCAAATGCCAGGTAGACTGACTCCATCTGTGGTGGTGCCAGATGTGGGCGATGGTTTTGACATCTGCTACTGATGGCTGGTCATTCTGTATCCCCTGGTAGAGGTGCCTGCTGCAGGTGATGTTCACTGCATCTCCTGCCAAATTCTCGGCAGTCTGATCCACTTAGTGAAGGCACCAGCTGTGGCTGATTTGGGCTTCCACCTTAGGAGCTTTATGAATGTGAGATGTGAATATCTTACCTATCTGAGAAAATTGACTATATTGTCCCCACAGAGGCTCATCACCAGTATCTGGTTCATTGAAGTATTCCTCATTGTCTGTGGACCCAAACATGATGATCACATTGGAAACACGGTGAGATGACATGTGTGCATCCTGTGTTCAGTAACAATGACTACCGATGGTACTTCTACCTCCTGGAGTTTTCAATTCCATATGTTGCACAATGTCTGCAAATTGTGTATGTAACCTGCAATTATACAGGTCTTTGATCTTAAGTCAAATTTGCCTTTACATTGTACATCAGGTATAAGTCTATTACCATAACATCTGAATTGATATATGTTTTGGAGAGAAACTTGGTATTATATCTTGTTGCCAGTAGCAGTGTCCATTGGTTTACCTAATTAATCAAGCATTATGTACGGCATTTTATACTATACTTGATAGCTATTGCAGTCATTTGGGTTCATGTCTTCATTATGTGATCATTGATAGCACTGGATAGTGGCATTAACTACTTTTCCCCAGAATTGGATTGGAGCCTTGGAGTTAATTATTGTCACCTGGAGACTGTTCCATGATTGTTGGGATCATTGGTTCAGAAATGTGATATTGATGGTCAGCTTACTGTGGGCACGGCTCGTACGTTTTATTGTAGGCCACAAGGACACATATGAATGTTCTATTCTTTTATTCTCCCAATCATAATCCCACCAGAATAACTTAATCTTGTGTCCCAATTTGTGTACTGTTGCCTGAAATATTGGATAGGGGGAGGTTCAGGTCTTGGCATTTGTATTTTGGAACAGCCATATAAATTTGAACAGCATATAGTCAGCAATCGATAGCATAAAGTATGTACTATCCAGACAGGTCCGAGCGGGGAAGAGACTGCACACATTGCAATCTACCAGTTCAAAGCACATCATATTGCACTTAACTGGAACTCCAATATCCATTTCACGGTGCTTGGTCTGGATGCGAATCGTGTATGTAGAATTGTTGTGCATAAATCTACCAATTATAGATAGTAAGATGGTGGGATGCATATTGACAAGCCCTCTGGGCCATAGTGTTGTTTCTGAGTGGTGAGAGACTCTCAAGTGGACTTGACTGCAGTAGGTACTCTTGTTGACTCAATTGTAGACTCAATTGTAGACTCTGCAATTAGAACTCTTGGAAGTAAGTATTCTGTGTTTCTCTTTCTCCCATTCTTGGTAGTTGATAAGAGAAGTGCAGTAATGGAGACAATACTTAATGTGCTATTGATTAGTAGTCCAATGAGAGTACCAAAAGGTGGCAATTTATGGAGCACTTTCCATGCTAACATATAGTAATATGCCCACAACAATAGAACCTGTTCAATTATTAAAGTAACTGTTGAAAAGCAAGAGTATGGAATGCTTTGACTTCATAGAGATGTATGACATCCATGAAGTGATAATGGGTGGCTATGTCTGAGAAATTGTCTCAAAATGTGATTACTGTAGGAAGTGAGGGTATTTACCAGTTTGAGTAGCTGCTGTGGTCAATGTACATGGCATGTATGGTTCAGTAGTCGATGGTGAACCTTGGAGTGGTGGTTGCAGCTGTGGCGGTATCAGTACAAGCAGTTACTCTGGGGAGATTGCAGTCTCTGGCTATAGCTCAAGCTGCTGTACGTTTGGCTCGGACAATGCACCACCACTTCTCTGTATATCAGTAGACAATAGATTCGACATTGTCATGGCATTGCCGACATCAGGGGATGCAAATACACCAATTATTTTCTCTGCTGTGTCCACCCTTCTGTGTGGAATGCAGTGTGCTGTATGCATCTGTGGTATGGCTGTGTATTTTGCAATTCGTGTACTTGGTTTGTTGCCCATTTCCATTGCTATCTACATGTTCACTGCTTTCTCACCATCCACCAGAGCTACCTTGTCCATCCAGTGTAACCTATCTACTGTGTCAGTGGCCTGTACCTCAGCCTCATCAGCCAACACCTCAGTAGAGAAGCACAGCCACCATGAATGCATTCCTTTGTTCCTTGGTAAGACTCATTGTAGTTTTTTTTTCTATGAGGTCATGTATGGCTTCTTCTGGAGAAGGTAAGCGCATTCAATAATTCAGCCAAAATGCTAATCTTGCATTCGGTGATCACAGAGATATTGATAGAAATCTATGGAAATTGCGATCAGTAAGCAAGGTTTCAGCATTGTCCGGTTGTCTTCTGTAGTTACTTGGCCAAGTGATATATGACTTCTGTGGTTGGTGTGTGCTATATCTGCAAGCATCGCAGCGGTGATAAATTTTGGTTGTATCCATATTGCAATAAACAGAGAGCAGTTACTTTTACGGGATGTTCTATACCATGTAAAGACTACTGATGTCTATGGCAATGCGCCATACATCCGGAGAGTAGAACTGTGTGATTATTGTTGCAATGTTTTCTTCCTTAGCCTTCCAGTTATGATAGATGTCATCAAGATCAAAATCAAGTGGCTGGGGTGCAGAAATATCTTGAGTGACAATTCCATTTGCCCTCTGAACTGGTAGGATAAGTACCATGTTGTCTTCCCATTCATCCTAGTTGGCATGAGTGACCTTTCAAATGTTGCACTATGTGGACATGTTTAAAGTCTGTGTGGAGGTAAAGGATATCATCATGAGAAGGCATGTGACAGTGGTATGTTTTAGTACACTGTATGATGCTATTGCTATGGTGATGATGTATAGGGTACTTGAGGCTCTATTCGAGATCATGACAGAAATGATAGAATTGATTATGAGAATTCAGATATCAGTGATGTCTGGATTCATAACCAGTTATTAAAGCAATGATTGCTCTATTCTCAGAGCCAAAGATTATAATTTACAACCTTCCATATATATATACATATGCTCTAGCTGACATGAACCGCAGCATCCTGGTCCTGATGCATATTATCATACAGCCACCATCATTATACAACTCTTCCATGTGTTTCGAAACATGAAATTACGCAGTTTCTCTTGATCCAAGTATGCATACAACAAATAGCAACTCAATAACCAAGTCAAAATATGTCTCATCTTTCTGAGAATCAGACATTCAATCCGTCCCAAATGATTCTACTTCCTGACAAAGAATGAACCTGATCACCAATCTGGGTCTTTGAGCTGATTGCTATCACTCCAATTCAAATGTTCAATCACTTTCTGGCCAACTCCATTATGGAACTGCTTGTTGCCAAAAATATTTCCTGTACCAAGCCACAGCATTTCTGGTGAGCAGTCACTACTCAGAAACTTTATCTCTGGCTGGCAATTCTGGATTATAAGGGTCATTTTGGAGATTCTCATAAGTAATACTCGTTATAAAATACAATATACAATACAAATGATAAATAACTACCAGCAGCTTAACTTGGCATGACTTGCATTCAGGAGATCCACTGCTTCTTTCAAATTTCACCATTGAATTCCCTAACAAAATTACCTGCAGCCTTACTAGGTTGACATCTAACAGTGCATATTGTGCTGGAACAGCTGCAGTTCTACACTCAGCAGTATAGTGTACCTGGCAGCAATGTTACTATTGATAAAGCTAGAATTCTATTCACCAGCAAGTCAATCCACATTACAAAGATGACAATCAAGCCAATAAGCCTAATATAGGTTTTCCTGCATGGCAAAGAAGGATAATATATGGATGTTACACAAATCATTTGATGTAGTAGAAGGGCATTCCGTTGAAGTAACATCCCATCCAATACAGCTAATAGATACAGACAAGATGGTGTGTATGTTGCCTCAGAGTCAATCAGAATCTTCCAGCACATATGAAGAGTGCCATAGAGCACTTTGACTTGTGTAGCTACATTGGATGTAACCATCTGCAGTGGGGAAGCCAATTAACTATGAAATATTGGCCATCCAATTCTGCTTTACAATTAATCACACAGCAGCTTCAGGATACAATCATTGAATATAGAGTCTTCCTCCATAATGAATGGTTTCAGCTGGAATGGTGCATAACCTTATATACATGATGGTAATTCAAGACTCTGTGGGAGATTACAGTTGAGTGAGCATTCAGGCGAACAAGACATACTCCAAATACTGGGTGTAAAAACTCACAAATGTACCAGTACTTTAGAATACAACCTACTAGCAATCAGAATGTTGCAACCGGATATAAGCCCGGTTATAGCTACAATCTAACAATCTCACTATCCTTCCTCTCATCTCAGTTGCAATCTCCAAGGATCCTCACAAACCCTAGTCATAATTACCAAAGCAACTCCCACATAAGCAGCACTACCACTATTCACCACCACACCATTTGATGATTTGATGATCTCAAGGTTTCACAATTTTACAATTTTACAAATTTACAAATTTACAATTTCACACTTTCACAATTTGACAATTTTAAGATTTCAAAATCTTACAATTTCAGAGTATCAAGATCCCAACATGTCCTCCTCAATAACTTCCTCCAGACTTGACTTCAACAAAACCAGGTAGTGTGATATTCCTAAGCTCACTCTTACCAACTATGACAAATGGAGAGATGACATGGTACTCACCCAAATAGACATGAAAGCAGATGCAATCATCACCGGAATACATAGAATCCTTGTACCCTGTGGCCAATATTTGCGCCCCAATCCAAAGCCATATGGGTGCAACCATTGGAGGCTTGTTTAAGCCAAAGCACTTAGAATTGAACCAAATGCGCCTGAACCAGATGCATCGGTAGCACTTCTGATAATAGCATCATTATATTATCCAGGACATCTTGCAGCTGGCCAAATAGTGTACCGAGAATCTGAATGTGAACCTGTACCCCTGCAAAGGACCACCACAAAGGTAGGATTTACCCAAGTAAGTTTGAGTATTTGAGGTGACCACATGCCATAGCATTGTTGCAATGCTGACAATCTGGAGAACTTGATAGATTTCAGACCTTGAGAGTGACAGTGAAGTTAGAAGTGTTCAAACTGAGTTTGTAATTGATTGAGGAGAAATATGAATCTCCATCTAGAGTATATCCATAGGGAGAACAGACTTCATTTAATGATATTCTGTTGAATTAGGATGATGCAGCTATATTAGCCGTTGATAAGGTAATATCGTAAGCGTCACTTCACTGTCATGTTTTCATCTGTGTTATGTTGGCAGAATACATCCTGAATAATATTGTACTCACCAGATGGAATAGAGATAGAATTATGAGGCCCAAAAGGGAGATCCCAGTATCGAGAAAGATTGGTAAGGTATGATGATGATTCAGGGGTTATTGTACTGTTTAAAGCTCTCATTAGTATCAATATTGCTAGCAACTCAGTTAAGAATACTCACTCACTTTCAGATTTGGCACCTAATGCCTTGACAATTACACATTGTTTAATCATAAATTCATTATAAGTCTTGCTACTACCAAGTGGATACAAAATAAATATTCATATTGAAAGCTGTGCACAATGCTAAAATACTCAGTGAGACATCTTGTCAACACAGTTTGAGGAACAGTTGCCTGCAGATCTGGAGAATTGAGGTGTACTGCAGCTTGAATTGTTATGTATAATTCAATGCAATAGCTGGGATTGCAGGCTCACTTTACGTTGACAGTCAATTGCACTCTTCGAAGCTGTCTTGTCTCATCTCAAGCCTACCTAGTGGAATGATTTATAAATAGTGTTAGCATTGGGTCAGGACAGCAGTTTTGGGTCCGGGTCAGGGTCGGAACCAAATCATTGCGAAATGTGTCGTTCAGATCGGCAATACACCTGAACTGTCATTTTGGCTAGGTACAATGGAAATATCCCAACCAATCTGAATTTGGTGGGTTGTCAGTGGGTTGTCCAGCAGGTCCGGCTGTGGATTCTTATAATGCTGTTGCTTTTGCCGTTTGATAATTGTATTTGATCAAAATCGTGTAATTAACATCCCAGAATACCTTTTTGATCACGTTGCAGGTTGCAACATCGGTTATTTGGAATCAATGTTTTTCCTTGTGTGTTTTGTATTTAGGAGTACTAAGGCAGTCAATAGTTCTGTTATGATATCATATATCCGCGCAATGCCTTGATCACGCAATATATAAGAACAAAAATTGTTGATGCGCCGTTGACACTCATTTTCAAGAAGGGGTAACGAAGATATTGTGCACTGTTTAAGTTGAAAATGCCGCCACTACATGATATATGAATTATTGCTATAAAGCTTCACT